>ORJL010152351.1_pt1 | contig 11743 bp, 13 predicted proteins | sample 1779941 | NCBI WGS metagenome assembly ORJL01 (sample SAMEA104232317, study PRJEB22302) | groundwater metagenome | biome: forest; feature: aquifer; material: groundwater | place: USA | collected 2011-08-07 | depth 5.8 m | reverse complement strand
CCTGCGGCTACATCATGTAAATCGCCATCTTCCAGCAGGTGTCGACGCACATGTTGCAGGTCAACCGGAGCGGATGGGGTAGAATCTGCATCCGCCTGGTTGTAGCCGCAGGCATCATGCCTGCGCCAGGGGGGGTGGCGGCGTTCGGGTCCAGGTCCGAGGTAGGGGTTTGGTGACTGTTGGGGTCGCAGGCCTGAAGCCTGCGGCTACATCATGTAAATCGCCATCTTCCAGCAGGTGTCGACGCACATGTTGCAGCTTGGCCCCAGGCAACTGGCCCGGTCGACCGACTGCACCCGCTTGTTGAGGAAGCGGTGGACGCCGACCGGACATACTGCTACGCAGTCCTGGCAATGAACGCACTTCTCAGGGTCGATCTGCGCCCGGGGGCCTACCAGGGCCGGCGCCGTTGCAGACGCGACTGGGGCCGTGGGCGGAGATGGCGGCTTGGACCCGTTCACTTCGGAGCCGGAGTCTTCCCACAGGTCCACCACCAGGTCGCGGACTACCGGGAACTTGGGGTGAGGCTCTATGGTCATCTCCACCAGAGCCGGGGACTGGCAGGCCAGGACCGGCACGCCGTTCACCACCATCTGGCAGGAGCCGCAGAATCCCTTGGTGCAGACGTGGCGGAAGGCCAGGCTGGGGTCCTGTTGCTCGTAGATGGAATGGAGCACCTCCAGGACGCTGCGGTCCTCGTAGGGTACCCCTTGGAATTCGTCGTAGAAGGGCTGGACGCCCGAGGACGGGTCGTGGCGGCGGACCCTCACGCGGGCGAGGCCGCGGCTTCCCTGATGGGTCTCGCGTCTAGGGTCAAGCATCAATGGATCGTCCTTTCCTGGGCGCCCTCATCGCTACCGTGGTGGGCCCGATTCCCAACGGATGCCCCGGCTGCCCCGCCCGAACGGACAACGGATGGCAAAGAGGTACCGGGTGCCAGCCTCCGGCCACACGTCCGTTATCCGTTTCCCTCATCAGTTATCCGTTGTGAATTGGCCGTAGTTGCGCGGGCTGCGCAGGCATGAAGCCTGCGGCTATATGTCGCGACGCCGGTTACCCCGGCGATTTCGCGGCTGGCGGAACCTGTTGCTCGGGCGGGCGCATGAACGGGAACTCGACCGGGACCCGGCTGACTCGCATCTCGTCCCCTTCGCGTTGGAGGACGATGTTGCAGAGCCAGTCCGGTGAGGGCTCGGGGTAATCCTCGCGGTAGTGCAGCCCCCGGCTCTCCGAGCGGGCCAGGGCGGCCCTGGCCACCATCTCGCTGGCAGTCACCATGTGCCTCAGTTCCAGGCATCCCATCCACTCGCTATTGTGCGTTCTGGCGGAGGTCTGGACCCGCCATCTGCGGGAGTCCCTTCGAATGGAGACTATCTTCCCAATGGCGTTCTCCAGGCTCTCCCTGGTGCGGCCTAGCAGATGTAATTGGTTGCCCAGGACCTTCTGAAGTTCCCGCCTGGCCTCCAGGGCCGGGATGGCGTTCTTAGAGTGCTCGCGCAGCGGCCTCAGAGCCTCCTCAATCGACGGCGCCAGGTTGGGCAGATCGGCTGTGGACTGGTCGGCCTCCCTCGCGTGGGAGGCGGATTCCCTGCCGGCGATGGCCCCCATGGCCATGTCGAGGGCGATGGGGTTCCCGGCAATGGTGAAGGCTCCCTCCGCTCCTCCCGCCACCTCCCCGGCGGCGAAGAGACCGGGCACGTTGGTCCTGGTTCGTGAATCGATCCGGCATCCGCCCATGGATTCCAGCGGAGCCGGCGCTATCTCCAGCGCCTGACGCCGGATATCGATGCCCATCACCCCCAGGCTGTGCAGCAACCTGGAGTCTCCCATCGAGGCGAGATAGGCGTCGATCAGGTTGTCGGGCAGGTGTTTGAACGATAGGTAGACCCCGCCGTTGGGAGAGCACCGGGCAGATCTGATCTCCTGCTGGCAGAGGACCGGCTGGGCCAGTCCGGATCCCTTCTTTGCTACCAGGAATTCCTCTCCGCGGGAGTTGAAGACCTTCCCGTTCAGGTCGATCCGCAGCATGGTGGCCAGGTCGATGCTGCCGGCGTACATGGGCGGCCAGGCCAGGCTGTTGGAATAGAAATCGGCGAATTCCATGTCCTGGACTTGCGCCCCTGCCTCGTAGGCCATACCCACGCCCTCGCCGACCAGCGTCGGGCTGGTGGCGGTTAGCGGGTACATTCCCATGAAGCCTCCGGTGGCCAGCACCACGGCCTTGGCGCTGATGGCGACGAACCGCCCTTCCATGGCGTCCAGGGCCAGGATACCGGCTGCGGCGCCATCCCGACTGAGGATCTCCAGGGCCTGCATGTCCCCCATCGCCCGGATGCCCAGCCTCCTAAGCTGCTTGGGGAAGAGCCTCCGGTACTCCGGGCCCAGCATAATGCCGTTGCGGATGGAGCGGGGGACCCGGTTGTGGCGGGAGCCGGGGAACCGGACCTGAACGTACTTGCCCTCGGATTTCAGGTAGCGCATGCCCCAGTGGTCCAACAGGCCGAGGCAGCGGGGTATCTCGTTGGTCAGCGCCAGCAGTAGATCCTGACGGTTGAGGTATTGGCCGACCCGGATGGTATCACGGGCATGGGCCTCAGGACTATCGGGCGGGTATAGGGCTGCCGAAAAACCCGACCCGGCCATCCACGAGGCGGCTCCGTCCCTTGTCACGGGCCCCTTGGTTATGACGGTTACGGATGCCCCTCGCTCGGCCGCCTCGATTGCCGCAGTCAGGCCCGCCATTCCCGCCCCGACCACCAGGACATCGCATTGCAGTCTCGCGGATACTTCCTCAGACAGGTCGGACTTAACGATCATTCTCTATTCAACTGTCATTCCCCTGATTAACTGTCATTCCGGCGAAGGCCGGAATCCAGGAAGACTGACTCTGGCCTGACGCATCTCGGGACGTCATCACAGGGCGTGCGACTGGGCCCTCTTGGGAATCCCGGCCTCGCATGGGACCTTGGTCAGGCAGAGCCCGCAGCCGGCGTACTTGCCGATGTATCCCGGCTTATCCAGATACTCCCTCTGTGCTCCGTACATCTGTTCCCGGCATTTGACCTTGTCATGCCCTTGAGCCGTGATTGCCCCCGCCGGACATCTCTGGATGCAGGCGCCGCAGGACCCGTCGACGTGGAACGGGCAGTTGGCGGTATGGTTTGAATAGGTTCTGGGGCTGGCCGGCAGCCTGGCGTCCGTGACTACGCTGCTGCACCAGACCGTGACGCCCTTGGGCGTTATGAACGCGTCGGTCAGGCTGAAGGTTCCCAGCCCTGCGGCATAGGCCACGTGTCGCTGCGACCAGTTGGAGCATCTTCCGTTGGGTAGCTCCATCACCTGGAAGGCCTTCGTCAAGTCAGGTGCTGCGGCTCGAAAACCCCGTTCCGTGAGCGCAGAGACCACCTGGCGAGACAGCGCTTCGGCCAGGGTTTGACCGTGCCAGCGGGCCTGGTTCCATCTCAGCGAAGGCCCTTGGGTCATCCGGCGATTGCTGACTCGATTGTCCCTGGCGATGGGCAGGACCCAGGAGATTACGCTTACACCGCTGTCCGGGCGGGCGGCAGCGGCCTCCTCTGACAGAGCGCTCACCATGGCCTCCCGGGGGGTGAGGTGGAAGTCACCTATGATGCTCTTGTATTCTTGAAAGAGGGGATCGTCCCCATCGGCAAAACCCACCAGTGGTTCTTCGAAGATCGGTCCGCCATCGAGGTCTTCGAGCCGGTTCAAAGGGCTGTCGAGGACGAAGCCGCGAATCATATCTTCCAGGGATTGCGCCAGATCACGCTGTGGTCCTGTTGAGTCCTGCATCATTTCAACCTCCCGCTCCATTTGACCATACACATTCTTCATCGCCATCACCGTATCCGGCGAACAGACTCAATAAGCCCTGGAATTCCGGTCCGGCGCCGGTGGTGATGCTTCATTCTATGGACCGGCGCCGTCGCTGTCAAACGCAAACGTGCAAGGAGGTCCGCGCCCATTCGGGCCGAGCTGGGGCTCGGCGTTCCCAGGAGCGCAGAGGGCAGCGCCCCTGCCGGGGGCATAAGGGGGCGTCCCCCTTCCCGCAACCAACGAATCATTCCTTGAATCCCCCGAAAGGGGTCTTGGGGGTGATCGCGAGAAGACCAAAGCGGTTGAATTGACCCCCGCCCAGTACTATGATAGTTTCAACTAACCTGCCATATTGGAGGAGAGATGACACCGGAGCAAAGAGCCAAGGCGTTCAAAGACTACCAGACGGTCCTGCAGGGCGTCCCCATGTTCGACAAAATACGGGCCGACCACCCGGAGCTGGGCGAGGCGGTGGGTGCGGAGAAGGACTACGGCGACAGCCGGCTCCAATTCTGCACGGGGGGTGTGATCGGGGCCAAGGTCGGCGACTGGGCCAATACCTGGTACGTCGTCGATCCGAAGAAGCCGGAGGACTTCCCTTTAGTATAAGCCGGGCCATCGACATATCGAATTGGTCCGGCAGGGTTACGCAACAGAAGTTCCTGGAGATCAAGGCTGCAGGCTACGACCGGGTGATCGTCGGGACGCAGAACCGAGAGATAACCCGTGCCCAGGCGGACAATGCACTGGCGGCAGGGATGAGCCTGGAGGCCTATGTCTGGTTGGACTGGCAGGGGGACATCTGCGCCCAGGTCCAGCGGGCGAAGGAGACCATCGGCGATCGCCCCGTCGGGCGGCTCTGGCTGGACGTGGAGCAAGAGGCCGGGGGACTGGACCATAGGGCTATCCTGGACCGGCTTCGCCAAGCGGCGTCCGAATGCGCCGCGCTCCCCGCCGGAATCTACACGTCGGTCTCGAAGTGGCGCGAGCTCACCGGCAACTCCAGGGAGTTCGCTGATTTGCCTTTGTGGTCGGCCTATTACACCTCTGACGACTCACTGGACAAGTGGGGTGGGCCCTATGGAGGCTGGACCGAGTGTCATATTCGCCAGCACGCCGGCGACATAGACCTCTGCGGGATCCACGTGGATTTGAACATCTGCGCTGGGTGAGAGGATACGGAGAGGGACGGGGCGTAATGCTCCCGGAGACCGTGTTTCTCCCGTCGCCGAGACCCGTGTCCGGACGGGCACCGGAGACCGCTGCGGTTTCCGAAACCGCAGCGGTCTAGAGCCAAGCAGCGACTCTGGACCACCAAGCCATCGTAGTGTGAGCCAATCTTTCAGCAACTGGCTAAACGCTTACGCGAAAGCGATCAACAAGTCCTACGTTCATTTGCCGGTGCTGTTATCGGTCTGGATGATGGATAGGGTCTGGGAGTAAGGATCCACACGTTTTGTGGATTGGTCTGAGGGGTTCGACGTAGGGGCAACTCGACCACTCCGTGCCTTGGTAGTATCATACAGATAGTATCGGCAAGGTGGTATCAAGTGGGCACATACGTGAGACGAGTTCAGACCGTGCTGACCGAGGCAGAACTCCGGGAGTTGGTGACTCTTTCTGAGAAGAAGGGAAAGACGATCAGCGTGCTGATTCGGGAGGCGGTTGAGGAAACCTATTTCAAGAGGGCCGCCGCCAAGAGGCGGCAAGCCGCTCTGAAGAGTCTACTTGCCCTCGAGGCTCCGGTCTCGGATTGGGCTCTAATTGAGAGGGAGATTGTTCAGGGCGCAAACGAGGGGTGAACGGCGCACGTGTCTTCATGGACGTGAATGTCCCGATGTATGCCGGCGGCAGGGAACATCCACTTAGAGAGGCTTGCGTTTGGGTGATGCGCCAGACCGGTGAAGGGCGTCTGGACGCTGCAGTCGATGTCGAGATCCTTCAGGAGGTGCTCCATCGATATGGTGCTATGGGAGAGCCGGAGATAGGAGTAACGATGGCTACGAACCTCCTGGACATCGTCCCGACGATATATCCAATTACCGTCGCGGACCTCCGCGTGACCATTGATGTGTTCGAGAAGTACGCTCATTTGGGGATCACAGCGAGGGCGCCATTCACGTTGCTGTGATGCGCAATAACGGGCTGACCCGCATTATCTCGGCGGATCAGCACTTTGATTGTGTCTAGGGAATAACCAGGTTGGCAGTCGGGTCCTTGGGGCAGACCACGCGCGATCTTAGTACCCTTATTGGACCCTTCCCCAGTCCACTCGAATAGTCTCCGCCTTCTGGAGGACACGTGCGGCCAAATCACGGCCAGTACTCCACTTCTGTTCTGATGTAACCCCCCTGGTCCTCAGCGGGGTAACCGTGCTCTGCGTGCATTCCTCTTAGCTGGCAGGAAAAGGGGACACCCCTTTTGAACCCCGGCAGAATCTTGCCCGGGTGCAGCCCTCCTCGTTGAATTTCTGCCATGATATGATGGAATCGGTATGGTTGTTCTCTATGCGGGGGTGGTCTTGACAGCCTACATGCTCGGTTCGATTCCCAGCGGTTACCTGGTAGCTCGCCTGGTGAAGGGAGTTGACATAAGGGAGGTGGGCGACCACGCTACCGGAGCGACGAACGTCTACAAGGAGATAGGGCTGTGGGCCGGAGCGGCCACCGCGATGGGCGATATCGCTAAAGGGGCGGCGGCGATACTGATGGCGAAAGCGCTGCAACTGCCCGAATTGGCTCTGGTCCTGGTTGCCCTCGCCAGCGTTATCGGGCACAACTGGCCTGTCTTTCTTCGTTTCCGAGGCGGCGGCGGGCTCGCTACTACCGGAGGCGCTCTCATTGCAGCTTTGCCTCGGGAGTCACTGATCATCCTCGTGCCATTTGTGGTCCTGGGTGCGACGGTGGGGAGGAGGATTGGCCAGGGGCTGACCGGGGCACTTCTCCTGGTCCCTTTCCTGGTTCTTGTCTGGTGGTTTGGCGAGCCTCCGGCGCTGATCATACTACCAGTCGCACTTGGGGTGCTGATTGGGGGCTACCGATACTGGCCACAGATTGTCGAGGCTCTCAGGAGATGAAGGGGAAGATCGGACGCCATCTCTTCCATATGGTTGGCGGGTGCATCCTTCCAGTCATAGGCTTGGTACTGCCGAGGGAATGGGCTATCGTGGTCCTCGGAGCACTTGGGGCTGTCTTCGTCGGCGGAGAGATCCTTCGTTTCACCATCGAGCCGGTAAATCGAAGGCTGACGTCCCTGGTTTCCAGGATTTCCACCAGCTTCAAGGAAAGCGAAAGGGCGAGGCCAATCGGTACCTCGTACTACCTGGTGGCGTCGTTCCTCGTCTTCGCTTTCTCTTCAACGGACGTTGCGATAGCCGCGCTCTTCATCGCGGCGGTGGGGGATGCCATCGCTGCCTTAGTGGGAGAGCGTTATGGACGGACCAGCCTGGGAACGAAGAGCCTCGAAGGTACCGGCGCCTTCTTCGCCTCGGCGCTTGTGATAGGCGCCGTCCTGATGCTGGCCGGGTTCCATCTCAATTGGCTGGCCGTGACGGTGGGAGCGGCGGCTGCAGCCCTGGTAGAATTGCTGCCAATCCTCATTGACGATAACCTCACGGTCCCGATTGCCGGCGCAGCGGTGATGGCGCTGCTTCTTTAGCTTACCGAGGGCAGATCTTGGCGCCGTCCGGCAGTGGTAGCGAAGCCTGGTCGCATCGAGTACAATACAGCGGGTTTCAGATTACTCTCAGGAGGCTGTCATGGACTTCGATCTCTCAGAGGAACAGAAGGCGATACAAAGGCTGGCGCGCGACTTCGCTCAAAAAGAGATAGCTCCCGTGGTGGACGCCGACGAGAAGGCCCACCGGTTTCAACGGGAGCTGGTCTCCAAGATGGGCGAGCTGGGTTTCCTGGGGTGCCCGATACCCGAGGAGTACGGCGGATCGGGGACAGGCTTCCTGGCCCATGCCCTGGTGGCTGAGGAGATCGCCCGGGTAAGCGGCTCCTTGCGGGCCCCGTTCAACATGCAGACTATGGGGCCGGCCATGACCCTCCTGCACTTTGGCACCGAGGAGCAGAAGAGAAAGTACATCCCCAAATTGGTCAAGGGCGAGATTCTGGGGGCCATCGGCATAACTGAGCCTGACGCCGGGTCCGACGTCGGGAGTCTCTCCACCACTGCTATCGCCGACGGCGATAGTTTCGTCCTGAACGGCACCAAGACCTGGATCACCTATGGTCCGGTGGCGGACATGGCTATAGTGGTGGCCTATACCGATCCGGCAGTCAGGTACAAGGGCATGTCTATGCTTTTCGTGGACCTTCACACCCCGGGGGTTAGCCGGCGGGACATCGCCGACAAGATGGGCTGGCATGCCTGTCCCACGGGCGAGCTGATCTTCGAGGATTGCCGCGTCCCCAAGTCCAGCCTGGTCGGAAACCTGGGGGACGGATTCCGGATAATCATGAGCGATCTGAACAACACACGCCTGAGCGCCTCCGCCGGCGCCGTCGGTGTGAGTCAGGGCCTCACTGATCAGGCGGTCAAGTACGCCAATCAGCGAGTCCAGTTCGGACAGCAAATCGGCCAGTTCCAGATGGTACAGGACATGATTGCCGTGATGATTGTGGAGACGGAGGCAGCCAGGCTCTTGCTCTACCGCTGCGCCTCACAGAAAGACAAGGGCAACACCGGCAATACCCTGGAGACGTCCATGGCCAAGTACTATACGTGTGAGACGGCCTCGCGGGTGGCCGATCTTGCCCTCAAGGTCTTGAGCGCCTACGGCTATTCAGGCGAATACCCGGTGGAGCGCTATTTCCGTGATGCCAAGCTCTATCAGCTCCTGGAGGGCACGTCCAACATCCACAAGACCATCATCGCCAGCGACGCCCTGGGGTATAGGAAGGCGAACCGGTAAAGGAGACTGCTATGCGACCCTTAGAAGGCATTCAGGTCCTGGACCTATCCCGGCTCATTCCGGGCCCTTACTGCTCCTTGCTTCTGGCAGATATGGGGGCTGACGTAATCAAGGTGGAGGACCCCAAGGGCGGAGACCATGGCCGGGAGGTCCGGCCCTTTATCGGCAGCGTGGGCGCCAGGTTCTTGCTCCTGAACCGCAACAAGAAGAGCGTGGCCCTGAATCTGAAGGACCCCGCCGGTCGCAAGGTCTTCCTGCAAATGGCGGAGAAGGCGGATGTCATCCTGGAGAGCTTTCGGCCGGGGACTATGGCCAAGTTCGCCCTGGAGTACGAGGATGTCCGGGCCGTCAACCCCGGAATCGTCTACTCCTCCATCTCCGCCTTTGGTCAGGACGGCCCTTACCGCGACATGGTGGGCCACGACGTAAACGTGATAGGGATAGCCGGGCTGCTGGACACCACGGGGGTGAAGGACGGCCAACCCATTATCCCTGGCGTGACCATTGCCGACAATGCGGCTGCCATGTTCTCCGCGATGGGTATCCTGGCGGCCTTGCTGGCCAGGGTGAAGACGGGCCAGGGACGCTTTCTGGACGTCTCCATGCTGGATTCTGTTATGTCATGGCTCTTCGACAGCGCACAGTACCAGTTTGCCCAGGGCAGAACGCCTGGGAAGAGCGGAGGGCGCCTCTGGGGTGGGGTTGCAAACTACGGTGTCTATGAGACGAAGGACGGCAAGTACATCACCCTCGGCTCGCTGGAGCCCAAGTTCAAGGAGGCGCTCCTGACGCAGCTCGGAGCCTTGGGCCTGATTCAAGGCCAGGGCGACGCTCATAACGACGAGCTGGCGGAATTCCTGCGACGCACCTTCGTCACCAGGACCCAGGCGGAATGGGTTCAAGAGCTGGAACCGCTGAACCTCTGCTTCACGCCGGTGAACACCATAGGCGAGGCGTTGTCCCATCCGCAGGTGGTGGCCCGGCGCATGGTCATCGAGATGGATGATCCGCAGGCGGGGCACACCAGGGTTATCGGTGATCCCCTGAAGGTCTCGGATCCGCCCGTGGATCCCGGTTCCGCCCCAATCCTGGGTCAGCATACCAGGGAGGTCCTGTACGGCCTCGGCTACGGTGACGGGGAGATCGCCGAGATGGAGAGCCGGGGGGTGGTGGGGATAGCCTGAACCTTGGGAAGTGGGCACACACCGGCTGAGAGCGTCTGGCTCTTGGGTGATGCTTGGTGTGACTCCATAATGGCACTAACGAAACTTGACAAGCCTCAGCAAGTCACTATAATACCGGTATTCGTATCCTGCCTAGTACGGTGTAACACCAGTCCGTTCGGATCGCCATTTCTCCGTAGTCGGCATCGTCCTCGATGCCGACGGTCGGGGTCGAGGACGACCCCGACTGCGGAATCTAATGTTACATGCTACTAGCATGGTTCGCGGATCCGTAAACATTTGGCTCGGTGGGCTCGATAGAGTGCTCACTCCAGTAAGCGCAAGGAAGGGGGATCTCTTGGGAAACTCAGAATCGAAGGGACTTGACCGTCGTGCTTTCCTGAAGATGGCGGGCATCGCTGCCGCGGGGCTGGGCCTGGCAGCCTGCGCGCCGGCGGCTACGCCAACCGCAGCCCCCACGAAGGCGGCGGCGCCGGCCGCGGCAGCGACGCCGGCCGTCGCTCCCGCGGCGACCGCTTCCTCTGCCTCTACCGACGCGGACGTTATTGCGAAGCTCTATGACGCGGCCAAGAAGGAGGGGCAGGTGTTGGGCTATACCAGCGGCACCCAGCAGGAGTGGGATGTGTTTGGCGCGGCCTTCGAGAAGAAGTACCCGGGAATCAAGGTTACAGGGTTTCCTGGGACCAGCGAGCAACTGCGAGACAAGGTGAGCACTGAAATCCGGGCGGGCAAACCGGTAGCCGACGTAGTCGCCCGCGACGCCTTCGAGAACCTGGCGCCTTATCTCGAGATGGGGGCGTTCGAGAAATTCGTCGCCCCGGAATGGAAGAATTTCGACGCGAAATATATCGATCCCAACGGGCTTTGGGCCATCAGCTCCTATTATGTAGATGTAATTGAGTATAATACCAAGGCTCTTACCAAGGAGCAGGCCCCGAAGAGTTACGCTGACTTGCTGAAACCGGATTACAAGGGCAAACTCGGGCTCGAGGCCAGCGCGATCCCCTGGTTCTCCTATATGATGAGGATAATGGGACCGGACAAGGGAATGGCGTACATGAAGGCGCTGGGTGAGCAGAAGCCTCGTCTGGTCACCGGCCACACCGCCCTGCACAAGTTGATCGTATCCGGGGAGATCCCCATTGCGGTGTACATGTACAACTTCCGTCCTATGCCGGACAAGGAGACGGGAGCCCCGGTCGAATGGGTGGACCCGGCGGAGACCACTCCGTCCGCCTCCCTGATAGCAGGGGTCATAAAGAATGCGCCCCATCCCAATGCGGCCCGGCTCTTAGCGGACTTCATGTTCTCCGAAGACGCGGCCAAGATCATTGCCAGTCAGTATTGGATTCCTGTTCGCAAAGGGTTCGACCTCGGCAAGCTCGCCGACATCGCCAAAGTGGACACACTCATCGTTAACGACCCTAACTTCTACAAGGAAATAGCGGCGAACGAGAAGCCTTTCCGGGATATCTTCGGAAAGGCTTAGCGCAGGACCGTTCAAACCCCGAGATCGGATAAGAAAGCCGGGAACCGCTCAACTTCATGAGCGGTTCCCGGCTCCGGTTGGGCGGGGTGCACTCTTGCCTCGCCCTTGCTTCCTTGACTCAGCGGGTCTTCCACCCGCTGGCTGATGCTATTTGATCAGCGTCCACTTCCCGGCTTTGGCGACGAAGGCCATGCGGTTGGTGGCCACGTCTCCGTTGGGCTGCATGCTCATATCACTGCCAAGCAGTCCCTTGAAGCCCTTCAGGTTCTGCAAGCCGTCACGGATCGCTTCACGGGCCTTCTGGAGGTCGGTGTCGGG
>ORJL010974517.1_pt1 | contig 11746 bp, 12 predicted proteins | sample 1779941 | NCBI WGS metagenome assembly ORJL01 (sample SAMEA104232317, study PRJEB22302) | groundwater metagenome | biome: forest; feature: aquifer; material: groundwater | place: USA | collected 2011-08-07 | depth 5.8 m | reverse complement strand
TATCCTCGCGGTGTAACCATATATCCGTTTTTTAGATAAGTTTTAGAATTACCTATAATAATCGTAGTTGTCATGTCGATATTTTTATTTAAAGGCACGTCTTTTAGATTAGAAATTTTTACTCTTTCATTTTCCCGATAGGCATTTTTCACAACGCCTACCGGTGTATGTGGGCCTCTGTATTTAGCGATAATCCTCCAGGCTTTTTCAAGTGGTTTGGTTCTGTGTTTACTTTTAGGATTATAAATCGCAATTACAAAATCAGATTTAGCCGCGGCTTCTAATCTTTTTTCGATTGTTCCCCATTCTGTTAAGAGGTCACTTAGCGAAATTACCGCGAAATCATGCATCAGCGCAGCGCCTAAAAGTGAGGCACTGGCGCAGGCTGCCATTATTCCCGGTATTATTTCTATGTCTATTTTTTTAAAATCACTTTTGTTTAAAAGCTCTAGAGCTACGCCTGCCATACCATAAACCCCGGGGTCACCACTTGAAATTAAGCAAACATTTTTACCAGCGCGTGCTTTTTCGATCGCCAGGTTAACCCTATCTATTTCTTGAGTCATGCCTGAAGAGATAATTTCTTTCCCGTCTAATAATGAACCTAAGAGCTTTAGGTATGTATTATAGCCCGCTACAACCTTAGACTGGGCTATTGCATTTATGGCCTTTTGGCTTATATGTTCGATTCGGCCCGGGCCAATACCTACAATACTTAATTTTCCTCGGAGATGGCTAGGGTTACGCCGTTTAGTATTTGTTTTTTTAGTATTAATTTTGCCCTCCTGCCGGCAAGTAATGCGCAAGGCTCACATACACCGTCTAATCCTATGTGCTTCTGGACGATTTTAGAACTTGAAATAGTACCGTGAAAATTTTTAATATCTTCTTTAGGAATAAAAACCAATGGTAATTCTAATTCTTGGCAGGCTTTAATTAAGCCAGATTCATCTTTTTTTAAATCTATACTGGCGGCAATACGTATTTCTTCTAACTTTATGCTAGCTTTTTTTAGAGAATTCTTAATTGCTGCTTTAACGTTATTTTTATCAATACCCCTACGCGTACCAATCCCTAAAATAATTTTTTTATGAACTTCTGTTCCGGTTGTAATTATCGGCAGCGCATTAATACTTGCTGCAGTCAAAAACGCTAATTTATTCGCACCACCCTCGTGCCCTGAAAGCAGGCTTATAGCAAATCTTCCAGCAGTATCTATTGCTACAATAGCCGGATCGCTAAACTTACTTTTTACTTGTCCCTGAATAACTCGGACGACTATGCCTAAGGCAGCAATAAATATAAGGCCATCATATTTACCAAAGATCTTTTCAACTAATGTTTTCAATGATTTCTCCCGAGTCATCGTGCAATTAAAAATATCGGCTTGGGAAAAATTTGCTTTTAATTTGCGCGCTAATTTTTTGCCGGATTTATTTATGGTGATTATTGCTAATTTCATCTTTGCCCCTGAAGGGGTCCTGTCTGCCGATCCACCTCGGTCCGACGGTACCGTCGGACCAAAGGGCTTCATATCGGCAGTCACCCCTATTTTATGCCCTATAAGAATGCGAGAAGTTTTTATCATAAAGTTTGCTTTTTCTAAAACCTTTTCGTTTTAGCACATCGCCGACAAATATGAGCGCCTGACGACTGATTTTTGCTTTTTTAACTTTTACAGTAATGTCTTTGAGTGTGCCTGTAATTATTTTTTCGTCATCCCAAGATGCTTTAGATACAATAGCAACTGGAGTATTTTTGTTATATCCATGGGCCAAATCTTGTACAACATTCTCGATTTTATCTATACTTAAGAATATTACCAGTGTTGCGTTTATTCTGGCAAGTTTCTTTAAGTCTTCTTTTCTCGGAACCTTGGTTTTTCCGGAGAGCCGCGTTATTATAACGGTTTGAGATATGCCGGGCAAGGTCAGTTCTTGCTTCAGGCTTGCTGCGGCCGCGCAAAAAGAACTTACCCCGGGAATAACTCCAAAATCAATATTTTCTTTTTCACACCAAGCAATTTGTTCCTGAATTGCGCCATAAATTGAAGGGTCTCCAGTGTGCACTCGGGCGATTATTTTATTCGTATCCTTCTCGTTCTTCACTATTTTTAGAATTTGATCTAAATTTAGTGAGCTTGAATCATAGATTAAAGCTGTTTTTTTTGCAAATTTAAGTATTTCTGGATTAACCAGAGACCCTGCATATATAATAATATCAGCGCGGGTAATTATATTTTTTGCTTTGATGGTCAGAAGCTCCGGATCTCCCGGACCGGCACCTATAAAATAAAGTTTCAATTCAACACCTTTCTTATTATGCGGGTGACGGCCGAGACGAAGAACCTTGCCCGCGCGCAGACCCACTGACATAACGTTTAGTCGAGCACGGGCGAGGTGGCTCGGCCGGCAGGACCCGCCCATCTTTAGAAAATGTAGACTTTTTTACTATAATAATTGAAAGATATCCAGCTTTTTTGTCTCGCAAGGCACCCAAATCATAAATTATTTTCTCATCTTTATGTCCCACGCGGCTGATTAAAGTAGCACTTCTTAATAAATTTAATTTTCTTAAAAGCGAAATTATTTTATTCAGTTTTGAGCCGACTTTCATTAAAACAACTGTATCAAATTCTTCTAAGGATTCTTGTATTCCTTCGAGCCCTTCGGTAACTGGTATAACCGCCAATTTTTGGTTTCCTTCGACCAGTGAGGAATTTATTCGTGATGCCGCAGCGTTAAATGCGCTTATCCCCGGAACTGTTTCAATTTCAACATTAGGGTGATTTTTGCGCAGCATTTTCAAAAGATATATATAGGTGCTATAAATAAACGGGTCTCCTATAGTAACAAAGGCTGTTTCCTTGCCTTGGGAAACTAGTTTTTCGACTTTCTTTGCGGCGTCTTTCCAGTATTTATTGAGCAAACGGCTATCTTTAGTCATGGGAAATGTTAACTCAACATAATTTTTATCTTTTTTTGTTATATCTTTAATTATGCTTTGAGCTAAAGATTCTCCATCATCGTTACTCTTGGGCACAAATATAGTATCAACCCGATTTAATATTTCTTGTGCTTTAATTGTAACTAATCCCGGATCTCCCGGGCCAATGCCAAGCCCATATAACTTTCCTTTTTTTATCTTTTTCGCGTATTTTTTAATAATCATTACGCATAACCCAAAACTTTTCATTGTGCTTAAACGTTTTAAATCTGTATCAATAATTCTTTCGTTAGGATAGGATAGATTTTCTAAAATAACTGCCCTTCTATTTTCTATTCTGTTACCTAAAAGATCTCTAGCGATTTTCTGCGGAGGAAAATTTTGGTCGGTAAATAAGAAAACCTTATCTTCAAATCGAATTTGACGCGCCAAGTTCTGAATTACGCGGCCATGTAGGCTTATAATTTTAGCATCTATCCAGCTCTCTCCTATTTTCGCAAAGGCAAGCTGAAGTGAGCTTATGCCTGGGATAACCGAAAACTCATTTAGTTTTAAATGCTGACGAATCTTCTCTAAAAGGCTAAAGATGCCGGGATCGCCGCTTACGAGAACAGCAATTTTTTCCTTATTCTTGTTCTTTTTTAGATAAGGAATAATCTTATCAATATGCCCTTCGATGATAATTTGCTTTTTTCCTGATATATTAAATGTATCAAGATGGCGTTTCGCGCCAATTAGGCAGTCAGCATCTCTTATTGCATTTTTTGCAATAGGAAGCAAATAATCTCCTAGGCCCGGGCCTACACCGATAACGCTAATTTTCACTTAATACCTCTCCATTTAATGACAAAATAATGCATTTTAATTTTATTTCATTTTTTACAAAATTTTCTCCTCTTTTTGATACATCACTAGCTATTTTGGGAAATATTTTTTCCAGTCGATTTTTTCTTAAAATATCTATTGTAGCTTCGGCTGTTTTTTGTTTTAGAATATCTCCTACAATTTTATTATTTGCCCCGCAGATTTTAGCATATTTGAAGATTGTACTTACTCTGTTGTCTCCAAATTTGTAATTGGTATTAAATTGTCCGGCGGCTATTTTTACTAATTTACCGATGTGGCCGATTAAAAGGATTTCTCTTATTTTCCTTTTAGCGCACTCTTTTAGCATAAATCCAACATGATCGCCAATCTTAATTGCGGGAGGTACTGTGTCATTGCGAGGAGCGATAGCGACGAAGCAATCTTGGTAATATTTTTCTCCCACATAGCCCAGAACAAGCACGAGTCTATCATATTTTTGGGCTTTAAGTACATCTAATTGCAGGCTAAGTGATGTTTTATAGGCGCTTTCAGATTTTGGCTCAACTATACCGGTTGTGCCGATAATAGAGATTCCTCCAATGATTCCAAGTTGCGGATTAAAGGTTTTTTTTGCCAGTTCTCTGCCTTCCGGCACACTTATTGTTACTTCTAAACCTTTATTTTTTGGGACGAATTTAGATACTTCATTAAAAATCATTTTGCGTGGCGTAGGATTAATTGCCCAATCGCCAACTGGAATAGCTAAGCCTGGTAAAGTAGCTTTTCCTACGCCTCTTCCGCCTTTTATAACAATTCCTTTTTTGTCCGTCAGCCTAACTTCGGCGCAGATCTTTGCTTTATCAGTTATGTCAGGATCGTCTCCGGAATCTTTTATTACCGTAGCGCGGGCAAATCTATCAGATTTTTGCTGATCGATAATACCGATATTTAATTTTGTTTTATTAGGAGTTTCTATGTCGATTTTATCCACTATTTTTTGTGTAGTTAGCATAAGCGCAGCTGCTTTTGCCGCAGCCTGCGCACAAGTTCCAGTAGTAAAGCCTTTACGGTTACAGGCGTTCTTTAATTTCACAGCGTGCCTCGCCAATAGTAAGTGGTAAATTATTGATGTTGAGACCGTCTCTTTTTTTCAAAATTTCAAAAAGATGCCCTATTTGGGTTAGCCTTAAGCTACTGGCTCTTAGTACCTCGGTATCCGCGAAAACTTCTTCTGGGGCTCCTTCTTTGACTATGGTACCTTTATTTAATATTATTGCTCGATCAATAAAAAGCGGAACTAAATCTACAGAATGAGTGGTCATGATCATGGTTATACCTTTTTTGACATTCAAATCTTTTAATAAGGCCATAATAGCGCTTACTCCCATTGGATCAAGGCTGGCAGTAGGCTCATCTAAAAGTATAATTTCAGGATCCATGGCTAAAACTCCGGCTAAGCAGATCCTTTTTTTCTGGCCATAGCTTAAAGCATTAATTGATTTTTTGGCAAGTTCCTGCATTCCTACCGAAAAAAGCGCATAATCAATTCTCTTTTGCACCTGATTCTTATCAAGACCCATGTTTGTTGGCCCAAAACCTACATCCTGCTCAACCGTATGAGAAAATAACTGATCATCGGGGTCCTGAAACATTGTGCAAACCTTAGTGAACAATTTATCCCGGTTAATCGATTTAAGATTTTCGTTTTCCAGATATACATCTCCTGCCTGCGGCTTAAGCAATCCGTTTAATATTTTTAAAAGCGTTGTTTTGCCACAACCATTTCCGCCTAATATTCCAATGAATTCGCTCTTATTGGCGGAAAAATTTATTCCGTTCAAGGCTTTGGTTTCATCAGGATAACTGAATGAAATATTTTTGGTTTGGAGAGCAATCATTTATAACCTCTTAAAGACATCGCTTCATATGTGGCGATTGATTGATCGTATGCCCTTATGATTATCATTCCAGCTAATGTGCCTAAGGAGCGCAGAGAATTTATAGGATTTGAATATCCCAGCCGTACTTTTTGCGCGTCAAAGACAGTAATCGCATCATCTAACAGCACAAATATGTAACGGTATGTAATAAAACATATCTCAACCCAAATTTTAGGAAACTTAAACCAAAGGCAAGCAGAGAGCATTTTATCTAAAGTTGTAGTTAAGCTTAATAATAAAATTAACGCTGTTGTGCTAACAATTTTAAACAGCAGTGGTAATGAGTTAGAAGAGCTTTCTTTTAAGAAAAATACTTTAATAAAAAATATCGTGCATCCTATACCTAGTGGCGCACTTAAACGCACTAATAAGACTTTTAGAGGCATTCTTATACTTAATAAAATTATTATAGCTAATAGCCCACAGATAAGTGGTAGATATAACGTTGACGAAGCTATAATGGCAATAATTATCGGAATTATAAAGACAATTTTTAAGCGGCAGTCGATTCGGCTAAGAAAATTATTTTTTACCGCAAAGTATTCTGAAAAAATTTCATTTTTCATAGAAAAGTTTTCTCCAATAAAATCCCATTACAAATCCACCTAGAGCCCCGGCTAAAAGAAAAACAAAAAGCAAAAGATCCCCTTGGTCAGTATTAATAAATGGCGTCCATGCTTTCCGGCCATGTTCTTCGGCAATTTTTTCTACTACGCTTTCATCTACCCCAATCCAGCTTGCAGCTCTAACAATTGGATTTCCAATAAAGAATAAAAACATAAATATTGTGGCAAGCAAGACCCGCGGATTTAATTTATGTAAATTTTTCATTTAATTGAAAGTTTTTGCAATATATCTGGCCTTCTCTTAGCCACAAAACTAATCATCCCCCCGGTTAAAAACCCCTCTAATATACCTAATGGAAGCTGCGTAGGAATAAAGGCGATTAATATTGTAATAAACATCTGCCCTAATGGCTTGCCTCCATGTAAAGCCGAAGCTAATTCAAAAGAAGTTGTAGTATATGTTGCCCAATCAGCTAAGAGTCCAGCAGTAAATCCTGCGATAAATAACGGGGTATTAAATTTTCTTAATATTTTAAAAACAAGATATCCTGCAAAAGAGCCGGCTATACCCATTGAGACTATATCTGCTCCCCAGGTAGTTATGCCGCCATGAGCTAAAAATAGCGCCTGTATGAAAAGTGCAATTGAAGTTATTAAGATACTAGCTAATGGACCGATTAAAATAGCCGAGATTCCTGTGCCGCAGGGATGCGAACAAGTACCGGCGGTAGGCACGGGTACTGGCATGCATGAAATTATAAATATTGCTGCTGCCATTAACCCTAAGAGTGGCTTAAAATACGGCGCTTCTTTAATTTTTATTTTTACGTCCTTAATGGCTTTTGCCACAAAAGGAATCGCAACTACGTACCAAAGCGTAGCCCATTCCCAAGGAAGAATTCCTTCTGATAAATGCATGCTAAACTCTTTCCTTTGCTAATTTTAATAAGGCGTTAATGATTGCTGCGGCCACCGGACTGCCCCCTTTTGTGCCGATATTCGTTATAAATGGAACATTAAGCATTGAAAGCTCTTTTTTAGATTCAGCGGCTCCCACAAAGCCCACAGGTATGCCGACTATTAAAGCCGGTTTTATTTTATTTTTTCTAATTAAATCACATATTTCAAAAAGGGCTGTTGGCGCGTTACCGATTGCAATAATTGCGCCGTCCATATATTTAGCTGCTTCTTGCATCGCGACAATAGCTCTGGCAATTTTTAATTCTTGCGCTTGTTTAATAACGTTTACGTCATTGATAAGACAAATAACTTTTCCACCGAAGCTTGAGAGCGTTTTTTTATTTATTCCGGCCTCAACCATAGTAACATCGCAAATAACATTTTTCCCTGATTTAATAGCGCTTACCCCGACACTAACTGCTTTTGGATGGAAGAGCAGCATTTTTGCGTATTCTAAATCGGTTGTAGTATGAATTACGCGTTTTAAAACAGCTTTTTCCTCCGGAGATAAATCTAGGGGCGGCAACAGCCCTTCAATAATCTCAAAACTTTTTTCTTCGATTTTTTTTGGATCTAAAATTCGGTTCATAATTGAAATTGTCATTCTGAGGGAGCCCTTTTGGGCGACCGAAGAATCTTGCTTTTAAGGAAAGATTCTTCGTCGGGCTTCGCCCTCCTCAGAATGACGATATCCTTAAGCGCGTTCTTAATCGAGTCTGATACTATCTCTTCTATTCTTGAATCATCGCCAATATTCTTCGCGTATATTAGCTTTACGCTTTTATAAATTTTTGCTTCTTTAGCAATCGCCTTGGGTATATCTCGAGTTACGTGGTTACCAGTAAAAAGAAAAAATGGTGCGATGATTATTTTTTTACAGCCTTTCTCAACAACCTTTTTTACGCTTTTATGCAAATCAGGTTCATATAATTGTAAATAAGCCGGTTCAATTATTTTGACGCCCAAGTTTTTCTTTATTTGGCGGATTATTTTAGGGATTAAATTATTCGCTTCTTTTAATCGTGAACCATGACCTAGAATTATCACCCCTACATCTTTATTATTAAGATTTTGATTATGTTCAAGCCAATCCTGGCCTTTTGTCTTGATTAGTTTAAACAGCTTATCGACTATTTCTCTGCTATGTATCCAGCTGCAGTTAGAGCATGACCAGATTCTACGTTTAGCACTTAGAATTTTATACTCTCCCTTTTCTTGGTTTTCGCAAGGATAAAATGGGCAGTAGCAAAAAGTACAATCTTCTAGATTTTTATGACAAGGGAAATAATCGCAAAATTTATTTATTCTGTTTATAGCTTTATTTGGCATATGCATTAGCTTTGTACTGAGAGCAATGGTTAATAAAATTCTTAGCAAATATTGGATTCGAGGCAAAATGTAAATGCGCATAACTGGCTAGAGTTTTCCATTTGGTTAAGCCATCCAGCGTGATATCGGTTTTATTTTTTTTAACTTTATAAGCAAATTGTTCTTTTTTAATAGGCTGCTTTAAATATGACCAATGAAACATATGTGCCCTTACCTTAGATCCTTTTTTGCTTAAGATATTGTTTTTTTGTACTTGGATATTTACATACCCTAAAGCACGCAAGCGATTCCCCATTATGGAGCTAGCATTAAAAATTCCTACCATGGGATACTTTTTATTCTCGAAATCAATAATTTCTTTACTTAGATACATAAGCCCTGCGCATTCAGCATAAATCGGCATACCAGTTTTTGCTTTTTTTAAGATATCGCGCCTTAAAGTAATATTTTTAGATAGCTTTGCTGCGAATAATTCCGGGAATCCACCACCAATATATATTCCGCCTATATTGGACGGCAACAACTTATCTCGTAAGGGGCTAAATTCAATTAATTCCGCGCCATAATGTTTAAGCAGGTCAAGATTATCTTGATAATAAAAATTAAATGCGGCGTCTTTTGCTATGGCAATACTTATTTTGCTCCTGTCATTCTGAGGGACCCCGCCAACGGCGGGGGACCGAAGAATCCCTTTAACACCAAGATTCTTCCCCTTCGGCTTCGCCTCAGGGTCAGAATGACATGGACTTACGTATCGCATAAAAACTCTGTTTGGAAAAAGCTTTCTCTCAAAATTAGGGATGGTTCCTACGCTCTGGGAAATTCCGATGATTTTATTTACATCTATATTTTTTTTAGTATGCGTTAGCAATTTATTTTTAAAATCTTTAAGCGGTGCGTTTTCCTGTGTAGGCACTAGCCCTAAATGTCTTTCCGGTAGAATCAAATCTTTATCTTTAGGTAAATATCCCAAAACTAGAACTCTTGTTGCTTTTTCAATTGCACTTTTCAACGACTTGTAATGCGAAATACTACCTACTCTATTTAAAATAACACCTTTCAAATTAACATTTTTATCGAATTGTTTATATCCTAAAACAACCGCACCTGCGCTGCGAGACATGGAGCTTGCATCGACAACAAGAATTACCGGGCATTTTAATATTTTAGCTAAGTGCGCGCTTGAGCCGTCTTCTCTATCTTTTAATCCATCGTAAAGCCCCATTACACCCTCAATAACTGATATATCGGAAAGCTCGGCTTGTCTTTCGAATAGCTCTAATATGCTATTTTTGCTAAGCATCCAAGTATCGAGGTTTCGGCAGGCTCGGCCAGAAAAAAGTGAGTGATATGATGGGTCAATATAATCTGGCCCTGTTTTAAAAGATTGGACTTTTAAGCCTCTTTTTACTAAGGCTAGTATTATCCCGTCAGTTATGGTAGTTTTACCGACTCGGCTGTTAGTGCCGGCGATAAGTATTCTAGGGCAGATACTTGTATTCGTATTCAAGACTGTTTAACCCCTCATTTCGCAAGCAATATTTTTCTTTTCCTTCGGCAATAATTTTAAAGGCATATTTAATGATATCTTTATAAAATTCACAGAATACTGATTTCTGTCGAATATTTCCTAAAGCATGAAGTTCTGCTGGGCAAGGTGAGCCACAGAGATTGCGAAAACTACATTTATCGCATTCCGGGACATTTTCTACAAATCTACCACGGATTTTCTGGAAAGGCTTGGACTTCATTGCCGTTTTAATGCTCGTATTAAAAATATTTCCTCCTGAAAAATTCTTTAACCCAATAAATTCACCACAAGGAACCATATTGCCGGATGCGGTAATCGTAAAGAAACAGCGCGCTCCACCGCAAGGCGAAATATCGCACATTAGTCTACGAGCAACTGGAGCTACAATTGCTAATATCACATTGGCAAAATTTCCTACTATTATCTTATGGCCGGTTTTTTGGGATAAGTTGATTGCCGCATCGACTGCTTTGATAAAATATTTTGCAAATATTTTATCATCGGGTTTAAGCGGACGGCTATTTTTCTGTGTTAGACGCACCGGATTAAGTAAAACGCAAGGAACTTTCTTTGCGTGCAGGAATTTAACTATTTCGGGTAGATTTTTAACATTAAACTTTGTGACTGTGGTGATAATATTTAGGCCCTCATATCCATCGAACCATTTAATAGCTTGGACAGCTTTATCAAAATTCCCCCCGATACCTTTAGTGGGCCTAAGGCGATTATTTATTGCTGGCAGTGTTGAATCAAGAGATATCCCCATGCCAACGCGGTATTTTTTTAGGAATTCCACATCTCCTTTTTCTAAAAGGGTGGCGTTTGTCTGAAGCCCAAATTTAAATACTTTGCTATATTTTTTAATTGCTCCAAATACAATATCTTTAACTAAGAGCGGCTCGCTAGCATGAAAAATAATAACGGCCTTTCTTTTGTTACCCTGAAAATACTTTTTTATTTTTTCCAAAATAAATTCAAGTTCATCCTTAGTCATCGAGTGGCCATTTTGCCGAATCTTTTGAGGAACATAGCAATAAGGACAATTAGCATTACATCGATCTGTTGGATCGATGTAGATAGCAGTTAATTCTTTGCCAAATCTAAAATCAGTAATTTCTTTATCTAATTTACCTTTTAATTGTTCATAATTTTTAAGCGCCTCGCGTGAGAAAAAAGTTTCACTGTTATCATTTCTCTTAGCCAGCGCCCAAAACATATTATCGCTATCTAATAAAACGTCATGCCCGTTATTCTTCCAGAAATTAAGTCCTTTTTCCAATGTAATGCTCCTTTTTATGCTGCTTAAAATGAATTTGACAATTTCTCGAGCGAGTGTCGATTTTAGCCAATGGAGCTTTCACATTTCGGGTATCCCAAGGCCCCGCCAACGGCGGGGCAATCTTGGGACAGCGATGCTGTTTGAGCCCCGAAAGCTAGAGCTTGAGGGGCGAGTTCAGCAGCTGCCGAAATGTGAAAGATCATTGGCGACCCCGCTAAAAGCGGGGCAAAATCGACTTCGAGCGAGAAAATTGACAAATTCATTCACGATTTGCTTATAACAGCGTTTTCTTCTTCGATACGTCCCCGTACATCACAAAATGCGATAAACCATTTGCGGTTTTGGCGCATTTGAGGCGATAAGATACTGTGTCTGAATTCGCCTTGCC
>ORJL011930781.1_pt1 | contig 11747 bp, 13 predicted proteins | sample 1779941 | NCBI WGS metagenome assembly ORJL01 (sample SAMEA104232317, study PRJEB22302) | groundwater metagenome | biome: forest; feature: aquifer; material: groundwater | place: USA | collected 2011-08-07 | depth 5.8 m | reverse complement strand
CGTTGTTGTTCTCCTTACAGAAATGAAAACCCTGATTAACAAAATAAAATGAGCAACCCCGATCAACAAGCTCTTTGACCACTACTACATCAGCAAAACTCCTAAGCCACCGATCTAACCTGACACAAGCAACACCATCAATTTCTCGGTTTCTTAATTTCTGAATAATACTTTCCCTAACAGGCCTTGTGTTACGCGTGCTTTCAATTTCTGTTAAGACCTCATAGTCAAACCCCATCTGTTTAGCCCAATTTTTTAAAATGGGGATCTGGTTTTTAATTGTTTGCCCCAATCTTTTGCTAATTCTACAATATAGCCAGATTATCATATTTTCTCCTCCCAATTAGCAATCATGCCTTTGTTATCAATACTTGGACGCTCTCCATCATCAACGCCAGATGAAGCAAAGGAAGTCCTAAACATTTCAGGAAAAACTTTAATCGGATCTATACCTAAAATCCTGGCTATATCAACAGCTTGCTCAATACAAGGCTCTGCCCTTCCACATTCCCACTTAGAAATTAACTGCTCTGTTACGCCAAGCTGTCTTGCAATATCAAATTGCCGCATTCTGGCTCGTTTACGATAGAACACTAAATTATTCATCACGACACCACCTTTCAATAATATTATTAACCTAAACAATTTAAAAAATTTTTACCTCTTGTATATCTTTAGAATATCTAACGATATTCTTTGGGTAAAAAAATTGGCCTTTCCTGGCCTCCTTGATGGTAAGTATACTATCTCATTTACATTTTGTCAAGAAAGTATATCTCTTATTTATCTACAGATATTTTACTCATTTCATACAAACTCTTCGCCATTGCCTCTGCATATTCTTCCCATTCTATTGGTCTAAGCTCATTTACTATCTTCTCTACTTCCTTAGCTTCTCCCATCAAAGCAACATATAGCTCTTTTATGCGCTTTGCCACATAACCGAGATTTCTTATCTCTTCAAAATAAGCCTTGGCTTTTTTATTACCCTTTATCTGTTCAGAAGATGCCGGAACATATAATGTTTCACTGTGAATAATAAGTGCTTTCTTTTTCTCTTCGCCTCTATTTTCTTGCCTAACATACTGTGTATATAACCCAATCAATTTATTCTCTAAATCCCAAATTTCTTTAATATCGTGAAAGCTACAGTCTATTTTCCTAAGGAACCAGATTCGCCGAAAGAGATGCTTATCACTTTCATTAAATAAAGTCGACTGCCCCTTAGTCCCAACCGGGCCCCCTATACCAGTTTCGCGCTGTATTCTGTTAATAAACGCTGCAGTAACCTTTAGATCTTGAGCAAGTTCAGTCAGTGAATATTTTCCGTAGATATTTGGCATATTGATTGTATAATTATAGATATTCTATTATTTAAAAAATAACCCCTTTGGGGGCTCCTTCAATATATAAATATACCATACCCACTCACGATGTCAATCAGACTTTTCGCTCTTCATTGTGTCCACTTTTTCGGGGGGAGATCATTACGAAACAGGAAATCACTCATAAACCTTAACTCTTCTCTCCTTAATCCAACCTTCTAATTCTTTTAAATCAAACTTAACAAGCCTGCCCATTTTAATATATGGGATCTTCTTTGCGAAAGTCCAAGAGTAAAGAGTGCGTTTTGTGACACCAAGATACTCAGCACACTCTTTTATTCCGATAAATCTCTTTTCTGGCATTCATCCTCCTATATATGATCTATCTCAAACAATCGGTCGTTTATTTAATAGGCCCCCTTCAAGCTTAAAATATCCTTAAAATAAAAGGGGAGGATTATTTACCCTCCCCCGTTCCTGAAAAACAAACACAAGACTTAATTAATATTAGTTACGTCGCCGCCTCCGGCTTTTGCGGCTTACTCTTCTGCGCTTTATTTTTGGCCTGTGGTTTGTATCCCACTGATTCCCCCGCCAGTCTGCACAGGGTGAACATGTCGCTTCTGCTCAATCCCGGATTGAACGGACTGGACAACTGGCTCTCGTCCGTAATCCCCACTTCCTCTGGTAGATTCATCTCTGGTAACATTGGATTTGCCCTCCCTCTTTAAACGCTGTGCTCCTTAATCAACTCATAATATACTTTTAGTTGCAACGCTCTATCTTTTACAATGCTCATACAATCTGCCGAACGCATATTGCTAAAAGAAGTGCCTTGCTCAGGATAAATGGTCTTAATAACCGCAAGCTCCGCATCTCTAAACTTTAACCAAACCCTCTGTGCCTGTCTTAGCAACTCTCGCTCCTCCTTGCCTAAGATCCCCAAAAGGAGCTTATAGTATTTATTCATCTCTGTATCCCACCTGTCCTGTGCTTCATAAGTGCAATTTGACATACCAGCGGTAGTCCAATCTTTCGCTATGCACTCGTTGAGCTTTTTATCAATAGGATTCTCTACTGTCTCCTGAGCAAAAGTAGGTTGCACAAGAATAAATATTAAAACCATAAGGCTGACCAAGAAATTCTTATTCATACACCTAAAATCGTCCCTGTCCATCATCAAAAGGTTAAAACCCATTATAATCCCATATATATAAATACCATTGGTTGTTTTTATCCCTTGCCATCCACCCAGGAGCATCATAACCTTTTGCTTGCATCCACTTAATTTCTATATACTTTTTAGAAAGCCCCCACCAAGTGGATTCAATTGCATAAACAGATTCATCAATTACGTCAACAGTTATCTGATTACCACGAAATTTATCAATAGCCAAAACACTTATAATTATAAAAAAAATTACAAAAATACCTATAAGATCCCCACGCTTTCTTTTAACATTGTGTTTATAATCAATAAAACCTCTAACTGCAATAAAAATTCGTAAAATTGCCGAACGAAGAGATTTAATTTCCTGTTGCGACATCTCTTCTGAAGGAGCAAACACAAACTTCTCTACCGCTTCTCCTTCCTGCCAAGAGAGTGAAGTAGCCTTCTTTAATTCCAGATCTATGGTCACAGAATCCGGAATATTCATATCCGCTGACTCAATTAAACGATTTATTTTATCTTCATCCCTTTGATGTTTTTGCATATCTCCCCTAAATTCGTCTATCTTTTAAATAAACACCCCTACCATAACCCTGATAATATTTTAATCAATATTTTCCTGTAGTGCATCGGGTATTCCCGAACCTATCTGTATAACAATCAGTGTTATAAGTATCTGATTGATAGATCTTTGCAGTATCTTCGGAATATTTCTGATAAGCTCCAGCAGAATCTTGACTAAATTTTAACCAAGCCTACCTTTGTTCCGGTGTCATAGTGCATCCAGAAAGAAAAATAAGCATTACTAAAATTGCAATTTTCATAAAACTACCTATTTTTTTAGATCTTATACTGCCCCCTATTAAAAAAAAGCGGGCGCATATTCCTACCGGCAACTTTCACGTAAATCCGATAAGACTGCATTTCCCGCCCCCCTTTCGGGGAGTGATGCAGCTTACCTTACGTGAAAGTTAGAGGCCCTATATCCTCTTTAAGGTATAGCTATAAACCAAATTGTCTAAAACAAGTTTACTACAAGTTCAAAAGTATTACAAATCTCCAATTAACGCTAATGCTTTTTCAAAATCTCGCTTGGCTATTCGCAATAACCTAAGCGACGGCTTATTCTCTTGCTCCCATTGCTCTAAAAGAGTATTTATACTCTGCAACTTATTTAATATTGCTGCTTTTGTTTCATCTTTCTTTGACAGCTTCATAAATCCCTAAATCCATTGCTAATAGAGGTTTAACCATCCTCTAAAAGTTATTTCCTAAACTCATCAAGCTTAAAATCAACCTTATACAAATAAACTTCCACGTCTTTTATCTTTCTCAAAGCATAATGAAGACGCTCATCATATCTGGCTGCAATTATAATACCCCTCGTTGGCTGACCTTTTGTTTTATGCTCCTCCAACCAACCCATATATCTTGTTAATTGCCCAACAGTATCATCACTGGTTTGATTTCTTTTAAGCTCAATAACGACATACTGCTTAGATTTCTTATCCTGGACCAAAACATCTATTCTTCCTATGCCTGTAGGATATTGCTGGCTAACCAATTCACCATTTTCTTCTATGAGATCATATTTCTTTCCTAATTCTGTCTTATCCCAATTTTCTATTAAGAAATCTTCTAACTGACTTTCCATATAGAAAAGGGCAATATCTGCCTCTTCTCTAACCTTTTCCTCTACTACAGATACCTGCTCTTCCACAGGGTGCTCTTCTTCTTTGGCGGGTTTCCAATATTCCTTAATTGGAGACTGATATAAAAAACAAGAAATCGTCCTTGATCTCGCACTTATGCCAATCCAACGAAACCCATTCAAAATACAGTCATTCGTCAAAACTATCTTTTTGCCTGGCGAATCATTTTCAAAATCGGGACCACCAGTAAAACTAAAATAATCAATTATTGTCTTTCTATCATTCAGCGAAATTACGCTCAAATGCCTGTCTGGGTTAAAAGCAAAAAGCATAGCATTGATCGCATTTCCGCTTGCGCCAGTCAGGTTATTCTTTTTTTCCTGATTCATCTTATATAACTCATCAATTAACGAAGACTTTTTGTCATTATCTTCTTCTATGAATATCTTGTTTAGCAATTCGTGCAGTTTTGCATGTTCTTTAATTTCCTTAAACATTCTACGCCATGCCCCTTGTGCTACCATCGCTCGGGCTACAGCCTCATCAAACTTCGTATTACCTTTTCCATGCCTATCCAGAATTTTAACGATTTGGTCAACTTCAGCCTCACTGACTTCTTTTACCTTATCATTTAAAATTTTATTGTTCCAAAAATCGCAAAAAGTCTGACTATGCTTTTTCCAGGTCTGTGTTTTGACCTCTTCGTCATAATTATTTAAAAAATCATTAAATATCTTTATTATCTCTTCCTTTTGCATCACAATATTCCTTTCTGCATATTCAAAGTGTAGCCTTCTTTTTCCTGTTCCTTGCTTGAGACTCGGACATATAAAAGGGCAGGTGTCATTTTATTTTGCCTTCAATTAAATCTTCTATATATTTTTTGGCCTTTTCTAACTGTTCTTTACTTTGTTTGTGTTTCTTTAAAGATGACCTAACAAGAGAAGATATTTTATCTTGGATAGGAGAAGGCAGCAGAGGAATTTTTAGTTCCTTAACCTTATCAATATTAAAATGCTGTATTATTGCTCCGCTCGTATCCTTGAGAATTTGTAGTTTAGCAATTGTTGAGTTGAGTAAAAGCGTTAGGTAGTATTTGTCGATTTTATTTTCGTCTATCCTCATTCTTAATATGCCACTTGAGGTAACGCAATCAAAATTTTCTTCAAAAACTAAAGATATACCTATTGTTCCATCCTTTGAAAATAAAACATCACCTTCATTTACTTTAAAGTTTTTCTTTAGTTCTTCAAATAATAAGGGTCTTATATAATTGCAATTAGATAAATCAATGCCTCTCTCAGAAATATTAGCAACTCTTAAAAAGGGAATACCACTGTCTCTGTATTCTGTATGACCTACTTCAATACCTTTCTGGATACCCGTAGTCAATTCTTTTAATATGTTTACAGTATATAACTTTCCATTTAAAAGCCTTTGTATTACGCAATTCTTCTCTTGATAATAATTAGGATCTAATCTTTTAAACACGTCTATTTCATCACTCCATCGCCAAAATGCAGCTTGGTCTTGTAGATTGACTTTATCTAACTCCAATTTATTTTCTAATATTTGCTGCGCTTGTTTATATTCTTGGTCAGCTTGTTGTCTTAACTTAAAGGCACTGTCTACTAATTTATCAATGTATTCCTGAAATTTATCTTTTGGCACAGGAATCTTTAAGCCTCTAACTTCATTAAGGTCGATATTGACCCTTGCGCCACCACTACCAATTCTTTGAATTTGACTTTGAGTAGCAGCAGAGTTAATAGCTGTTGTTAAATAATTGCGATTTATCATCTTTTTTGGTCTGATAATTGCTACTGCTTGATTGCAATTAGCTTCATCTATATTGTTTATTAACGCGCATTGACCAGTTGTAGCTCCTACGATTGCTAATAAAATATCTCCTTTTAATATTTTAGAACGAGCCATTATGTTGTGAGCTTTAATAGGAATAAAAACAGGGTTTAATGATAAATCCAAAAAGAAGCTTTTTAATTGTTCACTTCTTATAAAAGGAACCCCTTGTTTTACATAGGCGTCGCCTCGCCATATCGGAGTTTCTCCCTTTGTTATAGATGTAATACATAATTCTTGCAGGTTGCGAGTTTCTATATTATTGACACCTTTGTCAATCCAGTTATACTTAGGCAACCAATATTCGACATCACCTCTTTTTACAAAGTCGAACTCTTTATTCCAACGCCAGTATATTTTATCTGTAAACTCTTGAGTTTTTACCATAGGTATTTTTTAAAATCTTTTCTAAACTTCTCCCAATTTTCAAAAATAATAGGTTCATCCGTATCAATAGCGCCAAGCGTTTCAACTGAATCTTGACTTTGGTCGATTACTTCATTTTTTAAGTTAACAACTTCGCCTTGCTCGTTTCTCTTGTAAGTTTTTTTGCCTCGTATGTCATAGCCAATTTTTTCCATCTCCGCAAAGAAGACGGGATATTTTTCAGGCAGGGGTTTAGACTTTTTGATGATAAGGACACTGGATTTAACGCCAGCTCCAAAAGGCACAAAGGTTTCTTGAGGAAGGCTTATCACCGCAACGATTTGCACCTTATTTTTAAGCCAATATCTTACAAACTCCGTATTTTGGTTTGTAAGATCTCCATCCGGTAATACTATCGCCATTCTTCCGTTGGGTTTTAATAGCTCAACGCAGCGCTCTATAAAAAGAATATCAGGCACTTGTCCATCGCCTTTTTTCTTGCCACCTACTAAATTTTTTTCTATTTTTTCAGTCGTATATTTGCCAGTTTTCTTGTCTTGAGCCCATTTGTAGCCAAAGTCAAAATTAGACAATATTTCTTTTCTGCCAACTTTGCCCTTTGAGCCAAAAGGCGGATTAGTCATAATTACATCGGCAATTTCTCTCTTAATATCCTTATTAGTTAGTTTTTCAATTTCAGGAAACGGCAGAAGAGAATTGATTGTGTGAATGCCGGTATGTCCATCATCAACCATTACCATATACATTTTTGCTATCTTTGTTAGATTGTTGTCAAAATCAATACCCTTGATATGTTTATCAGCAATCTTTTTAATTTCATTAGCAAGTAGTCTTTTGTCTTTAGGGTCAATCGCTGTATCAGGCAGAGGATTGCCTTCTTTGTCTGTCAGGCCATCACGTTTCTTTAATAAATTTCTGAAGTGGCTAATCGTAGCAACAAGGAAACCAGAGCTCCCGCAAGCAGGGTCAAGCACAACATCGTCAGGGCGCGGGTCTAACATCTTAATTACGAGGTGCTTTATAGGGTCAGGTGTAAAAAATTGTCCAGCATCACCTCTAAAATAGTTATTTATGAATGCTTGAAATGCTTCACCTTTGATATCAGTATAGAGGATGCTTAAATATTCAAGCTCGGATACGATATAAGCAACTTGTTCTTGTTCAAGCTCAACTTCTTCTCTGCCTGAAAATACGTCTTCAAAATCAGGGTCGGTTTTTACACTATCAAACAATCCCCAAATACGTTTTTTAAAAGACTCAGATTTGCCTTTGTCCAATATATCCATAGATTCTTTATCATTGATAAAAAACTCGCACTTATCTTTAAATTGTTTCTCGTCATACATTTTTGTAAATATAAGATAGAGCATTTGGTTGAACACCCAAGTTTTGTCTGAGCTTTTTGTATTAGCATAGATGTGGTCGTGTATTCTTGAAAATCTTTTTTGTAAGTCAGAGGCGGGACGGAGCTCTTTCTTCAATATTTTTTTATCTCCGTAGAACTCTCCATAACGAGGAAGATACATTCGTGGTTCAAATTTATTTTTTGGTTTATCTATAACTTGCCAATAAAGCGTATCATCAGTTCCATTATGCCAAACCGCTATATCACAACTTGTTAGCCGTGCGTAATCTTTTAACTGGTCTTCACCTTCTTTGCGGTCAGGTTTTTTACATTCAATAATAATATAAACATTATCTTTACTCTGCTTTTCGTCTTTATATACGACAACGTCAGCAGAGCCAATGTATTTTCCAGAGAAAGCATTTATTGCAATCTCTTTGGCAATGCAAGCCTTTGGATAGCCATATTCTTCAACAAGGCGTTTTATATACTCCTGACGGACTATTTCTTCAGGTTTTTTCGTAACATCAATCTCTTCACCAGTTAAGTAATCAATTATTATCTTTTTTTCTCTTGCCATTTTTAAACCTCTCTTTTAATAATTGCTCAATATGGTAACTCTGAATTTTATTCGGTTTGGATTTACCATTAAACCAGCGATTAACAGTAGCGAAGGCAACATCAAGCTTTTTGGCGAGTTCTTGCTGGGTGATCTTGTTCTTTAGGCGATAGATTTCAAGCTGCTTTATTGTATCCATAATATAACATCTTATAACACCTAAGCCTAAAAGAGTCAACGAATAAACTCTGCACAGAATACTGGTTAGTTAGCAGGTTGTTAGCACGATAAATTAAAAATGGTTGGTAAATGTATAGCGACTGCTATCAGAAAAAATAATAACAATTCTCGCAGCCCCCTTTATGACTGGATCAAAAGAAACTGATTTAACTTTTTCTGTCGGATCTAAAATAGGCTGATTAATTAAAACCTGAATAAGCAAATCCCTAAACGCTACCCAATATTCACCATCAAAAGTTTCCCTTGAAAGTGAAAGACAATCAAAAAAATCCTCCATCTCTTTCTTTAGATGTTCCAAACTCATAAATTCTAAGCAGGAATCATCAGCGGGAATGAAAAATTTCTGTTCTTCAAATTTTTGGCCAGCAATTATGCTTTGATAAATCCTTTCAACAATCGGAACTATAGCCTTATTATATTTATCCTTGCAATGATGAACAGCCCAACTGCAGTAAAAACGCAAAATTAAATAGCCACCATCATTTCTCCTCTCAATTATCTTTCTCAATTCCAGCAGCAAATAGACTGCGTGACATTCTTCAGTCATTGGTGTATGCAAAGCTAAGTGATTTCTTAACTTACTAACAATTTCGTCTTCCATTTTAAGCTAAATTTCTATTTTGTGAGTATCTCTTCCTTTTTTTCTTCTTCGCTTCATCCATGCTTCAATCTCGCTCAATTTGAATCTTACTCCAAGCCTAAGCTTATAATGAGGGATAAACTCCTCGTGTGTCCAGTGGTAAATTGTTTTTGGACTAACCGACAAAAATTCAGCAACTTCCTTAATAGTAACATAATGTTCCATATCATGCCCAGAGAGCGAGTTTCACAACTTTTTGGAAAAGTTCAAGACTTACTCTTATTATCGGAAGAAACAACCATGCCACACAAAGGGCATGACTTACCATAGGCAACTACGCCTGCTGATTTCTTGAAAACGTGACCTTTCGCACACATAAATTCCACACCCGTAACAAGTCCACGATAACGCCCGATCATGGTGATCCCGGTTCCGTCCAACTGCTTTATCATCCATTCTCGGTTTCTCACTGGTCTTGTTCGGGGTTTCGGGGGAGGGCGTATGCCCGCTTTCTTTGCTTCGTCCAAACACATCTGCAACGGTCCCCATTCTATGCTTGTTATTACTTCAATTTTGCCTCTTTCAGGTTCGCCTGTCATAGTATGCATTGCTTCCCAAAACGCCGCTTCAGCATATACCGGATCAGGGACAGCAAAATATTCCTTCAACTTCCATTTTTGACCAGTCTCTTTGACAATCTGGCCCGTAAATTCCTTGCCGTTGCAATTGTGCTGGGCCAATCGTTCATCGGGTTTACGGGTGGTTCGTCCAATCTTAAAAAGGTTCGGATCGGACAAATGCACCAAGACATATAGTTAGCCTGACTTCATCTGCAGCTTCCCTCAATGATTATTCGTTTTGACATATGTTTAAAAAAGGTCTTGTTAGCTGAGTGTTAGCACGAGTAGTATCAAAGCAAGCAAAATTCTGGGATGTCTCCATACAAGTTATTATTTTACATCAACTTGTAATATCAGCAAGGGAAGGTTTTGAAGCGTTGACCTCAAGGTTGCTCACCTGACCTGAGGGTTTTGGAGAGAAAAATTGCGTAGAATTGCCGAAAACTTGGCTTTCAAACCTTGCCACTATCGCCCATGGTTACTGAATAAAATGTGCCGTAGCGGTCAAATATGTCTTAAATAGAGGCATGCCCTAACTAAGTCTGGATAAATTTTATATTCACTCCGGGGCAATCAACAGAACAAGCAGGCCAAATAATCCTCCCGCCTATTTTCTATCATATTCTATCTTGCAAACAAACAACCAAACAATCGTTCGTTTATTTGGCGAGCATAAAAAATGAGCTGAACGATTAAGTCCAGCCCCATTTACTTTTTGTTATCAGATTGTTTTCTCTTCGGTGGGCACGTTTTGGGCACAAGGGAATATCCCGTATATAATAGAAACTCAATTTCTAAATCTTTTCAATCTCATAGAATAATATTTATGAAAAATCTTGAAACTTTTGCATCTTTCTAAAACTATATCAAGATTTAACTCTGAAACAATACCCCTTAGCACTTCATGGTATGGCTTTCCCATTATGGAAAATTGAATTACTTGTTTTAATATTTCATCGGGTTTATTAATGTCTTCCGGGTTAGGTTGGCGAGGTATGACTCTGTCAGCTATCTTGGATAAGGCATATTCATCAGCTAAAAGCCATGCTTCTAATGCTTCTACCGCTATTCCAATAACAATAAAATCATAATTACAATTAGAATTTCTACATTTTACTGTAAGCGCTTTTAATCTCTCGTTCCTCTCCTCTCTGTCGTTATCAATCAAGATAACAATTAACTCTATATTTAATTGGTTAAACTCAAAAAGTGTTTGATGCAAATCCCGAATAAGATGCGGATAACCCCTATGGAATCTTGTTTCATATTGAACGTCATTAAATATATTGTAAGTAGAATTTATTTTAGACAATAAATTTTTTATTGCCTCAATATCATTCTGTCCTTCTACACAAATCCCTATATTCATATAATTTTCTATTTAAGCCGGAGGAACCCCGCCCAAACTCCCCCTAAACCATATTTCGCCTAATGGGGTTCCTTCGTCCAAAAATGATTTAATTATGGCCATTTTATTTTGCATCTCAGATAAACGTTTCATAGAGGTTTCGCCTTTATGGCGCTCCAGAATTAACAACTGTTCCGGTTTAATTAAGTCAAGCAAGTAGGGATTATGTGTTGATAGAATAACTTGCATTTGCTTTTTGTCAATACTCCCCATTTTTGATTGTAAAAGACTAACAATATCACGCACTCTTCTGAAATGAATCCCTTTATCTACTTCTTCTAAAAACATCAACGTAGGTGGAGTAGGAGATAAAATAGCTGTGATTATTCCCAATGTCCTCAAAACGCCATCGGATACGTTTGATGGAATAAAAGGTGTCTCCTTACCTTTCTCAATGAATAAAAGCAACAACGAGTTATCTTCGTCTCTTTTTATAACATCTATATCGTTGATCTCACTTATAATAGCGCTGAACCTCTCTTTTATTGATTTAAACGATTCTGGATATTTTTGCTTAATTTCATAGAGAGTGCCAGCAATATTTAAACCATAGGGATGATACAAGGTTGCTCTTCCAGGCTCATATGTAGTTTTTTCTTT
>ORJL010151573.1_pt1 | contig 11747 bp, 10 predicted proteins | sample 1779941 | NCBI WGS metagenome assembly ORJL01 (sample SAMEA104232317, study PRJEB22302) | groundwater metagenome | biome: forest; feature: aquifer; material: groundwater | place: USA | collected 2011-08-07 | depth 5.8 m | reverse complement strand
GGAGGAGTTCAACCGCCAGCTCATAGATTGGCTGCTTTGGTACAACACACGAAGGCCACACTGGTCGATTGGCCTTTGTTCTCCACTGCGGTATATTTGCAACAAGCTAACGCCGAAACAGTCTCATATGTTATGGACGAGTACAAAAACTTGCCTGTTTTAATTTTTTACCATATAGTCGCAATATGAGAATCTATGATGTCGCGTTTTATATCGCGATATTTTTTATTTTGGGCATATTTATGGCGAGCGTTCTCGGAGGATTTGTCCATAAATGGTTGTTAGTTGCAGTTCTTGTGATTTTTGTCGCCGGCGCTTTTTGGATTGGCGGTCGGCGCCGTTTAGCGGTATTCTCGCTGATGATTTTTATCGGCGCGGTCTATTATTTTATTCTTGACGCTCGCGCGGTCGAAGTTCACTGGTCTATTGGTGAAAAAACGCGGGTCGAGGGTGTGGTTAGAAAAGTTGAAACGACTGAGCGCGGACAGGAAATATTTTTGGATTCCGTAAAAATTTACGCGCAGAGATATCCAAGCTTTGAATACGGCGATTTGATTTCCGCGGAGGGTGCCATAAAACAGCCTGATGCGAGATTTCGCGATTTATTTTTAAAAGATGGCATTGCCGTGACGATGAGCTATCCAGATATCAAAGTTATCGAAACCGGGCGGGGTAATATTTTAAAATCATGGCTTTTTAAATTGAGGTCGAAAGTCTTGGATATTTTTATGAGATCGTTACCGCCGGAAAGCGCCCGATTTTTGGCTGGCATTACTCTAGGTGAAAAATCCGTTTTTTCCAAATCTTTTCGGGAGGAACTTTCACGGAGCGGCACTTCACATTTAGTGGCTCTTTCGGGCTACAATATCACGGTTATCATCGAGGGCGTGGCTTTGCTTCTGGCAACTTTTTTCGGACGGCGGGGGACATTTATCGCGACGCTTACGGTCATAGGATTTTTCGTGATGATGACCGGAGCGGAGGCGTCAATAGTTCGTGCCGCTTTTATGGGTGGTATATTACTGCTTGCGGATCAGGTCGGGCGGATTTATAGTTTCCGGAATGCTATAACACTGGTCGCATTTTTTATGGTCCTGCAAAATCCGAAAATATTAGTTTTTGATCTGGGTTTTCAGCTGTCGTTTTTGGCCTTGCTGGGCATAGTTTATATCCGGCCGATCGTGGCGCGCGCTTTTGACGCGGAGAACGCGGAGAGTTTTTTGGATTGGAAGAAAAATTTTCAAACAACCTTGTCGGCGCAGATCGCGGTCTTGCCACTGATTGTTAAAACTTTCGGCTCGTTTTCTTTTAACGGACTGATCTCCAATGTTTTGATTTTACCGACCATGCCTTACGCGATGTTTATGGGGTTTTTGGTCGGCGTGGCCGGATTTATTTCCGATTACCTAGCGTTTGTTTTTGGCTTTTTGGCTAATCTTTTAATTTCTTGGCAATTGTATCTTATAAAATTTTTCGGAGCTTTCGGCTACGCTGAGGGGATTTCCATATCTTGGTTCTGGGTATTTTTATATTATGCCGCGATAGCGGGCATCGTTTATTATTTCCGAATTTATGCGCCGAGAAAATAAAAATTTGCCGTTGTGGATATTGGCCGCGATCTTCACGATGGATGTCGTGGCTTGGGGTTGGATTCTGTTCGACGGGATTCCGGACAAGTCCAATTATTATTTTTTAAATATCGGTCAGGGCGACAGCGAGCTTTTGATATTTAAGGGTGGAGCAAAACTGCTGATCGATGGCGGGCCTGATGGGAAGATTTTGAACGAGTTGGCGCGAGTCTTGCCGGCGCATGATCGCTATATAGATATGATATTGATGACGCATCCCCAGCTGGATCATATGGGTGGTTTCGCGGATGTGATTCGAAACTATAAAGTCGGCGTGTTTTTGGGGACGGGCCGGCGAGCCGAGATCGGTGCGTATAGTGAGTTGATCGGATTGATTAAAGAAAAAAATATCCCTTATGTTTTTCTTGAAGAGGGCGACGATTTGCGATATGGCGATATTTCGATCGAGGTGCTCTCGCCGTCGCGGAAAATGATTGCGAGTCCGGAGCTAAATGACGGCTCGATAATTTTGATGATAAAGGACGGAGGGGTGAAGTCTCTTTTTGTGGGTGACGCGGGGGATAATATCGAGTCGATTTTGGCTAAAAAATATGACCTTGATGCCGATATTTTGAAGGTTGGACATCACGGCTCGCGGTTTTCTTCGAGCGCGTTTTTCCTCGCCGAGGTGACGCCAAAAATTTCGGTGATTGAAGTTGGTAAAAATCGTTATGGCCATCCTACATCCGACACACTTAAGAGGTTGGCAGTAACTGGAGCTTTGATTTTCAGAACCGATCTTAACGGCACCATACGGCTCACTATCGGCGCGGGTAAAATATCTGCCGCGGCTTTGAGATAAAAAATTATTAGACCGTCATTGCGAACCCCGAGTCTTCGAGTGGGTGTGGCAATCTTACCTTGATGGTAACTAAGGATCTTAAAAATAATATTGTAAGATTGCCGCGCCTGCCCCTGCCTACCGGCACCTGCCTGCCGGTAGGCAGGGGCAGGTGCCGGCAGGCAGGTCGTTCGAGGATTCACTCCTCGCAATGACGACTATTCTACTATTCGCCAGCTTGACATATTTGATGCAATTTTGTTATAGTTTGGTGAGATAATGGATGCATTGGTTGTGGCGAATTGTTTTGACTGGAGGTAAGGATGTTTACGGCGACCGTGGTTGTGATGGCTACTTTCCTGTATCTCAATATCGGATACTGGCTAGGCAAAAAGATCTTTGAAATGGCACAAGATGATACTCCGACTGAGCAACTGTCTTTTAAGAAGAAAGTCGCTCGTTGGTTATTGTTTCCGATGTTTATGTTCGTGAATTGGAGAAATCGAACTAGAGAATGGAATGGAGCGCCGTTTGTGTTGGCAAATTGGGTTAAGTGTAATGAAAAGACAGGTAACTGTTGCATTGATACTGAGGGTGCGCGGGTTTTTACTGGGCTGTATACTTTTCTCTGGCCCTTGTTTAGGATATTGCCCACTATTATAGCTTGCATAATCGGACCCGTAAAGATCATTGAAGAGTTGCATGCAGGATCTAAGACATTGGAAATCAGGAGTTTTCTAAAGACAATAATCGGAAAATTGCGTTTCAGATCCAAGAACTCGGAAGTCAATCTGGCCGACATTTTGAAAAAGAACGGAGAGGTCAAAGCGAGACGCGAGCAAATCCTCAGCTTGCTTCAGAGGGGTCAGGATCAGTTCAACAAACTGATTTCAAATGCCGAGGGTTGGGAAAAAATTGTGAAATCAGCTCGAGACATCGGTCGCGACGCCAAGAAGTTTGAGAATGTTTTGGCGATGCTGAAAATTAAGATAGCGGATAAACTGAAACGAGGGAAGGATCTTGTATGTGTCCTCCAGACAATGGATGGAAAAATAGCCGAATTGGAAGAGATGCTAAAAACTATCCAGCGATATGAAGAAACACTCAGGATTTTGAATGAGATGAATGACGATACGGAAAGTGTCAGAAATGAGTTGGGGGAAGTCTTGGGCGCCGCTCAAGCCATAGCTGAATTTTGCCAAAAGATCTACGATTTGGAACAAGAACAGATGGCTCGCCTTGATGCGCCTATCGAGGTATTAGCGGGACAAATAATCGAAGGCGAAGATAGGGTGAGGGATATTCAAAAAGAGGTGGTTAAAATGGCGGTGAGATAACAAAGCATTACTCCACGATTTATAGTCGTGGAGTTTTAATTTATTGTAAAAGATTAGTTTTTTTGTTATGATGATTGAAATGAGGACGCTAATAAAAGATATAGTCGCAAATGAAGGGGTTAAGGTAATTTTGATGGGATCCGTCGCCGTGCGGCGGGATCACGGCAAGATTATTTTTATTGATTTGCGTGATAGGAGCGGATCGTGCCAGTTGGTTTTTGTCGGTAAGGATATGTATGCTCGCGCTGATGTTTTGCGGAGCGAATGGGTGATAAAGGTTTCCGGTATGGTGAACAAGCGGCCGGAGGCGATGGTGAATAAAAATATTTCAACGGGTGAGTATGAAGTGCTGGTTGAATCTTTTGAAGTTTTAAATGAAGCGAAAACACCGCCATTTGATCTTGGGACTGATGGTTTGGAGGTCGGCGAGGAGAATAGGATGAAATATCGGTATGTGGATTTGCGCCGTGCGAGGATGCAGAAAAATATCCGCAATCGTTATAGGATGATTAAGTTTTTCAGAGATTTTTTGACCGAACGGGAATTTATAGAAATTGAGACGCCAATACTTTCGAAGTCTACGCCCGAGGGCGCGCGCGATTATCTTGTGCCGTCCCGGCTTTACAATGGAAAATTTTTTGCCTTACCTCAGTCGCCTCAGCAATACAAACAGCTTTTAATGGTCGCGGGATTTGAGAGATATTTCCAAATTGCCAGATGTTTTAGAGATGAGGATACGCGCGGTGATCGTCAACCGGAATTTACGCAACTTGATCTTGAAATGAGTTATGTGGAGCAAGGAGATGTAATGAGTCTCATAGAAGAAATGTTTATTGAGATAGTCAGAAAACTTTATCCGCATAAACGCTTTCAACAAACGCCTTTTCCGCATATATCGTATAAGGAGGCGATGGAAAAGTATGGGACAGATCGGCCTGATGTGCGTGAGGATAAGAATGATCCAAATTTATTGGCATTCTGCTGGGTAGTGGATTTCCCGTTTTTTGAAAAAGCTGACAATGGTTGGACTTTTACGCATAATCCTTTTTCGTCGCCAAAACCAGAACATATGGATTGGTTGATGAATAAAGAAAAGATCGGAGAAATACTTACGACTCAATACGATATAGTGCTAAATGGATTTGAGGTGGGCGGTGGCAGTATCAGAAATCACAGGCCGGAAGCTTTGAAGAAAGTTTTCGAGATTATGGGTTTCACCGAAGAGAGAATAATGAATAATTTTGGACATATGATTGAAGCCTTGGGAAGCGGGGCGCCTCCGCATGGCGGTATTGCTCCCGGGGTGGATCGACTGGTGATGTTGCTAGAAAATGAGCCGAATATTAGGGAGGTGATGGCGTTTCCAAAAACGGGCGATGCGAGAGACTTGATGATGGAGGCGCCCTCAACTGTAGATTCTAGTCAGTTGAAAGAACTTGGTTTGGAGATTATAAAAGTAAAAAAGCCGTAGTTAATTTCTGAGCGAAGTCGAAGAATTACAATGATGTATGACTTCGATAAACTCAGTCAATATTATTCATATGGATTTGAAAAAAGAGCGAACATTTGCAATGGTAAAGCCTGACGGCGTTGAACGGGGCCTCATTGGAGAAATTATCAAGCGGTTTGAGCGAGCCGGTTTGAAGCTTGCGGCTCTAAAGATGGCGGTTCCGGCCGCCGAGATGGTGGAAAAGCATTATTTAGTTAATCCGGAATGGCGTCGGATTACTGGAGAAAAAACCATCGAATCATACAAGAAAAAAGGCAAGACTCCGCCGAGTGAAGATCCGTATAAAGTGACCGAGATAATTCTCAATAATCTCAAAAAATATATGTCCTCCGGCCCAGTCATTGCTATGGTTTGGCAGGGAGTACATGCCGTGGGGATCGTGAGAAAACTTGTCGGAGGCACGGAGCCCCTTACTTCGGATGTTGGAACCATTAGAGGCGATTACACCATTGATTCATATGAATTATCGGATGTTGATGGTCGCGCAGTCAGAAATCTTATTCACGCCTCAGGGAATGTCGCCGAGGCCGAAAAGGAAATCGAACTTTGGTTTTCTAAAAACGAATTAGTGAATTATCGCCTCGTTCAGGAAGAAATTCTTTATGATGTAAATTTGGACGGTATCTTGGAATAAAGTGCAGTCTTAATTCTAGAATATGTTATAATCGTAAAAAGGTCGGTAAAAACGATTCTTATTTAAATTATGATGTCTCATTCTTTAAAATGTTTGTTATGGAAGGTCCTTTGGGTCTCCGGTGCTGTGTCGCTCGTGCTGGCGTGGGTTTCTATTTATAATCAAGCTTTAGTGATTGGCTTGGATCCGGCGGCGTGGTATTGGAATGCTTTGGTGCTAGTCGCGCTTTCCATTCCGGTCAAGATGGATTGCACAAATTGCGGAGTATGTTCGCCTAAGATGTAATAGATTAAAATCGCCTGTGAGGGGCGATTTTAATTTGATTTGTATCAAATTCGGCGTGGCCTTGACATAAATGAGGCGCTTGGTGTATACTATCCCTAAGGGGATCGGCTGGTGCGGTGTGGTCAGAGAACCCGCGCTTCCCGGTTGTAGGGTCAAACCTCCCACATGAGGCGTTTGCCGCACCAGCCGATCCCTACTCAATTAGTTCTTCGTCGATAAATCGACAAAATCCGGCAGCCATTCCGATGATCTCCTTCGGCAGAGGTGCACCTCCCGCCGGCCGGAGCGCGTGGTCTCGGAATGGCTGCCACCAAACTTCATACACGCGAGATACTCGAACATCTCGCAACGAACCCTCCTCTCGCTTCGCGCGCGTTAGGAGGGTTTCTTTTTTAATTTTTTTAGGATATTGATGAAATCTTCGGGTGGAGGAATTGAGAGCGATAATCTTTGACCTGCTGGAGAGGTAAATACGAGGGAGCCGGCGTGAAGCATCTGCCGTTTGGCTAAATGTGATTTTGAACCGTAAAGAGTGTCGCCGACTACGGGATGGCCGATTGCGGAGAGGTGGACGCGAATTTGGTGGGTGCGGCCGGTCACGGGCGAGACTTCAAGGAGCGCGAATTTATCGCCCAGTTTTTCCTTTACTTTATACAGAGTTTGGGCGTGGCGGTGGGCTTTGGTTTTAGCTTCTGTGACCTTTTTGACCGCTACTTTTTTCAAGCGATTAGCGGTAGATGGTCGGATGTCGTAATTTATTGACCCAGTAGACTTTTCCGGAACGCCTTCGACTATGGCGAGATAAGTTTTGTGGATTTCTTTGGCGAGAAATTGTTTTTTCATGAATCCGAAAGCCGCTTGATTTCTGGCAACGATGATGAGGCCAGAAGTATCTTTGTCTAGTCGATGAAGGATGCCGGGGCGAGCTAAGTTTTCCCCGACATTGGCTATCTCCGGATAGCGCGCCAAAAGCCCATTTATCAAAGTATGCTCCGTGATCTTTTCCGTCGGATGAGTGATGAGTCCGGCGGGTTTATTGACCACCGCGATATCTCTGTCTTCGTAGATTATTGCGAGCGGCATTTTTTCCGGATTGATGATGATTTTTCCTGAGGAAAGATTTTTCTCATCAATTTCCACTTGGTCACCGGTTTTTAATTTGATGCTAGATTTATTTGCCGGCTTGTTATTGATTTTGACGCCTCCGAGCCGGATCGCGGCTTGGATTTTGGTGCGCGAAGTAGCCGGTATTTTTTCGGCTAAGTATTTGTCGAGACGGATATTTGACTTGTCCACAATAAGTTTCATAGATTTTTGATATAATTAAATTATCCCGTTCCAAAAGATTTTAGATCACATATCTTATACAGGGAAGGTCGAAGCTCTATCTCGCCTTGGCGAAATGGATGAGACCACCCACTTGGCTTACGCTAAGTATCATAGGACGGGATACTAGACAGCCTCAACTTTTTCAGTTGGGGTTTTCTTATTTTTTAAAAAATTTAGCGCTTTTGTCCAAAGAAGTTCCGTGGGTGTTTCGTGGCCCTTTACGATGATGAGGCCGTTTTTGTAATATTTCGCGATAAGCTCGGAAGTGCTGCCAAATCTTATTTCGCGCAAAAATTTTGGCTGTGAGGCGCCAATCAAAAGCATATCCACTTTTTCTTTTTGGGCTTCGTGCATGACGGCGCGCACTGTTGAGCTGGAGTTGTAAGTATTTGTCGCGTCAAAATCTTTTTTCTTCAGTCCTAGGGACTTGATAATCATTGAGAAATCGGGCTTCAGATAAGCGGGCGTAGTTTTCGGTAGGACGCTGAAAAGATGGGTCTTGGCGTTGTAATAGTTTTTGATGCCAGTCACGACTTCGCCGATAAGTTTTAAGTATGGACTCCGGCCTTCGAGGTCGGTCGCGAGCATTAGGGATTTTATGGGTTTGGGATTTTTAACAACCACGATGTCACATTTGGCTTCCCGAAGCAGGCGATCTATGACTGGGCCGAAACGAAAGCCCTTTTCTGAGGTGACGCCGCTCCAGTGAAGGACTAGCGCGTCACATTCTTCCATTTGAATAGTCTGAAGGATAACATCGGTTGCGTCGCGGCCAATCAAAATCAAGCCGTGAAAATTGATGTCTTTGACTGCCGGGCCAGTTTTTCTATTAAAATCATCGGCTAATTTTTGAAGGTCGCCAAAGGCGATCCGTTCGCGATCAAGTTCGCGCTCGCTGATGACGGAGGGGTCGAGCGCTAAGACTGGCGGGATTTCGTGGACTCTGATTGCCACCACTTCGCCGTCAAATTGGCTTGCCAGCGAAAAAGAAAATTCGGCCAGATTTTTTACTTTGTCATCGGGCAAATCGGGCGAGAGGGGGAGGAGGATGCGTTTGCCGTTTTTAGGTCCGATGCGAACGGAACCTTCGTAGACGATATCATTTTCAAAACGGGCGCGGCTTTTTGGCTCGACATACGCGAAGTAATTCACAAGTCCGAGGAGAACCCAAAAGGCCGTCATTAGCCAGGCGTTTAGATTGACGCCAAACATCGTGAAGGCCAGAAGAATATAAAGAATGGTGGCGATGAGCGGTGTCGCTGGAAATAATGGAATTTTATAAAACCATTTGGTATTTGGCCATTTATAGTGGATATTAATGCCAGCGATATTTAATTGGAGAAATAAGAGAACGAAGAGCAAGCTCGCGGCGCTCGCGATATCAAAAAGCGGAAAAAGAACGATGAGTCCGGCTATTAAAATAGTGGAAGCGATGACGGCGAAGTGGGGTGTAAGGTTTTTGGTATGAATGAGAGCGAGGTGCGAGAGAATGTTTTTATCGCGCGCGAGTGCAAAAGAAACTCGGCTCGAGGAATAGATGGTGGCATTTAGAGCGGCGAGGTTCGCAAAGAGACCACCGAGGATCATCAGGTATTTGCCAAACGGTAAAAATCTTTCCGCCACTTGCACGATCGCGCCTTCGCCTAAGCCCGAAGAAATTTGCCAATTCATCGTGGCGGTAAAAATAAGGGCGATCAGGATATAGAAGCCTGAAACAATAGCCCAAGAGCGGAGCAAGCCCCTCTTGATCGTATTTTGGGGATCCTTGGTTTCTTCGGCGGCCTGAACTTGGATTTCCGAGCCTTCAAAAGCAATGTAGAAAAAGCTTGCCGCCGCGAGGATGCCGAGCCAGCCGTTAGGGAGAAGTGGCGTGAGGTTCTGCAGAGTTTCCGTGGTATTTGTAGCCATTTTTATAAGGCCGGCGATGATGAGGAGGCCCAAGATACCAATGAGAGCGCTCGTGACATAGTTTCCGATTTTGCCGGTGGATTTTACACCTTTCCAATTTTGGTAACCGAAAATCAAAACAACTAATACGCCGAAAATTTTAGCTTCATTGCCTATGCTGATATCGAGGTTTGCGCCAAAAGCTTTTAGAAGTTCATGGGTATAAAAGCCAAAGCTCAAGGCGTAGACACCGGCGGCGACTGCGTGGGCGAACCAACTCATCCAGCCGGCTAAGAAGCCTTGGAAATTTCCGAGGCCCATCTTGACCCATAAATAGCCGCCGCCTGTTTCAGGGAAGGTGGTGCCGAGCGCGATATACATTTGAAGGTTCAAGAAGGCGATGCTAGCGCCGAGTATCATTGCTAGAAAAAGTCCCGGACCGGCGAGTCCGGCGGCGGGTCCGAGGAGTGTGAAGATACCGCCGCCGAGAAGCGCGCCGATGCCTAATAAAACGATAGACCCGAGACCTAGAGTCCGGGCGAGGGAAATATTGCTATTTTCTTTCTGAGCCATTTACTGTATTTTAGCAGATTTGGGGTGGTTGGTAAAATTGACATTGTAATCCGATTGAGATATACTATTTAGCAGATCTTCGCATAATGTGGGAGGTAGGTCTGATGGCTAGTAAGAGATGTCCCGAGCATAACAATCTCAAATCTAAACTTTGTTTGTCGATCTTTGCATTAATTGCCTCCGTTGGGTTGGTGGCATTTGCGTACTGGAGATATGATTGTTTATATGGTTGGATGAATCAGGAAAATGAAATACTGTATAGTATGCGTGAATGGAGGGCGGATGTGAGTCTTGTAGGGACTGCGATGGGATTGGCAAATTTTTTCTTTGTGTTATTACCGACTATAGTGACATGTTTAAAAATTAGAACTTGCGTTGAGTGTAGGATGCTGAATCGTGAGCCGGAAATTACTGTTTTAGCGAGTATGGATCAGTTGGTGGCAAGTGCGGTCAAGACCGAAAAGCAAGAGTTCCATGTTATCGCTCACGAAGTTCAACCTCAAGGTCTGGTTTGCCAAGTTTGTGGGGAGGGCGTTGGGGAAAGAGAAATTGTAAAATGTGAAAAATGTGAGACGCCTCATCATCGAGATTGCTGGGATTACGCGGGTCAATGTTCTACCTTTGGCTGCGGATCCAAAGGTAGCCGCACCCAAGATCGTCTATCCGCCGGAAATTAATTTCCGGCGGTTTTTCTTTTCAAAATACCTTATATCTGCTAATCTTTGGAGATAACATCTCCAATGCTTTGGAGATGTTATCTCCCAGATATTGCGAATATGGCAAACCCCAAATTTATAAATGGCAGTATATATCATGTTTGTAATAGAGGCGTCGATAAACGAACCGTTTTTTTAGCCGATGATGATAGGTATAGATTCATCCATGATTTGTTCGAATTCAACGACAAAGATTCTGTGCCACCCATTAATCTTGCTTTAAGAAAATATTCTCGCCAATCTTTGGAGATGACATCTCCAAAGATTGAAAATATGGTACGAAAGCCTAGAAAGTTGTTAGTAGAAATACTTGCTTTTTGTTTAATGAATAATCATTACCATCTTTTGTTGAGGCAATTAGTAGATGGTGGCATACCGCTGTTTATGAGAAAATTAGGAATAGGCTATACTTATTATTTTAATCTTAAATATGAGCGTAGCGGTTCTTTATTTCAGGGGACTTTTAAGGGAATTGAGATAGAATCTGATAGACAACTTTTATATATTCCATATTATATTCATTTCAACCCCTTGGATTTTGAAATGTCCGAATGGCGAGATAAGGAATTAAGCGACTATAAAAAAGCGACAGACTTTTTGGAAAAATATAGATGGTCCAGCCATCTTGATTTTTTAGGAGTGAAAAATTTTCCCTCCGTTACACAAAGAGAATTATTATTAAGTATGTATGGCGGAGAAATTGGTTATAAAAATTCAATTTCTCAATATCTACGAGATTTAGATATGGAGACGATGAAAGATATGAAATTAATAGATTAAATTAATCCTTTGGAGATGTCATCTCCAAAGATTGGAAATATGAATAATATTAGAAACTTTGTAATCATCGCACATATTGATCATGGGAAATCGACCTTAGCGGATCGACTACTTGAGGTTACGGGGACAGTTGCGATGCGCTCAATGATGCCGCAGTATTTGGATCAGTTGGAATCGGAGCGGGAGAGGGGTATTACTATAAAGATGGCGCCGGTGCGTATGATTTATTCTATAAATCATACGGAATATATCTTAAATCTTATTGATACTCCCGGACATAGTGATTT
>ORJL011173883.1_pt1 | contig 11749 bp, 10 predicted proteins | sample 1779941 | NCBI WGS metagenome assembly ORJL01 (sample SAMEA104232317, study PRJEB22302) | groundwater metagenome | biome: forest; feature: aquifer; material: groundwater | place: USA | collected 2011-08-07 | depth 5.8 m | reverse complement strand
GGACTGGCCGGAGGGCGGACAGCCGAGGAACTCGATGCCGCCCTTGCGGCTGAAGCGGCGGGCCCGCTCGACGAGGCCCTCATGGCGGAAGCGCGAGACCTGGCGATCGAGGACGAGCGCCTGCTCAATCCGTCGTACTGGCCTGTGCCTTGAGGGCCGTGGAAAGCGCGACCACCTGCGCTCTCAGAGCCGCGACTGCGGCCTCGAGCGACTCGACACGGGTGTCGTGCCGCCGATCGCGGGCGGTCATGGCTTCCGACCGCTTCAGCAGCTCGTCGGCGACGGCGTTGATCGCGCCCGACAGGCCGCGCAGCAGACCGGCGACATCGCGGTCGCGCGTGTCCACATACGGCGTAATCTGCTGGAGGAACATCACCAGCAGACTCTGAAACTGAATCGTCTCCGCGAGCTGCGCCCGCAGGACGGCGAGGGTGCTCTCGATCGCCTCGCGCGTCTGGCGCTCGACCGCCACGTTGCGGTTGATGTGATCGACGACGGCGGAGTTGAACGCCTGCTGCTGTTCGAACATCGGCGCGACCACCTGGCGGATGGCGGCGATGAAGCGCCTTCGCAGACCCTCGCCGGCGGACGGCGCGTCGATCTTCCACAGCGTGTTGAGCGGTGTGACCTGATGTTCGTCGGGGCCCGGCGGCGGATGCGGAAAATCCGCGGGCAGCTGCTGGATGGCGCGGTCCAGACGCGTCAGCGCTTCGTTGTAGGCCCGAGCGGCGGCATCGCGCTCCGCCTTGAGCCGCTGGAGATCGGCTCTAGGGTCCGGCTCAAGCCGCCCGTCGGCTTCGCTCGGGACGGCCCTGAGCCCGTCGAAGGGCCGGACACTATCGGAGTCGTCGCGGTCAGCGGCCAACCAAGCCCTCGATTGGACTGCTCGCGCTCGCGTACATCTTGCGCGGAATCCGCCCGGCGAGATACGCGAGGCGGCCCGCTTGGACGGCGAGCTTCATCGCCTCGGCCATCGCGACCGGATTCTGCGCGCCCGCGATCGCCGTGTTCATCAGGACGCCGTCGGCGCCCAGCTCCATAGCGAACGAGGCGTCCGACGCGGTGCCGACGCCCGCGTCCACGATCACCGGGATCCGCGCGAACTCGCGGATGATCCGGATGTTGTTCGCGTTCTGAATGCCCAGCCCGGACCCGATTGGCGCGCCCAAGGGCATGACCGCCGCGGCGCCCGCGTCCTCGAGCTTCCGGCAGATCACCGGGTCGTCGGTCGTATAGGGCAGCACGACGAATCCTTCGCGGACGAGCGTGCGTGTCGCTTCGAGCAGCGCGACGTTGTCGGGGAACAGCGTCCGCTCGTCGCCGATCACCTCGAGCTTCACCCAGTTGGACAGGCCGGCCTCGCGTCCGAGCCGCGCGGTGCGCACGGCTTCATCGGCCGTGTAGCAGCCGGCCGTATTCGGCAGCAGCATGTACTTGCTGGTGTCGATGTAGTCGAGCAGCGATTCCTTGCTGCGGTCGGAGATGTTCACCCGGCGGACGGCGACGGTGATCATCTCGGCGCCCGAGGCCTCGTGCGCCTGCACCATGATCGCCGGCGACGAGTATTTGCCCGTGCCGACGAAGAGGCGTGAAGAAAACGTGCGGCCCGCAATGATCAGGCTGTCCATGGTGGTCACGCGGTCGAGGTCATTTTGAACAAGCAGCCCGCGGCTGTCCGCCCCCGACGAAGTTCACGATCTCGATGGCGTCGCCCTCATGCACCAGTGTAGTTTCGTAGGCGGCGCGCTTGAGCACCGTCAGATTGTGCTCGACCGCCACGCGGCGCGCGTCGATGTCGAGCCGCGCCAGCAGGTCGCTTACCGTGAGGGGCCAGGCGACTTCGAAGGGGTCGCCGTTCAGCTGGATCGTCACCGGGATGGCCAATCGATGGCTCATTGTATAACGATCGCGGTGGCCCGCGCGTGAGGTGGTTCGCGCCTTCGCGGAGGAGGCAGATCGGCGGGTTATCGACGCGCTCGAGCGCACGACGCTCGACAGACCGGGCGATCCCCTGCTCGACCGCGCGGAGGCGGTCTTCAGCATCCTCGAGCGCGAGGCGATGCACCAGGAAACGCTCCTCTACATGTGGTATCGTCTGCCGTTTTCACAGAAGCGGCGGCCGGCTACCGTTATGGCGATCCCAGGTGGTGGAGGCCCGAAGACTGGCAATGGGTGCAGTCCGAACGTGTGGCGCACCCGCTGCTCTGGGAGCGCTCGCGCACCGGTTGGCATTGGCGCGACATGTTCGCGAGACTTCGACGGCGAGCACTTCGTCATGAAGGGCGCCTCGCCGGCGACGTCTCGCGATCTGTTGCGGCCGACGTTTCGCAACTGGTTCCGCCCGCGCTACCCCTTGGATCGGCCGCATCGATGGATTTGCGTTGACGATGGTCGAAGCCGCATAGGACGATACTGATATTTCGCACGGATTCCACGCCGATCCTCACGCCGGCAGTCAACGTTCCAGCTTTGGCGGGCTTGGCAGTCCACTCAATCTTGAGAGAACTCATGCGCATCGCAGTGCCCAAGGAAACCGCTCCTGGTGAGCGGCGAGTCGCCCTCGTGCCAGAGTCGTGTACGAAGTTGCTCCAGACGGGTTATGAGATCTCAATCGAGTCGGGGGCTGGTGAGGCCGCAGGTTTTGGGGATCCCGCCTACGGTGAGCTCGGGGTCGCCGTGGAATCCGATCCAGCAGCCCTTTTCGGTTCTGCTGACCTCGTGTTGAAGGTGACGGCGCCCTCCGTCGGTCACTCCGGACGGGACGAAACTGGATGGATGCGGCCCGGCACGATCTATCTCGGTTCGCTCATGCCGCTCCGGAACCTCGAGGCGGTGCGTGCGCTCGCAGCTCGGAAGATCACCGCCTTCTCGACCGACGCCATCCCGCGGACGACGCGGGCGCAGGCGATGGATACCCTCTCCTCCATGGCCAACATCGGCGGTTACAAAGGCGTGCTCCTCGCCGCCGTGGAGCTCAATCGGTACTTCCCGATGCTCATGACGGCCGCGGGAATGGTCCGTCCCGCCAAAGTCTTCGTGATTGGAGCCGGCGTTGCCGGCCTGCAGGCCATCGCCACCGCGCGGCGGCTCGGCGCGAACGTCGTAGCGACCGACGTCCGCCCGGAAGTGAAGGAGCAGATCGAGAGCGTGGGCGCCAAGTACGTGGGCATCGAGCTCAAGGAGAGCGCGGCTGCCGGCGGTGGCTACGCGAAGGACCTGTCGGACGAGGACCGGCAACGCCAAAGCCAGCTCCTGGCCGGGGAGTGCGCGCAGTCCGACGTCGTGATCACCACCGCACTCATCGGCGGCGTGTTCGGGCCGCGGCTCATTACCGCCGACACGGTGAAAAGCATGAAGCCGGGATCGGTGATCGTGGATCTCGCCGCTGACGGCGGCGGCAACTGTGAGCTGTCGAAACCCGGGGAGACGGTCCACATCGGCGGCGTCACGATTCTCGCTCCGCTCAACGTCCCCGCCACGATGCCGTTCCACGCGAGCCTCCTGTTCTCGCGGAATCTGACGGCATTCGTCCAGGCGTTCACGAAAGAGAAGACATTCGAGCTCGACTTCAGCGATGACATCCAGCAGGGCGCGCTCATCACGCACGATGGCGAAGTGAAGCACGCTCGGACCCGGGAAGCCTTGCAGAAGGCGGGCGCATGATCACGATCAACCGCAGAGGCCGCAGAAACCGCAGAGGAAATCGGCCCTGCGGTCAAACGGTCACGACAGGGAGGAACTGAGACGTGGAAGACTTCTGGCCGACGCTATACGTCTTCGTGCTGGCGTCCTTCATCGGGTTGGGCGTGGTCCGCAGGGTTTCCCGGCTTCTCCACACACCATTGATGTCGATCACGAATGCGCTCTCAGCCATCTCGGTGGTGGGCGCGATCCTCGTCACCGGCGGGGATTACCCGCCCCGGATCCGCGTCCTGGGTGCGATTGCCCTCTTCGCCTCGATGACGAACATCGTCAGCGGGTTCCTCATCACGCATCGGATGCTGAAGATGTTCAAGACTGACGACAAGCGCGGCGACCGGGGCCGAACATGACGTACGGCGTGAGCCAGTTCGGGTACCTCGTCGCGTCGGTCCTGTTCATCTTCGCGCTGCACTGGATGAACAGCCCCACGACCGCCCGCAACGCCGTGTACGCGGGCGTGGCGGGCACGGCGCTCGCGATCGTTGTCACCTGGGCCGAGCCATCCGTCATCCACCATCTGTGGATCATCCTGGCGATCGTCGCAGGATTCATCGTCGGCGTTCCCCTCTCCAGGGTTCCACTCACCGCGGTGCCCCAGCGGACCGCGCTCTCCCACGCGTTTGGTGGCGCCGCGGCCGGTCTCGTCGGCACCGCCGAATACTACCTGCGACTGTCGGAGGGGCCCGAGCACCTGACACCGTTTTGGATGGTCGCGCTCATCGCGGAGGTCATCCTCGGATATCTCACCTTGACGGGCAGCCTCATGGCCGCCGGGAAACTGCAGGAAGTGAAGTGGGTGCCGCAGCGACCAGTCACCTACCCGCTGCAGAACGTGACCAACCTCCTGCTGTTTGGCATCACACTGGCCCTGGCCACCGCGCTCATGCTCCATCCGGCCGCCCCGTGGGCACCCGTGCTCTTCGCGGTCATCGTCGTGCTGGCGCTCCTCTTCGGCGTTCTGCTCATCATCCCGATCGGCGGGGCTGACATGCCGACGGTGATCGCGATCCTGAACTCGTACGCGGGGCTCTCGGCCGTCGCGATGGGCTTCGTGCTGGACAACAAGCTCCTGATCACGGCGGGCGCGCTCGACGGATCGAGCGGTCTCATCCTCGCGATCATCATGTGTAAGGGCATGAACCGGTCTTTCACTCATGTGCTGTTCGGGGCGTTCGGCCAGGTGAAGCAGGCCGAGACGATCGGCGAGGAGAAGGTCTACAAGTCCGAGACGATCGAAGGGGCCGCACAGGTCCTGGAACAGGCAAACTCCGTGGTGATTATCCCCGGCTACGGGATGGCTGTGGCCCAGGCGCAGCACAAGGTGCGCGAACTCTACGACCAGCTCAAGAAACGCAACATCACGGTGAAGTTCGCCATTCACCCGGTCGCCGGCCGCATGCCGGGCCACATGAATGTCCTCCTCGCTGAGGCAGACATCCCCTACACGGACCTCCTGGAGATGGACGAAGTCAACCCGGACATGCCGCAGGCGGACGTGGCGCTCGTCGTGGGCGCGAACGACGTCGTCAACCCGGCGGCTCGCTCCGACAAGACCAGCCCGATCTACGGAATGCCGATCATCGACGCCGACAAGGCGCGCTGCGTCTTCGCCATCAAACGAAGCAAGAACCCTGGGTTTGCCGGCATCGACAATGAGCTCTACTTCTCGGATCGCACATGGATGCTCTTCGGCGACGCGAAGAACGTGATCGGCGAGCTAGCGAAGCAACTCGCCGGTGGATCCGGCATGCACTGAACCGACGTCGTGTCCGTCTCAACGTCTGAACCATAACATTGACGTTTCTGGTGGTTGTGATCGCGATCATCGGTAGTGTCCGCCTTTAGGCGGACCGTATCGTGTGGCGGCCCGATACGCGGAGTGGTAGACTGCGTCCTCATTCACCCCTTGCCTGAGCCTGCCGCCGCCTCGCAGCGCGAGAGCTAACTTAGTGGTAGACAGTCGCTGAGAGGAGATTAGGCAGGTCAGGCGACGCGCCAGCCGTCGCTGCGCAGGCTGTTCATCAACTGGACCGAGCGTTCGCCTCTGGCTCAGTCACCTGTTGACCGGCCAGATGTTTTGCTAGATTTGTCAATTCATCAATACCGGAGAAGCATTTCATGTCGCCGGAGATTAAGCCTCCGCCCCTGAAGGGGGTCAAAGTCATCGAACTTGGCAGCCTGATCGCCGGACCATACGCAGCGAGCCTGTTCGCCCAGTTCGGTGCCGAAGTCATCAAGATCGAGTCTCCAGGCGAAGGCGATCCGCTGCGCAAGTGGCGCAAGCTGTACAAAGGCACGTCGCTCTGGTGGTACTCACTGAGCCGAAACAAGAAGTCGGTCACGATTAACCTCAAGACCAAGAAGGGACAGGCCCTCGTTCGCGATCTGGTCAAGGACGCGGACATCCTCGTCGAAAACTTCCGGCCGGGCGATGCAAGGACGGGCGGCATGTGATCATCGCCGGCAACGCCGACAGCATTTTCAACCGCCTCATGCGCGCCATCGGCCGCAGCGATCTGGCCGAGGACCCCCGCCTTGCCGGGAACGAGGGGCGCGCGCAGCACAACCAGATGATTGACGATGCCATCGGCGAGTGGACATCGAAGTGCGAACTGGAATACGTGCTGGACGTGCTCGAGAAAACCGGCGTGCCGAGTGGAAAGATCTATACGTCGGCCGACATCTACACGGATCCTCATTTTCGTGCGCGCGACATGATCCAGCCGATTCGTCTGCCGGATGGCACCGTGACGGATTTTCCAGGCATAGTGCCGAAACTGAGCGAGACACCCGGCGCGACCAACTGGCTCGGACCAGAGCTCGGGCAGCAGGTGGAGGAAGTGCTCACGTCCATCGGCATCATACGCGCCGCCCTCGAGGAGTTGAGGGCGGAAGAAGTCGTGTAGCGCGGCCCGATCGGGAGCGAAACCGATTTGCGCGAAAATCAGTCGCCTGAAATGGGCCTTTGTGACCGCTACCACAGACCGAGCAGCTTCCACCACAAGCTCCCGACGCCGAGCCAGATCGTGAGATTCGCCACACTCACGATCAGGCCGACTTTCCACCAGGCCCCAAGCGACACATAGCCGCTGCCAAAGAAGACGGGGGCAGGCGCGGTGCCGTAGTGGGTCAGTCCAGCGAACAGGTTGCTCAAGAACGCCAGCACGAGTGCGGCAAGGAACGGTGGCGTGCCGAGCGCGAGCGCCACCGCGAGAAACGGAGCGTACATGGCGCTCACGTGCGCCGTGATGCTCGCAAAAAAGTAGTGACTGTAGAAGTACGTCAGGCTCAACCCGAGAAACCCGGCCACCCAGCCGACGTCTCGCAGGCGATCACCGACGGTTCGGCTGAACCAGGCCGTCAGCCCGAATTGCCCCAGGAGGCTGGCCATCATGAGGAGCGTCCCGAACCAAATGAAAATATTCCATACCTCGCGATCGGCACACACATCATCCCAGCAGAGGATGCCGGTCAGTAACAGTATCGCGACTGCGCCGAAGGCGGCGCCAGTGGTGTCGAGACCGATTGCCGGGCCGAGAATCCATGCGATCAGCAATGCCAGCAACACGACCAGCATCAAACGTTCGTTCATCGTCGCCGGCCCGAGAGATGCAAGCTGGGCTCGGGCGATCGGTGGCGCATCCGGCGTGTGCCGAACTCCCGGCGGCGAAAGCCGATAAATCAGCAAAGGGATCACGCCGAGGCTGACGAACCCAGGGACGACGGCAGCGGTCGCCCACAATCCCCAGGTGATCGTAATGCCCTGATTTGCCGCCAGCTGTGCCGACAGGGGATTCGAGACCATCGCTGTCAAGAACATCGCGCTCGTGATGATCGTCCCCTGAAAGGCCGTCAGCGTGAGAAACTCGCACGTCCGTCGGCGGCTGTCATCCTCACCGCGAATCGCGCTTCTTGCCAGCGACTGGAGAATGGGGAAGATGATCCCGCCTGCTCGCGCAGTGTTGCTTGGGACGACAAGCGACAGGACCAAATCGGTCAGGACCAGGCTGTAGCCGAGCCCGAGCGTGCTGCGTCCGAAGAGCACGACGAACCAGCAGGCGATTCGTGTGCCCAGGCCGGGGCGGATGAAGGCGCCGGCGAAGAAGAACGCCGCAACAACCAGCCAGACCACGGTGTTGGCGAAGCCGCTCAACGCCTCGGCACTGGTCAACGTTCCGGTGAGGATCGTCGCAGCGATCCCGACGATCGCCATCGCGCCCATCGGCAGTGGTCTCGCGACGATTCCCACGACGGTGGCAACGAAGATCGCGAGCAGTTGCCAGGCTCGGGGCTCGATGCCTCGGGGCGACGGCACCAGCCAAATAGCTGCCCCGCAGAGCAGCACGACGAGGAAACGGGATGCGTGGGCACCCCGCCGAGGTCCGATCGTGGGAGGCGGGCCGAGCGGGACCGTTGCGGTTGCCGCGATGTCGGACCGTCCTGTCACATTCATCTTCGGCACTTTAAGCTGAAACCTGCTGCGCCGAACAATTTCAAAAAGGTATTCTCACCGGAAATGCTGCGCCGACTTGATTCTGATCGAATCCGTTGACATCAGGTTCCTGGTGCTGTCAAATCGAACCCATCTGGGCTGTTTGGCTACACCACCCATCGGTTAATTCGCTGGCGAAGCGTGCGCAAGAGAGGAGCACCACCCGTGACCATGAAGAGCGCTATTCCCGTGGCTTTGTTTCAGCTTCTTGCGGTATGGCTCTGCGTCGCACCGGTGGCGGCTCAGACCTACACCTGCAAGGAAGTAATGATTCCAATGCGCGACGGCGTGAAACTGGCCGCTGATGTGTATCTCCCCACCCAAGGGAAGGGACCGTTCCCGGTCATTGTCGAACGCACTCCGTACAATAAGAACGATTGCAGGTACGAGGCCGGCGACTACTTCGCGCGCCGCGGCTATGCGACCATCATTGAGGACGAACGCGGCCGCTACAACTCCGAAGGCGATTACTACTGGTGGCGCGATCATGCCTGGGGTGATCACCAGGATGGCTACGACACCATCGAATGGGCCGCCAAGCAGCCCTGGTCCACGGGCAAAGTCGGGACCATGGGTCTCTCCATGGGATGCCACAATCAATATATGACGGCGGTGGCCGCACCGCCGCACCTGGCAGCCATGTTCTGCGCCGATGCCGCCGGCAATCCCTACAAGTATCTGTTCTACCAGGGCGGCGCTCTTCACATGATCATGCCCACCTGGCTGTTGACGCGGAACGAGATTGCAGGCCCGTTCCGCCTGAATTACGGCCGTGGCGCCAGCGGGTACGTGGGCACGCCCGACACTTGGTTGCGCTGGTATCAGGAGAAGCAGAAGCGCGGAGCTTCCATGAGTCTCGCCATGGTTGGCGCCATGATGACCGACATGATGAAGCACCCGAACTATGACGACTACTGGCGGCAGTGGGCGGCGGACGAACATCTCGATCGCATCAACGTGCCCGTCTTTCATTACGCCGCCTGGTATGACCGCTACCCGCTTACGCAGTTGCTCATGTTCAACGGTCTGCGGGAGAAAGGCGGGCCTCTGGCGCGGCCCAACCAGAAGATTCAGTTCGGGCCATGGGTGCACGGCGCCGGTCAGATCACGAACCGGGTGGTTGGCGAAGTCGATTTCGGGCCGGAGGCGGCCATCGACTACAACGCGCTGCGGCTGCGCTGGTTCGATTACCACCTGAATGGCATCGACAACGGCATCATGAAAGAGCCGCCGGTCAGGATCTTCGTGATGGGCGCTAATGTGTGGCGCTTCGAAAATGAATTTCCACTGGCGCGCACGAAGTACACGGACTACTACCTGAGAAGCGGCCCATCCGGCTCGATCGATTCTTTGAACGATGGCCTGTTGTCAACTCAGGCGCCGGCCGAGGAGAAACCCGACACGTTCGTGTACGACCCGATGAAGCCGGTGCAGACGATTGGCGGCGACCTGTTCATCGAGCCCGTAGGAGCCCGGGACCATCGGCCAGCCGACCGGCTGAGCCTCACCTACACGACGCCTCCTCTCGAGCAGGACACGGAAATAACCGGCGTTCCGAAGGTTGATTTCGACGCCTCTTCCAGCGCCGTGGATACCGATTGGGTGGTGACCATCAGTGACGTTCGGCCAGACGGGTACGCGCAAATCCTGAGGCAGAACCTGCTGCGGGCAAGGTTCCGGGAGGGATTCGAAAGACCGGTCCTGATGAGCCCCGGCAAGATCTACCACTTCACCATCGAGATGTTCCCTATTTCCAACGTCTTTAAGAAAGATCACAGGGTCCGCCTGACGGTGACCAGCAGCAGCTTTCCCAAGTGGTTTCCCAACGGGAACACCGGCAAAGAGAGTGATCAAGAGACCACGGGCGTGGTGGCGAACAACACGATCTACCATGACCGGCAGCATCCGTCACGTATCGTGTTGCCGGTGATCCCGGTCCAAGCGACGACGGCTGCTGCTCGCGGCGCAGGAGCGGCGCAGTAAGCCGCCCCTCCGGGCCCTCTCGGGTCGATGAAGGCGGGGCTCCCTGGCCCCGCCGCGCCTCCCCACGTCAGAACGTCAGTCGGAATCCGATCTGTCCCTGGAATGCAGGGTAGGCCGACGCGGGATCTCCGAACCGAGGGTCGGGCGTCAAGATCGTGTTACCCGTTACCGGGTCGCGGCGCGACGTGTACATGAAACCCACGACGCGATGGGTTTGGTAGTTGACGAAGTTGAAGAGGTTGAAGAACTCCGCCATCGCCTCCACGCGGGCACGGCCCCCGACAGAGAAGTTCCGTCCCACACGCAAGTCGATGTTGCGGAAGAACCCATCGTTGAACTCCTTGGTGCGCATCATGTCATAGGGTCGATCCATCACCTTCGTGTCGTTGTTGAAGTCGATGTTGGCCTTGACTTCCTCGGGATTCTGACTCTGGAACGTGCCGATAACCGACATGTTCCAGTTGCGCGCGAGCACATTCTGGAACGGCGTCTCCCAGCCGCCCGAGACGACGACGCGATGCGGGCGGTGGGTCCTCGACTTGGACCACTCCATCTCCGGGGATTCCGGATGCGACGCCGCGCGGTCGTGCGACCACTGTTCCCGATCGTCCCACGTCGACGAGCGGGTGTAGGACCCGGACGCCCGGAACCCGTGCGCCAAGCGCTGCTCCAGAGAGACCACCACGCCCTTGTACAGCGTCCGACCGTTGGTCAGTTTCGAGAAACGATGGTCCCACTTCGGGCTGATCCGCGCGTTGTCCGGGAACCAATAGAGGTCGTACGGTGCCAGGTATCGCTCAGCCCCCGGGATCACCTCGCCTTGTCGGATGAACACCGTCTTCGTGAGGTCCAGATTGGTATCCTCGGACCGCACGGCGTTCATGCCGCGCGAGTACAAGACGCTCGCACGCACCGCGAGCGTCCTGGTCAACTGGTGGTCAATTCCCACGCTCCCCTGGAGCGACACCGGCGTGTGCGGGTACATCGCCAGACCGGTTTCCTCGCTCCTATGCTTTGCCGGGATGTCCGCCAGGGTCACCGGAATGTTCGTACCTTTGGCCTTCCAGAGCGCGGTCGAATCCGCGGCCTCGAGGACGATCCAGTTGTAGCGGTCGACCCGGTTCAGTTTTGCTTGGAGCGCCGCCTCGTCTGCAATCCGTCCGTAGAAGAGACCGCCGCTCCCCCTGATCTGGGTGTTCTCTCCGACCTTATAGCCGACACCGACGCGCGGCGCGACGTTGTTCCAGTCGGTATGCACCAGGTAGTCCGGATTCCCGAGGGAGATGTCCTCGGGGAAGTGCTCGATGTCGTAGCGCAGCCCGTAGTTGATGCTCAACGTGTCGGAGGGCGTCCATGTGTCCTGGGCGAAGAAGTGATACTGCTGTTCGATGTAGCCAGCCGTCGGAATCGCTTCGCCCGACGTGATGAACGCCTTCTCGAAACGGAAGGGCTCCCCCCGATTGAACGCGGCTCGATCGGCGAAGTAGAAGATCCCATTCCAGAAGAAGCGGGAATCCTCCCAGGAGTCATTGACTTCGAGTTCCGCTCCTATCTTGAACGCGTGCTTGTTCC
>ORJL011814125.1_pt1 | contig 11752 bp, 8 predicted proteins | sample 1779941 | NCBI WGS metagenome assembly ORJL01 (sample SAMEA104232317, study PRJEB22302) | groundwater metagenome | biome: forest; feature: aquifer; material: groundwater | place: USA | collected 2011-08-07 | depth 5.8 m | reverse complement strand
TGAATTATGCATTATGAATTATGCATTATGAATTGTTTTATGGTCTTCTTCCCACCAAGGTGAACTAGACTGAGACTGACCTGCATACCTCTTCATCTCTTCGTTATTTTCCAAAAATGACGACCCCTCAAAAGGACTTAACCTTAAATACGCTCCCTTCAGACCAACATCTTCTCTATCCGAGTTGAGCTTTTGCTCATTAATAATTAAGTTGTTTGAACCTTGTTCAGGTTCAGCATTTACAATTGTCCACTGATCTTCACTTACGGTTTGCCAATCGTCAGTTTTAGACCATGGAGAGTAAGCAGGAGTCCTTCTTGGTCCTGAGCTATGACTAACTTTGCGATTTAAACTCCCCATTCCAAAGGCTCCCGCAACAGAACTAATTAAAGTACCAATCAATAATACTTGTAAAAATCCTATTCCACGAACAGGGGTGAAAAGCGCAAGAAGCAAGGTACCAATTGTCACGAAACCGGCCCCTACAAGGGTCCCGAAAACCCAGTGACTAGTCTCCCTACCTGTACGATAACCCCCTATAAGGCAACTAGCCAGGAGACCAACATCAACAAGCTGAGAAATACTTACCACCCCTAAACCTGTTGACGACCATAGTATTCCGGCTACCAATGTCAAAACAGTGATCAACAGTGCTGTGCTGATTCCTCGAAGTACCGCTCTACCCATCCTTTCTCTTCCCTCCTTGAAAAAATATGTGCTTGGCTTGTGCTTAGTATGAATAATGGAAACATACTTTTGTTGGAGTTAGTTGATCTTATCCTGATACTCGATGTCTGTTACTCGATGTCTGTTACTCGATGTCCGATATCCGATGTCTGACTTCTGACTTAGGCCTCGGGCCTCGGACCTCGGACCTCGGACCTCGGACCTCGGACCTCGGACTTCGGACTTCGGACTTCGGACTTCGGACTTCGGATGGATAAAATTTCAGGCAAAGTTCACACTCACTGAATAGATTAATGTAATATCAATTAGGGGAGGGATACTTATGGATTATTCTCGCTACACTGTTCAACAAGGTGATAGTATTTTCAAAATCGCTAAGAATTTTCATGTAGAAATGACCGATATAATTGAACTCAACCGAATAAAACACCCCGACCGAATTTTTCCTGGCCAGTTACTCCTGTTACCCATTCTTGAAACTAAAGGAAGCAACATAAGTGAGATCACTGAGCCTAATTTTACTTATGCAATGTGGTTATATGAAGCCTATGCCGGTAAGGATTCTGAATTAAGTGCCATTACTACTTACCTATTTCAAGCGGTTATTCTCGATCGCCCAGAATTCGATACCTTATTACGTCCTATCGCCTTCGATGAAATGAGTCATCTTGATCATTTAGGAAGGGCCCTCCGTCATCTTGGCGTTGACCCCCGATATGGATCATTTAGCAAAGGACATTGGGTCGACTGGAGAGCTTCTTATGTTGATTATACTACCGATCTCTGTACCCTACTAGACTTAAATATGGAAGATGAAGCCAAAGCCCATCAGCATTATTTACTCCTTGCCCAGAAAATACCTCTCCCCGAAATTCAGCTTATATTAACTCAAATGGCCGCCGATGAACAAAGACATTACCACTGCTTTGCTGAAGCCAAAAGACAATTTTGTTTAACGGATTGATTTAGTAAAACCAACTCATACTTAAGATAAATAAAAGGTAAAATCCGCCTCCCAGCATTAAGTGCGTAGGTAGAATAGATGCCCTACGTTTAAGTATCACGTAGAAAATACCAGCGGAACCTAAGGCCAGCAAGACACTCCAAAGAGCAAGGGGCTCAAGTTTCCACGGAGTTAAGATCATTCCCAATGCCGGGATAACTGAACTCTGAAAAACCATCGCCCCAGTAATATTCCCTAAGGCCAATGTATCTTTTTCTCGTCGTAACCATAGCACACTATTGAATTTCTCGGGTAATTCAGTGGCAATAGGGGTAATAATTAAAGAAAGCACAAAAACAGAGATCCCTGCATCTCTGGCTACTGACTGAACTGCTTGAACAAAACCACGGGCCCCAACAATAATGGCAATTAAGGCAAAAGCGATTTGAACAATAACAACGAGTAATGAAGGTTGTCGCACCCGCCTTGCCAAATATAGTGGTGACAAATTATTATTCTCTTGTCTGAGAGGGTTCGCTCTTATGGTAATCATAACATAAAAAAAGTAAAACCCTAATAAGAGACAAGCAACAAAAATTTTATAATTATGATTAGGCAGAAACGAAGCAAGCATAGCAATTGAATAAACCAGAAGAAAAAAACCTAAATCTCGTTGCAAAACTTGAGTATCAACAAACAGTGGCTTGTTATGCTGTCGAAATAATAAGACAGCTAGTCCGGAAATAAAAAAGGCTAAGGTTACTAACATAAAAGGCGCACCCAAAATAGCCCCAATCCCCACTTCAGCCCTATCGACTTTCGACCCATCACCAAAAAACGCCATAACTGGAACCATGGTTTCCGGTAGGGCAGTTCCCACTGCTGCTAAAATACTCCCAACAGCCCCTGCCCCCAATTTGAGTCTCTCCCCCAGCCATTCCACTGCATTGGTAAAACCTTCGGCTCCCAGAAGAATAATACCTAAACTAATAAAAAGCAATGCCCTATCACCACTTTCATAATGCATAATTCATAATTCATAATTCATAATTCATAATTAATCACCAGATTAGAGAATTAATTATTTATTATTGTGCATTGTGCATTGTGCATTGTACATTGTGCATTGTGCATTATGCATTATGCATTGTGCATTACTCATGTGTATGCTAGTTGTATCGTTTTATTCCTTATCTGGGCTTTCCTCTATTTCCTCATCAATTTCTTCACCATTTTCTTCCTTGCCTAGAATTTGCTCAATAGCTTCATGAAGTTCTTCCTTACCTATCCCGCTTTCAGCTGAAAACGGTAGGATCAACTGCCAATCGTTAATATTTAAACTCTCAGCTATTATCTTTAAATGTTTTGGCCACTGACCTCGAGGCACTTTATCCACTTTTGTTGCTACAACTAAGGTTGGAATTCCCTTTTTTCGCAACCACCTTTGCATTTCCTGATCCTCTTGACTAGGTGGATGACGAATATCAACAATTTGGATGACTGCCAACAGGTTTTCTCTTCGGCCTAAATACTCTTCCATCATTTTTCCCCATTGGCCTTTGATGTCTTTGGCTACTTTAGCGTAACCATAACCGGGCAAATCCACGAAGAACCACGCTTCATTAATACGATAAAAATTTAAGGTCTGAGTCTTACCGGGAGTTCCTCCGGTCCTTGCTAAATTTCGGCGGCCCAAAAAACGATTAATCAACGAAGACTTCCCCACATTCGATCGACCAGCCATGGCTATCTCTGGAATATCTTCCTCTGGATACTGTCCCGGATTAACTGCGGAAGCCACATATTCGGCATTTTTAATAATCATTGATTGACAGATCTCCCCTCAACAATTCATAATGCACAATGCATAATTCATAATTAAGCATTGTGCATTATGCGTGAACATGTGCTTACTTTATCGTCATTCGGATTGTACATTATGCATTGGTTATTGTGTACTGGTTATTGTGCATTGGTTATTGTGCATTATGCATTATGAATTGACTTATACCCTTGGACTAGATACGGGATGATCTTCAGGACGTGGTTCACCCACCGGAATATTACCTGAGGATAAAACAGAATGGATAACTACTTTTTCAAGATAGTCCACCGAAGAAGCTACAGGTAGAAGTGCTAATTCCAAGACCTCTTCCATTCTACTAACAAAGTGAAACTCCATCACTTGACGCACTGATTTGGGTATTTCTTCTAAATCCTTACGGTTTTTCTCTGGAAGTACAATAACTTTAATTCCCGCACGATGGGCCGCTAAAACCTTCTCTTTTAATCCACCTATGGGTAAAACATTGCCCCGCAACGTAATTTCACCGGTCATCGCCAAATCAGACCGCACCGCACGTTTTGCTAAAGCCGAGGCGATCGCAGTCGCCATGGTAATTCCCGCAGAAGGACCATCTTTAGGGATCGCTCCTTCGGGAACATGAATATGAAGGTCTACTTTATCGTAAAAATCCTCCGGTATTCCCAATTCAAAGGCATGAGCCCGTACAAAGGTCCACCCGGCTTGAGCTGACTCTTTCATGACGTCACCTAGTTTACCCGTTAGAGTTAAATTTCCCTTACCGGGTAAAGGAGTCACTTCAATCATTAAAACATCTCCACCAACTTCAGTATAAGCTAAACCAGTAACAGCTCCAATTTCCGGGTTCTTCTCTGCCATCTGGAAATGATAACGCGGCACCCCTAACAAAGACTCTAAATCTTCCTCATTGAGTTGGTGTGGGGACCAAGCCTCTTTGACCCAGCGCGTCGCCACTTTACGACATACTGCGGCTACTTCCCTCTCGAGGTTTCGAACACCAGACTCTCTAGTATATCCTTGAACTAATTTAAGTAAAGCATCTTCCTCAATAGGTAGGATATCTTCTGTTAAACCATGCGCTTTTAGTTGTTTGGCTACCAAAAAACGCTTTGCAATATTAACCTTTTCATCCTCGGTATAGCCACTCAACGAGATAACTTCCATACGATCAAGCAAGGGTCTTGGTACAGTATGTAAAGAATTTGCCGTCATTATAAATAAGGTTTGCGACAGATCAAAGGGAACTTCTAAATAATGATCAGCAAATGAATTGTTTTGTTCTGGGTCTAAGACCTCTAACATAGCCGACGCAGGGTCACCTCGAAAATCAGACGTCATTTTATCTATTTCGTCAAACAGGAACACTGGGTTACGCGTTCCGGCCGAACGCATCCCTTGGATAACCCGCCCTGGCAGAGCACCAATATAGGTCCTTCGGTGACCGCGGATCTCGGCCTCATCGCGAACTCCGCCCAAAGACATACGTACAAATTTACGATCCAAAGCTCTGGCAATTGATTTTGCTAAAGAGGTTTTTCCTACTCCAGGCGGACCAACGAAACAAAGAATAGGGCTCTTCATTTTTGGAGTTAATTTTCTAATAGCCAAGAACTCTAAAATCCGCTCTTTAACTTTATCTAAACCATAATGATCGGAGTTTAAAATCTCTTCTGCTTTGCTTAAATCGATCTTGTCACGTGTAGCCTTATTCCAAGGTAAAGCCAAAAGCCAATCCAAATAAGTCCGAACAACCGTCCCTTCTGCTGAAGAAGGGGGCATCTTTTCTAAACGTTCAATTTCTTTTAAAGCTTTTTGATCTACTTCCTTAGGAAATTTTGCCTTGGCCACTTTTTCCCTGTAATCATCTGCCTCCACTTGACGTTCATCTTTTTCACCTAATTCTTTCTGGATAGCCTTCATTTGTTCTCGCAAATAATATTCCTTCTGAGCTTTTTCCATTTGTTTACGTACACGTAAGCCAATACGCCGTTCCAATTCGAGAATTTCAATCTCACGCATAATTAACTCAGTAAGTTGTTCTAAACGTTGTTCCACATTGATAGCTTCTAAAACAAGTTGTTTATCCTGAACTTTAAGGTTAAGATGTGAGGCCACTATATCAGCTAAACGCCCAGGCTCTTCGACCACTAGAACTGTTCCCAAGGTCTCTGTTGGGATTTTTTTACTTAGTTTAGCGTACTCTTCAAATTGATGAATCACTCCACGCCTTAACGCTTCAAGATCGATTGTCCGGCCTTTCTCACCCTCCTGATGTTCCTCCACCAGAACAGTAAAATAGGGTTCCTCAGCAATATACTTCAAAATTTTCCCCCGGCAGATTCCCTCGACTAATACGCGCATAGTCCCACCTGGAAGTTTAAGAAGCTGCTTTATTTCAGCCACAGTTCCAATTGAGTAAATGTCTTCCGTAGTCGGTGTATCAATTTCCGTCTCCTTTTGGGAGGCCAAAAGAACTGTCCTATCTCCTAACATAGCTTCTTCTATAGCTGCCATGGAACGTTCCCGTCCCACATCTAAATGAATCACCATATTAGGAAAAACAAGAATCCCCCGCAATGGAAGTAGCGGCAACTTAAGTTCTTTGGTCACGAAAAAACCCCCTATTCGATGTTCGATGTCCGATGCCCTATATCCGATGCCCGATGCTTAATACTCTAACCTCGGTCGGACCTCGGATCTGGGACCTCGGCTATGCTCGATGCTCTAACCTCGATCGGATCTCGGATCTCGGACCTCTGACCTCTGACCTCTGACCTCGGCTATGTTTTGGGCTGCAAAAAGCACACTAGATTTAGTGTGCCATTCTCTATCAATAACTATTCCAATTAACTGATCTAACAAAGTACTTTATAATCGAAGTAACAACTTATCTAATAACTATTCTAACATGTTTTACCCCGCTCAGGCAAATTACCCAGTGCGAAATCCAGGTGAGCAAGTACCTCCTCTAAAGGCGGCCTTAATTCTAGCTTTTCGATTTGTTCTACGTTATCAGCCTTTTCTTCTACTAAAAGAACTTGAGTTAGAACCTCGCTAAGCTCATCTATTGGAATAACTTCAATGCCAAGTTGTTTTTCACTAAACCGCTCTTGCCAGTTTTCTCTAGGTATAAAAACCCTTTGACAACCAGCCTGATGTGCTGCTTCAATTTTAGCAGCAACTCCCCCTACTGGTTTAACCCTACCTCGAATGGATAGTTCCCCAGTTATTGCCGTATAGTTATCCACTTTTTGCTGACGAATCGCTGAAACTACAGCCGTAGCAATTGCAATTCCTGCAGAAGGACCGTCTAGAGGAACCCCGCCAGGAAAATTAACATGAATAAAATAATTTTTACTTTCGATGTCTAGCTCTTTACGGAGAACTGTCAGGACATTTTCAATTGAACTACGAGCCATGCTCTTGCGACGTATTTTTTTACTAGAAGTACCCAATTCCTCTTCTTCTATTATTCCAGTAACTTGAAGTTCTCCATAACCAGCTAAGGCTGGATAGGCTGTTACTTCCAATTCTAGAAGCATACCCATATTTGGTCCATAGACTGCCAAACCATTAACTACCCCAATAAGAGGTTCACTTGGAACTTTCTTTTCAGGTCTAGGCACATACTGACCTGACATTACTACCCATTCAATAATTCCAGCACTTACCTCTGCTACTTCTTCCGTTTGAGCTACCCCTGCAGCTAATTGCACAATATTTACAGCTTCTCGGCCATTTGTAGCATAACGTTTAACAACTTCCAAAGCCTCTTCACCTATGGTAATATCCATTTTTGCTGACGCTCCACGAGCAATACTTACGATTTCATCCGGTAAAAGAGCTCGAAAATATATTTCCATACAACGCGAACGTATCGCTGGAGGAATCTCATCTGAACCTCTTGTTGTTGCCCCAACTAAGCGAAAATCTGCAGGCAGACCATTTTGAAATATGTCATGAATATGAGCCGGAATATTGGTGTCTTCACTACTATAATAAGAACTTTCTAGAATTACTTTACGATCTTCCAGCACTTTCAATAGTTTATTAATTTGAATGGCGTGAAGCTCCCCAATCTCGTCAATAAACAAAATTCCACCGTGTGCTTTGGTAACAGCCCCAGCCTTTGGTTGAGGAATTCCGGCCATTCCCATGGCACCTGCGCCTTGATAAATCGGATCATGAACGGAACCTATCAGGGGATCCGCGATCCCTCGTTCATCAAAACGTGCTGTTGCTCCATCGATTTCCGTAAAATGAGCATTTTCTTTAAAAGGAGAAAGAGGACTTTTCTTGGCCTCTTCTAAAACCAGTCGGGCAGCGGCCGTCTTCCCAATACCGGGTGGACCATAAATGATAACATGCTGAGGATTAGGTCCGCATAATGCTGCACGTAAAGCTTTGATCCCTTCCGCTTGTCCAATAACCTCAGAGAAACTTGCTGGCCTAGTTCTCTCTGCAAGGGGAGTAGTTAACACTATCTTACGCATTTTCTCTAACTTTTCTAATTCCTTGCGCGACTCCTTTTCCACAAAAACTTTAGTTCCATGTTGAGATTTAAGCATTCCCCAAAAATAAAGCCCGATAACCACAGCGAAAATAAGCTGGATAATCATTACCAATCCGCTGAGACCATTCACGTAGTTCCCCTCCTGTGGCATGTTTTTCTTGTTAGTATTGCCACAAAAAATATAAAGGAAACTTGGTTAACACCAAGTTTCCTTTATATTTTAAAGCATAATGCATAATTCACAATTCATAATTAAGAACTGTTCACTATTCATTATGCATTATGCATTATGCATTAATTTACGCTGATTCTTCTTTTTTACTTTTTTTAACCTTATCAGCAGTTACCAATAAAGGTTCTTCTTTTTTCAAAACGACATCACGAGTTACAAGACATTTTGTAACATCAGTACGAGAAGGCAAATCATACATAGCATTAAGCAATATCTCTTCGACGATTGAACGCAATCCACGAGCACCAGTATTACGTCGGATGGCTTCTTCAGAGATTGCGGTAAGTGCATCTTCCTTAAACTCCAGATTAATTCCATCTAGTTCAAGAAGTTTTTGGTATTGTTTAACCAAGGCATTCTTGGGTTCAGTCAAAATACGAACTAAGGCATTTTCATCCAAAGCATCTAAAGTTACAATGACCGGTAGTCTCCCAACAAATTCTGGAATTAAACCGAATTTGAGAAGATCCCCTGGCAAAATCTCCTTGAGGATCTGGCCAATGTCAATATCACTTTTCTTTTGAATTTCAGCACCAAAACCCATAACCTTTTTGCCAATCCGGTTCTGAATAAGCTTTTCAATACCATCAAAAGCCCCACCGACAATAAACAAGATATTCGTTGTATCTAGCTGAATAAATTCCTGATGAGGGTGTTTACGTCCCCCTTGAGGCGGAACACTAGCTACCGTACCTTCCAAAATCTTTAGCAAGGCCTGTTGAACACCTTCACCAGAAACATCCCTAGTTATTGAGGGATTCTCTGATTTGCGGGCAATTTTGTCAATCTCATCGATATAAACTATACCCTTTTCCGCTTTTTCAACATCATAGTCTGCAGCTTGAATCAGTTTTAATAGGATATTTTCTACGTCCTCACCGACGTACCCCGCTTCCGTCAGTGAAGTCGCATCTGCAATGGCAAAAGGAACGTTGAGGACTTTAGCTAAAGTTGAGGCAAGCAACGTTTTACCTGAGCCTGTTGGACCTAACATGATGATATTTGATTTCTGCAATTCAACATCATCTATTTTCATTCCCATGTTAATCCGTTTATAGTGATTATAAACAGCAACAGCCAAGGACTTTTTTGCTTGTTCCTGGCCTATCACGTATTGATCTAAAATCGTCCGAATTTCCTTGGGTTTGGGAATATCGCCAATTTCAAGTCCCAAGTCTTCACTAAGTTCTTCCTCGATAATTTCGTTACACAACTCAATGCATTCATCACAAATATAAACGCCCGGACCAGCTACAAGTTTTTTAACTTGCTCTTGTGTTTTCCCGCAAAACGAACATTTGAGTTGGTTCTTTTCGTCGTTATACTTTGCCATCCTCTCACCTCTCTACCTCAAAATTTCCCTCAGCGCGCTTCCTTATGCATTCTGTTCAATTAAAAAAGTCACAGTTTTTCGAGAAATTAGACTTTGTGTAAAGGCCTCTAAATCTCCGCGCGCCGCAAGGCTTTTCTTCAAAATTTCAACTTTTTGACCATAGCCTTGAGCCATTTTTTCCAATTCCTCATTAACTTCTTCTTCGGTAGCCAAAATTCCTTCTACTTTTGCAATCGCTTCCAGAACAAGTTCGGTTTTTACCCCTTCAGCAGCTTGAGGACGAAAACGTTCTCTCATATCCTGTTCATTTGAATTAGTATACATATAATACTGTTCTAACGATAAACCTTGGTAAGATAAGTTTCGGCTTAAATCCTCTGCCATTGTATCTACACGAGAGTCAATCATTACTATGGGGATTTCTACACTGGCATTATCCACAGCTTTAGCAATTACGGCATTACGGTAATTAGTCTCTGCACGTTCTTCTGCAGCTTTAATTAGTTTACTCCGGCAATCTGTCTTCAATTCTTCTAACGTTTCAAACTCACTGATATCTTTGGCAAATTCATCGTCCAAAGCGGCTAACTCTTTACGTTGAATCTTATTTACTCTTACTTTAAATAATGCGTCTTTACCAGCAAGGTCTTCACTATGATATTCAGCAGGGAACACAACATTTACATCTGTTTCCTGTCCAATTTCAATTCCGATTAATTGTTCTTCAAAGCCAGGGATAAAAGTTCCAGATCCAATGACTAAATCGTGATTCTCACCTTTACCACCAGGGAACGCAACTCCGTCAACAAAACCTTCAAAATCAATGGTCGCGGTATCCTCTTGGGCTACCGTCCCTTCCTCTAGGTTAATTAAACGAGCATGCTGTTCTTGCTTACGCTTAAGATCTTCGTCGACTTGAGCATCCTCAATAACAGCTGCTTCCTTCTCCACCTTAAGACCTTTATATTCGCCTAAATCAACCTCAGGCTTAACAGTGACTTTTGCCTTAAATATGAAGTCTTTTCCATCTTCAAGTTGAACCAGATCAACTTGTGGCCGATCGACAGGAAATATACCGCTTTCTTTCACGGCTTCAGAATAGGACGGTCCTAATAAACGATCAACAGCTTCATTTAAGAGAGCTTCAATTCCCACCTGCAGTTCAACCATCTTCCGAGGAGCTTTCCCCTTCCGAAACCCTGGAATATTGACCTTGTTAGCCATTGTTTTAGCTGCTTGATTAACCGCAGAAGATAATTTATCCGATTCGACAGTTACTTCGAGTTGGACGACGCTCTTTTCTATTTTCTCCACAATCACCGACATACATACTCCCCCTTAAAACTTGACTTTATATTGTGAAAGGCCGCAAGTAGATTCTCATTTAGTCTTGCCTATTTATCAAGACCGCAAACCACCGCTATGAACAATGCACAATGCAAAATTCACAATGCTTAATTATGAATTTTGCATTATGCATTATGCATTATGCATTATGAATTGAAAGCCCCCCATAGAGGGCAATTAATCTTACCTATTTTACCAGAATTAGATCCTTAAATCAAGCATCCTTTTAGTTATTGTTATTGTTCTGTGATATTTTCACCCTAAAAGTAATCTGATAAAATGTCACTAATCCCTATTCAACCACCGACTTAGGAGTTCTTCCCTACTTATCCAAACTATTTTGGGCTGCCCTTGTAAGACTTTATGACTAGTTGACTTTCCAGCCGGATGATAAATCTTCAAAATGCATCTTTGAAGAACACCAACCCCACGATTAACCCAATTTGAGTTAACTTCCTGAATATGAAAACCCAAACCCTTTACTCCACGATTCAATAAAGAAACTCCCATAAACACCTGTATTCCCATATAGTCAGGATTATCGTTTATATATGCGGCTAAATCAGGCAAAGACTCCCGAGTTTGTCTAAGAGCTTTGATTCCAATGGTTTGGGGATCTGTACCACTTCCGCTCAAACGCAAATTATCCAAATGTAATTCTACAACTCTATCTCCTTCTTTAGCAAGTATTCGTCCGTCCGCACTATATAATTCAGGCCCCTTGTAATCAGTCTTTGACAAACGGAATAAGTTTTTAGAATCTATTCTCTCAAGATGATAAAAATAGGCAAAAGCATTTTCCCACTCTTGCCATAGACTAAAAACCACTCTCTTCCAGATACTCCAATTAGGGAATTGAAGTGGGACTACGG
>ORJL010607019.1_pt1 | contig 11752 bp, 8 predicted proteins | sample 1779941 | NCBI WGS metagenome assembly ORJL01 (sample SAMEA104232317, study PRJEB22302) | groundwater metagenome | biome: forest; feature: aquifer; material: groundwater | place: USA | collected 2011-08-07 | depth 5.8 m | reverse complement strand
GCTGAACGCCGGGTTCGTCTGCCCCTCGGGCTGCGCGCGCCACGGGCTCGCCGTGCGCGACCCCGACGCTGTCGCGCGCGTGGCACGCGCCTTCGGCCCCGAGCGCTTCTTCGTCGAGATGCAGCGCCCGTACGAGCGGGGCGACGTGCGCCGTAATGCGGCGTTACGCCATCTCGCCGAGACGCTGAAGGTGCGCACCGTCGTCACCGGCGACGTGCACGCGCACGATGCGCGCCGCGCTGCGCTGCAGGACGTGCTCGTCGCGATCCGCTGTCGCACCTCACTCGACGGCTGCGAGCGCGAACGTCGTGGCAACCACGAGTGTGTCCTCGCTGCGCCGCAGGACATGCTCGACCGCTTCCCCGACGACCGCGACGCCGTCGCGCGCACCGTCGAGCTCGCCGAGCGGCTCACGTTCGACCTCACCGAGGAGCTCGGCTACAGCTATCCCGACTTCTCCGACGGGAGCGAGCCCGCAATCGTCCAGCTGCGCGCCGTGTGCGAGCGCGCGTTCGCCGAGCGCTACTCCGATCTCAACGGCCACAAGCGCCGCGTGCGCGAGCGGCTCGAAGAGGAGCTCACGCTGATCGAGGAGCTCGGCCTCGCCGGCTTCTTCCTGCTCCACTGGGAGGTTCTCGAGCTCGCGCGCGAGATCGCCTACGAGGTGCGCGGCCCCGGCTCGATGCGCCATGTGCTGCCGCCGGGGCGCGGGCGCGGCTCCTCCGTCGGCTCGCTCGTCTGCTACCTCACGGGCCTCTCGCACGTCGACCCGGTCGAGAGCGGGCTCTCGCTCGGCCGGTTCATCAACGACGAGATGGCTGCTGTGCCCGACATCGACCTCGCCTTCCCGCGCGACATCCGCGAGAAGCTGATCGTCGGCGTTACCGAGCGCTACGGCCGCGAGCACGCGTCGCTCGTCGCGAGCTTCTCGACGTACCGGTCGCGCGGCGCGATCCGCGACGTCGGCAAGGCGCTCGGCCTGCCGTTCGCCGACCTCGAGCGGCTCGCCAAGCTCTCCGACGGCTGGAACGCCGCCCGCGTCGGCGAGGAGATGCTGATGCTCCCGGACGCAGCGCAGAAGCTCGCCTCGCCCCGCTGGCGTGCGTTCGCCGAGCTGTGCACGGAAATCGGCGGCCTGCCGCGCCACATCTCCCAGCACCCGGGCGGCATGGTGATCTCCACGCGACCGCTCGTCGAGATCGTGCCCGTGCAGCCGTCGGCGATGGCAGGACGCCAGATGTGCCAGTGGGACAAGGACTCGTGCGCGGATGCCGGCTTCCTGAAGATCGACCTGCTCGGGCTCGGGATGCTCTCGGCGGTCGAGGAGTGCGTCGACCTGATCGCACGCACGCGTGGCGAGCAGATCGACCTCTCACGCGTCCCGCTCGACGACCAGGACGTGTACGCGGAGATCCAGCGCGCCGACACGGTGGGCTGCTTCCAGATCGAGAGCCGCGCGCAGATGCAGACGATCCTGCGCACGCGGCCGGAGAACCTCGACGACCTGACGGTGCAGGTCGCGCTCGTGCGTCCGGGGCCAATTCAAGGCAAAGCTGTCCATCCATACATCGAGCGGCGGCAGCTGCGGCGCGAGGACCCGTCGTACGAGCCGCCTGCCGACCATCCGCTACTGCAGGCGCCGCTGCGCGACACGCTCGGCGTGATCGTCTTCCAGGACCAGGTGCTCGACGTCGCGATCCACCTGGCGGGATTCACGGTCGGAGAGGCGGAAGGGCTGCGGCGCGCGATGAGCCGCAAGCGCTCGCTCGCCGCGCTCGAGGCATACCGCGAGCGCTTCATCGCTGGCGCGCTCGCGAAGGGCGTCGACGAGCAGGTCGCCCACATGATCTACGACAAGCTCGTGGCGTTCTCGGGCTTCGGGTTCCCGAAGTCGCACTCCGCGGCGTTCGGCCTGCTCGCATACCAGTCGGCCTGGCTGCGCCACCACTACAGCGCCGAGTTCCTCGCGGCCCTGCTCAACGCACAACCGATGGGCTTCTATCCGCCGGCGACGCTCGTCCGCGACGGGCAGCGCCGGGGCGTCGAGACGCGCCCGCCCGACGTCAATCGCAGCGGCGTCGGCTGCACGATCGAGGACGGCGCCGTTCGCGTCGGCCTCAAGTATGTGCAGGGCGTGGGGGAGGACGACGCGCAGATCGTCGTCGCCGAGCGCGCCCGCAACGGGCCGTATGTCTCGATCCGCGATCTCGCGCAGCGGGTCTCGCTCAGCGAGGCCGCGCTCGTCGAGTCGGGTGCGTGCGACTCGTTCGGGCTGAAGCGCCGTGAGCTGCTGTGGCAGCTCGGCCTTGTCCCGCGTGCGCAGACGGTGCCGGGCTCAGGCGGCGAGGAGAAGCAGCTCGCGCTCCCGCTCGAGCCCACCGTGGCGACGCCCGAGCTGCCCGACCCGACCGTGTGGGAGCGGATGCTCGACGACTACCGGACGACGAGCCTCTCGGTGGGCGTGCATCCGCTCGAGCTGATGCGTCCGCACCTGCCCGAGGGAACGCTGTCGAGCCTCGAGCTACTCGACCAGCCGAACCGGACGAACGTTCAGGTCGCAGGGATGGTCGTCGCGCGGCAGCGGCCGTCGACCGCGAACGGCGTCGTCTTCATGCTGCTCGAAGACGAGCACGCGCAGCTCAACCTGATCATCCCGCCGCAGGTGTACGACCGGTTCCGCGCGGTGGTGCGCGGTGAGCCGCTGCTGCTCGCGCGCGGACGCTACGAGCACGTCGACCGCAACCGCAACGTGCTCGTGCACGAGCTTGTCGGGTTGGGGCCGCTCGCGCGCGAGCTGACCGACGGAGGCGATGTGCACGGCTCGCTGCCGTCCGCGCACCACTTCGGCCATCGCTAGACAACGCGGCGCTTGCGGCCAAGCGCTATCCCAAGCTTGCGTGACGGCGGCGCATCGGCGACGCCAGGTGCGGCAGGACGTTGAGCGCAGAGTTCACAAGCGCCATGTGCGTGAACGCCTGCGGGAAGTTTCCGAGCATGCGCTTGGCCACGGGGTCGTACTCCTCGGAGATGAGGCCGAGGTCGTTCGTGAGCGAGATCAGGCGCTCGAAGAGCGCGTGCGCGTCGTCGTGGCGCTCCAGCAGCTCCAGGCAGTCGACGAGCCAGAACGAGCACGGGAGGAAGACGCCTTCGCCCGGCGGCAGGCCGTCGACACCCGCCGCGTGCGTGCGATAGCGCAGCACGAGCCCGTGCTCGACCAGCTCTCGCTCGACCGCCTCGACGGTGCCGCGCACCCGCACGTCAGAGGCGGGCAGAAAGCCGACGAGCGGGATGAGCAGCAGGCTCGCGTCGAGCTCCGTCGAGCCGTACGACTGCGTGAACGAGCCCAGTGCCTCGTCGAAGCCGTGCTCGCACACCTCGTCGTGGATCTCGTCGCGAATGGTGCGCCAGTGCTCGACGGGCCCGTCCAGCTCCTGCGTCTCGACGGAGCGCACCGCGCGATCGAACGCCACCCAGGCCATCACCTTCGAGTGGACGAAGTGCCGCGGCTCGCCGCGAATCTCCCAGATGCCGTTGTCGGGGGCGCCCCAGATCGCCTCGAGGTAGGCGAGCAGCACCTTCTGGAGCGACCACGCGGGACGCTCCTTCGCCAGGCCGTGCGTGCGCGCCTGGTAGAGGGCATCCATCAGCTCGCCGAAGACGTCGATCTGGAGCTGGTCGCTCGCTGCATTCCCGACGCGCACGGGCGCCGACCCTTCGTAGCCCGAGAGCCACGGCAGCTCGAGCTCGGTGAGACGTCGCTCGCCCGCGACGCCGTACATGATCTGGATGTCCGCCGGGTCGCCGGCGACCGCGCGCAGCAGCCAGTGCCGCCACTGGGCAGCTTCGTCGACGTAGCCGGCGTTGAGCAGCGCGAGCAGGGTCAGCGTGGCGTCGCGAATCCAGCAGTAGCGATAGTCCCAGTTGCGCACGCCGCCGATCCACTCGGGCAAGGACGTCGTCGGCGCCGCGACGATGCCGCCGGTCGGCGCGTACGTCAGAGCCTTGAGCACCATGAGCGAGCGCCGGACGACGTCGCGCATGTCGGCCGGCAGGTCGAGCGTGCAGGTGTCGTTCCAGTCCCGCCAGAAGCTCTCCGTGTCCGCGAGCGCGACCTCCGCGTCGATCTCCGCCGGCGAGGCCTCGTGCGACGGGAACCATGTCAGGACGAACGGCACGCGCTCGCCCTCCTCGACGACGAGCTCCGAGATGGTGCGCATGTTCTCGCCGTGCGTGGGGGCGGGCGTGCGAAAGGAGAGCCCGTCCGGCCCTGCGATCGCGAGGCGCGCGCCGTCGGCGCGCCGGACCCACGGAACGATCTGGCCGTAGTCGAAGCGGATCACGAGCTCCGACCGCATGCGAACGCTGCCGCGAACGCCCTCGACGATGCGCACCACGTCCGGGGCCTTCCCGCGCGGCGGCATGAAATCGAGCACGCGCACCGAGCCCTCGTCGCTCTCCCACGTCGTTTCGAGAACGAAGGTGTCTTTGAGGTAGCGCCGTCGTGTCGTGCCCCCGCCCTCCGGCGCGATCAGCCACCGGCCGTTGCGCGCGCTGCCGAGCAGCGCGGCGAAGCATGCGCCGGAGTCGAAGCGTGGAAAGCAGAGCCAGTCGATCGACCCGCCGCGCTCGACGAGCGCCGCGGTCTGGAGGTCGCCGATCAGCGCGTAGTCCTCGATGCGCGGGCCGTTCACCGGTTCTCGATCTCCAGGCCGAAATGAGGCCAGCGCTTCTTGACGGCCCGGTTGAACGCATGCTCGTACTCCTCGCCGGCTTCCTCGTCGAGCGTGCGCTTGAATCGGTCGCGCATGTCGGCGAGCGCTTCCGTCGCGGCCTCGACCACGTCCGTGTAGTCGCCGTACGCGTCTTCGGCTTCGCTTCGGTCGGCGTTGTCGTAGCGCTCCTTCCGCTCGCGGACCTCCTCGAACAGTCCGTCCGCCTCGTCCTCGGCGAAGACGCCGAGCTGGCGCGCGATCACGTCGGCGAAGCGGCGCTTGAAGATCACACGATCTCCTCGTAGATCGCGAGGTGCGCCCGGGCCGCGGCATCCCAGGTGAGCTCCTCCCGAGCACGGCGCGCGCCGGCCCGCGCCTCCTCGAGCGCCGCCGGATCGCCGAGCAACTCGTGCACCGCCGCACCGAGCGCTTCGACGTCGCCGGCCGGGACGACCCGACCGGCGCCGAAGCGGCGTACAGGCTCCGCCACGCCGCCGACGTCGTAGGCGACTGCGGGCACGCCCGCTCCGAGCGCGCGCAGGAGAGCGCCGCTCTGATCGAGCTCCGGCTTGTAGGGGAACAGGGCGATCGTCGCCTCGCCGAACGCGCGGTCGACCTCGCCGGGCGAGAGGTACCCGAGCCGCCACTCGACGTCGAGCCCCGCTGCGGCCGACCGGTACGGCTCGAGCGGCTCGAGCGGGTCGCCTGCGACGAGCAGCCGCGCGTCGCCCGCGCGCCGCACCGCCTCGATCGCGTCGCCCAGGCCCTTGTACGGGCGGATCACGCCGAAGCAGAGCACCGTGCGCCCGTCGTCGCTGCGCTGTGGATCGCTCGGGAACACGGGATGCGCGACGACACGCAGCCGCTCCAGGGCGACGCCGATCCCGGCGAGCGTGTCGCGGCCGTTCTCGCTGTGCACCACGACGCGCTCGAACCGGCCGAGCAGCGTCCGCCACAGGGCCGCCCGCTTGGCGGTGCGGCGCGGCAGCAGGTCATGGGCGGTGAACACCGCAGGCACGTGCGGACGGAACAGACGCGCATCGAGCTCGGGCACCGCGAGCCACTGCAGGTGCAACACGTCCGCGCGGTGCCGGCGGAGCGCTGCGAGCCCCAGCGGGTGCTCGGCCACCTTGAGGGGTAGCCGCAGCGGCGAGCGGCGAAACAGCCGCGACGACAGGGGATAGAACAGCTCGGTGCGCACGTACCCGTCGGGTGCCGGCACCTCGCCGAAGCGGAAACGCGACGTCACGAGCTCGACGTCGGCGCCCGCACGCACGAGCGACGCCGCGAGCTCGTGGTCGTAGGTCGGCGTGAAGGCGGGCGGATCGGCAAGGAGCACGCGCATCTGCAGCCGTAGGCTACGCCCGTGCCGCTCCTCGTCCGCACCTGGAACCTCTTCCACGGGAACGCCGTGCCCCCGGAGCGGCGCGCCTTCCTCGAGGAGATGGTGCGCCTCGCGACCGCGGACGAGCCTGACGTGCTCTGCCTGCAGGAGGTGCCCGTCTGGGCGCTCGGGCACCTCGCCAGGTGGAGCGGCGGGATGACCTCGATCGGCGCGGTGGCGGCTCGGCCGCGGCTCTTGAGCGCCGAGCTCGGCCGGCTCGTCACCGACCTCCACCACGGGCTTCTCCGGTCGGCCTTCACCGGCCAGGCGAACGCCGTGCTCGTCGGGCGCAGCCTGCGCGTTCGTGAGGAGCGCTCGTTCGCGATCAGCCGGCGAGGGGAGGGTGAGCGCCGCGTGTGCCAGGCGGTCCGGCTCGCCGACGTGGGCCTCGTCGGCAACTTCCACGCCACGAACGGGCGCGCGGACGAGCAGTTCCTGCGTGCCGCAGCCTTCGTCGACGCGCTCGCGCGTCCGGACGAGCCGGTGATCCTCTGCGGCGACGTCAACCTCCGCCCCGGGCAGGGGCGCACGTACGGCGAGCTTCTCGCGTGGGGCTTCTCGGAGCCCGCGCCGGGAATCGACCAGATCCTCCTCCGGGGGGTCTCGTCGGCGCCACCGTTCGTCTGGCCCGAGGAGCGCCGCCGGGCGGGTGGCCGGCTCCTGTCGGATCACGCGCCGGTAGAACTCCACGTCGGATGACCTTCGAGGAAGCCCGCGCGCAGTTCCCGGTGCTCGAGCGGTACGCGTACCTCAACGCGGGCACGAACGGCCCGATCGCGCGGACGACGGCCGAGGCGGTGATCCAGCAGACGCGCCGCGACCTCGAACACGGTCGCAGCGGCACGGCATGGTTCGAGCACGTCCTCGAGCTCCGCGAGGAGGCGAGAGCCGGTCTCGCGGCCGTGCTCGACGTCGACCCGCTGCACGTCGCGCTCACCGACTCGACGTCGCGTGGATGCTCGATCGTGCTCTCCGGGCTCGGACTCGGGGCAGGCGACGAGGTCGTCATGACGGATCAGGAGCACTTCGGGCTCACCGCTGCGGTGCACGCAGCGGGGGTTCGCGTCGTCCTGACCGAGGCGGACGAGGACGCGATCCTCGCCGCCGTCACGCCGCGCACGCGTCTGATCGCGACCTCGCATGTGCTCTGGACGACGGGCCGCCGCCTCGACCTGCGGCGCGTGCGCGAGGACGCCCGTGTCCCCGTCCTCGCCGACGGGGCGCAGTCGGCCGGCGCGATCCCGGTCGCCGCACGCGAGCTCGACTTCTACACCGTGTCGGCGCAGAAGTGGCTATGCGGGCCCGAGCCGACGGGTGCGCTGTTCGTCCGCGACCCGGAGCGTCTGCGCATCGCCGCGCCGGGCTATCTCGCGCAGACGTCGTATGAGCCGACCGGCTCGTTCGTCGCGAAGGAGGGCGCAGCGCGCTTCGATTCCGGGTGGCTCGCGACGCCGATGCTCCTCGGCCTCCTCGCGGCGCTCGCGTCGCACCCGGACTGGCGGTACGAGCGTGCAGCCGAGCAGGCTGCGCGCTGCCGCGAGCTTCTCGCAGGGCACGTCGAGCTCGTGACGCCGCCCGGCCATTCGACTCTCGTCTCGTTTCGTCCTCCCGGCGACCCCACGGAGCTCGTCGCGGCGCTCGACGAGCAGGGCGTCATCGTGCGCGAGCTGCCGGGACGGAATCTCGTGCGCGCGTCCTGCGGCTGGTGGACGAGCGACGACGACCTGCAGCGGCTCGCCGCCGGCGTTGCCGCCGCGGCCGGCTAGGCGGCCGGAAGCCCGAGCTCGGCCGAGATCGGCTGCAGCGCCTCGACGACCGTGCGGATGTGGTCGTCCAGGTCGACGCCGAGCTCCTCGGCGCCTTTGAAGACGTCCTCGCGGTGCACGCCTGCGGCGAACGACGGCTGCTTCAGCTTCTTGCGCACGGACTTCGGCTCGAGGCCCTCGAGGCCGGTGGGACGCACGAGGCCGCACGCGTGCACGAAGCCCGAGAGCTCGTCGCAAGCGAAGAGCGCCTTCTTCAGCGGGGTGTCGCGGGGGAGCGCGAGATGCTCGGCGTGCGAGAGCACCGTCTCCACGACCTCCTCAGGATAGCCTTCCTCCCGCAGGATCGGCGCGCCGTCCTGTGGATGCTTGTCGAGCGTCGGGTGCAGCTCGTAGTCGAAGTCGTGGAGGAGCGCCGCGACGCGCCAGAGCTCCTCGTCGCCGCCGAGCTTGCGTGCGTACGCCGCCGTGGCGGCCTCGACGGCGAGCGCGTGACGGAGCAGCGACTCGCTCTTCGTGTACTTCGTGAGGGTCTGCCAGGCTTGCTCGCGGGTCGGCGTGGACACCCGGCTAGGATAGCCGCGCTCATGGCCCAGACTGCAGCCGACGCGTTCGTGATCGAGGGCGCGCGCCCGCTCAACGGCCGCATCCGCGCGGCCGGCAACAAGAACGGCGCGCTCCCGATCCTCGCCGCCTGCCTCCTCACCGAGGAGGAGGTCGTGCTGCACGACGTGCCGCGCATCCTCGACGTTCTGACGATGATCGACCTGCTCGTCGACCTGGGTGTGGAGGTCGAGTGGATCGGTGCGAACGACGTCCGCGTGCGCGCGGCCAACGTCACGAAGACCGAGCTCGACGAGGAGTTGTGCAAGCGCATCCGCGCCTCGGTGCTGCTGGCAGGTCCGCTGCTCGCGCGCTTCGGCAACGCCGTCGTCCCGCCGCCGGGCGGAGACGTCATCGGGCGACGTCGCGTCGACACGCACATCCACGCGTTCGAGCAGTTCGGCGCGCAGATCCACGCCAACCGCAAGTTCACGATGACGGCCGACCGGCTCGTCGGAAAGCACATCTTCCTCGACGAGGCGAGCGTCACGGGCACCGAGAACGCGGTCATGGCGGCGGCGCTCGCGCAGGGCGAGACGGTGCTCGGCAACGCCGCATGCGAACCGCACGTCCAGGATCTCTGCCGCTTCCTGTGCGCGCTCGGCGCACAGATCGACGGCATCGAAACGAACGTGCTCCGCATCCAGGGCTCCGACTCCCTCCACGGCGCCGAGTACACGATCGGCCCCGACCACATCGAGATCGCGAGCTTCATCGGGCTCGGCGCGATCACCGCAGGCGAGATTGTGATCGAGAACTGCCGCCCAGAGGACCTCGTCGCCGTCATGCCGGTCTTCCGTCGTCTCGGGGTCGCGATGGAGGTGGAGGGAACCGACATCCGCGTGCTCGACCGTCAGGATCTCGTGATCCAGGACGACATCGGCGGTGCGATCCCGAAGATCGACGACGGCCCGTGGCCCGCGTTCCCCGCCGATCTCACGTCGATCGCCGTCGCCGTCGCGACGCAGGCGCGCGGCACGGTGATGATCTTCGAGAAGATGTTCGAGAACCGGCTGTTCTTCGTCGACAAGCTCGTCGGTCTCGGCGCGCGGATCATCCTCTGCGATCCGCACCGCGTCGTCGTCACCGGCCCCGCGCGCCTCTACGGCGAGCGCATGTCGAGCCCCGACATCCGCGCCGGCATGGCGATGCTGCTCGCGGCTCTCTGCGCCGAGGGCACCTCGACGATCGGCAACGTCCGCGAGATCGATCGCGGCTACGAACGCATCGACGAGCGGCTCCGTGCGCTAGGCGCGGCGATCGAGCGCGTTGACGGCTGACGGTTAGCGGCGCGAGCGCGGGGCGGCGACCGCGACGGGCAGCGGCGCGGACGTCGAAGTCGCGACCCCCGACGGGCCGAGCGCTGCCACGGTGAAGGAGTAGGAATGCCCGCGCGCGAGCGTGAGGGTCGTGCTCGTCTGCTGCGTGTCTGAGAGCACAATCGTCGACGGGCTCGAATCCGTGCTGAGCGACAGCGAGTACCGCGTAGCGTCTCCGCTCCAGGTCAGCCGGACGCGGGTGTCCACGCGGTTGCCCGAGAGCAGGACGCCGGGTGCTCCGGCCTGCGCGCGCGCGACCGCCGCGGCCACGTCGATCACGCCGAAGCCGAGCTCCGGCGTCCAGCGTCCGGCCCCGGAGGCTGTCTGCTTGAGAATCTGCGCCACCTGCCCGGCGGTGAGCGACGGATTGGCGGCCCAGACGAGCGCGGCAGCGCCCGAGACCTGCGGCGCCGCGAACGACGTCCCGCTCGCATAGCCGTAGAGGCCCCCCTGCGAGCCGGGCAGGGGGCTGCGAGGGTAGGCCGTCGGCGAGGAGTCCCGCGATACGGCACCAAAGACGTTCTCGCCGGGCGCAGCGAGCGACACCCACGAGCCGGTGTTCGCGAACGGCGCGCGCAGCCCGGTGGAGCCCGATGCCGTCACGGCGAGCCCCGAGCCGCCGACGCCGTTCGATCCGGTGGGCTGCAGAAGCGCGGCCGGATACTCGACTGGATTTCCCGCGGCGTACTCGTTACCGACGGCGGCGACGAGCAGCGCGCCGTGCCGCACCGCGTACTGAATCGCGCGCTGCTCGATGACGGACGTCGTCGGCCCGCCGACGCTCAGGTTGACGACCTTCGCGCCATGATCGACCGCGTAGATGATCCCCGCGGCTTCGTCCATGTCCGTGAACGAGCCGCTTGCGCTATCGGCCTTCACGACGAGCAGTTGCGCGTCGCCGCCGGCACCGGCAATGCCGTCGGCATTCGTCACGGATCCGGCGGCGAGCGAGGAAACGAAGGTTCCGTGGCCGTTCGAATCGCGCACGTCGGCGCTTCCGGTGCGCGTGTTGTACGCGCGCGGCGCCTTCGCGGCCAGATCCGGGGATGCGATGTCCGCCCCCGTGTCGATGACGGCGATCTGCACCGAGGCGGCGGCGCGAAGCACCGTGGCCGGCACGGCGTCTCCGCTCGTGGCGTGGTACTGCCACTCCCACACCGCACGCGGCGTCATCGACGCGAGGGTGAGCCCGGGCTCGGCGACGGAGAAGCGCGCGGCGGAGCGTTGCACGAAGCGGATACCCGGCGCACGGCGCAGCATCGCGGCGACACGGCCCGGCGTCGCCGTGCGCACCTCGGCGACGTGCAGGGCGGAGATCCGTCGCACCACGACAGCAGGCGTGGTGCGAATCGCCGCTGCGAGCGCCTGCTCGCTCCGGTAGCCGACCGAGAGTTGTCCTGAGGAAGCGCGCACGGGGCTGGTGCGGCCCGGCGAGGTCGAGAACACCACGACTCCCCCCAAGACGACCGCGAGCCCTACCGCCGGTCCCAACCGCATACTCCCCATATGCAGAGGCCTGACCGTACGCCCGGATCCCCCGGACGGGGAGGGCCGTTCGGCCTATCTTTTCAAGCCATAATTCAACGCAGCGACCTCCGGTAGCCTGCGCGCGACGATGGGAGCGCCCGAACACACAGCCGGACGGAGCGGAATCCGTGTGGAGGTCCGCGGCACGGGCTCCGCGACGATCGAGACCGGACTGCCCGTGCTCGACCGGCTGCTCGAGCGGCTCGTGGAGGTCGCCCGCTTCGACGTCACGCTCGAGGTGGAGCCCGGCGGCGCCGAGGCGGAGATCTCCGAGGCCGGCAGTGCCCTCGGGCGGGCGCTCGCGGGGCCGCTCCGCAGCGGCCGTGGCTACGGCTCGGCCATGATGACGTCGTCCGAGGCGCTCGCGAACGTCGTCCTCGAGGCCTCCGACACGCCGCTGCTCGTGTCGAACGTCGACCTCACCGAAGCGCGGATCGGCGGCCT
>ORJL010027645.1_pt1 | contig 11752 bp, 9 predicted proteins | sample 1779941 | NCBI WGS metagenome assembly ORJL01 (sample SAMEA104232317, study PRJEB22302) | groundwater metagenome | biome: forest; feature: aquifer; material: groundwater | place: USA | collected 2011-08-07 | depth 5.8 m | reverse complement strand
TGCGGCTCTCCACCGTGCCGGTCATCCGCTCGCCGTCGCGATCGGAGTTGAACGTGAGCTTGGTCCGCGCCACGCCCCGCAGCGCGCGCTGCTGCTGGTGGATCTCGTCCGCGATCGTGTGCGCGTACGCCCGCGCGTTCGTCGTCGAGCCGGTGTATTCCTTGCCGAACACCGACTGCAGCGTCTGCATGTTGAACAGCCGCGCCTCGACCCGAAGCGTCGTGCCGACCGTCTGCACGGTGCCAATCAGCACGCCGTCCGTGTTCAGCTCGCGCCAGCGGTCAAAGGGCACCTCGGCGAGAGACTTTGCGGGCGGAATGGTCGCGTAGGTGTCGCGCGGAATGAGCGCGAACTCCCGCTCGAAATTCAGGTCGTCCCACAACACCTGGCCGATCGTCTTCGCGATCGCCGCCGTTTCGGGGTCGGGGGAGAGCGGGATGAAGTCGGGGACCGCAAAGCGCGGCGGGGCCCCCGACGCGCCGCTCGTGATGGTGGTGCTGACCTCGCTCGGCTGCTGCGGCAGCGGCTGCTGTGAGGCAGGCGGCTCGGCTGGCGCCTGCGAACGCGCTGTGGCCGAAATCAGAGCGCAGGTGGCCGCGATGGCGACCAGCGCGAAGGGGCGAAGGATCCGGGTCATCTTTGATACTGAAAGTTGAGGTGGACGGTCAGCGTGGGATTCGGAAACTCCGCCGGCAGCGGGTTCAGCGTTTTCGTGACAAGCAGCGCCCGCTGTGAGCTCAAGTCGAGGTTCTGAAAGCCGCTCGATTTTTCCAGGACGACATCGCGAATGGTTCCGTCGCGTTGAATCGTGAACCTCACCACGTTGGTGCCCACCACTTCGGATCGCCGGACCCAGTTGGTGCGAATGCGATCGATCATCTGAACGAGGTAATCCGGGCAGCAGAAGTTCACGGCGTCAACCGTCGAACCGGATCCCGATCCTCCGCCGGTCGACAGGCCGAAGCCCTGGCCGCGCGCGCCGGTTTCCGCCACGGCGCTGCCCGCCGTGACTTGCGCGCCGCGCGTCGGCGTGCGGCCGCGCGCCTCATCGGGCGCCTGCTTCACGGCCGGCGTCGGCTTGGCCGGTTTTGCGTTGGGGACTGGCACCGTCATCTCGGGCGTTTCCGGCGCAGGCGGCCGCAGGGCTTGGCGTGGAGCGTCGGGCGGCGCCTCGGTCTGTACGGGACGGCCTCCCATCGCGGAAATGCCGCCGGCGCGCGGGCCTTCGCCGCCGCCGCCGAGCGTAATGGTCATCACCTTCGCGTCGGACTCCTGCGGGCGGGACAGCAGACCGCCAGGGGCGAAGATCGCCGCGGCGATGAGCCCCGCATGCAGGGCGATCGAGACCGCCACCATCTTCTGCAGGCCCGCAGGCTCCTGCATCCGGTCGCGAAGAACATCGGTGACGTCCATCAGCGCTCGCCCGGCATCTTCGTCACGAGGCCGACCGTCTCGACGCCGGCCGCCTTGAGGCTGTCGAACACCTCCATCAGCTCCTGGTACTGTACGCCGCCGTCGCCGCGCAGGTAGACTTCCTTGTTCGTGCGCCCTTCCATCTTCTGGCGGATCCGCTCCTGAAGAATTTCCGCGCGGATCGGTTCATCGGCCACATACACGATATGGTCCTGCCGGTAGGCCAGCGGCACGCTCACGAAAATGCGCTCGTGGGCAATCTGAGCCGAACGCGTCGACACGGGCAGATTGACGTCGACACCGCGCTGGATCATCGGCGCCGTCACCATGAAGATGATGAGCAGCACCAGCATCACGTCCACGAGCGGAACGACGTTGATTTCCGCGAGCGTGCTGGCGACGCGCCGGCCGCGGCCGGTCTGACCGGGCGCGTGCGAGGCCATCTGAACCTTGGGCATCAATTAGGTGAAGTTACGTTCCACGATGTTCAGGAATTCCATGGCAAAGTCGTCCATTTCCGACGCGAATATCTTCACGCGGTTCGTAAACTGATTGTAGAAATACACGGCCGGAATCGCCGCGAACAGACCCGCTGCCGTGGCGATGAGCGCATCGGCAATCCCCGGCGCCACGACCCCCAGATTGGTCGAGCCCGTCCGGCCGATGCCCTGGAACGCCGCCATGATTCCGAGCACCGTGCCGAACAGGCCGATGAATGGCGTGATGCTCGCCGTCGTCGCGAGAAATGGAATGTGGCGCTCGAGCTTGTTGATCTCCACGACGGATGCGCGCAGCAGCGCCCGATCCACTGCCGTAATGCTTCTCACAGTTGGACGTCCGCCCGCCCCTTGTGGATTGGACGCGCCCGCACCCTCACGGGGCGCCGCCTGCCGCAGCTGCGCCGTGAGCTCCGCGTATCCCGATTGAAACAGGCCGACCAGCGGGCTCTCAGCCAGCGATCGGCAGACCGCCTGCACTTCTGAAAATTTGTTGCTGCGCCTGAAAACGTCGAGAAACTGCGCGCTCTGCCGCACGCTGCGACGGAAGACGAACAGCTTGTAGAGGATGATCCCCCACGACAGGACCGAGAACAGCGCCAGGAAGAGGAGAACGACTTGAGAAATCAGGCTCGTCGGCGCGACGAGTCCAAGCTCGAATTCAGGCACAGCGGCCCCCTGCGCCTGCTGCAGCAGGGCGACCAAGGGGCTTTCCAAGCGTGCGCAAACGGTCCTCCGCGACATGGTCTGCGCCGCTGGGACAGCGCCGCCGGGATCTGCGGACCCCAAGCTGAGTGCAGAACTGTATCACGGCGTAAAACAGCTGTCAAACCTATGTTATGATTGGAGTTCTCTCTGTCCGCATGCTTCGCTTCCTGAGCATCAAACGGCTCGCAGTGATCGATTCGGCCGAGGTCGAATTCGAGCCGGGCCTCAACGTACTCACCGGCGAAACCGGAGCTGGCAAGTCGATTCTGGTGGAAGCAGTTGGCCTGTTGCTGGGCGGACGCGCCTCCGGGAACCTTGTCCGGACCGGTGAAGACACCGCGACGATCGAGGCGATTTTCGAAAATGGTGGGGAAGAGCTGCTCGTCCGGCGCGAAATCACCGCGCAAGGGCGCAGCCGCGCCTTTATTGACGGCGAGCTGGCTACGGCGAGTGCCCTAAAAGAGCTTTCCGGACGGTTGATTGAGCTGCACGGGCAGCGCGAACACCAGACGCTGCTGGATCCCGCGACGCATCTGGGCGTCCTCGACCTCTTTGGCGGCCTCGAGGGTCAGCGGATCCCGGTGACCGCGGCCTTCGATAGGCTGCGGACCGCGCAAGAAGAGCTCTCGCGCATGCGCCGGGCCGTGGCCGATCGAGAGGCGCGACAGGAACTGGTCGCATTTCAACTCGCGGAGCTCGATCGCGTCGCGCCTAAGCACGGCGAAGACGAGGAGCTGACCGCGCTGCGGCTCGTCCTCGCCAGCGCCGAGCGGGTGGAGCGTCTCTGCGTCGAGAGCTACACATCGCTTTACGAAAACGACGATGCGATCCTTGCCGGCCTGGGCGCGGTCTGGCGGCGGGTCGCGGAGCTCGCCACGCTCGATCCACGATTTCAACCGTACCTCGATGCGCGCGATGGCGTGAAGGGCCAGCTCGAGGATCTCGCGGCGTTTCTGCGTCACTACGCGGCGGGAATCCAAGCCTCTCCGGAGCGGCTTCAGCAGACCGAGGAACGCCTGGCGCAGCTCGAGCGTCTGAAGCGGAAGCACGGTCCGGCGCTGTCCGACGTCATCGCAAAGCGCGAAAGTCTCCGGCGCGAGCTTTTGGGGCTCGAACGCGGTGACGAGCGCGTAGCGGAGCTCGAGCGGGAACAGGCCGCCGGGACGGCCGCCTATCTGGCAGCGGCGCAGGCGCTGTCGAAATCGCGGCACGCGCTTGCCGGGGACTTCGCGGCGGCGCTGGTCGCGCTGCTGGGCGAGCTGGCAATGGACGAAACTCGGTTCGGGGTGCGTTTCAACTCCGAGCCGCTTCCCGAAACGGAGTGGACACCGCACGGCATCGACGCGGCCGAGTTCTTCGTGTCGCCGAACCCGGGCGAAGAGCTGCGGCCGCTGGCGCGCATCGTGTCGGGCGGCGAGCTGTCGCGCATCATGCTCGCCATCAAGACGCTGACTGCGACCACGCGCCACGGGTTCAGCAGCGCGGCGGTGCGGCCGCCGAGCGGGTCCGCGCCAGGCCTGATCTTCGACGAGGTCGATGCCGGCATCGGCGGCCGCGTCGCCGGCGTCGTCGGACACAAGCTGCGTGCGCTTGGCTCCGCGTTCCAGGTGTTGTGCATTACCCACCTGCCGCAGATTGCCGCGTGCGCCGACACGCATTTTCAGATCGAGAAGCGTGTGGAGGGCGGTCGCACCCGCACCACCGTCAGGCGCCTCGACGCGGCGGCGCGTGTGGACGAGATCGGCCGTATGCTGGGCGGGCAGCTGACCGATGCCATTCGCGCGACGGCGCGTGGAATGCTTGTGGAGCGTTCCTGCAGCCGGGCGAAAGGCGAAGGACAACTGAAAGGCGAAAGCGAAAAAGCGAAAGCGAAAGCCGGAAAACACCAAGGACACAAAGGGCGCAAAGGACAAGGGAATCCGCTTGGCTCGTAAGTATCTGATCGAGACGTTCGGCTGCCAGATGAACGTGCACGACTCCGAGCGCATGGCGGGTCTGCTCGAGCAGGCCGGCTACGAGGCGACCGGGGATGCGGGGGATGCCGACCTCGTGGTCATCAACACCTGCAGTGTTCGCGAGCGCGCCGAAGAGAAGCTGTACACACGGCTCGGCGAGCTGCGTCAGGTGGCGAGCGAGCAGGGGCACGATCCGATTGTTGCCGTCGCCGGCTGCGTCGCGCAGCAGGAAGGCGAGACGCTGCTCAAGCGATCGGCCGGGGTGGCCGACGTGATCGTGGGCACGCAGGCGATCCGACGTCTTCCCATGCTGATCGATCGAGCGTCACAGGGCGGGGCGCCCGGGGCCGGATGCCGCGCCGTTCCGGTCATCGATCTCAGCGCTCAGGATGACGTCAGCTGGCCGCTCGGGGTGATGCGGCGCAGCGATCCCGTCAAGGCCTACGTGACGATCATCGAGGGCTGCAACGAGTTCTGCAGCTTCTGCGTCGTCCCCTACACGCGGGGCAACGAGCGCATGCGCCCCAAGGCCGACATCCTCGCCGAGGTCCGGCACGCGGCGGATGCCGGGCATCGCGAAGTCCAGCTTCTGGGGCAGATCGTCAACCACTACGCCGCGCCTGACGATCCCGCGTGCGACTTCACGGCGCTCCTGGAGGCGATCCACCGCATCGACGGCATCGAGCGGATCCGGTTCGCCAGCCCTCATCCCCGTCATTTCTCGCGCCGGTTTCTGGACGCCATGGCGCAGCTGCCGAAGGTCTGCCGGCATCTGCACCTGCCGGGGCAGTCGGGATCGGCCCGGGTGCTCGACGCGATGCGCCGGCGCTACACGCGCGCGAGCTATCTCGAGCTGATTGCGCAGATCCGCGAGACGCTCCCGGACGTGGCGCTGTCGACCGATATGATCGTCGGATTCCCGGGCGAGACCGACGCCGATTTCGATGACACGATGACACTGACCGCGGCGGTCCGGTACCACAGCATGTTCTCGTTCAAGTATTCCGAGCGGCCGAACACGCTTGCCGAAAAGCGGCTGCGCGACACTGTGCCGGAGGAGATCAAGACGCAGCGCATCGTGGCGCTGCAGGCGCTGCAGCGGGAGATTCAGCTGGAGCTCAACGCGGCGATGGTCGGGCGGACGATGGCGGTGCTTGTCGACGCGGCGAGCCGGCGGCGCGACACGGAGCTGTCGGGCCGCACGGCGACCAACGTCGTCGTCAACCTGCCTGGGCGCGGTGACTGGATAGGCCGGACGGTGCCGGTGCGGATCGAGCGCGCGGGGCCCCACAGCGTCTGGGGCCGCGCGGACGAGTTTGACAGCGGCGCGCCGCGCGCCTAGGTTGTATGTCATGCAAATCGAGATGACCATTAAGGGACTGATGGTCGACCCCATCACCAACATGCCCATTGTGATCCTCCGCGACAAGGAGGGGCAGAAGGTGCTGCCGATCTGGGTCGGCATCTTCGAAGCGAACGCCATTGCGCTGCAGATCGAGAACATCGCGACGCCGCGGCCGATGACGCACGACCTGCTGCGCAACGTGATCACCGATCTCAAGGCGACGGTGCAGAAGGTGGTCGTGTGCGACCTGCAGGAGAACACCTTCTACGCGCTCATCTACCTGGCGCTGAACGGCGACACGGTGGCGATCGACGCGCGGCCGAGCGACGCGCTGGCGCTGGCGTTGCGGACGCGGGCGCCGATTTTCGTCGAGGAGACGGTCATCGACAACGCCAAGACGGTCGACTTTTCGACCGACAAGAACGACGCGGAGCGGCTGCACAAGTGGCTCGAGAGCCTCGATCCGGACGACCTCGGGAAATACAAGATGTAAGTCTGGTACAATCCCGCCGACCCTCCTGATGATCGTAGCGATCGCGAATCAGAAAGGCGGCGTGGGGAAGACCACCACCGCCATCAACCTGGCCGCGGCCCTCGCCCTGCGCGGGAAGCGGACGCTCCTCATCGATCTCGACCCGCAAGCCAACAGCACGATGTCGTTTCTCGACATCTCCACGGTGACGCGGAGCGTCTACGACGCGATTGCCGACCCGGCGGTGACGCTGGCGGACGTGATCGTGCCCTCGCCGGTGCCGCACCTGTCGATTGCGCCGTCGCGGATCGCGCTGGCCAAGCTCGAGGCCAAGCTGGTGGGGGAGATGGACGCGCATTTCCGGCTGAAGGACCAGCTCGAGCCGCTGCTCGAGGAGTACCCGCAGGTGGTGATCGACTGCCCCCCGACGCTCGGGCTGCTCACGGTCAACGCGCTGGTGGCGGCAACGCACCTGCTCATCCCGATTCAGTCGTCCTATTTCGCGCTTGAGGGGACCGACGACCTGCTCGAGACGATCGAGAAGGTGCGCGCCCGCCCGAACCCGGCGCTGCGGATTCTGGGCGTCGTGATCACGATGCACGACAAGCGCACGGCGCTCGCGCGCGACATCCGGCTGCAGATTCAGCAGGTATTCGGCGGCAAGGTGTTCAAGACGGTCATCACCAAGAGCGTCCGGCTGGAAGAGAGCCCGGCCTACAAGGAATCGATTTTCACTTTCGCGCCCGATTCGACCGGCGCGATGGAATACTATCGCCTCTGCGAGGAGGTTATCGACCGTGCCTAGACGAGGGCTGCCCGACACCATTGCGATGCGCCACGACGAGCACTACGTGGAGGCGTTGGCAGCATCCGCCGGAAGGCCGATCGGACGGATCGTGCCGATCGACCAGATCGATCCGAATCCGAACCAGCCGCGCCAGGTCATGGGCGACCTGTCCGAGCTGATCGCCTCGATTGCCGAGAAGGGGATCATCGAGCCGCTGGTGGTCCGCCAGCGGGCGGGCCGGTTCCAGATTGTCGCCGGCGAGCGCCGTTATCAGGCGGCAGTGCAGCTCGGGCTCCGGGAGCTGCCGGTCGTCATCCGGGACGTGGACGAGACCGAGATGCTGGAGCTGGCGCTCATCGAGAACCTCCAGCGCAAGGATCGGACCCCCTTCGAAGAATCGGAAGCGCTGCACGGCCTCGCCGAGAGCTGCGGCTACACGCACGAGGATCTGGCGCGCCGGCTGGGGAAGTCGCGGACGTCGGTCACCGAGTCGCTGGCGCTGCGCGGCATCCCGAAGGAGGTCCGCAATCTCTGTCGGCTGGCCGACATTTCAGCTAAGTCATTGTTACTGCAGATAGTTAGGCAGGAGACTCCCGAGAAAATGACTGCCCTGATCGAGAAAATCGCCAGCCAGGGCAGCGCGACACGGCAGCAGCTGCGCGAGGCGACCGCGAAACCGAAGCCGGGCCGTCCGAAGCACTACGTGTTCGCCTTCCGCCCGCCCTCGAAGGCGTTTAACCTGAAGCTCAGCTTCAACAAAGGGCGCGCCTCCCGCGAGGAGGTCATCGACGCGCTCGAGGCGATTCTGCGCGACCTCCGGAAGAGCAGTAAGTAACGGCGGGTCGGCTTCGGTTCGACTCAGTGACAGGTCCGGCGCAGGACGCCTGTCACGCTGCGGTCACACCACGTACGCGGGCCACCCGCAGAGCACGCAAAGGACACAGGGTTTCCCGACCGACAAGACAGGACTTCGGGCACTCGCGATTCGGCAGGCGCCGCAACGCGGCGCGCCGAATCTCCACCGTGCGCCTCGGTGGCTCGGTGACGTGGCGATCATTCTCTGTGCGTCGTCGTGACTTCGTGGTCTTCGTGATGAGAAACGCAGCGCCATCAAAAGAAGCGTCGAGGCGTCCTGGAGTCGATGCGCAAACGATCGACAGGGCTGTTTCCTTCGCTATATGGCGTGAGTCTGATAATGTATGTTATGTTAACCAAGCCGCCCGGCCGACCTGAACTGCCCGACTACGCGTTCCAGTTCCGCGCCTCGAACCGCGCATCGGGTGCCTGCACGTCGATCGGCCGCTGTTCCGGATGCCGTTCCAGCTCCGCGCTCTCTGCGTCGTAAACCGCCACAAAGAACGACAACGCTCCACCTGGCGCCACGGCCAGATCGCTGAACGGCAGACCCATCTCCAGCACGGCGCCGGCCGCCACCGCAGCGCCCCCAGGTCCGCGCTCGGTCCACTGAGCCGGCAGTCCGTCCTTCCGGTCCCAGTAGCGCGCCGTCAGCCGGCCCACGATCTGCCGGATCGAGAACCGGACTCCGGCCGGCCGCAGGAACTTCAAGGACACCTCATAGCCGTCGGCCAGGAGATCCACCATCGAGCGCGCGCCATCGACTCGGATGTAGAGGCGCTCGGAATCGAAGCCGAAATGGACCATGGCGATCAGGTGGGCCGCCCGGTCCGACCGGTGCATCGATCCCTCGACGTCGCGGACCTCCAGCTCCCCGGCGGCCAGCCACTCGAAATAGCTGGTCTCTTCGCCCTCGAGCGTCGGCGTGATGAAGGCCGACGGCTCGTTCTGGACCCTCGCCGGCGCCGTCGTGGAGATGTTGCTGACGAACAGGTCGTCCGGAATCGGCTTGCCAAGCAGCCGATACACGTTACGCAGGTGGCACCGGAACAGGTCGTCGAACTCCAGATCGTGCTCCGAGGAGTGATCGTCGCCGTACCACCAGAACCAATCGCTGCCTTCGGCAATCAGGACTTCTTCCTTGGCCTGCACGACCGCCGAGGGCTCGGCGCCGCCAGGCGCCTCGAGGGCCTCCCGAGCCTCGGCCAATTGACTCCAGGCCACGTGGTCGTCGCCGTGCCCGACCCAGATGTAGAAGTTCGCGTCGATCCACGAGCCGGGGAAGACGCCGGTCAGCTCCTGGCGGGCCGCCCCGCACGCCTCAGACATCGTCACCGTTCGGAGATCCGGCGTGCCCGACAGACGCGAGTAGAGCGCGCGCAGGAACGGGCGGCCGCCGCCCGGGTAATGCTCCCAGGCGTTCTCGCCATCCAGGATGATCGGAATAATCGCTTCTTCCCCGCCGCTGCGCTCCCGACAGCGGCGGCCTGCTTCGAGCAGCCTCGCCACGAAATCATCGGCCGCCGCTCCCGCCGCCCAGCCGGCGTAGGTGAATCCAATGAGATCCGACAACGTGTGATCGCGAAACGCGCAGGCGACAGACGCGCCCCCGACGCGAATGTGCCGCGGCGTGTACAGCTGCTCCGGCTGGCTGACGTGGCCCTGTGCATCGCGCGAAAAGGTCAGTCCCAGCGTCCGAGCGAGGATCAGCTCATCGGTCGCCATCCAGCGAAAACCTGCCGCGGCCACCAGGGGAACCATCGCGTCGGACACCGAACCTTCGGACGGCCATAGTCCGGACGGGCGATTCCCGAACAAGCGCGTGTGGTACGCGACCGCCTTCTCCAACTGCTCCACCGCGTCATCCGGACGCTGGAAGCGATGCCGCGGCATCCGCGATTCGGGATGCGTTCGAAGGTAGACATCCGTATCGCACAGCAGCGGGAGGATCGGGTGATAGAACGGCGACGTGGACAATTCGACCTGTCCTCGCGCCGCCGCGTCGCGATACGCCGGAACCACCTTGTTCAGCAGCTCCAGCTCCACCTCTCTTAGCAGCGCTTTGTCTTCCTCGCTGAACTGCCGTCCCTTGGCGACCAGCCCGCGGACCCGCGGATCGCCGTCGTGATACACCGGATCGACCCACGCGAGCTTGTGCAGGATCTGCAGATCGCGGATGTCGTCCGTACTGAAGCGACTGGCGACGGCTCGCCAGCCCTGCGGCATCGCCGGAGGGTTTCCGCGCTGCGCGAGCAGCTCGACGTAGCGGGGAAACGCACCGATCATGCGTTCGCGCTGCGCGTGAAAGAAGTGTTCGACGATGAAAGCGGCCTCGGTTTCGGTCAGATCGGCTGCGGCCTTGAGCCCAAGCGCCAGATGGCGGTCCCTGGCCCGATCCGCCGCGAAGGCCTCGAGCTGCACCAGCAGCGAGGGCACCAGGTTGAAGGTCACCCGCACCTGCGGAAACTCGCGCAGCAGGGCCACCATGCCGTAGTAGTCCTTCAGCCCGTGAAGGCGTACCCACGGGAGGATGTGCTCGCGCGTCACGAGGTCTTCGTAAAACGGCTGGTGCATGTGCCAGAGGATCGCGACCTGCGTCATGGTGTTAATCTAATCGTTCCGGTGCTCAAAACCCTCGATCGGTATCTCATCCGGGAAGTGCTGCTCCCCTTTTTCCTGGGGCTGGTGCTTCTCAGCTTCATCCTCGAGATCCCGGTAATCCTCGACCAGGGCGAAAAGCTGATCGAAAAGGGGGTCGCCTGGTCGACGGTAATGCAGGTGCTGATCACCCTGCTGCCCCAGGCGCTCAGCATCGACATCCCGATGGCGCTCCTGCTGGGCATCCTCATCGCCCTCGGCCGCATGTCGGGCGATCGCGAATTCGTAGCCATGCAGGCCTGCGGCGTCAGCCTGCAGCGGCTGCTCCGCCCTATCGGCGTGCTCGCCGTCGCCGCGGCCGCGTTCAACGCGTACGTGACGATTGTTGCGCTGCCCGATGCGAATCAGCGCTTCCGCGAAATCACCTTCGGCATCGTCGCGTCCAAGGCGGAGACCGACGTCAAGCCGCGCGTGTTCTTCACCCAATTCCCCAACCGCGTGATTTACACACGCGACCTGGCGCCCGGCGGCGGCTGGCGCGACGTGTTCCTTGCCGACGCCACACGCCCCGACCACACGACAGTGTACTTGGCGAAGGAAGGCCGGCTGCTCATCGATCGCGAGAAGCAGACGGTGCAGCTCGCGTTGAAGGACGCGACGCGGCACACGACGTTCGCGGCGAAGCCGGATGAATACGAGGGATCCAATCTCGAGACTGTCGTCCTGAACCTCGAGGCGGAGACCGTCTTCCCGCGCGTGCAGCTGATGAAGGGCGATCGGGAGATGACGATCGCCGAGCTGAACCAGAGCATCGCCGAAGCGAGCAAGCGCGGTGATCCGGCCTACGACCAGCGGCTGATGATTCATCAGAAGTTCTCGTTTCCCGCCGCGTGTCTCGTGCTGGCCTTGATCGGGCTCGGGCTGGGGGTCAGCAACCGCAAGGACGGCAAGCTTGCCAGCTTCGTGCTCGGCTTCGGCGTGATCTTCATCTACTACGTTATTCTGTGGACGAGCCGATCGCTAGCGAAGAGTGGCCAGCTCTCGGCGGAGATCTCCCCCTGGGTCCCGAACATTGTCATCGGAATTGCCGGTGTGCTGCTGCTGATGTGGCGCGCGCGGTCG
>ORJL011585596.1_pt1 | contig 11755 bp, 12 predicted proteins | sample 1779941 | NCBI WGS metagenome assembly ORJL01 (sample SAMEA104232317, study PRJEB22302) | groundwater metagenome | biome: forest; feature: aquifer; material: groundwater | place: USA | collected 2011-08-07 | depth 5.8 m | reverse complement strand
CGGGATTGCGTTTTTCTAAGCTCACGCTGTTCGCTAAGAAAAACGGGAATCCGCGCATTTTGCGGGATTGCGTTTTTCTAAGCTCACGCTGTTCGCTAAGAAAAACGGGAACATTCGCACGTGCCCCGCGCACAAACTCGTGGACCTCGGGCCTGTAGTAAAGTGGTATTACGCGGCATTCGCATTGCCGAGGCAGGGGTTCGATTCCCCTCAGGTCCACCAGTTCAGATTTGCCGAAGAAGTTGCCTCGGGGCTTCGCCCCTCGGCACTAGTTTCCGCCAAGAAATTCCAGGGGGTTTTGAATTCCGCCGAAAGAATTCCCGCCGAAAGTCGGCGGTTCCCAAACGAAGTTTGGATTGCGCCAAAGGCGCAAGAGCCGATGAGGAGAGATTTTTAGAAATTGTCGGTGTAAGTGCAATGCCTTTATCAATTTAATTCCCGAAGCTATGATCAAATATTTTATATATTGTCGTAAATCATCAGAGGACGAAGAACGCCAAGTTTTAAGTATTGAGGCACAATTAACAGAGCTTCGGGAATTCGCCAAGCAAAATAATCTTTTCGTTGAAAAAGAATTCTACGAGAGCAAGACCGCCAAAGAGCCGGGCAGAGTAGTTTTCAACGAAATGCTTGGCGAAATTGAAAAAGGCGTTGCACAGGGAATTTTAGCGTGGAATCCCGACCGTCTAGCTCGCAACTCGATTGACGGTGGCAGAGTAATTTATTTGGTGGATACGCAAAAGATTGTTGCGCTAAAATTCCCTACTTTCTGGTTCGAGGCGACACCCCAAGGAAAATTTATGTTGAGTGTCGCCTTCGGACAAGCAAAGTATTACACCGACAATTTAAGAGAAAACATTTTGCGTGGTATTCGCCAAAAAATACGCCGTGGTGAATTATCGGCAAAAGCCCCTATCGGATATTTCAACGAACCTCGTTTGCGGACGATTGAGCCGGATAGAAAAACTTTTGGCAAAGTAAAAGAAGCATTAGGGGCTTTTGCTTCGGGGCAATACACGCTCACGGCTATTCAGCGCAAAATGTTTTCTCTTGGCTTGGTTGGCAAGACGGGCAAACCTTTGCACCTCGCCAGTATTGAACATATTTTGAAAAATCCCTTTTACTACGGACACTTTCAATATCGTGGCGAGGTGCATCAAGGTTCGCATAAGCCAATGATTGCAAAGAAACTTTTTGACGAGATACAAAAGGCACTTGTTCAAAATGGGAAGCCCCGCAAAAAGCGAGGACCAAAGAATTTTCAGTTTTTAGGTTTTGCTACTTGTGGGGTTTGCGGATATGCCATTACTGCTGAACGGCACATCAAAAAAAGTGGTTTGAAATTTATTTACTATCGTTGCACCCACAAGAGCAAAACTATTCAATGCACTGAAAATCGCTTTTTGCGGGAAGAAGTGCTAACTGAACAAGTGAAAAATCTTTGTCAAAAAGTTTCTTTGCCCGATGAGTGGCGGGAAAAGTTTTTAGAAAAACTGGAAAATGAGAATATGGAATCCCGCCACTCATCAGACCTTTTCGCTCAAAATCTCCGCGATAGTATTTCCGCCATTAAAATGCGACTAGAGCGACTGACAGACGCATATCTTGGCGAGGCGTTGGAACTTGCCGAGTATCAAGAGAAAAAGAATGTTTTAATGGCGGAAAAGAAAACAATTGAGGAGAAGTTATCTGATTTTGAGCGAAAAGGCAATCATTGGCTCGAACTCATGCGAAACTGGATTATTGAAGCCAACCAAGCCGAAAATCTCTCTAAACAAGAAAATCTCTCACGGATGAGAGATTTTCTTGTTTCCATCGGCTCGAACCGCCGACTTTCGGCGGGAATTCTTTTGGCGGAATTCAAAACCCCATGGAATTTCTTGGCGGAAATGCCAGCCCAAGCCCGCGCCTCTGGCGCGGGCGCGGTCAATTCTGATGCTAATCAATTTTGGTGGACCTAGCCGGAATCGAACCGGCGCTTCGTCCTTGCAAAGGACGCACACTACCATTATGTTATAGGCCCTTCCTTGTTTATTTCCGCGTATCTTTGCGCCGTTATCTGCGTCTATCCGCTTATAGTTTATAGCATAAAGTCGAGAAATTTGGTATAGTGAAACCGAAGAAGAATTCTCTAACAGATATGCCCAAAGATAAAACGAACGGGGAGTTTCCGCTTGCGCTTTCATACGACGACGTGCTGCTGGTGCCGCATTATTCCGATATTCAGACGCGGAAAGTGATTGAAATTACCACGCATTTCACGCGCGGAATTAAACTGAATATTCCGGTCGTCAGCGCGAACATGGACACGGTGACCGAAGGCAGAATGGCAACGGCGATGGCGCTTGAAGGTGGCATCGGCATTATTCACCGGTTTATGTCCATTGAGGAACAGGCGGCGGAGGTAAAAAAAGTGAAGCGCGCGGAAAATATTTTCATCAACGACCCTGTAACGATCCGGCAAGAGGCGACGCTGGGTGAAGCATTGGAGGTGATGAAGAAGAACGGCGTGAACGGCATCATTGTCGCGGACGCGAAGAAAAATTTATATGGAATTTTGACCGCGCGCGATGTGCGGTTTAAAACAGATCCTCAGTTGAAGGTAAAGGATTTGATGACGCCGCGGAAAAAACTCATCACGGCGCCGAAGGGGATCACCGCGGACGCGGCAATGAGACTGTTGGACAAACATAAACTGGAAAAATTGCCGTTGGTGGACAAAGCCGGAAAATTGGCGGGGCTCGTGACCGCCGCGGATTTCAAAAAAATGCGGGAGCACGCGCGCGCTGCGAAGGACAAAGACGGGCAGCTGCTTGTAGGCGCGGCAGTCGGCGTAAAAGACGGCGTGGAGCGTGCAAAGGCATTAGTGCATGAGGGCTGCGATGTGCTGGTGATTGATATCGCGCACGGCCACCACATCCGCTGCGTTGAACTGCTGAAAGAGCTTAAAAAGAAATTTGCCGGAGTTGATGTGGTCGCGGGCAACGTGGCGACGGCAACGGGGACGGTTGATCTGATCAAAGCGGGTGCGGACGCGGTGAAGGTGGGTATCGGTCCGGGCGCTGCGTGCTCCACGCGCATCGTGGCGGGTTCGGGCGTGCCGCAGTTCACCGCCGTGCGGCAGTGTGTTGAAGCCGCGAAAAAGTATGGCATACCGATTATCGCCGACGGCGGAATTAAAAACTCCGGTGATGTGGCGAAAGCCATCGGCGCGGGTGCCGCGACGGTCATGATCGGCAACATGTTCGCGGGTAGTTTAGAATCGCCGGGCGAATATTATATTGAAGACGGGGGAGCGTTTAAAATCTATCGCGGGCTCGCATCGCGCGATGCGTCAATGGACCGCGGAGGGCGCGAGGGCAACGCCGAGCGGGCTGACCGCGCGCCGGAAGGCATCGGCTACCGTGTGACGTATAAAGGGGAAGTGAAACGAATCCTCGGCAATCTTGTGGACGGATTGCAATCCGGCATGAGCTACACCGGAGCCCGTAATTTAAAAGAATTTGCGGAAAAAGCGGAGTTTGTGCGGATGACGGATGCGGGTATGCGCGAAAGCGTGCCGAGGAGCCATCAGCAGTAAGGCGGTGGTGTGGGTGGTATAATAAAAAATAGTTGGAGGCGTGCGTTAAGAAAGGAGGTGCGCGATGGCCATCCCGATAAGTAATGGCGACACCGCTCTGGAAATTGAGCGCATTGTATGGAGATACATGCGCGGGTTGCTCAGCAAAGAGGCGACGGATAAGCTCATGAATATACTGCGGGAGTCGCTTAAGGTGACTCCGGGTGATCGGCTTCTTTTTCGTTACCCTGTGCCTGATCCGCAGAATCCGACGCTTCCGCCGAGGATCATGGAGTACGCGGTGCGTTGTCCGAGGTGCAGGAAGCCATTCGTGTACTTTTTCCAGGATTTCGGACCCGGATGTTCGGGAACGGACGGCGGTTGTGGCTGTAAGGTGGCGAAGGAAAAGCGGCCTGGATACGAACCGCCGAACGATGCGCAACGCGGCACGGCGCCGCACAAGAAATAGTGCGACCCCCAAGCTCATGATGAGCAAGGGGGTCGTTCGTTTTCCGCGCCTTCGGAGTTAGTCCGCGCGGCCGTACTTTTTCTTGAGGTGCGCCACGTAGGCGCTGAGGAACTTCGGCCCGAAGTTCTTGACGGAGAAGGGTAGCGGCAGCCATTCCTTCACCGATGTCTTCCACGCGCCGGTGATCCTGCCGTCGGTATGTGTGAAGAGACGCGCGGGCGGGTCATAGTGCTTGCCGGTGAGGATCTCGCGTCTGATTGCGGCTCCAAGGAGGCGCTGCCGGTCGCGATACATCACGCTCGGTGGCGTCGCGCCGTCTCCTTCGGCCACGATCAGGACGGACTTGATGTAGGGGTCCTTCGCGCGCCTCATTGCGCGAATCGCATCCTCGGCCGGGTAGATCGGGTGGAAGTCCTCCTCATTGGACATCGCGCCGAAATACATCCGGTCGCTGATGTCACTCTCTCCGGTCGTGATGGAGATGAAGTAGTTCCGCAGCGGGCACTTCTGGGGATCGTAGAAAGGATTGTCCATCAGCGCCTCGCCCTCGCCGATTGTTTGCGCGACGGCGATGGTGAGGACATCAAGCCGGTCAAGCGGCACGCGTGCGTAGTTCTCGAAGAGCACGTCCGCGAGCGTCGCGATCACCGCGGTGCCGCCGTCGGGCGTCGCACAGATGATGACGCAGTCCTCGCCGACGGTATCGCGCAGGAAGTCGCGGCAGCCCCCACAGGGCATTGCGAACTTTTCGAGCGTTCCGGCTCCGCGTCCCGCGACAATCGCGAGGACCGGAGTCACAGGATGCTCAATGGAGTTCTGTCGGGAGGCGAGCGCGGCACTCGCGGCCACCTCAAGGTGGAGCGAGTCGAAGTTGCCGGACTCCACATTCTCGGATTGCGCGATTGCGAGTTCGCCGGCTCCCATGCAACCCTTCACGTGGTAGCCGGAGAAGATCGGGTTTCCCGATTTCGCCTCCGACGCGCGCGTCAGGAGCATGAGGTAGTACGGCGCCATCAGGCGCTCCGCCTTCGTGAGCGGCCGCAGCGAATGTTCACCGTTCTTCGCGACCACAAGCCGCATCAGTTCCCAGTTCGGCATGATGTTCTCCTTCCGTTTGTTCATACCTTTGATATCGGTGCTACAACAATGTTAGAAAAAATGACGAAATTTTGCAATCTAGTTTACCCTGAGCTTGTCGAAGGGTGCCCTCGGACGGAATCGGACCGCCATCAACCCCTTAGGACGGGGCTGCTCTATCCATTGAGCTACGGGGGCAATTTCTCTCGTACCGTATCACTTTTTGACCTTTTAAGCAATTTCACCTAATATCTATACCATGGAGGGCTTGCCCTCCGAAGCGTGCGCGAAGGAGGGGTACCAAAGTGGTTTAACGGACCGGTTTCGAAAACCGGCGTGCCGAAAGGCACCGTGGGTTCGAATCCCACCCCCTCCGCAGTGAGCAAAGCGAACAAGGAGGGGGTGGGATTCGAACCGAAGGCCGAAATTACGAAGTAATGAGGTCTCGACTGAAAGGAGAGGCGAATCCCACCCCCTCCGCCTTCGCCTCGCTGTAGCTCGGCTTCGGCGTGATGAAATCCGCCGAGACGAGCGAAGGCGGGCTTCGGTCCGCCGAAGCGAACCTACGGCGTGACGAAGTCCGCCAGTGGGTTTGCGAAGGAGACCTCCACCTCGTTGTAGTATGTGCCATGCCCGTTCGCGCGTCATTGACGCGCAGCGTAATAAAGAGTAAATTAGAAGAACTATGTCATACAAAAAAGTATCAATCGGAGCAGCGACAATTCTTTCTTTGGGGATCATGGTATCCGTGGCGAGCGCGACGCATTCATGGAACGGTTTTCATTGGGGACGCACCGCAAACCCGTTCACGCTGGAACTCGGGGATAATGTTTCTGCCGCATGGGATGGCTATCTGGGAACTACCGCAAGCGACTGGAGCGTGTCCGGCGTGCTTGATACCGTCGTCCGGTCGGGCAATACAAAGCCCGGCGTCTGCAAGCCGACAAATGGCCGCGTGGAGGTTTGCAATAGCACATACGGAAGAAATGGTTGGCTTGGCGTTGCGCAGGTGTGGGTGAGCGGCGTGCATATTGTCCAAGGAGCGGTGAAAGTGAATGACACCTATTTCAATACGAGCACCTATAACACACCGGCATGGCGGAATCTTGTCATGTGTCAGGAAGTTGGCCACACGCTCGGTTTGGATCATCAGGATGAGATTTTTGACAACGCGAATCTCGGCACGTGCATGGACTACACCAATGACCCATCAACCAATCAGCATCCGAATCAACACGACTACGACGAGTTGGGAGTAATTTATGCGCATGTTGACAGCGTAACAACAGTGCTTGCGAGCGGGCTTAGTCGCAGCGCAAACCGCGGTAATGCAGGGAGCGCGCCGGAGTATGTCGGCCAGGATATTGATTTGAGCGATCCGTCGGCGTGGGGACGCGCGGTGCGGCAGGACGCGCGCGGCAACAACTCGCTTTATACGCGTGATCTTGGGAACGGAACACAACTGTCTACGTTCGTCGTCTGGGCGCAGTAGCGCGGTATAGCCAGATTTCCTTTCGTTTTTTGTTCCGTCTTGCTACGCTTGAAGTAGCACGGGATCTTTTTGGAGGGACACCAGTGATAGAACGTCTGAACCTCATCAAGGGGCCGGAGGGTGAAGGTGCCGGCAAACCGGACGTCATGGAAATGATGGACGTAAACGCCGCCGGAATCCTTGTGCATCGTCTGCTGCGGTATACGCTCTCCGAGTATAAGGAGCGTGCCATGCGTGAGTCGCTGGATAAGCGATTTGTGCGGCACACGAAGCACCTTGTTGCGTTGCAGGCCGCGCACGTGGAGCGTGTGTTCTGGAACGGCAATGCACTTACGCGCCGGCTGCTCATCGGCATTCCGCCGAAGGAGCGTACGGAAAGCGAGGAAGTACTACTGGTGAACCGCACGCACGAAGTGGACTTCGCGCTCCTCATGCACGAGTGCGCGAAGATGAACCCCAGGTGCCGCGGCGGCGTGAATCCGGACCGTCACATGGATGAAACGGTTGAGGATACGCTGGCGTTCACCGCTGACTATCGGAGGAAGCGGAAGCCCTTGGCCGAGCGGATCGCGGCGACGGTGGAGGTTTCCGGGTCGCCATACTCCATCTACGCGAAGCACACGGGTACGCGCGTGCCTGCGACGGTTGAAGAAGCCATCGTCTTCGCGGCGGTGAACCTGGATGCGATTGACTTCTGGGGCGCGCACCACATCGTGTGGATCCGTCAACATCCGGAAATGCTGATAGACGGAATGAGCGCACCCGAGCACGTCGGGGAATCGCTCGCATTTGCGAAACGCATGTGCGACGACGCGGCGAGGCGGGTGAACAGCCTGAATCTCCGCAAGTTTGACAAGGCCGAAAAGAAATCCATCGCGGATTTTGGCCTTGCGTACTGGCGCCGGAGCGAACGGTTCTTCGCGTTCGTTGAAGAGCGCTCGCCGCAGAACTTCATTGAGTTCCGCGGCGCATGCACGGCCTTCCTCCGCCGGGAGCTTGGGGTGCGCATCACGGATCCCTCGTGGAACGTCGGCTCGCGGGCGCATAGCGTACACGATTGACTGCCGTGCTTCTCACCAGAGAAGTGCGGCAGTTTCGATTTTTGGTACGGATATTGCACATGGATGTTGTAGAGAGTACGATTATCATATGAGAGAATTCAGTAAATTGAAACTTAGTGCGCAACGGTTGCGAGTTGAGGGTAGAAGTTACGGTGAAATCCAAAACATCCTTGGCGCGCGTATACCAAAGAGTACGCTTTCTGATTGGTGTGTGGGAATCGCCTTGCCCGAAAAAGATAAAAAAAGGCTTCAGACGAAGAATTACGTGAATCTTCGCAAAGGGAGAGAGCGTGTGTTGCGGGAATTGCGGGAAAAAAAGAAAGACTTCGTGCGCGAGCTTGAAAATACAAACAAGACATTGTTGAAGAAGGTTGATCGAGACACTGCAAAAATGTTACTCGCAGTTCTTTATCTTGGTGAGGGAGCGAAACGAGAGGGCTCCCTCATGCTCGGAAGTTCTGATCCGGGAATTATCATCCTATTCTTGAATCTTTTGAATACATGCTATGGTATTACGCGCGATAGAGTAAAATGCAGAGTTTCCTATCGCGTGGATCAGTCCATCGGTGAGCTTACAAAGTATTGGGCGGAAATTACCGGTGTAATCGCAAAAAGTTTTTATAAAACTATACCGGATGCAAGAACGGTAAAAAGTGCAACAAAAAAAGTCGATTATAAAGGAGTTTGCGTGGTGTATATTTCGGATAGCGCAAAAGTCCACAAGGAACTTGAGGTGGTTGCCAACTTACTGATGGGTAAAGTATCATAGAGAGCAATCACTGGTGGGCCTATAGTTCAGTGGTAGAACACCGCTATGGCATAGCGGAGGTGCGAGTTCGATTCTCGCTAGGTCCACGAATATGTCCGAATATCTCGAACAAGAAGAAAACGAGGAGGAGTTCAGTCCCGAGGTCGCCGAACGGCAAGAGTCGCTGCGGCTTGATGGCGTTGCAAAGGAAATAGACTCAACCGCGAGCTTTCCGATGCTCTTCGGCATCGGGTTAATTACTTCGCTGTTTAACCGTCCGGCAAAGCACGTCTCGTCAGACGAGGTAGGAGAAGAAAAACCAAAACACAAAAATAAACATGAGTAAAGATTCGCGCGAAAAAGTGAGGCAGTATATTTTGCAATCGCCGCTGGCGTTAATGGACAAAGCGGAGTTTTCGGATTTCCTTTCGCGCGCGAAGGAAGATGAGCTTGCCCCGCTTGTCCAACTGTTTCTAAAAGACGCAAGCTGGGTCACGAAACTTTTCCATAACTACCAAGATAAAAAAGCGGCGCTGACCGCGCGCGACCCGAAGCGGTGGGAGAAAATCTTGGACGAGGAAGAGCGAATGCTCCGCGGCTAGCGGAATAGGCCGCGGATCCTCTCCTTCACTTCATCCGCGAGTGCGTTAAGGCGGCTGTAGTCGGCCGGATATCCGACAAGTTCCATAAATCCGGCACCGGAAACGGTTTTTTCGCCTATTGTGCCGGAAACATCCACAGGACCCTCCCAATAATTCATTCCGGCGAGGAGCAGTTCTTCGTCAGCAAGGGGAGCATGCGCGGAAAGGTGTATACCGGCTTCCGGGATGACTATGTCCCATGACATTGGGTACACCGCGTTTGTGCGCGGACTTTTCCACGTATCCGTGCCTGGTATGAGTGCGAGCTTTTTATAGTGAGCGCTTGTGCCGTCCGGACGCAGCACGTCAACGAGTCCTTCTTTTTTCTCGCCCATGCCGTACTCCACGCACATGAGGGCCGTGCCGTCTTCGAGTTGCATCGAGAACCAATTCCAACAATCACGCGCGTACGGGACATCCGCCCACTGATGGTCCATCCATGCCTTGCCTTCGACCGTAATCCAATTGCCGTCAACAAGGATTGAACCCGTAACGCGCAAATCTGTCAGCGAATAGTAATAACTGTCGCGTCCGGCGACGGATATAAAACCCGTGCCCGCTTCAAGCATCGGCGGTTTTTGCGATACAAGCGCGAGATTGAGATTTTTTGATTTCAGTTGATACGCGAACGGCGCCGTCTCGGTGATTTCTGTGACTGCCTCATGACGGGTCAACGGGTCATGGTATGAAACGTGGAGCAGGGGATTTTTGAAACTTTCAAGCGAAACTAAAACAATATGCTGCGCGTCTTTGACGGTTTGCTGGGCGGTGATGTTTGAAAGTACCGCGTGCGCGAAATACGCGTGCGGTATGTGGCTTTGCAGCGGCAAGCTTTTCAGAAACGGAATTTTCGCCTTCGCCACGTCAGCACGGAAGAGGCAGTTTGTGAAACTGTAGCGGTTACCATTCGCGTCTTTTACGTGGCCGTTCCAATACCACCACTCAATGGTGGTGTCGTGCACTTGCTCGTCAGCGGGAAAAGAAATTGGTTTAGGCACACCTCAATTCTACTCCACTTCCGTACTTTTTTCTGTATTGCGAAAGTATGTATAGAAAAAAGAACGGCCCGAGGTGCTGGTGCACCACGGGCCGGTATGAAATCGCGCTCGAACATGTGATTTGTCTACGCCTGGGTTCCCGTGAGGAGCTCGACGAGCTCGGCGGCCTCGGCGATCTTCGCCTTGACTACGTGCTCCGGGAACTTCGCCTGCGCCCACGCGGTGCAGAACTTGAGGTTCTCGTGAAACCGACTCTGGGCCTTGAGGACCTCGAGAGGTGCCTTTCCCCATTCGGTCGCGAGACCGAAGATGACCTGCTGAATCCATGCGACGCTGAGCGCCTGGCTCAAGTCCGCGTCGCGGAGAATCTGTCCCGAGAGGCCGACTTCTTCCGAGGGAGTCGTGTGCGGGTACTCGGTGGCCTTGATGAGGGTTGCGATGTTCTCGAACTCACCCGTGTCTTCGGGGGCGAGGTGCTTCTTGAGGCCTGCGACGGCCCGCGCGATGTTTGCCTTGTCGGGGCCGGGCTTTCCGGTGTGGTCAAAGTCATGAAACAACGCGGCGATGAGTACGTTGCGCCTTTCCCGCTTGGTGAGCGTTTCGGAATAATACATGCACGCCTCGTAGCACAGCCACAGCACATGCATCATGTGCCGGAAGTTGTGGTACGGGTTGCACAGGTTCTTTGCATGGTTGAAGACCGCCCGTAAGTAGCTGACGAGGTTGCCCTCATAGAGCTGACCGTGCTCATTCTTCACGATGCATGGAATGCTGCCGCAGATCTCCAGTGTGGAGCCCATGTTGGCCTCCTTGGTAAGGTGCCGCTAATCTCCCCAAACAACAGCGTTCAGGGTCTGCTTAATATAGCAACAATGGGAACGGTAAGTCAAACTTTTTGCTGCGGAGGGGGGATAAGATTCAAACCTCGATTAGTTCGGTTTTGGACTCAGCCTTTTTCGATAGACTGAGACGCTGAGAGCAATGTTTACGATGGTGTTATAAATTGGGAACGCAATCTCGGAAAAAGAATATTCTCGAAGAACAAGAAAAGTGGTCAGGATGTTAAAAAGTGCAAGTATATAAACAATACCCGATTCAGTTTCCGGGAATTCCCATGCTTTCTTGAGTGTCGGAAGAGCGGCCAATCCATCGCTGATGATTGAAAGAGTAATTGCAATATTTGGATCTTTGGTGAGCATCCATAAAACAAGTGCCGCCAAGGAAAAGAATCCACAGAAATAATCAAACCAAGATAATCTCCACATCGCGTTGCGTTTTACAAGCGCGGCGATGACAACCAATAATGGTCCGAAGCCAACCATGAAAGTTGGTAATGCCGCCCAACGAACGCCATTCGCAAATGCTGCGATTGATGCGATAAGAGGTGCGGCCGTCCACAGTGACCAAGTGACTAAGTTTGGCTTCGTTTCGCCGCGGAATATATCACGGATATACAACGCTATGCCGTAGAGAAGTGCGGCCGCACCGAGAAGTACGAGATATTGCATATTCAGTATTCTATCACGAGCTGGGCAAACTTGAGCGCATGATGAGTCGCAAAAAAGTTATTTGGCGGTGTTTTTTGATTGATGTTCGAACTTTTTTTGAGCAAAATCCCCAATAAGGAAGCCAGCCCCGCCACTGCTCGGCAAGCTCGCCACACCACAGAAAAATACTCTTTGCTCTTTTCATTTTGCGCGCGCCCGATTT
>ORJL011244389.1_pt1 | contig 11755 bp, 7 predicted proteins | sample 1779941 | NCBI WGS metagenome assembly ORJL01 (sample SAMEA104232317, study PRJEB22302) | groundwater metagenome | biome: forest; feature: aquifer; material: groundwater | place: USA | collected 2011-08-07 | depth 5.8 m | reverse complement strand
TTGGCCGGGATCGATGTTTTATCCAGCGCGAACAACCATATCAGCCAGTATGGCCTCGAAAGGCTTGATGATACAGCCCATAAAGTGATCGGCGCCGGTATAGTTCTGACTGGCTATATCAGCCAGGGAGCGAGCCGCCAGACTCTCTCAAGGAAGAAGCTGCACGGACGCACGACAGGTTTTCTGGCGTATTCGTTGGTTGATGATCATTTTGAAAACAATCCCAGGCATTACGCCCATCGACCCGGCATGGCAGACCTCAAGGAAGAGGTTTACGAAGCAAGACAGGAGTGTGACATTCTTGTGCTACTCCTGCACTGGGGGGAAGAGTTTGTAGATCGACCTTCCGGAGCACAGATTGAATTAGCGCATGATCTGATAGATATAGGAGTGGACTTGATCGTCGGTTCGCATCCGCATGTGGTTCAAGGGATCGAGGTGTATAGAGGTAAGACTATCGTTTATTCTCTTGGTAATTTTATATTTAACATGCCATCGGTAATGTGCCGGAGTTCCATGGTTGTCGCGGTCGAAGTTCAAGGCTCCGGGGATCAATCGTATAAAACACTCCCGATCTGGCTGGATAGATTGGGGAGGCCAACAATTCCTGAGGAGTCGCTTCGCATCAAGCTTTCCGCGAATCACCAGAGATCTCATGACTACTTAAATGAACCTCCTTTTTCAATTGAGGATTATACAATACTCGTCTCAAACGGCCTTAAACGTTATCGGAGGGCAACAAAGCTGCGATTCCTGCAGACCATATTTCAGATGCCCCCTCAAAATACTCTTCGACTTGTTCGAGAGTTCTTGGATCGCAGGCTGGATAAATGATCGTAAGTTACAAGATAGATATGAGCCTCTTTGAAGAGACTAAGACTTGGGTAATCTCACAGAGGGTATTAACTTGTAGTGATTTTGCACACTTGGAGGGCGGGTTTTAACCCGCCCTCAAGGGCGGACTGAAGTCCGCCCTCCAAGAGCACCACTACACGGTTAACACTCTCATCTCACAAAAGGCGAGACCAGCCAACCTGCTGACCGGGCTCCTCGTGAGGCATTTTTCACAGATTCATGATGAATGAAATAAAGCTTGACATTGTCATTGTCGGGCTTGACGAAGGGGAACTTCTCAGACAGGCGATAGAGTCCTGCCTGAAAGAAACGGCAGTATTCAGTTCCCTTGGCCATCCGAAGCCTTCGATCATCTACGTCGACAGCCATTCGACAGATGGATCGATAGAGCTGGCTCGAAGTCTTGGCGTGGAGTCCTATCTGGTAGAAGGAGTTCCCAGCGCTTCGGCTGGACGGCACACCGGTTTTAAGCACTGTCATGGAGACTACGTGTTCTTCATGGATGGGGATATGGAACTCTATCCAGGGTGGTTGCAGAAGGCTGTCGAGTATCTCGAGACTCACCCTGATGCCGCAGGAGTTGGTGGCGTTTGCGATTGGAAGGTGGCGCATGGGGACGGGACTATCTGGCTGCCGAACCACAACGGTATTGTGAAGGATGTAGAGAAAGTCACTTCAGACGTCGGCGGCGCTTTCGTGTATCGCAACTCTGTTCTCAGGAGTGTGGGGGACTTCGATCCGACGGTAGTAAGGGGTGAGGAGTTCGAGCTTTATCTTCGCGTTCGTGCCGGTGGATATGAGGTATTCAGTTTGAAGATCCCGATGTGCGTTCATCACGATTATAAGGGAAACTTGGGATGGAAGAGGTTCATCGGATATAACTTCTTTACAAGTCGCGTGCTTATAACAGGAGCAGTAGAACGCATAGCCCCCTCGTGCAAGGATGTAAAAAGCTTAGGATTAAAGAGATATTGGTTATTCTTCCTTCACCCGTTATTGGTGATTGCTTTGATTTCCTTATTTCATCCGGCGGTGATAGGCTTGCTGGGGGATGCATGGGCAGCGACGCTGGTCGTCGTGACTTTGATATTGATATCGTTACACTATAAATACAAGAATAGAGTGTTTATCCGTGCCATGGTCTCCATGATTACGATGAACATCTACGTTCCCGCCTTTATTATAGGATATATTTTCAAGATCCCCAATGTGGGAGGATTCTATCAGGCGAAGACGATCTTTATAGAAAATAATTTGATAACGAAATAGACGGCGCGAGTAGACCTCCTGAGGGTAAAGTTATGGCCTTTTCCTCGTGTCTACTATTTTGGGGCAAGGTCAGAATAGTCTTGCTATCTCTTGATAATAGCTGTCTAATTGGTTTATATTCTATGTTTGAATTATTACTGACCACTACTGCTGGCGGTACCCAGACTTGGCACAGGACGGTGCAATCGAGGTCAGGTTATATTGCGTATGTTGCAACATGCCTCGCCTGGCGCGGAGCCTTACACAATATCCCTGAAGGCTCCGCTTCTACAAACTCATATCAAGCAATTGGTTGCATAGAAAGGCGGATATCAACTCCATCGCTGGCGTTCGCTCAGATCAGGCCAATTCACACGTCGAAATAGACTGTTCCATCTTTTATATTTATAAACAGATAACCTCCTTGTTTGGAGGCAATAGATAATCGGAGTTCAACCACGAGTCGCACTCAAGGTAACATGATTCAACCAGTAAGACAATCCCGTCACGGTTTAATGCTGATTCTTCAAGGGTTTGCTCTCTTACTCCTGGTTACCTGCGAGGTTCTTGCCGAAGAGAAGGTGATCCACGCCGGCGACGTTATTGAAGTAACGGTTCTTGGTTCACCGGAACTATCCAGGACTTTGCACGTAAAGGCAAATGGGACAACCGACTACCCGATCTTATTGAGTTCATCTATATCGGGATTGACGATAAAGGAACTCAATCAGTTGTTGACGCCGCTGATATCGAAGTACATCGAAAAGCCGGTAATCTATGTTACTATATCTGAATATATTATGTTGCGGATCCTGGGGGAGGTTAGAAATCCGGGAATAATTCAAGCAACGGGATTGACCGGACTTCAAGGCGCGATTGCTCTTGCTGGAGGAACCACATCGAACGCCGACCTGCGGAACATTGCAATTCCACGAGCCGTTGGCGACTCAACTTACGAACTGAAGATCGACCTGATACGGAATGATAACTACGCGGCGCTTACCACCACCGTCAAGAGCAACGATGTTATCGTAGTTCCAAGCCTTACTTCCGCGTCCTATGTGAGCGTTCTTGGCGCTGTCTCGATGCCGGGATTGAGATTTCCGTCACCGGGCATGACTCTTCTCGATATCATATACGCTGCAGGCGGGCCGACTCCCAAAGCGGATATGGAGGATGTAACCCATATCAGCTCCAGTAATGGATCTTACCTGGTCAAGAAATATCGTATGCGATCTATCATCGAGAGTCAGAGTACGAAAGACTTACCGCAGGTTTATCCGGGAGATATAGTTATCGTCCGAGCTTATGCGCCTTGGGAAACATGGGATTTCTGGGCACAAGCATTACGGGACTTCACCTATTTCATTTCAGTCTATGTTCTCCTTCGATAACCTGATGTGCATTCGCATCGTGAACGATTAGACGGCTTGAACACCTCGATCGGGGATCGATTTCTTGTGACGAGTGCTCCTGCCGTCTTGATCCATATTCCGAAGTGCAGATTATCGTTTGCCTTTCATGTGACAACCTGATATTGGCTGTTCGATCCAGCCAATATCAGGTTGTCACGAGAATAATCACCTATAACCTGGGTTCGTTGAAAAAGCCAGTAGTAGGCCAGAAAGTCGCCTTCGTCCACCGTCATTATGCTTGAATTATTGTTGGACGAAGGCATCGACCTGATCGGCGCTACGGATTTCGGGACTTTTCAACGGGCTCAATTTGTCTTCCTTGATACCTGACAAATAGGCGCCCGTCTGAACTGAAACATCAGAAAAGGCGATTCTTTCCCTCGCGGCGGATCAATGGAATCACGGTTCGGTGTCCTCACCACTTTTTATCATCAATCTTAAGAAGAGCTCTTAATCACTAACGAGACCTTTTCCCTGTCACCAGTAGAGTTTTACGAATTTTTTTCGCACATCAGTCTACAAGCTGATTTGCCTGATGAAAGAAGGGCGATCTCCACGAAGATAGGTGAGCCGATGTCATATCGACGGTCTCACTAACTGAATCACAATCCAGGCTATGAAGCAATACAACGACTATGACTCCGATCGAGGTGAATCTCAGGCCTCCCAGATACCTAAGTTCATTTCGAAAGTCATACTTGAAATCTCGAAACGTCTCTGGATAGTCCTACTGACCATTGTTCTGGCCATGACGCCATTGACCGTCACGCTTCTGAGGCAGCCTCAGATGCATCTCTCTTTCTCGAAGGTGATGGTCTCTACTCTTGGGACGAGTGGAGCATTTGGCGCACCCTCCGTGATGTCGGAAATGCGCGCCAGATCCGATTTTCTCACCATGCAATACTATGAACAGATACTTATCAGTGCGAACTACAAGCAGATGGTAGCAGGAAAATTGGTTAGGCTCTATCCTGATATGGCGGTAGGGGATCTGGGTGAGTTGACCTATAGGACTACTGCCAGGCAGGAAGGTTTTATAACAATACTCGCCGAGAGTCTGACGCCGGAGCGGGCGAAAATACTCTGTGTTGTCGGAACTGAAATCTTCGAAGAATTGTGCGTTTCGTTTGAGAGAGTTGGATCGGAACGAGTTGAGAGCTTTGTAGCGGATCAGATCGGGCTGATGAGCGCGAAAATAGAAGCCACGGAAGAGGAACTTCAGACCTTCCTGCGTGATCGCGATCTTGTGCTCGAGAATGATAAGTCCGGTGTCGGTGATGAGCTTCGAGTTCTTGAGAAACGTAATACTGACGTTCAGCGGAATATTGCGCTTACAGAGATTAACATCGAATCACTCGATCAAACCATCAGCTCCGTGGTAGACAACTTGAACACTGGGCTTTCAACTGATAATTCAGATGAAATTGAGAAAATAAAGGCGAATCTAGAGGAGCGCCGAAAAGGTCAACGGGAATCGAATGAGGCTGGGGGAGGCGTCACGAAAGTAGAGCGCGCCGGCGGGCGCGTGTCAGGAGATAGTTCTGAATATGCGATGGGGCGAAACTTGACGGTCTACAGGCCAGGAGCCGATCTTTCTCCGATTCAGTTAAAGAGACAACTGACGGAAGAAGTTACTAAACTATCAGCCCTGAAAAATGAAGCTGAGTTTCTGAACCAGGAGATATTGGTCTTTAAGTCCACTCACCCGGATCTTCCGAAGGATATTCTTGAGTATTTCAGACTGACGCGAACCAAAGAAGTGCTTGAAAATACTCTCAATATCCTGATCAACCGGCGTGAAGAAGCCAGAATTCGTATCGCCTCGGCTCAAGGCGGCGTCAAGATAATCGACTATGCGAGTGAGCCCAAGCCTGTTCGGAGAGGCCGCACTCAAAAGATGGCCATCGGCGCTCTGATGACGCTCATCTTCAGCGTTATCCTCGTTATGGTTATTGGAAGTTACGACAATAGAATACTCGATATCCAAAGTATCTCTCATCTGGGAAAGGAAATCCTCGGCACTATTCCAATTATGGGGAAAGACGGCGAGCAAAAGAAGAAGAAGCACGATGAGCAGAAGAAGCGCGATGAGCAGAAGACAAAGCAATCCAAAGTGGAGCGCCGTAGCCGGGGCAAGATAGTTACCCATAATGAGAAGACGCTTGCCGCTGAGGTATTTCGATCGATTCGTATCATTCTACAGTTCATCGCCAGGGACAAAAACAAGAAAGTCTTCATTCTCTCAAGTCCGAACGCCCAAGAAGGCAAGTCGATCAACACAGCGAATATTGGGGCTACATTTGCTTACGTTGGCAAGAAGACCCTGATCATCGATCTTGACCTTCGTCGTGCATCCCAGCATGAGTATTTTGAGACTGAGAAGAAGCCGGGCATCTCAGATTACTTGATCGATGGCGTTCCATTGGAACAGGTGATAACGGAGACCTTTATCCCCGGCCTTTATCTTATACCGGTTGGTAAACACATATCGAACCCAGCGGAATTGATTGCTTCGAATGCAATGCGGGAGCTTGTGCTCAAGGTCCGCGATATGTTCGACGTCGTTCTAATCGACTCACCGCCGATTCTCGTCTGTTCAGATCCCCTTTCGGCTGCCGAATACACAGATGGTATGATTCTGGTTTGTAGGATGGAGCAGACTAAAATCCCGAGCATGGAATTTGCCATCGATGCTGCAGAACGACTCAATATCGAAATTGTTGGCATCATCATCAATCATACGAGTCAGCGTTTCGGGAAATCATACTATTATCTGTCGTACAAATATACCAATTATGGTTATTACTACGGCTATCATTATTCATCACATTACTACGACGTTAACGACCAGCAAATTGCAGATGAGGAGAAAGCCGAGAGTAAGAAGTCTGCTTAGGCTTCCTGGGCTTTTATCAATGCAGGTTTTTCAGGTCATACGTGAATTACCTTATCCGGCCGGTATTTTCAGAGTACAAACAGGGGACATTGTAATGGCCGGTGATCTGCATGCTGAGGAGAAATTCGAATCCTCCGTCCGCAGAAACATATATTGAAATAATGCCAGAACCAGTCCAGTCGAACCCGACCGAACTCGAAAATGTAGTCATCAGAAAGAAGCTCATTCTCATCAACTCGCTCAGCGGAGTCGTGGCTAATGTTCTCAATATCGCTGTTCTTGCCTGGCTCCAGTCATATCTCCTGAAGCGAATATCGACTGATGAATATGCTCTTTATCCTGTCCTTGCCGCACTTATCGCTTTCCTGCCGCTGCTCTCTACCATCTTCATCAGTGGGATAGGCCGGTATGTGATGGTTGCGTTCGTCCAGAAGGACGAGAAAATGATCCGTCAGATTGTATCGACGATGTTCACCATTCTCGTGGGATTGGGCATATTTATCCTCCTTATCGGATTTACAGCCTCTTTCTATGTTGATCATATTCTGACGGTTGCCCCAAGCCAGGTGAATGACGCCCGGCTGATGCTGGCAATTATGGTATTGAGCTTCGTCTCGACGATGGTGATGACGCCCTTTCGGTCCGGGCTCTACGTCCATCAGAAATTCGTTCTGATAAATGGTCTGGAACTGGCCAATCAGTTGCTAAGAATAGTTATTTTGTTCATCCTGTTATTCACTGTCAGCACAAGAGTTCTTTGGGTTGTGACCGCCTCAGCGGCTGCTAATTTTGTCATCCAACTGGTCTCGGTTTTCGTTTCGCGACGCCTGCTGCCTTCCCAACGATTCCGCTTCGAGGACATCAACTGGGGGATTGCACGAACGCTCACCTCCTTTGGTGGATGGAGTTCTGTTGGACAGGCGGCGGAGATGGTTCGCATGCGTGTGGACCCGATAATCCTGAATAAGTTAGCAGCTCCATTTGATGTCACCTGCTTTCACCTCGGTTCGCTGATCGCCTCTCAGGTGCAGGGACTTGTCTCAATACTTCGCCTGCCGCTTAACCCGGTCTTGACGGCTCTCTATGCGCAGAGTCAACACGATAGGCTGAAGCGTGCCTACCTTCGTGGCAACCGGATTTCATTGTGGATATCGCTCTTCCTCTCATTTCCGGTAGTGGTCTTCTCCAAGGATATAATTCACTTCTGGGTTGGCGATAAGTTCCTGATGGCAGCGACGGTCTCATTGTGCCTGATCATTACGCATTTCTCCCTATACTCAACTGGAATGCTTGGTCCTCTTGTTATAGCAGCGGCGAAAGTGCGCGAGTCGACGCTGATAGGCATCGTAGTTCAGGCAATTCATCTGTGTCTCACCGTCTATTTCGTCTATGTTCATAACATGGGTGCGATAGGTGCCGCGCTGGCCACGATGCTCTCTGTGACCATCGCCTTACCGATCCTAAGCTACCGATTTTCTCTACAAACAGCAGGAACTAACCTTGGCGAATGGTGGAAGGAATCGATCTTCCCCGGTTGGATACCTGCGCTGATTACGATCGGCGTTCTCTTCGCCCTTAAATCAATGCTATATACGCAGACAATACTACATCTGATAGGGTTTCTTACATTCGGATGTCTTTTCTATATCTTCATTATGATTCGCTTCACGATGAATGGAGACGACCGCGCAGATCTTAAACGTATGACCGATGCGCTTGCCATTCGTTTGCGGTTCTCCTCAACTTCAGCATAACCTTGGATTTAATTTTTGACTCTCCGGACTATGGCGAGAAGTTCTCATTCCCGATACTTCTTTCGGAAAGCTGACAGCTCGTTAGACTCACTGCCACCCTAAACCTTTAACAATACAGCCATCAAGGACTCAGTTGGAATGAACATAGAAGGGAAGGTATTCGTTGCCGGCCACACCGGGCTCGTTGGCTCGGCCATCGTGCGGGCGCTGAAGAGATCAGGATTTACAAGACTGGCGCTCGCTTCTATCGAAGATATAGACCTGCGGGATCCAGTTTCAGTCAGGTCTTATTATGAACGCGAGCGACCAGACTACGTCATTATAGCTGCAGCAAAAGTTGGGGGAATTCACGCGAACCGCACATATCCTGCCGAGTTCATCTACGACAACCTGATGATACAGAACAACCTGATACATAATGCCTATCTTAACCAAGTAAAGAAGCTTCTGTTTCTCGGTTCTTCGTGTATCTATCCTCGTGAGTGCCCACAGCCGATGAAGGAAGAATACATCATGACCGGGCCGCTCGAGCCGACCAACGAGTCTTATGCCTTGGCGAAGCTGGCCGGAATTCGCATGGCAAAGGCTTACTCTGAGCAATATAAAGTCAACTACATATCAGTGCTTCCCTGCAACCTTTATGGTCCGGGCGACAGTTTCGACCTGCAGAATTCGCATGTTCTCTCGGCGCTTGTCCGCCGATTCTCAGATGCAATCTCCGATGGGAAGGGTGAGGTCGTTCTTTGGGGAACCGGTATCGCGAGACGCGAGTTCATGTGGGTTGACGATATGGCAGAGGCTTGCGTTGTCCTGATGCAGAAGTATGATTCTCCGGAAATTATTAATGTTGGAACAGGCACAGACGTCACGATACGTGAGTTGGCCGAGTTGATTGCGGTCAAGACGGGCTTTACCGGCAAGCTGGTCTGGGACGCGAATATGCCGGACGGGATGTTGCGCAAGTGCCTTGATATCAGCCGCATGCGTGAATATGGAGTGGAACACCGGATTTCGCTCGAAGAAGGCGTCGTGCGGATGATTGCCGAATATCAGGCTCGCAAACCAACACTCCGCCGGTATGATCAGATACAGCCATGAAATCAAGAAAGGATTTGTGACGTGATTCCGTTGATGAAGAACGCTTTTCTCGATGAGTACGAGACTAAGCGAGCGCTTGCAGAGTTTATTATTCAAGCGCGACGGCTTAGCATGGATACCAAGTGCTTCGAATTCGAGAGAGCGTTCGCCCGGTATCAGGAGAGCCTTGATGCCGTGCTGTTTAATAGCGGCGGCAGCGCCAATCTGGCGATTCTTCAATCTCTCAAGAATTTGGGTCGATTGAAGGATGGGGATAAAATCGGTTTCTCGGCTCTTACATGGTCGACCAATACGATGCCGATCATCCAGATGAGTATGATTCCGGTACCCGTGGATTGCAGCGCCAAGACCCTCAACGTGATGTCAGAGACGTTACTCTCCAGGCTGGAAGAGACCGATCTGCAGGCAATGTTTATAACGAACGCTCTCGGCTTTGCCGGTGATATGGCCAATATCCGAAAGGTCTGCGACGATCGTGGCATCATCCTTATCGAGGATAATTGCGAAGCCCTCGGTACAATCCTTCCCGAAGGTCGGACGGGCAATTTTGGTGTGGCGTCAAGCTTTTCCTTCTTCGTTGCACACCACATGTCCACCATCGAGGGCGGGATGGTTTGCTCCAGTGACGATGAATTGACCGAGATGCTGAGGATTGTGCGCGCTAATGGATGGGACCGGAACCTTCGATCAAATCAGCAGCACAAATGGCGAGCCAAGTTCGGTGTGCGGAGCGAATTTGCGGCAAAGTACACTTTTTATGATCTCGGCTACAACCTGCGTCCGACTGAGATAACCGGTTTTCTCGGCCTGGTGCAGCTAAAAGCGCTGCATGAGAACCTGAAGAAGCGTGAATCGAATCACCTTCAGATAGAGGCGGTTATCAAGGAAAACCGAGACCTTCTGCCGATCGATCACTCCCACATCAATTTTCTCTCGTCCTTTGCGACGCCCATTCTCTGCAGGACAGCCGAGTTGCGCAAAGATTATATCGCTCAGTTCTCCGGCGCCGGTATCGAGGTCCGACCGATGATCTCCGGTAATATTCAGGTGCAGCCATTCTACTCGAAGTATGTGAAACAGAAATATGCTCTGCCTGAGACGGAATTTATTCATAATTGCGGATTCTACTGTGGGAATTACCCGGAGCTGAACGAGATGGATATCGAGACAATCGTAAGCTGTCTGCTGCCAAAGGAAACCGGGACGATCCGTTGATCGTTGTCCATCTGATCGGCGGATTGGGAAATCAGCTTTTCCAGTACGCGACAGGCCGGCATCTTGAGATCCGCACCGGGGAGGAGCTCTACTTTGACATCAGCGGCTTTGATAAGTATAAACTTCATCATTACAGTCTGATGCACTTCAGGATCAGGGAGCGATTTGTCACAGCCGATGAACTAAGAGAGTATTTCGGGGTAGGTCGGTCTGGAATTCTCCGCATCTATCGTAATTGGATAGCGGATCGAAAAACGGACCTTCAACGTGGTGTGATTCAGGAACGGTTGAGTCACCACTATGATCCGGATATACTGAACCTCAAAGGGAATGTCTATTTAAAGGGATATTGGCAGAGCGAGAAGTATTTTGCCGAAATCGGGCAGGTTATCAGGGAAGACCTGACCCTTGCCGAACCCCTTGATGGAAGAGATCTTGAAATAGCCGAACTAATCGATTCATGCGACTCGGTTAGTCTTCATGTTCGAAGGAAGGACTATGTAATTGATGCTGCCACTCATGCCAAGTTCGGGACATGTGACCTGAATTACTATCGCACCTGCATCGACCACCTGACAGGCCTCCTGCCGAATGCGCACTTCTTTGTTTTTTCTGACGATCCAATCTGGGCCGCAGAGAACCTCAAGATAGATCATCCCCTCACTGTTGTCGATCACAACGACGCGTCGCGGAATTATGCCGACCTGATGTTGATGAGTCGCTGCAAGCACAATATCATCGCCAACAGCAGCTTCAGCTGGTGGGGAGCATGGCTGAATCCCAATCTCGGCAAAATGGTCTTTGCACCTCGTCGTTGGTTAGCATCGCCTCAGTTCGATACGCCCGATTTGATCCCTTCAAACTGGATCAAGAAATAGACGCCGTATTTGAGATTAGCGGGAGCTTATTGAGCGACCGTAACGTCAGTCAAGCGGTTTGAGCCGGGAGATATTTCCAGGCTGTCTGTTTTTTTTCTTCAGCTTTCGCATTTCTTCGTCGGCAGGCTTCAGATAGCCTTTTCCGGGAAGGCGTCTTTAGGATCGGCGTTGAAATCTGCTTCCAGTGGGCGAGCTGATTTACGCTGATTCCCAAGTCGCGCGCGACATGGGCTTGTGATTTATCGCCGCGAGTGACGAGCTTGACGGCTTCGATCTTAAACTCGCGGTCGTGCTTCCTTCGTGGATGTGGCATTAGTGGACATCCTTGGGATAAAGATATTGTCTTTTCCTCATGTCCACATATTCGGGGGAAGATCAGAAGTCCGCGTCATTCCC
>ORJL010659902.1_pt1 | contig 11758 bp, 6 predicted proteins | sample 1779941 | NCBI WGS metagenome assembly ORJL01 (sample SAMEA104232317, study PRJEB22302) | groundwater metagenome | biome: forest; feature: aquifer; material: groundwater | place: USA | collected 2011-08-07 | depth 5.8 m | reverse complement strand
GTGGAGCGGGTTGCGGCATGAATGGGAGGGTTATGCGGCGAGAGCGAGATTCGATGCGACGGAGCGCGCACGCATCCGTCCACGCAGGTGGATCTTCGTCGGATCGTCGGTCGCGGAGAGCTTGCGCGTGCCCAGGTCATAGTGGATGAAACTCGCTCCGTGGTGGAACGTGAGCTTCTGGTTCGCGACGTCAATGGCTGCCTTCTCGCCGTCCGGAGCGATGAGGATGATCCTTCCGCCGTCGCTGGGATCCTTCGAGAGGATGCCGAATGTCATCTTCTTCCCGTCGACGGTGAGGACGACGCTCCGGGAAGCATCCGCTTGTTCGTAGGCTCTCATCAGGCGGTCTTTTACCGGCTCGCCTTCCCTATTGAGCTCCACGGCGGCGCTGGCCTGCGCCTTCAGAACTTCGGTCGTCGCTTTCCCGTTCTTGCGGAGTTCTTTCGCGAGCGATTTCAGGAGTTCCTTGTCTTCGCTGGTGATGGCTCTCCGCTGAGGGCTTCCGACAGGTGCCGGAGAGGCGGCCTTGCCCGCGGGGGTCTCTATCAGGCCATCGATACGCTGGAGGAGCTCGGCGTCGGTTTTCGCGGCGTAATTGAGGATGAGCTTGTCGATCACCGGCGCGAGGCTCGGGTCGAAGTCGAGGAGCTGCGAACGCAAACCGTCCCGGACCCTGAGCGCTCTCGAGACGTGCTCGCTGCTCCTGCGCGTGTCCGCCTGCGCTTGTGCTTTCTCCATCACCGATTGCAGGTGCTCCATCGTCAGGTTGATTCTCTTCAGCTCCTCCGACATCGCTTTCGGGACTTTCTTCGCTTTCTCGATGACACCCGCGACCACCTCGCGCGTCTTCTGGCGGCTTTCCAGATCTTTCTTCAACGCGTCCTGCGCCTCTTTGCAGACCTGCACTTTCCACTCAAGGACGGCGAGGGAGTTCTTCGCGTCCTGACTTTTGCCAAACAGCTTCTTCTCCGCGGTACCGGCGGCGCCGTGGATCTTGTCCGTCGCCTCCTTCGCGCGCTCTTTCGCGATGGACAGAGCTTCTTTGTCCAATCTCGAGACATTCGCCGATGCGAGCGCTTTCTCATCCGCCCAGAGGTTCAGGGCTCCGCTCGTCTTGAGCTTCACGGCTCTGATCCGCCCCGCTGCCGCTTCCTGTAGAGCCGGGACGGTCTTCGCTCTCCTCTCGGCAACCTCATGCTGGGTCAGAAATTCCTCGTTACCCGCATCGACGCTCCGTAGGTTGAGGAGGCGGCTTTCAGAGGCTCCGGAAAGAAACTGTTGCATAGCGCTTTAGGGTTTTCTGTGTATTTGTGATCGTATTATAGCAAAAAGCGGTGGGAATTGCAATAACTAGAGTAATATTGTATAATAAACAATGGTTGATCCTTGAAACCTTCGAGTCGTGCGATGGTGTTCAGGGATCGTTCGAGTCTCAAACTTGGGAGGAAATCCCATGCTGTATTGGTTTGGATTGGTCCTGACGGGATTGTTCTGGCTGCTGCTGATGGTTGTGGGGTCCCACCGCTGGGTAACTCCCATCCTGAGGCCGGTCGCTGAGATGTTGGAGGACGCGCTCGTTCTCCTCTTCGGCTGGCTTTGCAGCTTAGTGGTACGGGGCTGGGTCAACCTCCGGCGATGGCTTCGCGAGAAGCGAAAGCCGAAACCGGTGGAACTTGGGCCCGAACCCGAGCACACGCCTCCGTTTCCGGAGGCCAAGGACAAACCCTAATCGCACCTCGGAGGTGTGGTCAGCCAAAGGGGACGGACGCAGATGCGTCCGTCCCCGGCTTCGAGATGCGGTTTCATCGATGTCGAGAAACATTGACAAATCTAATCATTTATACTATTATGAAAATTGGCCAGTTCCTTCACATCAACGGGGTGGAAAGGAATAGAGACGTTTTCGAACGTTAGGCCAGATAAACGCTCATCTCAACTCGTGAAAGGAGGAAGTCATGAGCGTCGGCACACTGATACTGTTGGTCCTGGTGGTCGTGGTCCCAATGCTTCTGTCGATTCTGTCCGTGCGCAAGAACAAATCGGACGAGAATTCCGTCGAGGCAAGGATCATCTGGTCTTGGGTGTTCGCCATTTGCCTGGCCCTCGAGGCCGGGCAAATACCGAGCGTCAACGACTCGGTCGCCTGGTTCAACAACCAGGTGAAGGCGTTCTTCAAGGCGAACGCGCAGGTGGCGCTGCAGACGCCCGATCCAAGTGGTGACCCTACCCAGTACGTCACGTGGGATCTTGCGAACAACAAGGTCCTCATGAAGCCGGGTACGTCACTGCCAAACGGGTGGGAAATCTCCGTCACGTGGGGGGAACCAGCAGCGGGCGGTGGCTCGAAGAGTTACCGACTCGATGGATCGATCAAAATCCCTCTTGGAAAGGAGAAAGAGGTCCAGGTCTTCTATGACCCGGATACCAAGGTGCATCCTGACAAGCGGGCCAAGATGCCCGCGACCCCGTTCCCCAAGCCGGAACGCTAGTTCCGGTACCCATCCCCAGATGCACGGCATTGGCCACGAGGCCGGGAGCTCACGCTCTCGGCCTTTTGGTGATTGTTAAAATAACATTAAGTGGTATAATAGTCATATGGCGAAAGCTCCTGATGTTCCGGATTCCGGAGGCGTATCCGAGGTAGAGAAGAAACCACCCAAGCCGTCACGAGGCGAGTGGAAGAAAGGCGAACAACAGATGGTGCGGGTGAAGAAGCTAGAAACAGAATTGGCGAAAGCCATGAATCTCGATGAAGAGAAAGGAAGAGCGGTCGAAATCGGTGAGGGCGTGAAGGAAATAATGAAAATCCAAGAGCTGCTCGAAAAACTTTCGGCGCTGCATCAGAAAGCAGCGGATCCAGCGAGGAGTTATTGGGAAAAAGAAAGGAGACCCGCGTACATCGGTATTCTGGCTGCATTCCTGCAGCATGCCGCCGGGGCAAGGGAGCTTCTGGGTGGCGATAAGCCCCTTGAAACCGCACTCGATACACTTGTACAGCTGGGAGTAAAGACGAGGAAAGTGCTTGATCAGTGTGCAGATTTAGAAAAAGGGCAAGCGGCAATCGCCGGCTTCATCGCGGAAGCACAAGCTTTGGTGGGGAGGAAACAGCCCGAAAGGGTGAGGCAACCTGACGGGACATTACAGCCTGTGACGGCATTACAGCCAGTCGGTGTAATACCTCCCAGGGTGAATAAGCTTGATGATGCTGAGTACAAAAAGGGGGAAAGGGCTCGTAAGGAAAAACAGGAAATACTGGCGAGGGGAGACGCTCTCCCTCGGCAGTACGTGGAGATACTGGAGGAACTGAAGGGTTTTCTCGTACACGATGTTGTCCATCACCGATTCTGGAGTGACCCGGAATTTAGCGGCGGGAAGAAAACCGTGAGTGCTTTGGCCGAGTCCGTTATCGAGCGTCTCGAGGCTGTGGTTCCGGAGCCCGAAAAGCCAAGTGGGACATTCCGTATCCAGGAGTTGGATAAGCTTAAAAAAGATCTCAGTACACTCACCGATAGAATGGAAAGCCAGCTCCAGCGTGACAAAACACTGTACAGCAAGATAGTGGATGGCGTGCGATCAAAGATCGGTAAAACCATTCTCGGTGGCGTTGTTCTCCTTGGCGGCGCTCTCGTCGGCGGACCATACGTAGCAAATAGACACTGGAGCGGGCAGAGAGAAGGAAGTGACGTTCCTGCTGGGGCGCCGTCGCACCCTGGTTCACATGAGACACCGCTTGAAAACGGAGTGAATGTTCAAGTAGAGGGAAACAGCCTCATATTCGCATTTCCACGTTCGGAGGCCATAGCCTTATATATTGGGAAAGAGGGTGAAACGAATGTGAAGCCTGTAAAAATTCCGTCTGAAGCTATTGGTCAGGGAAAATGGAAATATGACCTTCCTGATAAATTCAAGGATGCACAGGAAATTGGAATTTGTGTGCATATTAAAGCTGGAGGGGAATGGAAACAGGGCAGCAAATACACCGGAGTAAAGTTACGATAGCACTTTGTTCTATCGAGATATTCGGACAGCTCCGGTAGGTGGCGGAGGTGGAGGAGTGTCATCCTCTCCGCTCCGTGGTGCCTCAGCTCCCGTGGATCCCGCCCTCGGCCTCGCTGTTTCTGTTCCTGCGGTTGGAGTTCTCCCTGAAACATCCGTTCCGCTCCGTGGTGCCTCAGCTCCCGTGGATCCCGCCCTCGGTCCTGCTGTTCCCGTATCCGTTCCTCCGGCCCTCGTCCCCGGAGTGACATCCGTTCCGCTCCTTGGTGCCTCAGCTCCCGTGGATCCCGCCCTCGGTCCTGCTGTTCTTGCATCTGTTCCTGCATTTGCGAGGCCATCCGGAGGAACGATAGAACCGGCTCTAGGCGTATCAATGACATTTGACCCCGATCTTGGTTGGCCATCAGTGGCAGGTGTTCCTTCGCGTAATGCCGGCACGTATGAAGTAGAACCCTCACTTGCCGCGTCTGGTTTCACGTCGGAACCGGGAGTGAGCCGCGTTGTTACTGCAGATCCTTCCCTGGAAGTATCGGGAGACACTGTTGAACCCGGCATTGCCTCGGTTGCTGATGTTACCGTCGTTCCTTCTCTCGTTCTCTCCACCGACGCATCCGTTCCCGTCGTCGTACCGGCGGTCGACCCCGTCGGTCCGGCCAAAGGTCCCGCAGTGGTCGTGGTCGTCGTAGTTGTCGTTGTCACGATATCGACAATCGGCTCGAACCGGTTCTTGTTCTTCTCCTGATCCTTATATTCCTTCGGTTCGTCGACATTGATACCGAGGAGCTTCAGTATGTCTCGAAGTTCGGGGAGACTCTTGTAGGAGGGGTTGTTTTCGATGAGCTGCGCCGCTGCGAGGTTCTTCCGTCTGATTTCGTTCTGCTCCTCGACAGAGATGCCCTCCTTCTCCGTCGCCTTCGCCACTTCGTCGTACCACTGCTTGCGGAAGCGGTCATTGATTGTCTTCTTCGTTTCGGCAGAGACGTTCCCCTGTGCCTCCTCCGTCGCCTTCTTCACTTCGTTGGTGAACTGCTCGAAGAGGCGGTCATAGATTTTGGTCTGCTCCTCGACAGAGATGCCCCCCTTTACCTCCTTCGTTGCTTTCTCCACTTCTTTGTCCCTCTGCTTGTAGATGCGATCGTAGATCTTCCGCGCGCGCTCGCCGAGGCTTGTACGAAGCGCCTCGCTCGTGTCTCCGCTCAGGACGCGCAGGAGGTACAGGATGGCGATATCGCGCGCGTATGCGACGCTCTCGAGCCGCTTGTCCTCGCTGGCGAAGTCGAAGCTCTCGAGGAACTCGAGGTTCATGCGTTCCATGACTTCGATGTCCTCGATGGTTCTCCACATGCCGTTGCCCCAGACATTCGTCCGGCCGATCACACCTACGAAGAGCAGATCGAATTCCTTCACGAGGTTCCCCTGCTCCTTGGGGGTGACTCCGAGCCTGTCCTCGCGTCGCCCGTATCCGTCGGGTGTCGCGATGAGCGCGGTGGAACGCGCGAGCGCGCCAGCCATCCGCTGGCTCAAGTGCGCCTCCGCCCTGTCGATGCGCCTCTGGAAGGAGCTCTGTCCTACGATCGGCTTCAGCGCCGAGAGGAGCTTTTCCATTCCGCCGAACGATGTGATGATGGCAGGAGGGAGCGCTCCGGCTGCGCGCTCGCCGAGCGCATCCAGATCCTTCATGTCCTGTACTTGTTTCTGGTAGGCATCGATCCGCTGCTCGAGATCCTTGAATCCCAATCCCAGGCTACTTACGGGCCCCTGCCCGAACCAGGGTTCATTGAGCATCGATCGGACATCGCCGAGCGAGGAAACAGTGTGGAAATTTCGCGGAAGGGAAATCACGTATCGTGAGAGGTAGCCCTCCATGCGGCTCAAGAACGCCTTTGCTGACAGGTCATCGGGCCCGGTCATGGTGATGATCTTCTCCCGCGTGAGAGGGTCCCTGTCTTTCGTTGCCGTCACCATCACGGCGTACTTGAGCTTCTCTGTGGCTTGCATGATGTCCGTGATGGGACTGTTGCTCTTGCGGAGCAGATCGAACTTCCGCTTCAGCTCGTCGCTTCCGTCGGAGGTGAGGAGCCTAGAGTCCTGGCAATTCTTCAGGAACTCATCCGTGTCGTTTTCGAGGAGCTTATTGTCCGCGAGGAGCGAGTCTTTTGCAGTAGCATCCGGAGATATGTTCTGAGTTTCCTCGAGCGTCTGGAATTCATGTTTTCGCGCCGGAACCACCCGCGGATCATCGATCACCGCTGCGGTATCGGCGAGCTTCTCCTTCTCGGTCTTCCTGCGCGAGTTCAGGGACTCCACGATCTCGACGAGCGATCTATCAGGGTATTCGTTGATGGCGATCTGCCGCCCTTCCACCACCATTTCCTGGTAGCGGGTTTTCAGGTTCTGCGGGAGGTTGTCATACGACCCGACGGAGGACAGCTGCTTGCCGATCTCGTCCGCGGTCTCGATGTTCTTCGGGCGATTGGCCGCGAGGAGGAAGAAGACGTGCGCGATGGCTTTGCTGACTTCCAGGTTGTTGTCACCCAGGTACTGGAACGTATTCTCTTTCTCGTCGGCCCTGAGTCCCATTTTCTGCATCGCTCCCTTCAGTGCTTTGCCCAGGAGGTAGCCCGTATCGGTTTCCTGCTCCATACCCGTGCGGTCGCCGCCGTCAATGGTGAGGACGCCGCCGAGCCTGTCACCTTCCGCGAACGGGACGAACGCTTCCGCGATGGTCTTGAGCTTCACGGACGAGAGACACGCCATGCCGGTCATCGCGGGGCCGACGGGCAGCTTATGGAGCTCGAGGAAGTCTCCCATGGCGTTGATCCGGTCGACGGGCCGGCGGTAGGGCTTAAGTCCTATGGCGCGCAGCGCGTCGCCGATTTTCTCCCCGCTGAACTGCGCGACCTTCTTCATGCCGTTGGCCATGTCGTTGAAAGCGTTCTCGTTCCCGTTGACGAAGCGGTCGTAGGCGAACCAGCCGAACATGCCGTAGAGCGCGAACCGCCCGAGCGGGTTCTGGGCCTTGAACGCCCGGTAGCCGAGGTAGAGCCCGGCGGCGGCCGTGAGGATCTGCAGCCGCCCGTCGGCGTTGCGGAAGTTCGTGAGAACATCCGAGGTTTCCCTGCGCAGCTTGTCCTCCTCCACGCTCCGGTTGAGCCGCAGGTACTCCACTCGCTGCTGTGCGCGCTGGAGGCGCGTGTCCATGCTCTTGCCGGTGGACATCTCGAACATCTCGCGGAGCCACAGAGCTGCTTCCCTCGGATCTACGAGGCTTTCGAGTGCGCCACGGAGTTCATCCGGGATGCCGCTCTCGGGCTTGAGGAGTGTCTCGGGAGTCGTGGCATCCGTCTTCCCGAGATCGGGGTGATCGTCGAGCCACTGCTTGTACAGGGTATAGAGGCGCCCCGGTTTCTCCGCGGTATTGTTGGTTTCCTGCAGGACATCGCGTGCGAGCCGGAATGCGGCCGGGTCTTCCTCCTGGGGGACCGTTTCCCCCGAGAGGGTCTTGAGCGCGCGGAGGAGAGTGGCGATGCGGTTATTCTGCTCGTCCGCCTCGTACTCCCGGAGATCCTGTTCGTTGAGTGCGGGGCTGAAGAGCGGCGCGTGTTCCTCCAGATTGCGGATCGCCTGCGGGAAATTCCGTTCGATGTACCGCTGGAACTCCTGCAGACGGCGCTCCGGCGTCATACTGAGCATGCGCTCCAATGGCAGATTGCCCCTGCTCCCGGCGCGGTCGGTCCTCGTGAAGAACTTCGGCCTGGCGAAAGCGTCCAGGATTTCGCGGTCACTGATGAGACTGCGTTCCCTCGCTGCCTCGGGGTTCGTGAGATTTCCGAAACTTTCGCGGATGCGCGATTCGGCATCATCCGCCTTCCCCCGGAATCCTCCGGTACGAAAGATGAGACGCTTCTCGCGTTCACTCCGTTGCCGATCGTGGAAGAGGGGATGAAGCATGTTAGTGAGCTGGAGCGGCGCCGGCGGGTGCTCCGGGTGCGCCGCCTTTGCCCTTGAACCAGCCGGTGTTATTGAGATAGTTGATGGCGGCGTAGGCGCCGGCACCCACGAGTAACGAGGTTCCGCCCGTAAACATGGCCCCGCCCAGAGCAGCTCCGCCGACTCCCCAAACCGTCGGTTTTACGGCGGGGATCACCGGCTTCACGAGGTGGTCGTAGCCCCACTTGGCTGGCGTGCCGACGACCGTCCCGAGTGCTTTCTTCGTCCATTTCCATGCATTCTCGCGTGCGTGCATGGTGTATTTGTAGGCGGCGAAGAGCGGCTGGTAGAAGATTCCCGCGCCCGCTCTCACATGCCCCCAGAAACCGCCGTAGCGCTTCCCGGTGATATAGCCTTTCGCAAGCCCGATCGCCCAGAGAGCGGTGGGGATGGTCAAAGCACCGCCCAGAGCGGGACCGGCCCATGCCGGGAGAGCAGCCATCACGGAGTTCGTCGCCGCAGGGCCGGTACTCAGTCCCAGGTACTTCGCGGCCGATCCGATAGACGATTGCAACCATCCCGCAGCCTGTGGGAGGTAGGGGATCTTCCCGATGATCGGCCAGCTGGCGAGACTCGAACCGGCACCAGCGAGAGTGGCGCCGATGCCGAGCGTCGTGCCGTATTTCCCGACGCCCCACTTCCCGGTATCGACGCTTCCCTCCGCACCTGCAGTCGGTGTGTATGTGCGGACAGTATCGGGAGATGGTGCCGGGAGAACTTCCGGAACAGGGGGGCTGGGTTCTGTTCTCTGCGATGGTTGTGGGGCCGTCTCCTGCGGACGCTGACCCTCTGGTGTTCTCTGTCTTTCCGTTGCGTTCATTGTGCCCCGCATGGCTTCCCGTGTGTCCTGCCTCGGCGCGTTGACCCGTGCCTGGATTGCTGCCTGCGGCGCAGTCGGAGCCGCAGCCGGAGCTTCCGGCTGGCCCTCCGGCCTGTTGGGTGTTGGTCTTTGACCGTTCGTCATGCGTGTGTGCGTGTGTGTATGCGTGTTTAAATCGTTTTATTATACCTGAAAACATGAAGATGAGCAAAGTACCGTTGAGATTCCTGTCCTCACCCCGCCTCACCCCCGGCCCCTCTCCCGGCGCTGATGCTTGGGAGAGGGGAGCTCTGCTAAAGAAGTAAAAAGGGTGGATGTATACAGTTTGTAAAACAAAACAAAAACATCCCCCTTCTCCCCGCTTTAGCGGGAGAAGGGGCTAGGGGATGAGGCGTTGCTCAATCCTTTTCAACACCTCCGGCAGATTGCCGAGGATCTCTTCGTTTTTGAACCTGAGTATCGGAATATTGTAATCGTGAGTAATAGCATCAGTTCTTTCAATATCTTCTTGAATTTTGAAATCATGAACAGGTCCATCGATCTCGATGATCAGAGAAGGATTCACGCAGATAAAATCAGCGATAAAACGTCCGACGGGTACCTGCCTTCTGAACTTCAAATTATGAAATTTCCTGTTTCGCAAATTCTCCCAGAGCAAAATTTCCGCTGGCGTGGATCTTTTCCGTAATTCCTGTGCATGGCGTACCGCATGTGGAAGAGGTTTTTTGAGCGACATTGTGAAGATTATAGCGCCTCCGCCTCACCCCCCGGCCCCTCTCCCTCGCTTGTGCTCGGGAGAGGGGAGCTTAAGTTAAAAAAACGTTCCCCTTCTCTCGACTTCAGGAGGGAGAAGGGGTTAGGGGATGAGGCGGGGAACGACGAGCTTCTAAAACACATAGGTATTTCCCATTTGCAAAAATATCAAAAATATAGTATAATGATCACAAAGAAATATCATGTACTACCTGCTTTGTGCCAATAAAAGCCAAAAAGCTATTCGTGCTTATCCAGGCGTTAGTCAAGGCTCGAAGCAGTCAAATCCCTACTTTAGCTCGTAGCTAAAGAATCCTTTCCCCCTCCTTCTATGGAGAAGAAAACACACACCTATTTCTATCCCGAGACGACCCCGCGTGAGAAGCGTCTCATCTGGCAGAATACTCCACTCGAAACGCGGGCGCCGGTTCCGAAGGTCGAACAGAAAAAGGAGAAGGTGGAAACCAAGCCGAAGGAACTAAACCCGAAAAAGGAAACGGGAACCTTCCTTTCGAAGATCGCCAGTGCATTCACACGCCCGTTTTCCAATGAGGCGAAAGCCGCAGTGGATACCGGCAAGGCGGCCATGGCGGCGGTACAGGCGAGGCTTGAGCAGACGACGAAGCAGCCTACTCCCGCTCCGGTTGATAAGAACAAGCTTGTTCCACCGAAAATCGAGATTGACGACGAATATCTGTTCAATCAGCCACCGCGGCCGATAGCGAAGCTGGTGCCGGACAAGCTCCCGGAACCTTCACCCGTGAAGCCGGCCCCCGTTCCGGCACCCAAGAGTGAGACTGTCAGGATAGAGCCAAAAACGACAGTCAATGCCGGGCGTGACAAGGGTATCGTCGCCCCTGCTTCGGTGCCAGCGAAACCCAGAGGTCCTATTGTGTCTGAGGAACAAATAAAAGCTCGGCGCGAAGCCGAATCGAAACCGGTCAATCAGATCACAGATGAGTTTCTTGCAGATGTGAAAGAGAGGCACGGACTGCGCAAAAAGCCCGAGAGCTATGCGGAATCATTGCAAAAGCTTGCTGAAAAGGGGAATGTCATGGCCTGCTTGGCTTTGGTAGCGGCGTACGCGGGCGGCCTGTTCGGAGAAGCGCCTGATCCTCAGAAGGCCAAGTACTGGTTGGAACAGGCGCAGGCACTCCCGCACACGGAAGCTGACCAAAAGGCGATTGACGTACAACTGGCTATTGAGGAACAAAAACTGAAACAGAAGGAAGGGGCAGAGCGGATAATGAAACGTTATCCAGAACTGGGTACCAGGAGAGCTGCCTCTGTTCCCGTTCCGGGGCCAGCTGAAGCAAAGTCTGTTCCCGCAATTGAGACCAAAGTTGATGCGGTGAAGGAATCCCGTGACCGCACTGGTCGGGACATGAGAAAAAACCTGATCGAGGCGACGGGGGTGCTCGCCGGTTCAAGGGGCATCAATGAGAAAGAGAACAGAAAAGTTGCGCAGAAGTACCTGGACGAAGTCAATAAGACGCTTTCCGATTCGGATTATGAGTTAGGTGGAGAAGCGCGGAAATTATTCAAGGAACAGGAAGAATATTTGCTTCATGTCCATCCTCCCTATCCGATTAATTTGGGGTTTGACGGAATGAAATTTGTGATCTTGCCTGAGGAGCAACCGGTTACGAGCGCGCCCGCTCGGGCCGAGAAGCCCGCTCAGCCTAAGCCTCCACTTCCTGATGTCACGAAAATTATGGATAAGGCGAAAGCCACTCCTCCTGCCGTTCCTGGTACAAAGGGTGCGGAAGCTCCGAAGCCAACAGTGACTCCGGCTCCCGCTCAAGCTCAGAAGCCAACAGTGACTCCGGCTCCCGCTCAAGCTCAGAAGCCTCCCGCAGCTCCGGCTCCCACGCCTCCTAAGCCAGCAGAAGCAGCCAAGACTGCCCCAGCTCCAGCTCCGAAGCCACAGGAGAGCGATGAGAAGAAAGAGCCGACACCCGAATCCCTTGATTTGGTTATGGCAAAGAACCGTTTCCGGATGATCAAAGAAATGCTTGATGGAAATAAGCAGAAGTTCGAGAAGAGCAATACTCAAGCCGACCTGGATGCTTTCCGCAAAGACGTGCAGGTTGCGATTGATAACAGGCGGAGTCAGATCGCCGAGCGGGCCAAGGAAGCCGGTGTAGATCCAGCGAATGATCCACTGCTCACCGAGCTTCGATCACAGATCACTGAGCT
>ORJL011808424.1_pt1 | contig 11760 bp, 6 predicted proteins | sample 1779941 | NCBI WGS metagenome assembly ORJL01 (sample SAMEA104232317, study PRJEB22302) | groundwater metagenome | biome: forest; feature: aquifer; material: groundwater | place: USA | collected 2011-08-07 | depth 5.8 m | reverse complement strand
GATCGCGATCCGATCTCCAAGGCGTTGAACCGGTTCACCAAGGAAGACCCGACGTTCCACACTCGGTTCGACGAGGAAGCGGGCGAGACCATCATCTCCGGCATGGGTGAGTTGCACTTGGAAGTGTACGTCGAGCGCATTCGCCGCGAATACAAGGCGAGCGTGATCGTGGGTCAACCCAAGGTCCAGTACCGCGAGGCGCCCACGGTCGAAACCGAATTCAACTATAAACACAAGAAACAGACCGGCGGCAGCGGCCAATACGCCCACGTCGTCGGTCGACTCGTTCCGCTCGACCCCAACGGCGACACGCCCTACGAATTCGAGAACGCCGTCACCGGCGGGCGCATCCCCACGGAATACATTCCGTCGGTCGACAAGGGATTCCAGATGTCCCGGTCCAAAGGACCGCTGGCGGGCTATGAAGTCGTCGGGGTCAAGATGGTCCTGGAGGACGGTTCTTCGCATGCGGTGGACTCGTCCGACCTAGCGTTTCAGATTTGCGCCCGCGCCGCTTTCCGTGAAGTGGTGAAAGCCTCGAAACCCACGCTGCTGGAACCCATCATGAAGGTCGAGGTCGAAACGCCGACCTCCTTCCAGGGTTCGGTCGCGGGCGACCTCGCCTCGCGCCGCGGCATGGTGACATCCAGTGACATCAAAGGAAACCTCGCCGTGCTTCTTGCCGAGGTACCCCTTGCCAGCATGTTTGGGTATTCCACGGAGCTTCGCTCGATGACCCAGGGTCAGGCGACGTTCTCGATGGAGTTCGCCAGCTATCGCCCGGCGCCGAAGAACGTGCAAGAGGAAATCATCGCCAAGGCCCAGCAAGAGAAGGCGAAGGCACAAGCGAAGAAGTAGGGTCCGCCGTGCGGGGCTCTCTTCCCACGCGAATCAGTTGCACAATCGCCGTCCGCGGCTACGATCTTCCCGGGTCGTTCTTGCCCGTCGACTAAGTTTCAGCAGGCGTACGCGTAACGCCGCGTCACGAGGCGCGACCCGCTTTCGGAGCGCCTCCATGCCGCGACCTGCGCAGCTCAAGTTCCCTCGCCCCTACTCTTTGCTTACCGTTCTTCTCTTCGCGCTCCTGTCCGGCGCCTGCGGACGACCGCACGCGCAACCGCCCATCGCCGAGCGCAGACCGACAACGCGACAGAGTCACGGCGAGACTCGCACGGACGACTACGCCTGGTTGCGCGATCGAAACAACCCCGAAGTCATCACGTATCTGGAAGCCGAAAACAAGTACACCGAGACCATGACCGCGCACACCAAGGGTTTACAGGACACGCTCTACCGCGAGATGAAGAACCGGATCAAGGAAACCGACGAGACCGTCCCGTATAAGGTGGACGACTACTTCTACTACACGCGCACCGAGAAGGGAAAACAATACCAAGTCCATTGTCGCAAGAAGGACAATCTCCGCTCGCCGGAAGAGATCACGCTCGACCCCAACGAGCTTGCCAAGGGACAGAAGTTTTTCCAACTCGGCGTCGTGGAGGTCAGCCCCGACCATAAGCTGCTCGCGTACTCCGAGAACTCCGACGGTTCGGAGGCGTACACGGTCCACGTGAAGAAACTAGACACCGGAGAGCTTCTGTCCGACCTAATTCCCAATACTTACTACGGCCTGGAATGGGCGAACGACAATCGCACATTCTTTTACACCACACTGGATGACGCCAAGCGCCCCTACAAGGCGCTCCGCCATCGCCTCGGGACCGACCCAAAGACCGACGAACTGGTCCATCACGAGACGGATGAGAAGTTCCACATTGAGATATCCAAGACGCGCAGTCGGGCGTACATTCTCCTGAGTCTCAATAGTCAGATCACTTCCGAAGTACGATTTCTCGAAGCCGATCGCCCGGACAGCGAACTGCGGGTGATTCAGCCGCGCACCCCCGGCGTCGAGTATCGCGTGGCACACCACAATGACTCGTTCTACATCGTGACCAATGAACACGCGGTGAACTTCAAGGTGATGAAGACGCCGGTGAAGTCCCCGTCGCGGGAGAACTGGGTCGACGTCATCCCCGAACGCCGCACCGTACTGGTCGACAGTGTGGACACATTCCAGCATTTCTTCGCCATCCACGAGCGAGAGAATGGAATGAAGAAACTGCTCATCCGCAGCTTTCGCGAGCAGGCCGATTTCCATGTGGAATTCCCCGAGCCCGTGTATTCCTACATGCCGATCAACAATGAGGAATGGGACACGTGGAAGATCCGCGTCGGATACTCCTCGCTGGTCACGCCCAGGTCCGTCTATGACTATGACATTCGGCTAAAGCGACTCTTTCTGTTGAAGCGTGACGAGGTGCTGGGCGGGTATGATCCGGATCGCTATGTGACCGAGCGGACCACGGCGACAGCGGTGGACGATGTGAACATACCGATTTCGTTGGTCTATAAGAAGGGACTGATCCGCAACGGTCGCAATCCGACACTGTTGGGCGGATACGGTGCTTATGGAATGAGCAGCGACCCCGCCTTCAATCCGGACCGCATTAGCTTGCTGGATCGCGGGTTCATCTTCGCTATCGCCCACATTCGCGGCGGCGAGGAAATGGGACGCGCCTGGTACCACGATGGCAAGCTCCTGAACAAGAAGAACACGTTCACGGACTTCATCGCCTGCGCCGAACACCTAATCACCGAGAATTACACGTCCCCGGAGTTCCTCGCCATACGCGGCGGCAGCGCCGGCGGACTTCTGATGGGAGCGGTGACGAATATGCGTCCCGATCTCTTCAAGGCCGTTGTTGCCCACGTCCCCTTCGTCGACGCCCTCAACACCATGCTCGATCCCACTCTCCCGCTCACGGTGATCGAGTATGAGGAATGGGGGAACCCGAATGAGAAGGCGTTCTATGACTACATGAGAACCTACTCGCCGTATGACAATGTCGAAGCGAAGTCGTATCCCAACATGCTCATCACCGCGGGACTCAACGACCCGCGAGTTTCCTATTGGGAACCGGCCAAATGGACGGCGAAGCTACGAGCGATGAAGACGGACGACAACGTGATCCTCCTCAAGACCAACATGGGCGCGGGGCACGGAGGGGCGTCCGGGCGGTACGACCGCTGGCGCGAAGTCGCGTTCGAGACCGCCTTCCTTGTCGACACCGTAGGGGTGCGCAGGTAGACCGTATCGTTCAGGCCGACGTGTACGCGTGGAGGTTTCTTCGTAGGGTCCGCTGTGCGGACCTTTCTTTGGCAGACGCGGGCGTCGTATGAACCTATGACGAGCCCCCTGCCGGCCGATCATTGGATTGTGCTGTCGTTTGGCGGCGCCTGATTTCATCGCCCCATGGCAAACTCATTTGATGTCATCATCATCGGCGGAGGACACGCCGGCGCGGAAGCTGCTTGGGCGGCGGCTCGGCTCGGCGCGCGGACCGCGCTCGTCACCTTTCACCGACACGCCATCGGTCGAATGTCCTGCAATCCGGCGATCGGCGGGTTGGGCAAGGGACAGATGGTCCGTGAGATCGACGCCCTCGGCGGCATCATGGGCCTCGCCACCGATCGCGCGGGCATTCAGTTCCGCATGTTGAATCGCTCGAAGGGTCCGGCCGTCTGGGCGCCGAGAGCGCAGTGCGATCGCGATCTCTATCCGAAGGTCGTTCAAGACATCCTCGCCGGTGAGAAGAACCTCGACGTTATCGAAGGCTCCGTCGAATCCATCGAGGTGACGGAGCGATTGACAGGACTGTGTGCCACTGCCGTGTCAGCAGTGGAGACTTCGATGGCGTCCAACGAGGGTGCCACTGGTGGCTTGCCGACGGGTGGAGTCCGTCGGGCGGCATGGCCAAGCGAAGCGCCGCCATGCTTTCCGCGCGGGGCGCGTCGTCGCGTAACCGGAGTGACCTTGCAAGACGGTCGCCGCCTCACCGCAGGGGCCGTCGTCATCACAACCGGCACGTTTCTCCGCGGACTCATGCACTGCGGCGAGCAGCAAAGCGAGGGCGGGCGAATCGGCGAGCCCGCCGCCACCGGACTGAGCGCGGTCCTCGAATCGCTCGGTTTCCAGCTCGGGCGCCTCAAGACCGGAACGCCGCCGCGCATCCACCGCGATTCCATCGACTACGACCGTTGCGAAATCCAACCCGGCGACGACGTCGCCACCCCCTTCTCAGCCATGACCGACTCGATTCCGCAGCCGCAACTCCCGTGCTGGGTCACGTGGACCAACGAATGCGTGCATGACGCGATCCGCGCCAATCTGCACCGCGCCCCCATGTACTCCGGGCAGATTCAATCCCGCGGACCGCGTTATTGTCCGAGCATCGAGGACAAGGTCGTCCGCTTCGCCGACAAGCTGAAACACCAGGTATTCCTTGAACCGGAAGGCTACGAAAACGAACGCGTTTATTGCAACGGCATCAGCACGTCTCTGCCCAGCAACGTACAAGACGCCATCGTCCGAGAGATTCCAGGACTGGAGAACGCCCGCATCCTCCAGCATGGTTACGCGGTCGAATACGATTTCGTCCCGACGCACCAGACCCACTCCTCACTCGAAACGAAGCTCGTCGCGGGCCTCTTTCTCGCCGGACAGATCAACGGAACAAGCGGATACGAGGAGGCCGCCGCCCAGGGAATCATGGCCGGGATCAACGCCGCGCGGTCGTTGGTCGGCGACTCGTGGGAACCGTTCGTGTTGGGGCGCGACGAGGCCTACATCGGCGTGATGCTCGACGATCTCATCACCCGCCCGCCGACGGAACCGTATCGCATGTTCACATCGCGCGCGGAATACCGCCTTCGACTCCGCTCGGACAACGCCGACGATCGTCTCACCCCCGTCGGCAGGCGGCTCAGTCTCGTCGACGATGAACGTTGGCAACGCTTCGAAATGCGACGTGACGAACGGACTCGGATCGAACGGCGATCCCGCACGACGACCCTGAACAACCAACCGCTCTCGCTGTGGATGCGTCGGCCGGATTCCACATGGGAAACCCTGGCCGAAACGATTTATCGGGCCTCCGACGGACCCTTCTGCGCGGACGCGCTCGAACAGACCATGATCGAGGCCAAGTACAGCGGCTACGTGGAGCGGCAGGACCGCCAGGTCGAGAGGTTCCGACGATTGGAATCCTTGCTCATCCCGCCCGGTACCGACTTCGCGGCAATGACCGAACTCCGCCACGAGGCCAAGGAAAATTTCATCCGAGTCGCGCCTCGGACCCTCGGCCAGGCCGGACGAATCAGCGGCATCAGCCCGGCGGACATCACCGTCTTGTGGATCTATCTCACGGGGCGGCGTTCGACCGCTCTCGCGTCCCCCGTCGGATCGAGTTGACGCTCGCCGAGCGAACGTTCCGCGGCAGGGTACCACGCGGACGGCCCGACGAACCCCGATCGCCGCCGACGGGCGTACTTCGTCGAGAATGCGACCGGGTCGTCGGTCCGAAAGGTGTTCCGCCCGGAAACGACTCTCGCTTCTCGGCCCATCATTCCGAAATCAACTTATCGGGAGAGAAACTGCGGTGTTTTTTTCGTTGACGACGGAATCTGCCATATGTATCGTATAGGAAATATGGGGAAGATGGAAAGTTTACGTAGTATGCGAACCGGAAGGATCGAGGGGGCGGAGAGCGACGTGATGGCGGATTTTCGTAATAAGACGGTCTTTACGACCGGCGAGGTGGCGGACATCTGCAAGGTCAGCCAGCAGACCGTTATTCGCTGTTTTGACAGCGGGCGGTTGAAGGGGTTCCGGGTTCCCGGGTCGCGTTTTCGGCGAATCCCGCGGGACGCGCTGATCGCCTTCATGAAGAATAACTCGATCCCGCTCGATCAGTTGGAGAGCGGGCGGAAGCGAGTGTTGGTGGTGGACGACGACGAAGCCATCGTCGAGATGTTCACCGAGCTGCTCGAGCGCGATGGGCGGTTCGAGGTGAAGACCGCGGCGTCGGGCTACGACGCAGGCATCCTCACGGAGCAGTTCCGCCCGGATGTCGTGCTTCTCGATTTCAAGCTGCCGGACATCAACGGCAACGCGGTGTGCCGCACGATTCGGAGCAATCCGATGTACGAGCACATGAAAGTGATCGTCATCAGCGGCGTGGCCGATCCGGACGAAGTGACCGAGATCCTGTCCGCGGGGGCGGACGAGTTCATCCGCAAACCGTTTGACATCGACGCGGTGATCGAACGGGTCGTCCAGTTGTTGAAGATCGGGTAGGCGTTCGCGGCGTTTGTTGAAGTCTGCGGGCGTCTTCCGTCCCCCACCCTCGCAGTAGCGAGGATGGGGCACCCAGCACCGAAGACCACTGCTGACACAGCAGTGGCACACGGGGCGCGGGTCCGACACGAAACAAAGAAAGGTCCGCACAACGGACCCTACGAGATTCATTTCGCCGAGGACGTGTCTGTTACACCGAGGAAGTATCCGCAGCGCGGGGGGTGATTGGATGTCGCAAGGGGTGGTGATGGATTCGGTTCGCACGCAGCCGTCGCGGGAACGGGTGGAGCTGATCCTCGCGCAGATTGACCGACTTCCGACGCTCCCGACGGTCGTCGCGCGGTTACTGGCCGTCACGTCCGCGGAGGAATCCAGCGCGAAGGACGTCGTCGAGATACTCTCCGCCGATGCGACGCTCACCGCGTCGCTCCTGCGAATGGTCCGTCGCGCCGATCTTGGCGCCCGCAGCGACGCCATGACCGTCTCCAAAGCCGTGACGATGTTGGGATTCGGCGCGGTGCGCGGTCTGGCGATGGCCGTGGAAGTGTTTCAGTCGCTTGAGGGCGGCGCTGCGGACGAGGCGAGCACCGCACGTCGAAAGGGACTATGGACGCACAACCTGGCGGTGGCGTGCCTGAGCGAGATGATCGCGGAGCGATTGCGACCGGCGCGACGCGACGGGGTCGCGTTCGTGTGCGGGCTGCTGCATGACATCGGCAAGGTGGCGCTCGATGTCTGCCTACCGAAGAGTTACGCCCGCGTGGTGGAGCAGGTCGAGCGCGAGCGTTCGTGCATCTGCGACGTCGAACGAACCCTCTTCGGATTGGACCACACTCTCGCCGGTAAGCGGCTGGTCACGCGATGGGAACTGTCTCAGACCGTCGTCGATTGCGTGTGGCTACATCATCAAGAGCTTGACTCGCTCCCGTCCAGCGTGGTCGACCCGACGACGGTCGGGGTCGTTCACCTGGCGGACAACTTGGCGCGACAATATAGCTTTGGATTTTCCGGTTACCAGACGGTGTGCGACGTGGCCGCGGTCGCGGCGAGACTCGGACTCGACGCAACCGTACTTCCGCAGTTGCTCGAACGCTTGCCCGCCCGGATGAAACCGTTCGCGGAGATGCTGGGCCTCGACGGCGCCGGCGCGGAACCTCTCGCCCAGGAATCGCTGCTCAAAGCGAACCGAGAACTCAGCCAGCTCAACGAGAAGCTGCGCGCCGCCAACGAGTTGTTGGAACTCCGCTGTCGCTTCCTGAAAGCGCTGTCGCAGTTCGGACAGGGACTCTCCGCGAACGCGTTGGCCGCCGACGTTTGCCGTGCGGCCGCGGATGCACTGCGTGTGCTTCCCGGAATCGATCGCTGCGTCGCCGTTTCGTTCGACCCGACGAATCGCATCATCCGCTTGGGCATTTCACCGTCGGACGAGGCAGATCGTGAACCGCTGGTGCTGGACGCATCCGCGGCGGCGTCGCTCTTGCAATCACTCACGCACCTCGGTTCCGCGTCCGCCGCGGAGATCGCACCCGCACCGGAAGCGTGCGATCGCCTCTGGCCGCGATTCGGTCCCGTGTCCGAGACCCATCCGCTGTGGATTCTTCCGGTGGGTCATGCGGGCGAGGTCGCCGGCGCACTGCTGTTCACCGCGGCCGAGGCGAACACGCGAGCGTTGCGAAAGTTTCCGGACGAATGTCGCGCGCTTTCGACGAACATCGGGGTTGCGATGGTGGCGGCTCGGATGCGCGAACAGTCGGAAAACCTGGCGGAAGAGCTTCTGGACATGAATCGCCGCTTGCAGGCGGGTCAGCGAGACGCGCTGCGCACCAAGTCCGTTTCGATGATTGCCAAGATGGCCGCCGGTGCGGCTCACGAGTTGAACAATCCTCTCTCGGTCATCGCGGGTCGAGCGCAGATGGCGCTGGCGCGAGAGGACGTTCAAGAGAAGGACCGCGCCCTGACCATCATCCAGGAACACGCCCGTCGAGCGTCGCAGATCGTCACCGATCTGATGCGCTTCGCCAAACCCGAACCTCCGCGACCGGTCGAGCAACGCCTGCCGGACGCGGTCGAAACGCTTTTTCAGTACTGCGTGGATCGTCTCGGCGTACGCGCCGAGCAACTAAGCGCAGCCTTCGCCGATCCCGACTGCGCGGCGTATTGCGACGCGGAACATCTGCGCGAAATCCTCACCGCACTCGCCGCCAACGCCGTGGAGGCGGCCGGAGCGGAGCGTGTGCGCCTCTCGATTAACTCGCCTTCCAAGCCAACCGATGAACACATCCGGATCGTGGTCCGCGATGAGGGACCGGGCATGAGTCGCGAGGTTCTGGAGCACGCGCTGGATCCGTTCTTCTCCCATCGAGAAGCGGGTCGCGGACGCGGGCTCGGACTGTCCAAAGCGTTTCGTCTTGCCGAGATCAACGGCGGACGCTTCTGGATCGACTCGGCGCCGGGACTGGGAACGACGGTGACGCTGGAGCTGCCGGCGAAGCGAATGGCGAATAGCGAGTAGCGAATGAGGAGAGAGACGCCCGTCGACTTTCTTCCGCCTTCGCTATTCTGAATTCGACATTCGCCATTCGACCCTACGTTCTCCTCTTCTTCCTCGCGGATCGCTGTGATCTGACGTCCATCCTCGAGTGCGGTGTGGCACGGGTTTCCAACCCGTGCGCGCACCGGTTGCAAACCGGTGCCACATGGTGCCATACGGTGCCACACGGTTCGGCACCGCACGTTGCGGCGTTGGGCGTCGAGAACGAAGTCATACAGCGAGCGCTCATGGCCCGAACGACGCATAAGATTCTTTTGGTCGAACCGAACCCGGCGTTGGTGGAGTTGTTGGTTGCGTCGTTATCACGGCGCTTCGACGCTTACATCACCTGTGTGGCGCGGGGCGACGCTTGCCTCGATATCGAGCTGCTCGATCCGCACGATCTCGTGATCGCGGAAGCGTCGGGCGCGGGTACGATGGGTTTGGAACTCGCGTCGCAACTGGCGTCGCTGGGCAAGAAACCGCTGATTCTGCTGGCGAATGATCTGACTGCGGAAGACGTCGTCTCCGCCCTCCGACTCGGCGTGCATGACATCTTCGAGAAACCGTTCCCCATCGGCGACCTGCTGGACTCGGCGGAACGAGCGTTGCGCGATCGACAGGTGACGCTCCGGCGAGTGGTGAAATACAACCGTATGCGCAACATGGTGCGCCAGGTGATCCGCGAACGGCGCGACCTCAACCGCCGCGTCGAACTGGTCTGCCGCGACCTGGTCGGCGCCCATCGACGACTCGTCCACCGCGTCGTCGGCCTGCAAAAGACCGAGAATTAAAGGGCTTCCGGTTCCTCCGTAGCGCCTCTTCCTTCCCCCCTTTCTGAGGAACCGCGCATCAACAACGGTTTTCATTTGTTGGAATGGAGGGCGACTTCCATGGACAAGGGAATCGCCGCGGTTCACCCTTTCCGTGCCCAAACCTCGACATTCTTCGTGTCCTTCGTGTCCTTCGTGGTTAAGATTTCACCACGAAGGACACGAAGGTCACGAAGGGAATTGCTTACGTTACTTCCGTGCGGTTCCTGAGGGGAGACTGACGGGGGTCATCAGCACGCGAGACCGACGGCCCTTTCAGAAAAAAAGCCTCGCCAAGATCAACTGCAAGACGATCGTGACGGCCATACCGACCGCGAGGCGCCGGCGCGTAGACATTCCGGATCGCAGGGGTGGAACGAGTCGAAGCGCGTGTCGCCGAACTTGCGGGTCGTCGTCGCCGATGGCTTCCTCTCGGAGGCGCTCGACCAGTCGACCTGCCTGCACGGCGGAGAGGCCCATCCCCGCGGCGTAGCGAAGGACGCGACCGCGACGCGCGGGCGTCAGCCGTCCCGCGCGCAGCTCGTCGGCAACCATCCGTTCGAGAACATCCTGCGTGTCAATGCGCGGAACCCACGCACGACCACCCGTCTCGTCATCCGGTTCAGGTTCCTGCAATCGAAGGTTCAAGTTGGTCACGGCGGTGTCCCCCCCGCCGTATCATAGGCGCGCGATCCGTGCCCGTGCGCCGGCACCTGATCGTCACACGCTGGCTCGAGTGCAGGCGGGTACTATCGGACCACGGGACGCGAACGCGCCTTTCGCCGTGCGGGTCTGCGGTCGCCTCGCTTGCCCCGGTCCGTGTCGCCGTTTCGGACTGTTGATATAATCCACCATCTCCCCCGGCGAGGACCGCCAGCGAACGGCGGTTCGTGACATCTGACAGGAACGAAGGGTTCGATTCGGACCCCGGGGACCGTCTGGTGATGCAAATCGTGGATCGATGCTCGCACACGCTGGAGCGCTTCCTCGCCCTCCTCATCGTCCTGCTACCGCCCTTCGCGCTGCCGATCCGTGCCCAATGCCCTTCCGCGCTTTCGGTCCCGACTCCGTCGCCCGATGGATGGTTCGGAGCATCGGTGGACGCTTCCGGAGATCGAGTGATCGTCGGCGAACCGTACGCGCTCCGCGACGGCGTTCCGGTCGGGCGAGCGTTGATCTTCGCTCCGACGGGGCGGGATTGGACCGTTCAGGCGGAACTTCTCGCACCCAACGGCTCAGCCTACGACGAATTCGGCGCGGCGGTCGCGATCGACGGGGACACGGCGGTCGTCGGCGCGCCGGGCGACGATGAATCCGGATCGAGTTCCGGCGCGGCGTGGGTCTTTGCGAACACCGGTGGCGGATGGGAACTCGCTGCGAAGCTGCGACCGCCGGATGCGTCGGCGGGAATTCGATTCGGGACGTCGGTGAGCGTACGCGGGGGTCGCGTTGCTGTCGGAGCGCCGGAGGACTCGTCGGTCGCCGAGGCTTCCGGGGCCGTCTTCGTTTTTCGATTCGACGGGGATTCGTGGGCGTTGAAGGACAAGCTCGTCGCGCCCGAGACGCCGGTCGGCGCGCAGTTCGGATGGTCCGTGGCGTTGGATGACAACTCCGTCATCGGCGGCGCACCGGGCGATCCCGCGCACGGTCGCGACACGGGATCGGCGCACGTGTTTCGACTCGACGGCGGGAAGTGGACTTTCGACGCGAGGCTCACGGCCGCCGACGGACTCGGCGGCGATTTCTTCGGTTGGTCGGTGTCACTCGATGGCACGATGGCACTGGTCGGTGCCTGGGGCGGGTTCGGAGCCAGCGCGTACGAAGGCGCGGCGTACGCGTTCCGTCGGGCGGATGACGGATGGGTCCAGGACGCGAAGCTCGCTGCGCGCGATCCTTCCGCGGATGCGTGGTTCGGTCGATCGGTGGCGCTTCGCGGAACGACGGCGCTGATTTCAGCGCGACGGATGTTGCCGCAGGAGGCTCGGGAGAGGATCGTCGTCTCTAGCGATTTCTCCCCGGACCTGAACCCTGCGTTTTCGGTTGCCGCGGCAAACTCGGAATCCAGATCGGAATCGAGTTCTGAGGCGGACCCAGTCGACACGGTTCATGCACGCACGAAGAGAAGAGACCACGCGCTTACGCTTGTGGCTCGTAAAGACTTTGTGCCTCGCGCAGAGATCGGAATCGCCAGCGGCGAGGCGGCGTTGGTGTATACGTTC
>ORJL011749808.1_pt1 | contig 11761 bp, 9 predicted proteins | sample 1779941 | NCBI WGS metagenome assembly ORJL01 (sample SAMEA104232317, study PRJEB22302) | groundwater metagenome | biome: forest; feature: aquifer; material: groundwater | place: USA | collected 2011-08-07 | depth 5.8 m | reverse complement strand
CTGCTACGAGGAGAGTAGCATCCGGCGTCAGCCGGATCATTCATCGCTGAGGCGGTTGAACATCGGGTGCGGGGGAGGAGGTTAGAGCCGACCGACGTCGGCTGCTACGAGGAGAGTAGCATCCGGCGTCAGCCGGATCACTCATCGCTGAGGCGGTTGAACGCCGGGTGCGGGGGATGAGGTTAGAGCCGACTGACGTCGGCTGCTACGAGGAGGGCTGGCCAAGGATTCTCCCCTCGGCTAGGGTGGCGCCGTGCATTTGGAACGACTCTTCATCGACGATGGTCCCGGCGCGGTTGGCGTCGAGCGGAGTTTTGCCGCCGACTCGGGGTCGATTCGGAAGTGGGCTTTCCTGTCGGGAACCGATAACGCGCGCGAGCTGTTCTCGTGGGTCGCCCTCGCCAGTTGCGGCATTCGTCATGTGGAGGCCCTGCGCCACCAGATTGGCGGGGAACTCGCTCCTCCCGGGACGATCCGGCGCCTGGAGTTTGTGCAGATTCGACACGCGCCCCAGGAGTGTGGGGTGCGCCAACCCGCCCGCCGCAGCGGAGGATGGATCATCGCACCGGATGCCATCACTCCTGCGCCGAGAGGCGACCTGCGGCACATGGAGCAGTCACTCCCTTTCAGCGCCCCACCCGCGCTCCAGGGTAACAAGGGGTGGCTGCTGCTCGGCTACGGCCGCCGAGTGCGGGCGCACGAGGGCACGGACCGGTTTGAGTTTGACGAGCTCCATCATCGCCTCAAGCGATGCGCTTCCTTGTTCGATCCGGAAGCGCGGTTGACCGACCCGATGGCTTTCCTCAAGCGCTTGCATTTCAAGGGGATGTTCAACGGGCGCGAGCGGTCAAAGCGCTATATCACCTGGTTGAACCGCAAACTGAGCCCGTTGCTTGGAGTGTCGCCAGAAGCCTGGCTGGGCCGGCGCCCTGAGTTTCAGCGCGGTTGGGATGCCATGGCGGGGTGGCAAAGGACGTTGGCGACCCTTGCGCTGGATATGGCCCGGCAAGTGCTTGACGCCTCAGTCGGGCTGTACAATCCCTCCGAGCAGACCGGCGTGGTGATGTTCGACGGCTTGCCGCAAGGCGTTCCAGGGAATCGGTTCCGCGCATTCCTGACCTTGCTCGACGGTTTGTTCCCGAACCTCCAATACCTCGTCGCCCTGACGAAAGGTCAACGTGCCCTGGTGCCTGATGAATTGCGGTCCAAGACGCTCGCCATCCCCCAGCCCGCGCCACGGTCGCCCGCGCCCTCGCCCCGTCGCCTGCGAAAGGGCACGGCGTTGCTCATCGATGTGGACGGCCAGTTGCCGAATCTGGCGCTGATGAAACTGAGCCGGTTCATCCGGAACCAGGGCAAACGCGTGGCGTTGGCTCGACCCGGGACTGAGGCCGCCAACCCCGACAGCGTCTATGCCAGTTGCGTATTCTCGTCTCCCGGATCGGCGGCTCGCGTGGCTCGACTGCGCCAGCGTTACGGAGACGACCTGGAGATCGGGGGATCCGGGGTGGACCTTCGGAAACGGCTCCCTCCCGAGATCGAGGAGTTGGACCCGGATTACACGCTCTACCCGGACTTGAGTGGCCGAGCGATTGGCTTCCTCACTCGGGGCTGTCCGCGGCGTTGCTCCTTCTGCATCGTGCCAACGAAGGAGGGCAAACCCCGGCGCGTTGGCGACCTGGACGGTCTGCTCCAGGGCCGCAAGAAACTCATCCTCCTGGACGACAATCTGCTGGCGCACCCCGCGGCTTCGGAACTGCTGGAAGAAATGCTGCGCCGCGACATTCAGGTGAACTTTAACCAGACGCTTGACCTCGGGCTGCTGACGCCGGGGACGGCCGCGCTGTTGCGCCGCGTCCGTGCCGCAAACGTCAAGTTTACGCGGCGCGTCCTCCACTTCAGCCTGAACGACAACCACAGGTTTGATCTCTATCGCCGCCATTTTGAGTGGCTCCAGACCGACACCCGGGATCACATCGAGTTCATCTGCATGTATGGGTTCAACACCACACTGGCTGAGGATCTCGAGCGGTTTCAGTTCTTGCGAACGCTGCCGGGGGCTTACGTGTTCGTCCAGCGTTACCGGCCCGTTTTAGGCGGCCCCGAGCCCGACCTGAGCGGCTTCTTCGACGACCGGAGCGACGAGCGCATTGATTCCCTGGTGGGGGTGATGTTCCAACAGAACATGAAGAGCATGGAGGTCTATTATCGGTGGCTCTGCGAACTCTACGCCCGGCAGCGCGGTCGGATCCATCGTCCGCTGGTCGAAACGCTCTACCGCTACAACAACCGACATCGAATGGGAGCGTATCTGTCTAAACTCGAGGGGCTGTGCCGAGGCCACCGAGCTGCGACCACTGTATGAAATCCGAACCTCCAGCCCCCTTCGAGCCATTGGGCACCCTGTCCATGCGGGGCACGGAGAGTTCCTCAATTCAGATCGCGTCCAAGCGCGCGGTGATGGAGGTGCGGGTCTTGGCGCCGGACCTCTATCGGGTCCGTGTCAGCCGAGGCGGCAGCCTCTCCGCGCAACCGTCCTGGGCCGTGGTGAAGCACGATTGGCCCGCGGTTGCCTGCCGATTCGAGGCGTCGCCCAGCAGGATCACTCTGGCTACCGATGCGGGCCGATTCAGTCTGAACCCGCGCAGCGGGGCCTGGCGCTTGATCGACAAGGCGGGGCTGGAGGTTTTTTCCGCGCCGCGCGAGGCCATGGGCTTCGCCGGCGAGGAGGCCCGGATGGCGCTACGATTGGCCGAGGGGGAGAGCCTGTTCGGTCTTGGCGAAACGACCGGCCCCTGGAACAAGCGCGGGTTGATACGCGAGTTTTGGAATAGCGATGTCCTCGGTCATGCCTCGGCGATTCACCCCGGTTTGCGCAACCTCTACGTCTCGATTCCACTGCTGATTTCACTGCGGGAAGGCCGCGCGGGGGCTCTGTTCTGGGATAACCCGGCACGACAAGTCTGGGACCTGGGCAGCACGCGAACGGACCTCTTCAGCGCCTGCGCCGCCAGGGGCGAGATCGACCTTTATCTGTTTCTCGGCCCAACCTTGCCGGAGATCGTGGGCCGGTACACCGAATTGACAGGCCGAATGCCGATGCCTCCGCTCTGGGCCTTGGGCTATCACCAGTGCCGTTACAGCTACGAGACGCGCGAGCGCGTCCAGGAAATGGCCCGTACGTTCCGTCGCAAACAGATCCCTTGCGACGCTCTCTACCTGGATATCCACCATCAGGATGGGTTCCGCGTGTTTACCTTCGGGAAGGCCTTCCCGCGTCCCGCGGAAATGCTGCGCAAGCTGGCACGGCAGGGCTTTAGGGTTGTGGCAATCGTGGATCCGGGGGTGAAGGACGATCCGCGCTACGGGGTCCTCCGACGCGGTCGCAAGGCCAATGCCTTTGTGAAGGGGCCGGACGGAAAGACGGATTTCCTCGGCGAAGTCTGGCCAGGCAAAGCGCGCTTCCCGGATTTTCTGAGCCCACGCGTACGCCGGTGGTGGGGACGAGAGCAGACCCGTTTCCAACAGCTTGGCGTGGCGGGCTTCTGGAACGACATGAACGAACCGGGCGTCTTCGCCGTCCCAGGCAAGACCCTGGACCTCCAGTGCGTCCACGACACCGATTTCGGCAAGATGCCTCACCGCTCCGCGCACAATCTCTATGGCTCAATGATGGCCCTGGCCTCGAGGGAGGGCGCCCTTGCATGCCAGCCCAACCGCCGTCCCATGGTGATCACACGCGCCGGCTATGCCGGGGTGCAACGCCACGCGCTGGTGTGGACGGGCGACAACAGCTCCTGCTGGGAGCACATGGCCGATTCCCTCCAGATGCTGCTCAACCTGGGTCTCAGCGGAGTGGCCTTTTGCGGGAGCGATACGGGCGGGTTCATGGACAACACCACCGGGGAACTCCTTGCGCGCTGGACGCAGATGGCTGCCTTCACGCCGTTTTTCCGGAATCACTCGTTCCTTGGCACGCGCGACCAGGAACCGTGGGCGTTCGGGCCGAAGGTCGAGGCCATCTGCCGGAACTACATCCAACTCCGTTACCAGTTGTTGCCCTATCTCTACGGTCTGTTTGTGGAGGCCCATCGCTCCGGTGCCCCGGTCATGCGCCCTATGGCGTGGCATTATCAGAACGATGCCACCGCAGTCGCCGCGAGCGACCAGTTCATGCTTGGATCGGATTTGCTCGTGGCGCCGATTCTCCGGCAGGGCGCCACCGACCGAAGCGTCTATCTGCCTGTGGGCAATTGGTTCGATTTCTGGACCGGCAAAGCGCACCGCGGGCGCCACGCCATCCTGGCCCACGCCAGCCTGGACGTCATGCCGCTCGTTGTGCGGGCGGGGGCGGTCCTTCCCATGTGTGCGGCGGCAGGGCACACGGGGGCAATGAACATGGACCTGGTCAATCTGCATGTCTGGCCGGGCGCGCCGGGCGAACTGGCCTGGTATGAGGACGATGGCGAATCGTGCCAGTTCGAGCACGGCGCCTGCTCCGAGCGCCGTATCACCCACCGCCATCAGGGCCGCGGCGGAGAACTGCGGTTCAGCGCCGCGCAGGGTGGAATCCCAAGTCGCGTCAGGACCTGGCGGGTGTTGTTGCGCGCCTCCCACCGCTCGTTCCGGCTCAGGGTCAACGGGCAGATGATCACCGGCAACTTCGTCCCTGAGGCAGCCCTGGTCGGGTTCGAACTGCCCAACGATGCTTCAGAGATAGTGATTCAGTGGCGCTGACGAGCGATTCCATCCCAGGAAAGACGACACTCCACCACGGTAGGGCGGCATCCGGGTCAGTTGCGGTCATCCTCTTGGCGCAATCAGGACACATGCCGTGCGACGTTCCGACGCTGAATCTTCGCGCGAAATACTGTTCCAGTGGCAGCCACTCGTCCTCGCAGGCCACCTTGCGACACCATGCGCACATTCTCAAGAAGCCCTCCAAATAGTAGAGGCGAAGCAACAGTTTCTTGGTTACGACATGCACCGAACTCCAAACAATCAATATGAGCCTGAAGGACATGGCTGCCCGGATTTCAGCAGGGGAGAATGCCTCTGACAGTTCACATTCTTCTTGACCCGACCACTCCCCCGACATCAATCTACCGCCAGATCGCAAAACAGACGTTCCTAGTGCATTCCAGTGGTGGTGAGGGTGGGATGAACTCGATGGTTCCAGCGCGCTCTCTTTGACCTGTGGAACTCGCGCGGATGTTATGAATGCAATTGAACCTGCTCTGAACGACATCGCTCCAAGGTCATTGCCTCTGCCAATGAGCTCAATCCGGCACCGCGACGGAACGCACGGGTTCACCCTGATAGAACTCCTCGTGGTGATCGCCATCATCGCGATCCTGGCCGCCATGCTGTTGCCGGCATTGAGCAAGGCCAAACTCAAAGGGCAGCAGACGGTTTGCGTGGGCAACGCGAGGCAGTTGCAGCTTTGCTGGCTCATGTACGCGGAGGACAACGCGGACAGGCTCGTGTCAAACGATCCCAATGTCGGGCCGGGTTCGCAGGCCTGGATTCTCGGGTACATGCAGGATAACAGTCCGGATTCCACCAACAAAACGCTTCTCGAAAAAGGCACGTTGTTTCCTTACAACCGGTCCACCGGCATTTACCGCTGCCCGACAGACTTGGGACGCTCACTGTTCGGCGGTAGAAAAGTCCCGCGCGTGCGAAGCTATTCCATGAACGGCTACATGAACGGAGTGGATGTCGGCCTGGTCTTCTTCGGCCAAAAGGGGTACAAGGTCAACCTCAAGACCGCGGACATCACCGCGCCATCGCCATCGCAGGCCTTTGTCTTCCTTGACGAGCACCAGGACAGCATCGATGACGGGCACTTTGGCTTCGCGCCGGAGGGGGACAAATGGATGAATCTCCCGGCGATGTGGCACAATAATGGCTGCGATTTCTCCTTCGCTGACGGTCACGCGGACATTCTGCGATGGCGCGATCCAAGAACCCTCGCCATCAAAACCATCAACACGGTCAGCACTCCGAACAATCTCGACCTGAAACGCCTGCAGTCGATTGTTGCGACGAAGAACTGAGTTTTGACTACTTCCTGGTTCCCACGCGCTCCTTGAGCCAGTTGTAGTCCGTCGGCGGGACCGGTGCGAATCCTCCCCCTGCCCCGCCTTCCTTTGCCGGACGAACGGTGTCGCCTACCGCCCAGCGGTGGCTTTCGATGTGGCCGTCGGCAAAGTGGATATTGGCCGATCCGTTGTGATACGAGGCGGGCATATTGCCCCACTTCAGGTCATCCCAGGTGTTCACGAAGAACCCGTCGTTAATGGTATCCGGATGTTCCTCCAGGAACGCGAACGTGTCCGAGGGCCTTGTGAAGGAGCTCATTTTGAGCACCTGCACGTAGTTGGGGTTGAACTGGTCCAACGCCCTGTCCGGATCCCCGACCAGGGAGTTCAACGACACACTGCGTATCCGCGGACCGTTGGCTGCCATGGTGTGGTCGGAAGGACACTTGTAGAGTGCCACCGCCTCCCCGGTGTAAGGAAAGAGTTTCCCGCTCTTGATCAGCGCGACGTTGGTATTGTCGTCGGTTTTCCCCCAATCCTCTACGTTGTTCACCCAGCTCTGGCGGTCTTGCGTGGTTTCGGCCTTGTTGTGATTGTTGACCAGGCGATCCGAAAAGTCGTCCGCGTACAGGGTCCAGGCCAGGGCCAGTTGGCGCAGATTGTTACTGCATGCCGTGCTTTGCGCTTTAGTTTTGGCCTTTGAGAGCGCCGGGAGGAGCATGCCGGCCAGAATCGCAATGATGGCGATGACGACCAGAAGCTCGATCAATGTGAAACCAGCACGATTTTTCGGTTTTCGTTGCATACAAGATATCGATGTCCTCTCCGCAGCCTAGAGACTCGTGGCACCCGGTCAAGTTCTGTTGGGGTCGCGCGGCAGTTCGCAGGACGCACTTTCAGTGGCGCCACTAAAGTGCCTGTCCGAACTCTTTTCGCCGGAAAACTCTGTCCCGCCCCAACTCATGGAGATGACGGTGGCCCCTGGCGTTGACTGCCGCATCAACGGCTCCGACCAGGTCGGTAGTGCCGACGGATTTGGCCACCGCAACGAGTATCTTGGCGCCGGGGGCGATCGCGTGAGCCCATTCCACGTCCAAGGCTATTTCCGGGGCCCACCCGCCGTCAGTGCTTCTGGGCTTCCCTTGTGGATAGATGACTTGGACCTTGGTCGAGGAGATGCTGAGCGTCTTGTCGGGTGAGGATGCCCGCCAGAATCGTCAGGCGCCGAGTGGGCCGGGCCGCATAGCGCTCGAAGATCTCTGGCCTGATCGCCTAGGCGAAGGTGGAAGCAGCCAAGCGCAACGCCAGGGAGGGCGGTTGGCCGGAGGGGGGCCGCGCAAGCCTGACCCGAACCAGGGCGCGGCTGGCGCGTGCAGCGCGGTTCAGGGCCGAGACGCGCATCGGCGGGTCGCAGGACCTCGTTAGGTGGCATCTCAGGAGCCCACTTTTCGAATGAATCGGTTAAAGCGGCAATGTCCGATTTGTGACTATTAATGTCCCAAAAGTGTACAGACGATTCATAGTCGCGTAAGCTATAGGGAAAGAATCTAGCCGCCTTTTGATCGAGAAGTGTGGTGGGAAGCCGGTCAACAGCGGACTTCAGCAACCTGGCAACGTGACCGCTCACGCGAAGATATGCATTAAACGATGTAATGGTGAAACAGAACCAGGCAAGCAGGAACTGTGCGACACGACAAACAAATACAACTAATGTATGAGAACACATTGTCTTTTTGTAACCTTTGGACTTACAGCGGCGACAACGGTTTCTGGCGCGGTCGTTTTTTCGACGGATTTCAACTCAGGGGTCCCAGTTCAGTTTTCAGGGATCAAAACAACGGATTCGGTTGGAGGATACGACCACGCGTATCCAGGAAGCACATTCGCCGGCGATATGCTGGTCAATAGATCATCGGGAATTCCACAAAGCAAAACCACCCTCACACTTACCGGGTTGCCTGCCCATACAACCGTTAGTTTGGATTTTCTGTTAGCCATTGTTGATTCGTGGGATGGTAGTTCCGGAGGGTTTCACCCGGATATCTTTAACGTGACCGTCGGGGGCAGCACTGTGTTCGCCTATACGTTCGATAATGTCGGCCATCCACAGAGCTATCCAATAGCAAAGCGGCTCTTTAGTCAGAATGTTGCTTTTTCCAGTATGTGGGCGGATTCCGCCTACGACATGGCGGCGGAGCCTCTGCTTCAAAACATCCCTCACACTGGGAGCAGCTTGACGGTCAGCTTCTTTGCGAGTGGCGCCGGATGGCAGGGTGGCAATGATGAATTCTGGGGAATTGACAATCTGCAAGTCAGTATAAACGCCGTTCCTGAACCCTCGACCTGCCTCGCTGGCCTTAGCGCGTTGGGAATGTTGGGTCTGTGCGCCCGGAGAAGCCGCAAGTAGAGGTCTGCCAGAGAATGATCCGCAGCCGCTCGAAAGGGCGCCATTTTTTCCTTCAAACGGGAAGATTCTTGCCCTTCCCGATCCCGCCTTCGGCAGCGCATACGCTGCCATTGGCTAGATGAGCATGGCACTTGTGCCGGTTCTCGAGAAGAACCAGCGAAGTGGTGCTTTGCCGCTTTTTGCCGGAGCATGACAGCGGTGACAAGAAGGATTGGCGCATGACCTGAAAAAAGTTCCGCGCGTCCCCGTTTCGGCGAGTGGCATGGGAGTTCGCGCCAGCCCCGTCGAGTGCGGCGGTGCCCCGCCGCCGTGGATCGAACGGGAGTGTTCGAGGCGTGGTGGGCCCAGAGGGATTTGAACCCCCGACCAAGCGATTATGAGTCGCCTGCTCTAACCGCTGAGCTATGGGCCCATCAAAACCGATTCATGACTCGCACGCTCTCCGGCGGCCGGAAAACCGCGTTGACGCCCACTGCTCTCAGCGTCGGCAGAGCCATCAGGGAAGGATAGACGCGATGGGTGGCGAAAAGCAAGGATGCGAAACGAGGATGATCCGGGTATCAGACGCCAAGGAGGAGAGGGCTGGGGAAGCCCATTGAAGAAACGTACTGACACCCGGATCAAAAATATCAACCAGACCGCGACCCTCTACTCGGCTTAATCTACACTGGGAGAACAATTTTGCAACTCGCATTTTGTGTCACTTCCCTCGTGTCAGCATCTCTCATTTTGGCTTTCGACCGCCGGAGGGCCGAGTTCCCCGACTCGCCGCGATCAAAACGGGAGTCCCCGCGTTCCCCACCACCCTCCCGGTTGTCACCGAATTCGAATGAGGACTGCATCGTCGCCTGGGAGGATGATTTTGATCCCCTCTCCCGTCCACTGGCGGGCGTCCAGGTTCAAGCCGTCGCCCGCCGGCGCAAGTTTCGTAGCGGTAGCCACACGCTTCAACGGATGTGGCAGCTTCTCCGGATGGAGCACGCAGGCAACCTCTTTCGCCTGCTCATCCAGGTTCGCCAGCAGCACGTACGCTTCGCCAGGCCGACTATAGATGGCCGAGGCGCAGCGGCGGTCTGACAACGTAACAGCCTGGTTCCGCCAATCGGCAAACCGATACTTTTGGGTGTCTCCGAGGGGCTTGAGCAGGGGCTGCAATGCGAAGGTCTCCTCGCTGGCCGGCCACGGAGTGACGCCGCCCAAGAGCGCTTCCAGCGCGAACAACCGGTGCAAGCGCCGAGGCGCGTTGCTGTCGATGGTGCCGTAACTGATCACGCCACGCGAGCGGGCGCCGGCCAAGGACCATTCCAGCGGCAGGTCCTGGAGGTCCGGCGCGCGATTGGTCCATTTCTGATAACCCCATTCGGTGGCGACTATGTGATCGGCGAGATTCTCGAGGGCGAACATCGGCGTGGTGGTGTTGTGGACAATGACCAGCCCCCGCGGCCCCACGCGCTGCCGCGTCCATTCCATCAGGTCCAGCAATTCATCAATGTCCCAATGCCCTTGGGCCACCGCGTTGGCGCTCTTGCCCTCGTGCAGGGGATTGCAGCAGAACAGAGCGACGTTCCAATCGTAATAGACACCGTCCAAAGGATGGTTTTTCAGCACCCGGTCGATAGAGCGTTTCAAACCCGCCAGCCAGCCGGACCGAAGGCACATCTGCGCGCCAAATTCGTTGGTGCCGCGGAAAAAGTTGTGCTGGAGAGCCCCTTTGCGATTCATCCGGCCCCACTGGGCGCCGTGTTCCTGAAACTCCTGGGTGCTGGGGTGCAGTTCTTTGTTCGAGAAGTAGGTCGCGGTGCGGATGCCCGCATTCCGACAGGTCGTCAAGACTTTGTCGTAGCCGCCCATGTCCGGATATGGCGGGTATGAGCCGTCGCGCCAGAACAAGCCATCGTCGTAGTAGTCACCATCGTTATGGCAGTGAACGGTCTGGTAGCCTTTCTCCGCCCAGCGCCGGATTTCGTCCGCCGAAACCCAGTTGCCCTTGTTGCGATTGAAGGAAGTGTGCAGCCACGGTTTCTGGGCGTGCCCCTCAAGCAGCGGAACAGCGAGGTAATAATCGAACACGCAGCCATTGGTCAGCATCGTCGAGCTGTTGGTGCACCACAGTGGAGAAACAGACAGCGCCAAGCCGGGCGGCTCCTGGCTGGGTTGAACCGAGCATGACGCTTGGCCGCGCCGGCCCGTGAGTTGCAGATCCCATTGCGAGAGATCCGATCCGACAAACCATTCCAAACCCTCGACGCCGGGATCAGCGAAGATCATCGAGCGCGGCACAAAGCGCGTCTGGAGCGGCTTATCCGCAGGCTCACCCAGGCGCAGCTTCCGCCATAGATTGCTTCCGAACGAGAAGGGCGGCGCGCCCTCCTCCTCCGAGGTGCCTTCCCGATGGCCGTAATTCGAAAGGCTGGGCGCCAGAACCGTTGAGAAGGGACACACCTCACGCACGCGAAAGCCGCCGGTCGGAACGAGGAACTCCTTATGAATCTTCACGTAACCCCACCTGTACTCGGAGGTGGACCTCACTCGCACACCCGAGGCGCGGCCTTGATTGTCGATAAGCCTGCTCTCCACGGTCACGATCTCGTTCAAGCCAGCCCGTCCATGAGTCACGTTGGGTTTTGCGTCCTTCAAGTCGCTCCACACGTTGCCGTTTTCATCCCGGACACGGGTTTCGACGGGATGCACCAGCAGATTGGCGGCTTTGCCGTGCGTGAGCCTGATCCGGCTGATGGCGCCGCCTGCTTTCAGATCATGCTCGATGGCGTAGAACGGTGTCTGCAACGTCAGGGTCCCGGCCGCTTTAGCCTCCTTCACGGAATAGGCTTGGGGCCATGTGCTCGAGGTCTGTTCCCCTGCCCCCGCCCGCATCGCGCCGCCCAGCAAGACCATCCCGGCCAGAATTGAAGACCGCGTGCTCGTGGTAACAACAGTTCGCATCATCCGGTTCACGATGGAAAGATTCATGGAAGGATTATTGGTCGCTTGGACTTGAGCAGCAAGGAAAACAGCGTGGGGCAGACCTCCGGTCTACCGCTCGAGTTTGGACATACCCTGAATGAAATCCCAACGGGATTTCGCCTCAAAGCCCAAGGTTGCGAGGCACGAGCTACCTTGGGTAACACCGGCGAAAAGGGTCTCAACTCCAACGGGATTGCGGCTGTGGAAAACCGTTCAGACGCAACCCCGTTGGGGTTGGACCAGGGCTTGGTTGAACACGCCGTCGCAGCGGCGCGTGAGGGCGCGCGGTCTGATCCAGGAGCGGTGCAAGATCTCCCTGGCGTAGCGCAGACTTCCAAGTCTGCCG
>ORJL011374463.1_pt1 | contig 11765 bp, 12 predicted proteins | sample 1779941 | NCBI WGS metagenome assembly ORJL01 (sample SAMEA104232317, study PRJEB22302) | groundwater metagenome | biome: forest; feature: aquifer; material: groundwater | place: USA | collected 2011-08-07 | depth 5.8 m | reverse complement strand
TCTAATAGCAGACCCGGCTACATACAACTTCTCAATGACAAACCTCTCTTCAAAAGACAAATGGTGATACTTCATGACAATTAAATTAATTTTGCTAATACATTAATTCTAACTGTCCTACTTCAAAGGTAACTAGATGTAATTCCGCCAGAAAGTGCTCTTCGCATAGGGTTGCGTTGTCGTCGTGTTCCGACGTGGTTGGCTTCTCCGTTGGTCAACCTCGGGGGTATCGTTGATCCCCTTCGGCAATCTTCGGGTGGTTTTTAGGGGTTTCCCCCATCCGTTTCTGGCGGTCCTTGATTTTCTCGCGATAGTAGAGAGAGTGAGTCCGCAGTGTTATGCGGAACGTGCAGGGGGGGTGCCGCGCTTTCGAGCGTGGCACCCCTTTTTTGTGTTTTCTGCTATACTCTTTTGGGAGTTAAACATACCAATATACAAATGGTACGAATGATACCAATGGATACGAATACAACCACCAGAGCGAGATGCGGGCAAGATTGAAGTCCTGGTGAGCTGCAGGGTAGACGCCCAGTCTATGACTATTCCACTACGGTATCAATCTTAACTTTAGTATGAGCAAGCTAACAGATACCACTTCGGAGCGAATACAAGAGATTGAGGCGCTTATGGCAAGCGGAGATTTTTGGGCTGATAAAAATAAGGCACAAGAGGTGCTTCGGGAGTACAACGAACTGAAGAAGGGAGGTAATGTGGAAAATCTTGATGGCGGAGACGCCATACTGACTATCTTTTCCGGCGCGGGGGGAGACGATGCCGAGGATTTCACCGGCATGCTTCTTGAAATGTATCGCAAATTTTTTACGCGGAAAGGGTGGAGCGTCGGCATCATTAACCAGAACCAAAATGACCAGGGCGGTTTTCGGAACATCACGGTGGAAGTAAACGGTACGGAGGCGTACGGAACACTCAAAAACGAGAGCGGTGTGCATCGCCTTGTCCGCATCTCGCCGTTTAACGCGCAGAAGAAACGACAGACCTCCTTTTCTATGGTAGAGGTCATTCCGAAACTTCCACCCATGGACAAGCATGTGGAGATTCCGGAGAGAGAACTTGAGATTACCACCGCTCGCGCGGGCGGTCCCGGCGGGCAAAATGTGAACAAACGCGAAACGGCGGTGCGTATTGTGCATCTACCGACGAATATCTCGGTGCATGTCACTTCGGAACGCAATCAGGCGCAGAACAAAGAAAAGGGCTTACAGATGATAAAAGGGAAACTATTCAAGATGCGGGAAGCCGAACGGATAGCGAAAGAAAAGGGGATGCAAATATCACAGACTACCGAAGTCGCGTGGGGCAATCAAATCCGCTCCTATGTGCTCCATCCGTACAAAATGGTGAAAGACCACCGCACCGGCGTGGAGACATCGCAGGTGGAGAAGGTTCTCGGCGGTGAGCTAGATGAGTTTATAACGGCCGAGCGAAGTTTGTAGATCCGAGACGTCGGGAAGTTTGGTTGTGCTGTTGTATCTTTTAATTCTTCACAAGCGTAACCCCTTTTTCTTTATCGTACGCAACGTCGTATCCGTACAGATTGAGAGTTTCTTTGGTTGCGTAAAACTGGGCTTCTGACATTGCGATCCTGCCTGTACTATCGGAAAGAAAATGCTTCACGGCAGTGCCCAATTTTTCATCAACCGCGCGCAACTTTTCAATGAGACCTTTCGCGTGGGTATCGCTCACGGACCCAACCTCGGACATATAAAATCCTTCGGAAATTTTCTTACCCAAAAGATTGTCACCTCTGAAATTTCTCTTCCCGATATTGCTCAATGCGTCAAGGGCTTCCTTTGACGGTTGTTCCAGAAAATAGAGCGTAACGGCGTCGTGTCGCGCGAGAGCGGAAGCTCCGGTTTCGGGGTCCCCAAATTTATAATTTCCTTTGAACACCCCGCGTTTGATGAGACTGTCCAATTCGCGGACAACATCCGGTGTTACATTTATATTCAGACTTCCCCGAGTTTCGGTTTTTGTCCCTTCCGATTTTGACGGGAAGATGCCTCGGTAGTTCCAGCCGTTTTGAATTTTTGATTGCATACCCTCTTGATGTTGGAGCGCGTATTCCCACGCCTTGTTGTACTCGGGATTAACGGGGTAATCGGCTGTCCTTTTTTCTTGTCGTGAATCTTCAAGAAGAACCTCCGCTATCTTTGTTCTGTTTCCATCTGTCTTTATCTCCTCAAGAAGAGCCTTCAGCGCTTTTTTGAGAGCAGGTCTTTCGGTTTTCGCTATCCGTTGATTGAATACTTCCGTAAGTTTGGCAATCGGTTTACTCTCGGTGACTACCCCTTCTTTTTTCGGAGGACTCGCGACCTCAGGTTGTGTTGCAGTCGGTTTTATCGGAGTCGGCACGCCCAGATCTTTTCGCACCTTACTCAATTGTTGTTGATCGGCCTCAACTCTTTTGAGTCTGGATTGCTCCAACGCGAGCCGATTCAGTAGATTTGCATAGATATTTTTATCAATTTCTTGACCGAAGGTCATAGTCAGAGAAGCATCCGGATTTGCTTTCTGTGATTCTTTCCATGCATCTTCCGCCTTATTCAGGATAAAAAGCTCTTCCGGTGAGAGAGTGCCGATTGCAGTGGTTCCCTTGATATGTTCAGCCACCAATTCCGCTGCTTGTCGCTGGAGTAAAGGGAATTCACGTTTCTGATCTTCGGTTAATAGCGCATACTGCTCGGTAGATATCTGCTCTTTTCCGACTTCTCGCGCCTTTTCACGCTCGCGTATGTGCGCCAATCCCGCCGTACGGCGCTCCTGTACAGCTCGATTCTGTTCCTCGTCAACATAGATCGGTTCCGTCCATAGTTCCTCTGCAACTTCGCTCGGAAGCCCGGCATACTGGGGAGGGACAATGTTTTCGGGCTCAACGGAAGATGGTCGTTTAGCTCCTTCCGGCGAAAGATTTGCGGTCTCAACTTTTTGGTTTTTTCCGTCCATGTTGCCTATAAGGATAGCAACTAATTATAGAATGAGGAAGTAGGCAAGATTAATGTATTGCATGAAGCTTGAGTGTGGGCTAGAACACTCACTCACTGGCTTTTTCTTAATTTTAGATTTACAATGTACACTATGAAACTGGTACGAAAGTACGAAACACTGAATCCATTTTCGTAATTTTGCATTTTTAAATTTTGTTCGTAGTTCGTATTGTCATGATACATTTTGATAAAGTCTCAAAAATTTACTCCGATGACTCCGCGGCGCTTGACGGCGTTACGTTTACCATTCAATCAAAAGAGTTCGTTTCCATCGTAGGTCACTCCGGCGCGGGAAAAACCACTCTACTCAAGATGATTCTTGCGGAAGAACGCCCTACCAAGGGTTCGGTCTTTTTTGAGTCTACAAACGTTCATTTGCTTAAACGCTCTAACCTTCATAAATACCGGCGTAAAATCGGTTCCATTTTTCAGGACTTTCGGTTGCTTCCGGGAAAGACCGCGTACGAGAACATCGCGTTTGCCATGGAAGTAGCGGGGCGCACGGACGAAGAGATAGCGGCGGATGTGCCATATGTTTTGGAGCTCGTGGATTTGGGAAATAAAATGTGGAATTTCCCGCATGAACTTTCCGGAGGAGAAAAACAGCGCGTGGCAATCGCGCGCGCGATCGTGAACCAGCCGGATGTGGTAATCGCGGACGAGCCGACCGGCAATCTTGACCCCATCAATACCTTTGAGATTGTGCAAATTCTGAAAAAGATTCATGATTTGGGGACAACCGTGATTCTGACCACGCACAACAAGGGGGTGATTGATTCGCTCGGCAAGCGTGTGATTACCATGGAGCGGGGGAGAGTGATACGGGATGATCCCACCGGTAAATATGTTTTGTAAGAACAAAACATATTTACCGGAAAGCTCAATGTTCAAGTATTAATTATCAATCAATGCCCGAAACTGCGAGAATTTTCAATTTAGAAGAACGAACAGCCGTATTTGCGGAGGGGGTAATTAGATTCAGTCGTACATTGAAGATTGATGCGGTAAACCAGAGAATTATAAATCAGATCATAGGGTCATCCGGTTCAATCGGAGCAAATTACTGTGAAGAGGTTGAAGCAGAAAGCAAGAGGGATTTTATTCATAAAGTAGGAATTTCAAAGAAAGAAGCAAAAGAAACAGGACATTGGCTTCGTCTTTTAATCGCCGCTCATCCGGAACGGAGAGAAGAAATCAGTCATTTTCAGAAAGAATCTCATGAGTTACTCCTGATATTTTCAAAGATTATTCGTTCTTCTAAAGCGAATCGCCCCATTGAAAATTCTAAACTTTGATTACTGGTTGAAAATTGTAAATTGATAATTAACATCATGTTCTGGACCAACTTCAAACGAGTCATGAGCGCGGGCTTTACCAATTTCTACCGAAATGGGTTTGTGTCGCTCGCGTCGGTTTTGGTAATGACGGTAACACTGTTCGTCATTGGCAGTGTGCTGTTTCTCTCCGCGGCGCTCAACGCTTCTCTGGAGGAGATAAAGAGTAAAGTAGATGTGAATGTGTACTTCCAAACCGGAGCTCCCGAGGCGGAAATTCTCACGCTTGCCGAGTCGCTCCGCGCGTTGCCGGAGGTGAAAGAGGTAGAGTACCGTTCGCGTGAACAGGCGCTTGAAAGTTTTCGCAAACGCCACGAGGGTGATGAACTGACACTCCAAGCGCTCAATGAGCTTCCCGATAACCCGCTTGGCGCGGTACTCAATGTGCGCGCGGAAGAGCCCTCGCAGTATGAAGGTATCGCCCGTTTTCTTGAAGGAGATTCCGCGCTCTCAAGCGGTAATCGCCGTATTATTGACGAGGTCAATTTCTATGACAATAAAGCCGCTATTGACAAGCTGACTCGACTTATTGACTCCGCCGAGACACTCGGGTTTGCACTTACCTTGGTGCTCATCATCGTCTCAATTATTATCGCGTTCAATACCATCCGTCTCGCCATTTACATTTCGCGCGAGGAAATAAGTGTGATGCGTTTGGTGGGGGCTTCAAACAAGTACATCCGCGGTCCGTTCGTGGTGTCGGGAATTCTCTACGGAGCTTCCGCCGCGCTCCTTACTCTTGCGGCGTTTTATCCGCTGACGTACTATGTGGGAGACGCGGCCGCCAACTTTTTCAGCGGTCTTCAGTTGTTCAAGTATTATCTGGCGCACTTCGGCGAGTTTCTTCTCATCATTCTCGGTTCGGGAATCGTGCTCGGGGCGGTGTCCAGTTTCTTGGCGGTGAGGAGGTACCTTAATGTATAACCAATAACGGATAACTGAATGACTGAATAACTCAAACATGAATTTCGAAGTCCCGTGATATATCACTGTGTAGGTAGAAAGGGGAGATGTAAGTTGTAAGATTTAAGTAAGAAAAAAGCGAGACCGGGGTCTCGCTTTTGGTTTGTGTTAGAAGATCGATTTAGTTGGCCTCACCTGTTTGAGTGTCAGTGCTTCATCTTGAATCTTGTTAGTAAAGCGGTGGTAGTCTCAAGAGATTCCCTCACATCAGTTTCGGCGGTTGTCGCCCGTTGCTCCAACTCTTGGAACCGACGGAGGATTTCTCGCTCAACTCTTTCTATAGCCGTCTTCCTCTCCGCCATTTTTTCTTGGTATCTGGCAATGTAATGGTCATGCGTTTCGCCCGTTTGAAGAAATATCTTGCCGTGGAGGTCCTCCTCGGGGACGCGGAGCTCGGCCAGTAATTTCGGCAGAGTGTTTTCAGGGCTATCCAATGGTAGTTTTACATGCTTGTAATCCATAATGCTTTAGGGTTTTGAGAAGTTCTCGTTTCTAAATCAAATTATAAACATATAAACACCTTTGTCAATCAAGCATACGGGAAACAAATCTGATAAGATTGAGGCACTATTTTGTAAATAATCATTATGAAAGCAAAACGGCATAAATACATTTTCGTTATCGGTGGGGTAATGTCGGGTGTCGGCAAGGGAATAGCAACTTCATCAATCGGAACCCTTCTTCAGGCGAAGGGTTTTTCCGTTAATCTCATGAAGGTGGATCCGTACCTCAACGTGGACGCGGGAACCATGAATCCGACCGAGCACGGCGAAGTATTCGTGCTCAATTCGGGTCTTGAAACCGATCAGGACATGGGCAACTATGAACGATTTCTGAATCGTGATCTCTCGCCGGATGATTATATGACGAGCGGTATGGTGTATCGGACGGTGATTGAGCGCGAGCGCTCCTTGGGGTACAAGGGGAAGTTTGTTGAGGCGATTCCTCACGTGACGGATGAGATTAGAGATCGGTTCGCGCGTGGCGCGGAAGTGAGCGGTTCCGATATTTCGGTCATTGAGATCGGCGGGACGGTCGGAGACTATCAGAACTTTCTTTTCATTGAAGCGGCGCGCGTACTCCACCTGCGCCATCCGGGCGATGTCGCGTTCGTACTCGTATCGTATCTGCCGGTGCCAGGCACCATAGGCGAAATGAAGACCAAACCGACGCAAGGAGCGGTGCACCAACTCAATTCTTACGGCGTTCAACCGGACTTTATTATCGCGCGTGGTCCGGTACCGCTTGACGATAAACGAAAGGAAAAACTTGCGATTTGGTGCAATGTAAAAGCGGAACATGTAATCTCGGCGCCCGATATCGCGAGCATCTACGATATGCCGGTTCATTTTGATAAGGAAAATCTCGGAACATCCCTCCTCACGACGCTCTCGCTCAAACAACGCGTCCGAAAAGATGGTCTTGAAAAATGGAAACGATTCGCGAGTCGCGCTACGACCGTCACCGATCCGGTTCGCATCGGTATCGTGGGAAAATACTTTGACACCGGCGACTTCATCCTCTCCGATGCGTACCTCTCGGTCATTGAGGCGCTCAAGATTTCCGCGTACCACATCGGGAAGAAACCGATTTTGACGTGGATTAACGCGAAGGATTTTGAAAAAGGGGAGAAAAAAGAAACCATTCTCGGAACGTATGACGGCATCATTGTGCCGGGCGGATTCGGGGAGAGTGGTATTGAAGGGAAGCTTGCCGCCATTCGCTTTGCCCGCGAGAATAAAATCCCGTACTTCGGGCTTTGCTACGGCATGCAGTTGGCGGTGATTGAATACGCGCGGAATGTCGTCGGTCTCAAAGACGCAAACACGACCGAGATACATAAAGATACGCCCTATCCGGTGATTGACATTATGCCGGAACAGAAAAAGTATATGGCGGAAGGGAAGTATGGCGCCACGATGCGTCTTGGCTCGTACCCCGCGCATCTTAAACCGGGAACAATCGCTTTCAGATCATACGCCGGTTCTACGTCTGGCACTAAACTAGAAGCTAAAAGCTATAAGCTAATCAGCGAACGCCATCGTCACCGCTTTGAGGTGAATCCCGAGTATATCGCGCAACTGGAAAAAGCCGGCTTGGTATTCTCAGGCGCTTCGCCGGATGGGGTCCTTATGGAAATAGCCGAACTTCCGCGAAGCGTACATCCGTTCTTTCTTGGCACGCAGTTTCACCCCGAGCTCCAAGCGAGACCTCTCGCTCCACACCCGCTCTTTACGGCGTTTCTCAAAGTCGCCGTTGAAAATTCAAAGAAGAAATAAGCCATTATGTATCCCGAGAGAGTAGAAACGTATAAAGAAGTTAATCTCGGCGGGGTTCTCGCCGGTTTATTTCATCGACAAGGTCAGTATCTGGTCAGATATTTTGACCGACAAATGACTAAAGAAGGGTATGACTATCTTGGTGAGAATTTGAGGATAAAAGGTGATGCCGGGAATTATTCCGATATGACGATTGCTGAGGAAGATTTACCCGAAGCTGTTAAACGCCTCCAAAAAGTCGTAGAAAAATCCGACAACACTGAGAAAAAAAGTGATGAGTCGAAGCCGAACGCGGATTTTCTGCCACCGTGGGCCAGACCATAACAAACAATACTAAATCTATTCTGATGTTCTTGAGAATATCAGAATAGATTTTGGTGAAGCACTATATGCCACTCGAATACCTCTATTTGCTGGCGACTCTTCCCGTTCTCATTATTTGGTTGATTTTCTTTCTCCTTCGTCGCGATCTCCGAAAGGAAATGATTGAGTTAAGTATTCTCATAGGCGTTTTGAGCGTGTTGACTTCCTACTATTGGTGGACGGTTGATTGGTGGCATCCTCCTACCATGACGGGAACCAGAGTAGGCATTGAGGATTTCCTGCTGGGTTTCGGAATGGGTGGAATCATGGCGGTGATTTATGAGGTAGTGGTCGCGCGGAGGTACAGCAAGCGCCGGGCTTCCTCACAGGGGATGTATGGTTTCTTTGTGATTCTGTTTCTGTTGGCGCAGACAACGCAGTGGCTTTTTTACGGAGTAGGGATTACCTCGTTTTACGCGACCACGACGGCTATGATTCTGGTTTCCGCGGTTATGCTGTGTATCAGAAAGGATCTGATCGTTGACGCGATGGTAAGCGGATTTTTGAGCGCGATAGTCTCAATGGTGTTTTATGCGACGATAATTCTGGTTTCTCCCGAATGGATTGAGAACACTTATATTTTCAATACCTTGAGTGGGATACGGGTAGTCGGCGTACCGGTTGAAGAATTTATCTTTTGGTTTCTGGCGGGAATGGTGTTTGGTCCGTTTTATGAATTTTGGAAAGGTCTGCGATTAAAGAAAGTGGCATAAGCCATCTATTCCAATGTTCTGCGGAACATTGGAATAGATGAAAGTTTATTATGAATATAAGCATTGGAATCGGACTCGCGTTTGTGGCAATGCTCTGCTGGGGCATCGGGGACTTTCTGATTCAGCGGTCAACACGCAAGGTCGGGGATCTCGCGGCGCTCTTTTTTGTGACGGCGTTCGGAGCGGTGGTGCTTCTGCCGTTCGTGTACAAAAATATCGGAACATTTCTGACCTCATCGTCGGACACTCTCGTGATCATCGGCATTTTGTGCGTAACACTCCTCATCGCGGCGCTTCTTGATTTTGAGGCGCTTCGGGTGGGGAAATTGGCAATCGTAGAACCAATCTGGTCATTTGAAGTTCCTGTCGCGGCTTTTCTCGCTTTTTTCATTCTCGGCGAGCGGGTAACCGCGCTTCAGACCGTTCTTATCATCGGGTTACTCATCGGTCTCGCGCTTTCCTCGCTTAGAAAACAGTTTCGCCTGAAGCATATATTGCTTGAACGCGGAACACTGCTCGCGCTTCTCGGCGCCGTGTTTATGGGGGTGGCAAATTTCTTCATGGGGTGGGGAGCGCGCGTGAGCGACCCCCTGATGGCGAATTTCATTTCCGATGTGTTCATTGCCGTGGTTACCGGTATTCTGCTTGTGGGAAGGGGAAGGGTACGAGAAACGTTTCGTGAGATTCGCCGTAATAGGGCGGTGCTCATTCAAATGTCGGTTGCGGATAAAACGGCGTGGGTCGCGTTCGCGTTTGCTATGACGCTCGCTCCGATTGGCGTCGTGGTCGCGCTTTCGGAGAGCTACATCATTATTGCGGTTATTCTCGGGCTCGCGGTCAATCGTGAACGGCTCGCGATACACCAGAAAATAGGGCTTGTTACCGCGATTATCATGGCGATAGCACTCGCGGCGATAACCTCCTGATGTTTTACCACTTGTCTAACAGCAGTTCGCCGTCTATAGTTTAGTATATATGAATACACTACAAAGCATCGCCAAACAGCTGGTACACAATGGGAAGGGAATTCTTGCCGCGGATGAGAGCATGAGCACCTGTGGCAAACGGTTCAAAAAGTACGGCATTCCCGAAACCCCCGAAATGCGGAGAAAATGGCGTGAACTCCTCTTGTTGGCTCCGGGAATTGAGAAGGGTCTCTCGGGGGTGATTCTTTTTGATGAGACGATTCGGCAAGAGACCAGTGATGGGGAACCGTTCGCTGAGTATCTTGCGGGACGAGGCATTGTGCCGGGCATTAAGGTTGACCAGAAAACCGAGCCCTTCGACTCTGCTCAGGGCAAGCCCTTCGACTCCGCACAGGACAAAACGCCTTCCGGTTCGCCCGAAGAAGAAGTGACCAAAGGGTTGGAGGGACTTTCCGAACATCTACGGGAGTATGTTGGTTTGGGCGCAAAGTTCACCAAGTGGCGCGCCGTCATTCGCATCAAAGACAATCTTCCGACCGACGCGTGTATTGAAGAAAACGCAGTGAGAATGGCGCGGTACGCGCTTGAAAGTCAGAAAGCCGGACTGGTGCCGATTATAGAACCGGAGGTGCTTTTGGACGGCAACCACAGCTTCGCGCGGTGCGAGGAAGTGGTGGAGCGTGTACTTGCAGTCGTGTTCGCTCGAGTGAAAGAAATAGGAGCTTCATGTGATGGACTCCTCCTTAAGACGAGCATGGTGCTTCCCGGCAAGGAATCGGGTGAAGCGAAAAGCGCGCACGAGGTTGCGAAGGCAACCGTGCGGGCGCTCATCGCCACGGTCCCGAAGGAAGTTGCCGGTGTGGTGTTTCTTTCCGGCGGACAGACTCCGCGGGAGGCAACCGAGCGGTTGAATGAAATCGTCAGGGAAGGAAAGAAACAAAACGCGCCATGGCCGTTAACCTTTTCATACTCGCGCGCTCTGCAGGAGACGGTGATGGAGGCATGGCTCGGGAAGGACGAGAATGTCGCGACCGCGCAGAAAGTATTTCTGAAGAGAGTGGAGGAAACAGCCGCGGCCGCGAGGGGAGAATACAACAAGTAAATTCTAAACTTTAATACCGAAATCCGAAACAAATTCTAATAATTAAATCAAGAAATCTAACATGGAAACACTATCTTGGACTTTTTGGATTTTGAATTTAGATATTGTTTAGAATTCCTGCCCGCCCTCGGAGAACCGGGCTTTAGCAGGCGGGTCGGATTTAGTGCTTAGTATTTTGGTCTTATGGAATTACTTGATGTCGCCATTTCTGCCGCGAGGAAAGCCGGAGCGATAACTCTGCGGTATTTTGAGACCTCGGTAGAGAGAGAGGAGAAAGATGACAAGAGTTTTGTTACCCGTGCGGACAAAGAAGCGGAAGCCAGTATCTTAGGAGAAATAAAAAAGCACTTTCCCGAGCACAGCATCTTAAGTGAGGAAAGTGGCGCGGAGAAAAAGAAGTCCGAGTTTGAGTGGGTGGTTGACCCGCTTGACGGTACCGGCAATTTTGTGAACGGCATTCCGCTATTCGCGATTTCTATCGCGGTAGTTAAGAACGGCGTGCCGGTAGTCGCCGTGGTATATCAGCCGGTGGGTGATTCTCTTTATACCGCGGAGAAGGGGAAGGGAACAACGTGGAAAGGAAAACCGGTCAAGGTTTCCGACGGCGGATCCGAACATGCCCTGATTACCTTTGGTCCGGGCAAGAAAGAGAAAGTACGGCTGAATCAACTTTTCGCGCGGGTTGAGCAGTTTGTAAAATCAAAACGCTACCTTGGGTGTACCGCGCTTGAACTCGCCTATGTCGCGCGCGGAGGGACCGAAGGATATATTTGTCTCGGGCTCAACCGATGGGACTACGCCGCCGGAGTGCTTCTGGTCGCGGAAGCCGGAGGAACACTCTCGCAGTTTGATGGCGCGCCTTGGCAATTTGGCGCGAGTGATTACTTCATCGCGTCAAACGGGAAGGTGCATACCACACTGCTTGAGCTCGTGAAAACCGCTTCGTAATATGAAAAGAAAATTATTTGCGTTGGTCGTCGCTTTCCCCGTAGTCTTTTTCGGAATTGTGGCAGGACCGCGCCAGGACACACGGGTAGTTCCCGCGGTTGGGGGAGAAGAACAGAGAGTGAGTGAGCAGAC
>ORJL011253945.1_pt1 | contig 11765 bp, 11 predicted proteins | sample 1779941 | NCBI WGS metagenome assembly ORJL01 (sample SAMEA104232317, study PRJEB22302) | groundwater metagenome | biome: forest; feature: aquifer; material: groundwater | place: USA | collected 2011-08-07 | depth 5.8 m | reverse complement strand
GAGTTCCGCGACCAGCCTGTCCGCATCGAGCCCCAGCCGCGAGAGCGTCGTCTCGACCCGGTGATTGAGGCGCCAGCCGTCGCTCGCATCGAGCGCCTCCTGAAGCTCGTGCAGGCGCTCGAGCAGCGTCGCGTCCTCGTGTGCCTCCGCCACTGCGTGCGCCGCCGCGTGGTAGTCGAGCAGCAGCCGCGTCGCGGCGCCCAGGCCCTCGGCGACCACCTCGAACACGCTCTGCCCGATGCGGAACTCGGGCTCCTGCGCGACGCTCGCGAGCTTCAGGTCCGGCGAGCGCCAGACCTTGCCGTCGTCGGCCGCGGCCTCGCCCGCGATGATTCGCAGCAGGCTCGACTTGCCGGTGCCGTTGCGCCCGATCAGACCGATGCGCTCCCCCGGCTCGATCACCAGATCGACGCGATCCAGGAGCGGCACGTGGCCGTAGGCGAGGGACACCTGGGACAGTTGGACGAGGGGCATCGGCGTGAATTTCGCCCCGGAGGCCTTCGGGCGCCCGGGGCAGCATGGACCGGCAGGGCCGGAATCGGGTAACCAATGCGAGTATATTGTGTCCTTTGCGCATAGTCGACGTTAGGTCGCACTTCGGACGCGGGGCATGCTCTGGCTGGCGGTCAAGACGCTGTTGCGCGAGAGGGTGCGGTTCGTGATCACGCTGATCGGGATCAGCGTCGCCGGCGTCCTCGCCCTGGTCGAGATCGCGATCTACCTCGGCATGATGGCGAACGCCACCGCGGTCATCCGCCACACCGATGCGGACATCTGGATCGCCTCGAAGAACATCCAGACCTTCGACTTCGCCCTTCCCTTCCCCGCCGAGCGCATCAACCAGGTGCGCGCCTATTCCGAGGTGCTCTGGGCGGAGAAGCTGCTGCTCTCCTGGGGCTACATCAAGCTGCGCAACGGCGGCAGGGACCAGGTGCAGATCATCGGCTTCAACCCGGATACCGGCGTCGGTGCGCCCTGGTCGATGGTCGAAGGCCGGGCCGCCGACGTCAAGGGCGGCAATTACATGGTGATCGACAAGACCTCCGAGCAGCGGCTCGGACGCCTGGAGACGGGCACGCTGTGGGAACTGAGCTTCGTGAACCGGGAGCACGTGTTCAAGCTGGTCGGGCTCTCCGAGGGCATCAAGAGCTTCACGACCGCGCCGCTCGTGTTCACCTCGTACAACCGGCTGAGCGGGTTCTTCGCCGACGTCGGCTGGATCGACCAGACCGCGTACATCGTTGCCAAGCTCAAGGACCCCGCCTCGCTCGACGCGGTGACCCGGGCCCTGCGTTCGCGCATGAAGGACAACGAGGTGTTCAGCAAGGACGAATTCATCCGCAAGACGGTGATGTACTGGACCGTCCAGACGGGCATGGGCATGGCGTTCTTCCTGACCGCAGCGCTCGCCATGATCATCGGGGGGACGATCGTCGGCCAGACGATCTACGCGAGCACGCTCGAGCACCTGCGCGAATACGGCACGCTCAAGGCGATCGGCGCGAAGAACTACGAGATCTACCAGGTGGTGTTCGCGCAGGCCGGAATCAACGCGGTGCTCGGCTACGCGCTGGGCGTGATCGTGGTCGTGCTGCTGAAGGGGAGCATCGAGAGCGCCGGCGTACCGATGCGCCTGACCGGGTCGCTCTTCGCCGCGCTGTTCTTCGTGATCCTCGCGGCGTGCCTCGCCTCGGCGTATTTCTCGGTGAGCAAGATCCGGCGCCTGGACCCGGTCACCGTGTTCAAGTCCTGAGGCGGGCCGTGGCGCCGATACTCCAGACGAACAACGTGAGCAAGCTCTACGGGCACGGAGAGAACGCCGTGGCCGCGGTGGAGGGGGTCAGCCTGGAGATCAACCCGGGCGAGGTGCTGCTCATCATGGGGCCCTCGGGCTCGGGGAAGACCACGCTGCTCTCGATGATGGGCTGCATCCTGCGCCCCACCTCGGGCGAGGTGAGCATCGACGGCAGGCGGGTGAGCGGCCTCGGCGAGGACGAGCTTCCGGACGTGCGCAGGAAGTACATCGGCTTCGTGTTCCAGTCGTTCAACCTGTTTCCCTCGCTCACCGCGCAGGAGAACGTCGAGCTCGTGCTGCGCATCAAGCACGCCCGGCGGGCGCGCCTCGCGGCGCAGTCCCTGGCGCTGCTCGAGCGCGTGGGCCTCGCGAAGAAGGCGCAGCTCCATCCCGAGGACCTGAGCGGCGGCGAGAAGCAGCGCACGGCGCTCGCCCGCGCGCTGGCGGGCGACCCGCCCATCATCCTCGCCGACGAGCCCACCGCGAACCTCGATTCGCGCACCGGCAGGGACGTGCTCGCGCTGCTGCGGGAGCTCGCCGAGCAGTCGAAGAAGGCGATCGCGATCGTCAGCCACGACCCCAAGGCGGAGAGCCTCGCGCACCGCGTCGCGCTGCTCGAAGACGGGAGGCTGAGGCAATGAAGGCGAAGTGGATCGCGGTCGCGATCGTCCTGGCCGCAGCCCTGGCCTACGCGCTCTTCTCGGGCATGTCCAGGCCTCCGCAGGCGCCCGCGCCGCAGGCGGTGCGTTCGCTCGTCGCGGCGGAGGGCAAGATCGAGGCGATGCCCGGCTTCGACGTCGACGTGGCGAGCGGCGAATTGAACGGCAAGGTGAAGCGCATCCTCGTGCGCGAAGGCGACACGGTCTCGGCCGGCCAGCTCGTCGCCGAGCTCGAGAACGAAGATGCGCGCGCCCGCGTGACGGCGGCGGAGCGCGAGCTCGAGGTCGCGCGCAGCAGGCTGCGCGAGCTGGAGGCCGGCGCGCGCAAGCAGGAAATCGCGCAGGCGGCCGCCGCGCTCGCCGCGGCCGCTGCGGAAGCGGAGGAAGCCGGGCAGCAGGTGCAGCGGTACCGGGAACTGCGCGAGAAGGGCATGGTCGCCCCGTCCGCGCTCGACGAGCGCGAGCGCATGTTCCGCGTCGCGCAGGCGAGGACCCGCGAGGCCGACGAACGCAAGCGGCTGCTCGAGGAGGGGCCACGGCCCGAGACCGTGGCGCTGTACCGTGACCAGGTGAAGTCGGCGCAGGCCGGACTCGAGTACAGCCGCAGGGTCGTGGACAAGACGCTCGTGCGCGCGCCCATTTCCGGCACCGTGATCAAGCGCTATCTCGACGAGGGCGAGGGCGTCACACCGGAGATCGCGATCCTCGCGATCGCCGACCTCGCCAGGATCTGGGTCAACGCGGAAGTGGACGAAACCGATGCGGGCGGCGTGAACAAGGGCGACCGCGCCACGGTCACCGCCGATGCCTACCCCGATCGCGTGTTCGAGGGCCGCGTGCTTCAGATCGCCGACTATTCCGGGCCGAGAAAGGTGAAGCCGAGCAGCCCCGCGGTCAACCTCGGCATGAAGGTGGTGCAGGTGAAGATCGGCCTCGCCGACCCCGGCCCGCTGAAGCTCGGCATGACCGTGAACGTGAAGATCCTGCGCGAGGGACGCTGATGACACTCAAACGACCCAAGGGGGCCGGCGGCACGCTCGTCGTCCTCGAGCACGATTCGAGGATACTGAAGGACAACCCGCTCGGCGACCCGCACGTGCGCAAGCTCGGCGTCTGGCTGCCGCCGCAATACGACGAGGCGCGCGAGCGGGGGCGCGGAAAGCACTTCCCGGTGCTGTACGATTTCGCGGGCTTCACCGGCACGGGCCTCGCCCACGCCAACTGGAAGCCCTTCGGAGAGAACGTGCCCGAACGCGCGGCGCGCCTCGTCCACGAGGGGAAGATGGGCCCGGCGATCATCGTCTTCCCGGACTGCTTCACCGCGCTGGGCGGCAACCAGTACATCAACTCGAGCGCGATCGGGGAGTACGCCGACTACCTGACGCGCGAGCTCGTACCGTTCGTCGACCGCGAGTTCCGCACCCTCCCGCGCCGCGAGCACCGCGGCTGCTTCGGCAAGTCCTCGGGCGGCTACGGGGCGATCGTTCACGGCATGAAGTACGCGAAATACTGGGGCGCGATCGCCGACCACTCGGGCGACGCGTACTTCGACTTCGTCTACTGGATCGACTGGCCGAACACGCTGAACACGCTCGCGAAGCACCGGGCGGCGAGGCTCAAGCCCGGTCCGCGCGACCTGCGGCGCGACGCGGCCTACAAGGGCGCGGCCGCGGGCTTCGACGACGGCAGGGTCAAGCGCTTCCTTGCGCAGGTCTGGAAGAAGGAGAAGCTCTCATCGGCCGAAGGCCACTGCATCATGAACCTCGCCATGGCGGCGAGCTACGATCCGGACCCGCGCGCGCCGCTCGGCTTTCGCGTGCCCTTCAATCTCGAGACGGGCGAAGCGCTCCCCGAACGATGGAAGCAATGGCGCCGGCACGACCCGATCTGCCTGGTGAGCCGGTATCGCGACAGCCTGCGCTCGCTGCGCGGCATCTACCTGGACTGCGGCTGGCGCGACCAGTACCAGATCCACTACGGCATGCGCATCCTTTCCGCGCGCCTCGCCGCGGCGGGGATCCGCCACACCTACGAGGAATTCGACGACGATCACTCCGACATCGACTACCGCATGGACGTGAGCCTGCCGTTTCTCTATCGCGCGCTGAAGCCCTAGCGCGCCATCTCGGTCAATAGTAGAGAAACCGCGCGATATGCGCGAGCAGCTCGTCCAGCCCCGGGCGAAAAGTCCAGCTCTCGAGCCGCACGTCGCCGCGGCGGATCCGGTTCCCGAGCGGCATGTTCTCCAGCCGCGCGAGCGCCGCGCGCACGGCGGGAGGCAGCGAGTGCGCGCCGCGCGCGAGCTGGTCGAGCACCCAGGGGGAGCCGCCTCGCGCTTCGGCCGGCGCCGGCTGCGGCAGCGCGCGCCGTGGCGTGAGCAGGATGAGCGCACTCAAGCGCCGCTCCTGCCCGGTCGCATTCGAGAACAGGTACTGCGCGATCGGCACGTCCTGCAAGCCCGGCACGCCGCTCTTTTCGCGCTGCGATTCCATCAACTCGATGCCGGAGAGCACGAGCGTCTGGTCGAACGAGAGCAGCGCGTTCGCGATGAAGCTGCTGCGGCGCGTGGAGAGCGTGCCCGGGCCGAAGCCCGCGCCCACGCCCGTCACGACGCCCGAATTCGTGATCCTCACCGCGAGCAGCATCCTGTCGTCGTCGACGAACGTGGGCGTCACCGCGAGGCCCGAGCCGATCGCCTTCTCCTGGATCGATCCGCCGCTGATCGCGTTGCCCTGGAGGGCGACCGACAGGTTGAGCCCGGAGAACGCCTGCGAGGGCTTGCGATCGAGCACGAGCAGCGTCGGGCGCGACACGATCTCGTTGCGCTGGCGCGTGGCGTTGGCGATGTTGAGCGAATATGCGACGCCCGCCGCGGGCAGGCCCACGCTGCGCGCGATGGTCGTCGTGCTCATCGAGCTGGCGGCGGCGCCCGCGAGCCGGTCGATGATGCGGCTGTCCTGCACGCTGCGCGATCCGCTGAACACGAGCTGCAGGCTGTCAAGGATGTTGATGCCGCTCGAGGTGCTCGCCTGCTCGTCATAGGAGATGAGCACGGCCTCGATGTTGGCCATGCGCGGCAGCGGCCGCCCCGAGCAGGGACTGGGAAGCGCAGGCAGCGCGGCGAAGTCCTCGTTCCGCAGCGCGTCGCCGCCCGCGTACGGAAGGCCCATGGAACTGCCGCCTGCGTAGGGAATGCCCATCGGCGCGCCGCCCGCGTAGGGCATGCCCATCGGCGCGGCGCCCGGGGACTGCGCGTCGCGGCAGTCGAACCAGTCGGGCGCGAGCTGCGAAGCGGCAGGCGGCGGCCGCTGCGGCGCCTGCGCGGCAGAGGGCAGCATCGGGAATCCGCCGGGCGCCGCGGGCGTCACGGGCGCCTGCGCGATCTGCGCGGCCATGCGATGCACGTTGCGCCAATCGTCCACGCGCTCGGCGAGCGGCACGAGCAGCTTCGCGCCTGCCCCGGCGCCCAACTCGCCGACGAGCGCGCGCGCACCGGCGTCGTCGCCCTCGGCGGCGCGGATCAACGCCGCCGAGCGCAGGTATTCGCCGTCGCGCGCGACGCGGCGTGAATCGGCCGCGGCCAGCGCCGCGGCTGCGCGCCGGACGTTCCCGCCCGCGTACTCGGCGGCGGCGAGCTCGAGCCAGAGGCGCGCGTCTTCGGGCTTCATCGCGAGCGCGTCGAGGTAGCGCGACTGCGCGTCGCCGTAGCGGCCCATCGCGACATAGAGCCGCCCGAGCTGGAGCATCGCGAGGACGTTGGCGGGATCGAGCCGCAAGGCGGTGAGATAGCCGGTCTCCGCGACCTCCGGCGGCTCGCCGCTGCCCGAAAGATACATCAGGTGATAGGCCAGACCGTTCAGCAAGTGAAGCTGCGCATCGCGCGGCGATCTCGCGATCGCCGCGTTGAACGCGGCCGAGGCCGCGCGCGGATCGCCCGCCTTCAGCCGCGCGATGCCTTCCTGCGCGGGCGCCGCGGCGCGCGCCTCGGGCCCGATCCGGTTCGTGCTCGACGAGTCGACGCGAACCGACACGAGCGGCGCGCACGCGGTCAGCGCCGCGGCGAGCAGGATCGCGAGCGGGCGGGACGCGCTGCGCATGGTCCGCGTCCTCCGTCACTGCGCCGCGCCGGGCGGGGACACCGGCGGAGAGACGGGAGCGGGGACCGGCTTGAAGCCCGCGGCGACGAAGGTCGCCGATACCCTGTAATTCGCGGACATCGGCAGCGTGCAGGTGACGACGCGGGTGAACGCGCAGTCGCCGTTCCAGGCGTACAAGTAATAGCCATGGTCGGGCACGGGGTTGAGCATGATCGGCGTCCCGGGCGCGAGCTGCGCGACGCAGCTGCTGCGGTCGCCGTGGCCGCAGCGCACGACGCGGCCATTGGTGCCGGCGTCGACGATGGTGCCGTGCAGGGCGGGCTCGATCGTGAGCGTGGGCCGCGTGACACTGAAGTTCGCGGTCACCCGGTGCGGCAGCGTCGTGTCGAGATAGCAGACGCTGCCCGTCGCTCCCCTGCAGTCGCCGTCCCAGCTCTCGAACGCGTAGCCGGGGTCCTTCGGCGTCGCGGTGATCGCCGTGAGCGCGGACGCGTTCAACAACAGCGTGCAGCTCCTGTCGCAGGCGCCGCCGACGTTCGCAGCGACCGCTCCGCTCCCGTTGATCGTGAACGCGACGTAGTTCGCGGTCGGGCTCCACGCGGGGCCGGGAACGCCGTTGCAGGTGAGATTGCCCGCGACGTTCGCACTGATCATGCCGTTGCAGGGCAGAAACAGCACGGTGTTGTTGAAGTTGTGGGTATTGCCGACCCTGCATGCCGCCGTCAGGTCGTTGCCGACCACCCGTATCCTCGTGCATTGGCTCTGGTACGGGCCGGACGGAATCTGCTGCGCGTGTACGGCCGGGGCGGCGAGCAGCAGCGCCGCGATTGCGAGCAACAATTTCTTCATGATGTCCTCCTTGCGTTTAGCGGTGGTAGTACGTCTTGAAGTACGCGTAGACGTGGCGCGACCCCGACATGCCGACATTGCAGCTCGGATGCGTTCCGCCGCAATCGCCGCCCCACGAGTCGAATTGCGTGTCGCTGTTGTTCGGAGACGCGACCAGCGATGCCGCGTGATTCCGATCCACCTGCAGCGAGCAGTTCCCCGAGCAGTCGCCTTGCGGCGTGCGGACGACTCCCTGGCCGAAGACCGAGACGATCAGGGTATTGTTCGATCCCTGCTTCTGGAACGTTGCCGAGATGCGGTGATCGGCCGACATCGTCAGGACGCAGGAGAGGTCGGCCGCGACCGAGCAGTCGCCGCTCCAGCCCGACAGCACGAATCCCCTGTCGGCTTTCGCGGTCAGGACGACCCGCACGTCCGGGTCGAAGACCACGCCGCACAGGCTCCGGTCGGCGAGGCTGCATCGAACGACGCTGCCGTGGGTGCCCGCGTCGACGATCGTGCCGTTCGCGGGCGGAGAGAGCGTGAGCGTATGCGGCAGGAGCCTGAAGTTCGCCGTGAGCCGGTGCGGCATCGACGTGTCGAGATAGCAGTCGCCCGCGGTTCCCTGACAATCGCCGCCCCAGCCCGCGAAGACTGAGTTGCCGGGTACCGGAACCGCGGTGATCTTGGCGGCCGGCGAGGCGTACAGCAGCAGCGTGCAGCTCCTGTCGCAGCGTTCGGCCGCGACCGGTCCCGCGCTGATCGAACCGCTGCCGTTGATCGTGAACGCCACGTAGTTCGCAAGCGGACCCCAGGCCGGGCCGGGCACGCCGTTGCAGGTGAGGTTGCCGCCACGGTCCGTGTAGATCGCGCCGTTGCAGGGCAGGAACAGCAGCGTGTTCTTCCAACCGTGGCCGACCGAGTCCGGGCAGCTCGCGAGCAGATTGTTGCCCACGACCCGGATGTTCCTGCACGAATTCTGATAGGGTCCGGATGGAATCTGCTGCGCGTGGACGGCCGGGGCGGCGAGCAGCAGCGCCGCGACAGCGAGAAGCGGGCGGATCTTCATCGGCGCTCTCCGTCCGAGGGATTCGAGGCCGCCGGCACGAGGCCGTGGCTCAACATGACCGTCCTCATCAGCTCGGGGTCGGCCGGGCGCCCCTCGCCGACCAGGCGGGCCATCGCGCGGAAGAACTCCGCCCCGATCGAGGCGGGCGCCATGGTCGACAGCGCGCGCGCATTGCACGCGCCCTCGTTCGAGAAGTGATGCGAGGCGCCGCGCGGCACGAAGCAGCGGTCCCCGGGGCCGATCCGCCGCGTTTCGCCGTCGATCGTGAAGGTCAGCACGCCTTCGAGGCCGTAGACGAACTCGTCGACGTCCCGGTGGAAATGCGGAATCGGCACGCGCGCCTGCGGCGGCACGGTGAATTCGAACACGGTCATGCCGCCCGCCGTGTGCGCCTTGTCGAGATAGAAGCGCAGCTCGAGCTGGCCGATACGGATAAGTTCCTCGCGCGGTTGTTCCATCGGGCACCTCCTCTGGTCGAGTACGGCGCCAATCTAAACGGTTGCAAATTGCAAATAAATAGTCTTAACTGCAATCCATTGTTGCAGGATTGAAACCAATGAACGACAGGCTGAAGGGCATGAGCGTGTTCGCCCAGGTGGTGGAGGCGAAGAGCTTCTCCGCCGCCGCGGAGAAACTCGGCATCTCCAAGTCGCTGGCGAGCCGGCACGTGAGCGCGCTCGAGCGCTCGCTCGCGGTGAAGCTGCTGAACCGCTCGACGCGCAAGCTGAGCCTCACCGAGGCGGGCGCGGTGTTCTACGAGCATTGCGCGAAGATCGTGCAGGAGGCGAACCTCGCCGAACAGCGCGTGACCCGGACGCAGTCCGAGCCGGCGGGCCTGGTGAGAGTGACCGCGGTCCCTGCGTTCGCGCTGCGCCACGTGCTGCCGGCGCTCGCCGATTTCTATCGGCAGTATCCGAAGATCCAGGTAAAGGTCTCGTGCAGCAACCGCGCGGTCGACCTCGGCGAAGCGGGATTCGATCTCGGCATCCGGGTGTCGCTGCGGCAGGACCCGAACCTGGTGGCGCGAAAACTCGCCGCCAACCGCACCGTGCTGTGCGCGACGCCCGCCTACTTGAAGCGCCACGGCACGCCGCGAAGAGTCGACGACCTGCGCAGCCACCAGTGCGTGGTGTTTCCGCAGCTCGCGCCGAAGGGCGCTTGGACGTTCAGGCGAAACGGGCGCAATTATCCGGTGCCCGTCTCGGGCGCGTTCGAGACCGACGAGATGGACGCCGTGCGCTCGGCCGTGCTCGCCGGCCTGGGCGTCGGCCTGCTGCCGAGCTACATGGCGGGCGAGGACCTGCGCAGCGGGCGGCTGGTGCCGCTGCTGCGCAGCTTCCAGGCGCCGCCCCCCGAGAGCGGCATCTACCTCGTCTACCTGCCCAACCGCACGCTGTCCTCGCGCGTGCGCGCGTTGATCGATTTCCTCGTGCAGAGGTTCGGGCCCACGCCCTGGTGGGACGAGGGCTGGTGAAAGACCGGCCGGGCGGTCCGGTGACAAGGCGGCCCGTATTCGTGGACAATGCGGGTCTTGCCGCGAGAGACATCGATCAAATGAGCGAACGACAGTTGCGTCTGGGCATCCCCAAGGGCAGCCTGCAGGAAACCACCCAGAAACTGTTCGTGCGCGCGGGCTACGACCTGCGCATCTCGGGGCGCTCCTACTATCCGGACATCGACGATCCCGAGATCCAGTGCATCCTGATCCGGCCGCAGGAGATGGCGCGCTACGTGGGCCAGGGCGTGCTGGACTGCGCCATCACGGGGCTGGACTGGATCCTCGAGACCGGAGCGGAGGTCGCCGAGCTCGCCGACCTGCGCGCGCCCTGGCCGAACTACGGCATCGTGCGCTGGGTCATGGCCTCGAAGGAGGACTCGGCGTTCAGCAGCGTGCGCGACCTCGAGGGCCGGCGCATCGCCACCGAGGCGGTCGGCATGACCAGGCGCTTCCTCGCCGAGCACGGCGTGAACGCGAACGTCGAGTTCTCCTGGGGCGCGACCGAGGTGAAGCCGCCCATCCTCGCCGACGCGATCGTCGACGTGAGCGAGACCGGCTCGTCGCTGCGCGCCAACAAGCTCAAGGTCATGCACGTGGTGCTCGAGAGCACGCCGCGCTTCATCGCCCACCGCCCCGCGCTCGAGGACGCCTGGAAGCGCGCCAAGATCGACCGCGTGCTGATGATGCTCAAAGGCGCGATCGCCGCGGCGACGCGCGTGCTGCTGTCGATGAACGTCCGCCGCGACAAGGTCGACGGCGTGCTGCGCCTGCTGCCCGCGCTCGCCACGCCGACGGTCTCGACGCTCTCCGACCCGGATTGGGTGGACCTGAGCACCGTGGTCGAGGAGGGCAGCGTGCGCGAGCTGATCCCGCGCCTCTACGAAGCCGGCGCGCGCGGCATCATCGAGCTGCCGATCAACAAGATCGTCGAGTAGCCGCGGGGGAAAACCCGCGGAGAACCGCGCCGGACGGGCGTCTCCGGGCGTTCAGGCCGCGCTGCGCGCGCCGGTCCCCGCCGATCCGCGGAACATCCGCGCGTTCTCGCAGAAGCGGTTGTCGCCTTCGACTCCTCCGGCGAGCCACCTCTCGCACAGGTCCTCGGAGGCGCAGGTGCGGCAGCGGCTGCGCGCCTCCTGCGGGATGGCGCCGCGCCGCCCGGCCGCTTTGAGCAGCGGCATACGCGCCTTGATCACGCAGAAATCGTTCACCCGCCCCGCGATTTCCTTCGGGAAATATGCGTCCAGGCCGTAGATGTCGGACACCGTGCTGCGCTCCGCTCAATGCGGCGATTCTAGCATTGCGCGGGCGTTCGTCCCGCCCCGCGCGCTCACTTGCCCCGGTAGGCGATGCGGTAGATCGCACCGGCGTAGTCGTCCGAAACGAGCAGCGAGCCGTCGGGCATCTGCTCGACGTCCACGGGGCGCCCCCACACCGAGTCGCCCCGCAGCCAGCCCTCGGCGAATATCTCGTGCTTCACCGCGCCGCCTCCCTCGACCACGACGCGCGCGATGCGGTAGCCGATCTTCGCCCTGCGGTTCCAGGAGCCGTGCTCGGCGATGAACACGCTGTTGCGGTATTCCGCGGGGAACAGGCTGCCGGTGTAGAAGCGCATGCCGAGCGCGGCGACGTGCGGACCGAGGTTCACCACCGGAGCGGCGAATTGCGCGCAGGGGCGGTTGCCGAACTCGGGATCCGGCGTGTCGCCCTGGTGGCAATACGGATAGCCGAAGTGCATTCCCGGCTTCGGCGCGTGGTTCAGCTCGTCCGAGGGCAGATCCTCGCCCATCATGTCGCGGCCGTTGTCGGTGAACCACAGCTC
>ORJL010263433.1_pt1 | contig 11766 bp, 27 predicted proteins | sample 1779941 | NCBI WGS metagenome assembly ORJL01 (sample SAMEA104232317, study PRJEB22302) | groundwater metagenome | biome: forest; feature: aquifer; material: groundwater | place: USA | collected 2011-08-07 | depth 5.8 m | reverse complement strand
TGTGGTGGCACAGATACGATTTTCAAATCTAGCTTGACAATCGGCCCGGTGTTGTGCTGTAATGGGTCATTATGAACTGTCACACTCTAGAAATCGAAGCTTGGGCCGAAGGGAAATGGGTGCCAGTAGTCAAACATGACTGCTCGGCCGAAACTATTCCTTTGGCTTTGTTCGTTCAATACCTAAAACCCGAACTCCCAATCGGTTACACTGTTGACGCCAGTGCTCGTCATGGTGTCGGGCGGGTTCGCGTGTTCGAGCTAAAGGATGAAAACAAATGAAAAAATACATATCAGATTGGAGATTTCAAGTCATTCGGCCCGTTGAAGTCGAATCGGAAACCGAATACTATGTGGTTATCGGAGGCCGACGACAACGCAAGCAAAGCCCTTGGGAGTGTGTCCATGATACTTTCGCACAAGCCAGGGCTCGCATCGTGGACATGAACGAAAGAAGGGTTAACAACGCAAGGGCCGAACTCGTTCGCTACGAAGCGGCGCTTGAAAAGGCAATTGCGTTAAAAGAATCGGCCGAATGAAAAGGTTCCTTTTGTTCGCTGGGGACCAATACTACCCTTGTGGCGGTTGGCGCGATTTTCAAGGGAGCTTTGATACTTTGGAAGAGGCTCTGGCGAAAGCTGCGGATATTCATCACGACTGGTTCCAGATTGTGGACTCTCAGAGCGGTTGCATTGTAAAGAGTTGACATCGGCCGAAGCTTATGTTGTAATGCTCCTATGACAAACAGAAAGTTTTACAAAACCGTCGTTCAAGTCGTGGTTTTATCAGAAGAACCATTGCCAGAAGAAACTGACATTGATGATTTACACTATCGAATAACAGAAGGGTGTTGTTCGGGTATTGTAAGCCGAGTGTCGCACGAAGAACTGAACGGGAAACAGGCGGCAGATGCTTTGGCCGAACAGTTTAGCGACCCGAGTTTTTTTCAACTGACGGAAGACGGTTGCGACCTTTAATATGCCTCTTTTTCTCGTTAAATACTATCGGGAAGGGTAGGTATCGGCCGAAAGCCCGTTCTAGTTAGGCGCTTACTGGAAAACGGGAATGAATCGGCCCACAGTCTGGCAGTCGGAATATGTTCCACGCTGGGCATTGAACTAGTATAGGAAAAGGTTTGACATCATTGGGCCGATTTGTTTTAATAGTCGCCATGAAAAAAGAATGGTATCTGGGTAACACAAAAGGGAATAATTCTGAGCCGATTTACTTATCGGATTTTGAATGGCAGTGCGGCTGGTATTGGGCCGGGGGTTACATCGGTAACAAAAACTTGCATTGCCATTTCGACGGGTGCTTTCTGGACGTTCCCGATATCCGGGGGCACTCGTTAGGAAACTTCGTAACGCCTTGGACGCCAAACCGTTCGGCCGACGCCAAGGTTGTGTCCAATGGCTGCTCAATCTGGGAACCGCTTTCGTTTTTCCTTAACAACTCTCAGTATTCGGAAAACGAATGGTGGCGCATTAAGGACTTGTTTTCTCAATTCTATTCACTGAAGAAAGCGGCCGAAGTGTTCCAATACGGCGGACACTGTTCGGCTCGCGGGCGCACTCCCGCAGAGCTCAACAAGGAAATGGCCAACAAGCTCAACGCTCACATTCGCGACGTTATCATTCCAGAGATTCGCAAGGCTCTCGACAAAAAGAGTTGACTCGGCGGAATGGGTGTGATTTAATACTCACCGATGCAAGTAATCAAAACAGACGGCGGCAGAGTCGAGGCCGGGTTGCCCGATAACAAACGGGGCGATTGTGTTATTCGGGCGATTGCCATTGCGGCCGAAAGACCGTATGCCGAAGTTCGCCAGTCGGTTCAGAGGTTGTCCGAACAATACGCCCTGAGTCATCGAAGCGCGGCGGCAAAGGCTATGGCAAAGAGAATTCGGGGCGATTACAACACCGACAAGGGTAATTTTGCGGTGGCTTACGAGCCCTACATTCTTTCCCTTGGCTTTGAATGGGTGGCGACAATGAAAATTGGCACGGGTTGCCGCGTTCACCTTCGAGCCAATGAGCTTCCCATGGGCCGATTGATTGTCAAAGTCAGCAAACACCTTGTTGCGGTCATCGACCGCGTCATTCACGATACGCATGACTGTAGCCGCAACGGAACTCGTTGCGTTTACGGATATTGGAGAAAAGTATGAGTGAAAGAACCCATTTGGTAAAGTCGGCCGGGATGAATATCGGGCCGAGTCGCCTTGACACCAGTGATTGGACCGACGAAGAAAAGCGTTTAGCTCAACGCATTCGGGCCGAAACAATCCAAAACCTCAAAGAGCGTGCGCCCGAACGGGTTACAGTTCAATTTTCCACGTCAACCCCGTGGTATAAGCCGATAATCGAAGTCGGCCCGAAAATTTGATTGACGGCCGGGCTTAGAGTGTGGTTCAATACAGACATGGATAACACTCAATTTATTCGATTGGTTTCGGCAATGGCTGCAATCGGCGCATTCGAGCGGCCGATTGATTACAACGGCGCTCGCTTGCCTATTCGAGAGGCACTGATGCAAGAAATGAACTTGGAACCGGAACAGTTCGACGATTTGATTAACCGAGCTCAAAACAAGCGGGAAGAAATCCAAGCAAACACAAACAAATGAAAAAAGCAATCTCAGCTCTACCCCTCGTTGCCGCCGCGCTCAGCCTCGGCTCAGCAAGTTCGATGCCAGCGGTTCAAATTAGACGCCCTTATACACCCGAGACAACGAGTGACGCCGATTTGAAAATGGTCTTGGCTCGGGTCGCTGACGAAGAACGGCGGCAAGACAAAGCGGCAGAAAGGCGATTGAAAAAACAATTGGCCCGAGACGCACAACGGGCGAAACAAGCCTGATTATGTTAGTTTACAAAGCCACCAAGCTCCCCGTAAAGGTCGGCGACAAAGTCCCCGGCAAGAGGATGGGAAAATATTACGCCCACGTTCTGCTTATTCATAGCGATTGCGTTGAGCTTCTCTACAATGGGGACGTAAAGAGTCACAAGGTTCCTTTCCATGTTATTGACGCTGAACGGCTACCGGAGTTTCCAGTTGAGTTTCTAAATGAACGGGGAAAGTCTTACAAGCCTCGGCGGCTTTTTGTGATGCAAAGCGCCAACACGCCGGACGAAGCAATCGTTTTAGTTCGGCAGCAATTCTTAAACAAGCATCCTGAAGAATCAGACGTGCGTTTGTGCGTCCCTAAAGATTTGTGTTGACTCTTTCGGCCGGTTTTGATGTAATAGAGTCATGCAAGCTCGAATGCGTCAAACGGTCAATCTCCTTGGAACTTCACTAGAGCTCAAGAAAGGTCAGCTCGTTGAAGTAACACCCGCTACCAATCTGCCCGCGCCGAATTATACAAAGTGGTACGCTCGGCCCGTCAAGAAAAACGCAATTTGGCGGGCGCAATCTGAAGATACTTCTGTTATTGTAACAACCCCCAACGATATTTGGCTACTCAAATGAATATTCAAAACCATGGCGGTCTATTGATTGACGCCGACACCAATTCGGCGCTTGGCTACCTTATGGAATTTCCAGGGCACGGCGTCTATTCTCCCAGCGGAAAGGTTGAAGTACCACCGGTCGACGTTGATATTCACAATCGGACGTTGAGCGCGGCCGAAATCAAGGGGCTGGACGCTTGCCAGGTCGGTCAATATGGTTCTTTCTATTACACTGAGGGGAAGGTTAAGACTTGGGTCGGTGAACTCGTCTCGGCCGATGTTTCGGTCCAAGGTCAGACAATCACGTTTAAGCGACTCGGCCGAACGTATCGGGGTCGTTTGGCGAAAGACTCCAGCTTTTTCAACTTTCGGCGGGTTTCTGGCGAGCCTTAAAGGAATCAGAAAATCGGCCGAACCTCACAATCGAAAAGCCTTGACGCCTCTTTCGGGCCGTGATTTAATGCCGCCATGCAAATCACTCTCAAGTTGACCGTCCCGGACGGTTACCGGTATCTGGCTCGCCAACCGTTCGGCGACATTACCATTTTCAAACAGCGGCCGGTAATCGTAACCGAAGATGGCGGCAGTAGTTACTGGGCACTGCAAGACGATGAGCTTTCGCTAGTGCCCGATTACTTGTCGCGCCTACAACCTCAAGGCGGGGACTGGAAAGACTCCCTTGTTGAACTTCGGCCGGACTTTTCCCAATTAGAAGATTCGGCCGATAAAGCAGACGGGAAGCTTGATTGACTTATGCCAAAAACAATCGAATTCTTTGTTCGCGAGACTTATGGCGTTCGGCGCGAATACGTTAAAGACCCGACCACTGCCGCAATCATTGCGGGATTGACGGGTCAAAAGACCATTGACGGCCGAATTCGCGAGCTCATCCGGGACTTGACGGCCGGACAAGTGAGCTTTGTTCAAGTGTTGTCATGAATAAAGACTATGGTGCGGACCCTCTGGGAAATGGAATGTTTCGAATGGTTCCCAGTGGGGACGTTGTCGACGCGGCCGAAAAGGAAAGGCGTTTAGCTGGAAATCGCCGCAACGTTAAAAACGATTGTTTTGGTCTGAGCTGGGAACAAATAGAAGCAAAACAAGGCGGGAGGTTGAAACGATGAATCTTTTCCTGTTTGCGTTTGTTGCGGCGATTTTTCTGTTTGCGATAAATGACAACCGTTAAATGTAAGAACGGCAACGGCAGAAAGATATGAAATGCAAATTTTGCTCGGCCGAATTTACTAGCGGCTACTGGGCTTCTACAATGAGGCTAGCCGCGCATATCCAGGAGAACCACCCGGCCGAATATTCCAGGCTCGCTGATGAGATTTCCAGGTTCACAACGGGAGTCGAAAGGGATTATGGCGTTTGTCTTAACATTCGGCCGAAGTGCGAGAAAACAAGCATTGACAGAGAATCCTGATTCTGTTTAAATATCGCAATGAACTACATCCGCCGAATTCAGGCTGAAAACGCCGCACTAAAAGAGCAACTGCAAAAAGGTCAAGCTAGCGTCAATGACTTCATCGGTTTCCTTCATTCGGACAAGTTCAAGGGTCAAGAGTCTGACGGTGCCCGAAAAGATTGGATTGCCACGGGTGATGTCATTCACCGGCTTCAGGACTTGCGAAAGGACTTGACACCATAAGCCGTTCCTGATTTGATAGCGCCATGAACTTCACCGATGTCCTTAACAATCCAATCGCCGCCAAGCTCGCCGCTATTCGCGGAGCTCGAATCGTCACGTTCACAACGGCAACCGTACCGAAGATGAACAAGTCGGGCGCAGTCCCCGACCCTACGCCTCGCATGCAAGACGGGCGAAAAGTGTTTGGCTTTATGCGGGTAGTCAACCCGTATTTCGGCCGGGTTGTCAAACACAGCCGCGTTAACGCGGTCATCAACTTTGACTATGTCACTGCCGCCACGAAAGCAGCCGACAAGCAAGGCGACGTGTACGTGCCCGGCCCGTCCAGCTATATTCATATCGTCAAGATTGACGATAACGGCAACGAGTGCCGCACGCCGTTCCTCACCGATAAGAAAACGGCGTCCAAAATTTACGTCCAGCTTAAACCGCTGGGAACCAAGAGCTTTTACACGTGCGACGGGCAAGAAATCGACAAAGCGGAGCTCGCTCCGTTCTTCCCGGAATACCGGGAACAATTGACGCCCGTTCGCGCTTATTTCGTCGATTCCCTGTTGGAGCTCACCGTTGACGGGCAAGACTATCGGCCCGAGATTGAACCGGCCCAGTTGCAAGCAATCCTTGACGCTGGAATCTCGGCAATCCGTCAGCGGTTGGCGCTCGTCACCAAGTAACCCAAACGAAAGAAAACAAAACATGCCACGCCACAACACAAAAACACTGGCCGTTGTCGTCGACAACGGCCCCACTGCAACCCTTTTCGCCGAAATTGGACGCCCTATCGTGCGAAATAACGTTGCGTCTGCGCTCCGCGAGGCGGTCAAGCGCAATATGCACGTTCTGAACACCGGGGCGCAACGCGCCCGGCAGATTCTTGCAAAACACGGTTTGGGCGGGCCGACTATGGCATAACATCGGCCCGGCCGTATCCGCGAGCTCGGCACAACCGCCACGGGGTTATTGGTCCCTGTGGCGGTTTTTCTATTTCGGCCGAGAGTGCCAGGATGATGATGCCAGGCCGTAAACTCTTGAATTCCAGGACTTTAAGCGTATTTGTGATTTGCGCCGAATTACGTTGACGGCTTTTCTTTTATTTGATTTAATGGTCGCACGCTCAAAAGAGCGCAACGAAAAACCAAAACCGAAAAAAGTATGTCTCACGAAAAAACAGAACACGACCAAATCGCGGGCACCGAATTGCAGTGGCACGGTCTAAACGAAGTCCACGAAACTATCGGGTTGCGTGACCCGATTACGAACCCCATCGCCCGGCGCGATGTTAAGGCAACGAAGTTGCTGACTGAATCCGGCCGGGATACCGGCTTTAAGGTCCTCGAATCCACCGACGACGGCTTGCCTGTGGGGCTTCCGTTTGCCAAGAGCTATGCGCCTTTCACCAACGGCGCTTTTCTCACACTGGCCGAAGCAATCGCCGCAAAGCTCGAAAAGCTTGGCGTCAAGTATCGCATCAAATCAGCCGGGACGGTGCGAGCTCGCAACCTTGTTTTCCTCAGCTTTGACCTTGAAATCGACAGCAACAAGGTCATCATTGACGGCCGGGAATTCCAGCAGTTTCTTTCGCTCTTGAATTCGTTTGACAAGAGCTGCCGGATTACGGTCAAAGATTCGAGCATTTGCGTCGTGTGCTCGAATACGTTCCATGCGGCATTGCGGGACGGCAACGGGGCCGTTGCAATCGCCATCAGTCACAAGCCGAACGCCATTAGGGCGACGGCCGACGTGCCGCTTATCATTGAAGCGGCAATCACGGGCCGAAAAAACCTTTTTCGGCGCTTGGCACACTTCGCGGCGTTTCCTGTGTCCCTGAGTGACGCGGAGGACATTTTCTTGGCATTTGTCCAAGACGTTCGGGTTAGTGACGCGGAAGGAGAAAAGGGCATCATTGCACCCCGCGACATCATTAAAGCGGTTCCTTCCGCCCGTGCGGCTAATATCGCGGCGAAGCTGACGGAACTTTTCAGCAAGGGCAAGGGCAACAAGGGCCAGACAGCGCTTGACCTGTTTCAGGCGGTTACCGAATACTACACGCACTTTTCAAGCGGGAAGTCCGAAGACAAGTTTCGCCAAGTGGAGAGCAGCGAATTCGGCGACGGTTCGGAGCGTAAGGCGGAGTTTTTCGAGACGCTCGTCAACATGACCGATGTTTCGGTCAAATATACGGCCGTTGCGCGTATCGGCAACACTCTCTTGACTAACTACCGGGCGGCAGTCAAGAGCAAGGCGGAAGCCAAGGCCAAGGGCGAATAACCCGGCAGCAAGCCCAAGTCACAAGTCCCGGCCGCAAGCCGGGACTTTGTCGCGTACGGGTAGGAAAAAAAGAATTGAAAAAAAGAGTTGACGCGTTTCTGGGAACTGCTAGAAAGGACGGCGTTATGCCAAACCTTAATCAGTTCAGCGAGGTTCCCGCCGAAAGTCCATTTCGGCCGGAAATCACAATCACGGCCGTTGAGTTTTATCCGGCCGACAAGTGGGAACTATTCCCCGCAACTAGTGTGGAGTGCGAAAACACTGTCACGGTTGCGCCTAAACGTGACAAGTGCGCGCAATGGGAACGTTGGGCGCGCAAAATGGCATTCGCGCGCCAACTAGCGGAGGAAACGGTCGGACTTATCCCGGCCAGTTGCATGATGGACATCCGGCAAGGGGGCGACAATGAATAACTACCCGCCCGGCGTTACAAGCCGGAACATCAATTACCCTGACGCACCGGAGAATCGCGTCACGGTGACAATAGACACAACTGTCAGGCCGGGTGAACACGGTCTAAGCCTGTGTGCAATCGTCGCACTACTGGACGAAGCTGCCGCAAGGCTGGAGCGTCCTAGCAAGCCCCGTGTTGTGCCCGGTATTCGGACTGACGGGTTACATAGTTTCGCTGAAGTCGTCGTCGTCGGTGAGCATGAATTCCCGGACGATTTGCAACGCGAACTCGATAAGGTGTCATTACGGTTTTGGGTATCGGATGACCGTTGCGGTTTTCAGGTATCGAAACTACGCGCAAAGGCGCTTCGTCGTGCAATGTTCTAGCCTATCCTATATATGAACATCCTATTATCTTTTGCGCGTGAGCACAGCATGCGCGGCTTTCAGGTGTCCTCGCTCTCTGGACACCTTGCCAATACGTTGCGACATCAGCGGACACTGTTTTCTTTCGTTGTCTCGACTCACAACGGCTCATTGCCAGAACTACATTGCTTTGGCGTTTATGCTGCCGGTGCCGCTCTCAAGAGCTACAGCTTGCGAGTGTGGAAACCTTTCACGCAAAACTATCGGCGTTCACGCTTTGTGCGAACCGTCAACGCTTTACGCGAAAAGATGCTGCGCGTCATAGCCTAGCTTGCCCTATTCACACAAGCCCGGCCGCGAGGCCGGGCTTTGTTGTGTACGGGTTCAAGTAGGTAAAAACTTCCTAGCGTCTAAACGCTCGTTTAAGCGACTTTTGAAACGGCCGAGGGTCAACACAGCGGCCTTGCCCCGTGCCTTGCCTGAAAAACTTTTTTCAATTATTCTCATCGTCCTAGGAATCAACGACTTGCGCGTGCATTTCGTCCTAGGAATTGACTATAGAAAGGCGCTTGTTCTGATGCAATCAGGACGCGTCCTAGAGGCGTATAGAAACGAATTCAATTGCTTTGCTTTACGAGGTGTCACTATGCTAATTGCGTGCCAATCTAAAGTTGGCATGAAAATTCGTGGCATGGTCTATGCCGTAGCAGGGGGCGTGCCAACCCCTTTTTGGAAAGTAGGCAAATTTTGCCTAGTGCGGGCGGGCGCGGGGGAGGTGCCGATTCTCGGAACAACTCATTTTTCCGAGTAGTTCCACAAGTTCTCTATTCCTATTCTCTTATTTCTTGTATTGTGGGTTCGTGCAGCAAACTTTTTTCTCCAAAGTCGTTTCAAAAGTTAAAAAATCAGGCTACTCTCAATCTTTAGAATGTTTCAAAAATCTCTCAATAGTCCCTATATCCGTTTACTCAAAAGACGATATTTACTACACAGTAAAATAGCCGACTCCAATAGAAACCGGGAGTTTCAAAAGTCGCCCCGATATTAATCGGCCGACCAGAAATATTAGTGGAGTTTCAAAAATGGAACCTATAATGGTCATAGACATGCAAACATTAAAAGACACACACGAAAGACTCCATATAACAACGGCCCAGAAAACACTGGGCAAAGCAATCCAAAAGCTCTGGCAGGAGGGGTATACTTTTGAAAACTTCGTAAGGACCAACGACACTGAAGTATATTTCGAGGCAACGAAATTAGTTGGCAGAGAACACATTATCGGGGGTTTCAAAAATCAATAGGTGTAACAGTATATAAGGAAAGATACATATGGAACTTACAAAAGTCTGCACAAAGTGTTTGGCCGAGAAGAGCGTAAGCGAATTTCGCAAACAGACAAAGAACAAGGATGGGTTGAAGTATTACTGCAAAACCTGTGATGACATCCTGAATACGGCCCGGTATCACGCCAAGAAGGACCTCATCAAGCTACAGGTTAAGGCTTGGCAGGCCAATCACCCGGACAAGGTCAAACAATACAAATTGACCAATTATCTTAATAAACGCAAGAACAAAGTGTAAATTATGGTAGTGACCCAAAGGAATATCGAACCTTCTATCGATTGGCTCTGCGAGAAATACGCTGTCAGAGCTCTTTGGGAACGCTATCGGGCTTTTCAAAAATCAAATCTAAATGAGCAAACCGGACAAATCAAGCCGTGTTCCACAGAGAGACAAATTGAAAGACGGGATAACTCTGCGGGAACTGAACTGGACGGGCCGTCAAAAAGAATTCATTAGCTTAGCGCTAGACAAAAAAACCAAAGTAATCATATTGGACGGTGGACCCGGAACCGCCAAAACTCTACTATCGGTCTATAGTTCGTTGCGATTATTAAGTGAAAAAAAGATAGGAGAAATCGTTTACATACGCTCCCTTGTTCAATCGACCGATGGTGCCACTGGATATTTGAGTGGAGACCTGAACGAAAAAATTCAATACTACAACTATCCCCTCTTTGACAAACTAGAAGAGCTTCTCCCTAAGTCTCACGCCGATAAGCTGTTCCAAGAAGAAAGGATAAAGACTTTCCCCACTTCTATGTTAAGGGGCTATAACTTCAACGCGACAGCTATAATTGGAGACGAGCTTCAGAATTTTTCGTTTGACTCGATTTATACGTTGGTAACTCGTGCTGGTGAATTCTCTAAGGTATTCTTGGCGGGTGATAGCGTCGGCCAAAATGACTTGGGTAAACGGTCGGGATTTAAGCGGTTCATTGAAATTTTCAACAACGAAGAGAGTAGAGAGCAGGGCATATTTTACTTTCCTTTTACTGACGATGACATTATGAGAAGTCAGCTCGTGAAGTTTATCGTACAACAAGTAAACAAATTCAACTGCACCCGGTAAATAGCCAAAATTAAGTGTAATACATAACATGACCGTTTACAAAATAACAAACTTGGCTAATGGAAAGATTTATATCGGGAAGACTATTCATTCATTGGGTCGGCGCTGGTCAATTCACGTTGCCCACGCACTACGACACATGCGCTATGCCAAGACGATAGGTAAAAGTTACCTACATAATGCAATACGTAAATATGGTCCATCAAGTTTCATTATTGAGCCGGTGTGTACGTGTGCATCGACACAGGATTTGGCAGATAAGGAAGAGTTGTATATACGAACTTACCAAAGCTATTTACCAGATAAGGGGTATAATTTAGTGATGACTTCTACCGACAATTCTTATGTCTCTCCGTCAACAAGAGAAAAAATGACAATTGCTAGTCACCAAAAAGATATGACTAGACAATCCTCTTTTAGGGGCGTTGTTTACGCAAACCTTGACGGACAACACGATAAAAATCCTTGGATTGCTAGAATAACACATCGTCATAAATCCTTCAGTAAGCGATTTTCTACTGAGTCTCAAGCAGTTGAATCATACGACAAGATGGCGTTGTTCTTGTATAAAGAATCGGCCGTAATCAATAACGCAGACCAAAAGGACGAATATCTTAAAGAGAATCTGTCAGAGTTCTTCAATTGGTTTACTTTCAAGCCAAAACAACACTCGAAATTTCGTGGCGTTGGGTTTTATAAGAAAGATAAGTTATTTAATGCTCGTATAACGACTCCACATGGGAGGCTCTTCTTGGGAGTGTTCAGTAATGAGGAAGCCGCTGCCATCGCGTACGACAAAGTATGTTTTTTCTTATACAAAAACAAACAGATATTGAATTTTCCTACAAAAGCGGCAGAGTATCAAAATTGTGATTTGCAATCTTTCTATAATTCTTTACTCAATCCCATAAAACAGCGCAATCGGAAGACAAGTTCTCAATTTCGGGGAGTATCCAAGCATAAACAAGGAACTGGATGGTGTAGCGAATTCCGCTGTGCAGGAAAGAGGTTGAGAGGATTTTTTTTAGATGAAATGGATGCAGCTAGATTTTATGACGTACATGCGTGGTTGTTAAAAAAAGAAAAAGCGCATCTGAATTTAAGGGAGAGTGTCCAAGAGACGCTCAATTGGGCAAAAGAACGAGGCGTAATCAGACATAACGCTTTTGTTTAGATTGCGTGGTAAAACACCTATAATAAGGAGAATAAATGAAAGTCTACT
>ORJL010591567.1_pt1 | contig 11767 bp, 6 predicted proteins | sample 1779941 | NCBI WGS metagenome assembly ORJL01 (sample SAMEA104232317, study PRJEB22302) | groundwater metagenome | biome: forest; feature: aquifer; material: groundwater | place: USA | collected 2011-08-07 | depth 5.8 m | reverse complement strand
TCGGCGAGCACAACGAGGAGATCTACAGCGGCGAGCTTGGGCTGAGCGCGGAGACGGTACGCGCGTGCACGGCGTGCTTCGAGACCGCCCCAGAAGAAGGGGCCTCCTCAGCACGAACGGGCAAACGCTTAATGCAATCAGATCAGGCTCCGTTCGCCCTGAGGAGCCTCCCTCTTCTGGAGGCGTCTCGAAGGGCGTCTTTGCCAGAACATCGACAGTCCCCAGAGCGAGAGGGGACCTTACCCGCCGATCCAAGCCCGCAGGCCTTGCACGGCGTCCGCGTCGTCGAGCTTGCGGCGGGGATGGCTGGGCCGTGGATAGGGCGCCTCATGGCGTACTGCGGCGCCGAGGTCATCAAGGTGGAATCCAAGCACCATCCCGATGTGACCCGCCAGTACGTTCCACCATGGGCGCCGGAGATGGGCATTCAGTCACAGCTATCGCCATGGTTGACCGACTGGAACGCCGGTAAGCGCTGCGTCGCCCTCGATCTCACGCAAGCGGCGGCGGTGGATCTCGCCAAGAATCTCATCGCCACCGCCGACGTCGTCGTCGAGAACTACAGCGTCGGCGTCATCGACAAGCTCGGACTCGGATATGCGCAGCTGCGCGAGGTCAAACCCGACCTCATCATGTTGAGCTCTACGGGTTATGGTGACAGCGGACCCTGCCGTGGTTTCGTCACCTGGGGGCCGAACATCGAGGCCTTGTCGGGGCTGAGCACGTTCTCCGGCTTTGCCGCGCGCCCTTGCACCATCACGCAATACGCTTACCCCGACGCGGTGAGCGCCCTGCACGGGCTCTTCGCCATCCTCTGCGCTCTCGACTACCGCACCCGAACAGGCACGGGCCAGTACATCAACCTGTCCCAATTCGAAGCCACGGTTGCCGTCACCGGCACTGCCTTGATGGAGTATCTCGGCAACGGCCGTGAGCCGCAGCGTCTCGGCAACCGCTCGCATCATGCCGCGCCGCATGGCTGCTATCGCTGCGCTGGAGAGGATCGTTGGTGCGCCATCGCCGTCGGCGATGACATCGAATGGGAGCGCTTTTGCGACGTTGTCGGCGCACCGGCTTGGACGACGGAGCCAAGGTTCGCCACACGCGGCGCCAGGCTGACCCACGCTGACGAGCTTGATGCATTAGTGGAGGCATGGACGAGCGGGCGCGATGCCTATGAGGTGATGTCCGTCCTTCAGACCGCAGGGATTCCCGCCGGTGTGGTGCAGAACATTGAAGATCAGTTCCACCGCGACCCACAGCTGGCGGCGCGGCAATTCTTTGAGAGCATCGAGCATCGCCGCAAGGGCAGGGTCGTCGCCAACGGCATACCTCTCGGCTTGACGCGCACGCCCGGACACAGTGCCAGGGCCGGAACCGCCGTGGGTGAGGACAACGAGTATGTGTTCGGCGAGCTTCTCGGCATGACACCGGCGCAAATGCACGACTGCATCGAGCGCGGAGCAATCGAGACCAACCAGGGGAGTGTTTGATGGACTTACGCTTCAGCGCCGACGACGAAGACTTTCGTGCCCAAGTGGCGCAATGGCTTGCCGACAACCTGACTGGCGAGTTTGCCGCCTTGCGCGGGCGCGGCGGACCCGGCGACGAGCATGTGTTGATCGAAGAACGCCGCGCCTGGGAGCGCAAGCTTGGCGCCGCCGGATGGAACTGCGTCGGCTGGCCGAAGGAGCATGGCGGTCGCGGCCTGTCGCTGATGCAGCAGGTCATCTTCTTCGAGGAGTACGCGCGCGCCCAGGCACCGGGGCGTCTCGGTCACATTGGCGAGGGCCTCCTCGGTCCGACCCTCATCGCCTTCGGCAATGAGGCGCAGAAGCGGCGCTTCCTGCCAGCGATCGTGAAGGGTGAGGAGCTGTGGTGCCAGGGGTACTCCGAACCCAACGCCGGCTCCGACCTCGCCAACGTGCAGACCAAGGCGCGTCGCGAAGGTGACGAGTGGGTGATCGAGGGACAGAAGATCTGGACCTCCGGGGCGCAGTGGTCGGAGTGGTGCTTCGTCCTCTGTCGCACCGATCCCAGCGCCGCGAGTCACAAAGGCATCTCGTATCTTCTCGTTCCCATGCACCAGCCCGGCATCGAGATTCGCCCGATCCAGCAGATGACCGGCGACGCGGAGTTCTGCGAGGTCTTCTTCGACAATGCACGCACGGCGGCGGAGAACGTTGTCGGCGCGGTAAACGGCGGCTGGGCGGTGGCCATGGGCACTCTCGCCTTCGAGCGCGGTGCCTCCACCTTGGGGCAGCAGCTCAACTTCCACAACGAGCTGCAGGAAGTCATCGAGCGTGCCCAGGCCAGCGGCATCAATTCCGATCCAGTCATGCGGCAGCGCCTTGCCGAGGCCTGGATCGGCCTGCGCATCATGCGCTTCAACGCCCTGCGCACGCTGAGTGACAGCGACGGCAGCGAGCTCAGCCGCGCCGCTTCGATCACCAAGCTCTACTGGGCCAGCTGGCATCGTAGCCTCGGCAAGCTCGCGATGGACGTGCTCGGCGCCGACAGCGAGATCGCCGCGGCGGCGCCGTACACCCTCACGCGCCTGCAGCGGCTGTTTCTATTCACCCGCTCCGACACGATCTATGCCGGCACCAATCAGATCCAACGCAACATCATCGCCGAACGCGCCCTCGGCCTCCCGCGCGAGCCGCGCCTGGCGCCGGGAAAGTAGACGAACATGCCTCCGACGAGCCCTCCCTATCCGGCCGCACACAACCTGCTTGCTGGCAAGACCGTGCTCATCACCGCCGCCGCCGGCACCGGCATCGGCTTCGCGACCGCCAAGCGCTGCATCGAAGAAGGCGCGACGGTGATGATCAGCGACATCCACGAGCGCCGTCTTGCCGAAGCCGCCAGCCGCCTCGCCGCCATCGCCACAACCGCGCCGGCGACGCGGCTGTGCAATGTCACGCGCGAGGCCGAGGTGCAGGCGCTCATCGACAGCGCGGTTGCCGAGATGGGCCGCATCGACGTGCTCATCAACAACGCCGGCCTCGGTGGCTTCGCGCCCCTCGTCGACATGACCGACGAGCAATGGAGCGCCGTGCTCGACGTCACCTTGAATGGAACGTTCCGCATGACCCGTGCGGCGCTGCGCCACATGCTGCCACGCCGCAGCGGCGTCATCGTCAACAACGCCTCGGTGCTCGGCTGGCGTGCCCAGGTCGGGCAGGCGCATTACGCCGCCGCCAAGGCCGGTGTGATGGCGCTGACGCGCTGCGCCGCGATGGAAGCGGCCGCGGCAAACGTGCGCGTCAACGCCGTCGCTCCCAGTCTCGCCATGCACGAGTTCCTCGCCAAGGTGACGCCCCCGGGCTTGCTCGAAGAGCTCACCGCGCGCGAAGCCCTCGGCCGCGCCGCCGAGACCTGGGAGGTCGCCAACGTCATCGTCTTCCTGGCCAGCGATTACTCGACCTACATGACCGGCGAGGTCGTCTCGGTCAGCAGCCAGCATCCGTGATGTGGAGGTAAGTGATGGCAACCATCTTCGAAACACCAGCCGATCTCGCCGGCGCCGTCGGCCGCCACCTGGGTTACAGCACGTGGCTCGAGATCACCCAGGATCGCATCAATCAATTTGCCGACGCCACCGGCGACCATCAGTGGATCCATGTTGACCCGGTGCGCGCCAAGGATGGCCCTTTCGGCGCTTGTATCGCCCACGGCTATCTGACCTTGGCTCTGGTGAACCTGTTTCTGCCGCAGATCGTCGAAGTGCGCGGCATCCGCATGGGCGTAAACTACGGCGTCGACAAGGTGCGTTTCCCCGCCGCGGTGCGTGTCGGCGCGCGCATTCGCGGCGGCGGCGAGCTGGTCAACGTCGAGACCGTGAAGGGCGGTGTGCAGGCGACCATCCGCGTCACCGTCGAAATCGAAGGCAGCGAGCGGCCCGGCTGCGTCGCCGACACGATCAGCAGATTCTTTCCGAAGGAGTGATTTGGATGCAGCTTTCGCGACGCAAATTCCTGATCGGTGCCGGCGCCGGCGCCACATCGCTTGTCCTCGGCCTGCGTTGCCTGCATGCCGAGGAACTTCCGGTGGCGGCGGGGAGCGCGGCGGCAGGGCTTGGAGTGATACCACCGCGGCCGCTGTCTGTCGCCGAGTACCGCACTTGGGAGGATATCTATCGTCACAAGTGGGTGTGGGACAAAGTTGCCAAAGGCACGCATACGCGCGCCAACTGCATCGCCGCCTGCTCCTGGAACGTCTTCGTCAAGGACGGCATCGTCTGGAAGGAAGAGCAGAACGCCATCTACGACCGCCCGCGCGCCGACGTGCCCGACATGAATCCACGCGGCTGCCAGAAGGGCGCGTGCTACAGCGATCTGCAGGTTTCGCAGTCGCGCCTGCACTATCCGCTCAAGCGTGCCGGCGAGCGCGGCGAGGGCAAGTGGCAGCGCATCTCGTGGGAGCAGGCGTTCGACGAGATCGCCGACAAGCTCATCGATGCCGCTGTCGCCGAGGGCAGCGAGTCGATCGTCCACGACCACGGCACCACCAACGCCGGCTATGGCCCCGAGACCGCCGGCGAGATGCGCTTCACCGACGCCATCGGCGCTACCGTGCTCGATTCCTGGTCGGGTGTCGGCGACATGCCGATGGGCTGCGTGCAGACCTGGGGCATGTACAACTGCGAAGGCACCGCCGACGATTGGTTCCGCTCCGACTTCATCGTCATCTGGATCGGCAACCCGGTCTACACGCGCATCCCCGAAGCCCACTTCATGTACGAAGCGCGCTACCGTGGCGCCAAGGTGGTGGTGATCGCGCCCGATTACAACGCCAGCGCCATCCACGCCGACATGTGGATCAACCTCAAGGCCGAGACCGACGCCGCCTTCGGACTCGCCGTCGCGCAGGTGCTCATCGCCGATGGACTGCACAAGGCCGATTACATCCGCGAGCAGACCGACCTGCCCATTCTGGTGCGCGACGACAACGCTCGCTTCCTGCGGCAGTCGGATCTCAAGGCCGGAGGCGCCGACAACCTCTTTTATTTCTGGGATGAAGCCACGGGAAAGCCGGCCGCGGTGCCGGGCTGTGACGGCGATGGCGGACGTTCAATCGCGCTCGGCGGCCTCAAGCCCGCACTCACGGGGCATTTCACGGTCAAGCTTGCGGACGGCAAGTCGGTGGCGGTGCGACCTGTCTTCGAGCGCCTGCGTACTCAACTCGGCGACTACACACCGGAGAAGGCCGCGAAGATCACCGGCCTATCGCCCGCTCTCATTCGGCGCTTCGCCAAGGAGCTGGCGGCCGCTCCCAACGCGATGATCTTCGCCTCGTGGGGCGCGTGCAAGCATCACCACAGCGACCTCTTTCAGCGCACCATGATTCTGCTGATGGCGCTCACCGGCAATCAGGGCAAGCCGGGCTCGGGCATGCGCGTCGCCGCGTGGTGGGGTCTGGACGGTCTCGACAAGATGGCCGGCTCGAAGTTCAGCGCCATGGAGATGCTGCGGATTATTCCCAGCGCCATCCGCGGCCTGCTGCCGCGTGACTACGAGCAGTTCTACACCAAGCACAGCGAGAAGGCGCCCAATACACCGCTCATGCCGTTCCTGTATGTGCACGGCGGTTACCGCGAGCTGTGGTCGCGTCCCGACCTTCTGGATCAGGACCTGCCACGCGGCATGGACGAATACATGCGTCTGTCGATCGAGCGCGGCTGGACGAAGATTCATCCGCGCCCGGATCGTCGCCCGCGTGCATTCATCTTCACCGGCTCGAATCCATTGCGACGCTGGCCGGCGCCGCAGTACGCCAAGAAGCATCTGTTCAAGAAGCTCGACCTCATCGTCTCGGTGAACTTCCGCATGAGCACGACGTCGATGTATGCGGACTACGTCTTGCCTGCCGCCGGCTACTACGAGCAGCACGGCATCAAGTACGCGCAGAGCTACGTGCCCTACATCATCCTGTCGGATCAGGCCGTACAGCCGCTGGGCGAATCGAAGGCGCACTGGGAAATGTTCGGACGGCTCACCGAGCGCGTCGCCGCGCGCGCCCGCGAACGCAACATCACCACGGTGCGTGGATTCAACGACGCGCCTCTCGACCTCACCAAGGCCTACGAGGTGTACACCACCAACGGCCGCTTCAACCCGCACGAGGCGAACGACCCGGTCAAGTTGATCGACGACATCATGAGCAACAGCCCGAGCGTCGGCGGCATCAGCGGCGAGGAATCGCTGCGCCTCGGTGCCGTGCGCATCACCGGAACCGCACGCCCGTCACCGATCTACCAGACCAGCAGCGACTACGATCCCAAGGATACGCACTGGCCGCATCAGTGGTTCATCCGCGACAAGGTTCCGTGGCCGACACTGACCGGTCGCCAGCAGTTCTATCTCGACCACGAATGGTACCTGGAAGCGGGCGAGAGCCTGCCGGTGCATAAGGATACGCCGGCGGCGCGCAGCAAGTTCCCGCTGCGCGTCAACGGCGGCCACACGCGTTGGAGCATCCACGCCATCTGGCGCGATCATCGCCTGATGCTCCGGCTGCAGCGCGGGCAGCCGGTCTGCTTTCTGAGCCCGGCGGACTGCGCGCCGCGCGATGTCCACGACGGCCAGATGGTGCGTGTCCGCAATGATGCGGGGGCGTTCGAAGCCATGGCAAAGGTGTCACCGAGCGTGCAGCCCGGGGAGGTCATCATCTATCACGCCTGGGAGCCGTACATGTTCAAGGACTGGAAGGGCCAGCAGGAGCCGGTCGAAGCACCGTGGAAGCCGATCCACCTCGCCGGCGGCTACGGCCAGATTCACTACCGGATGTTCTACAGCTCCCCCGGCCACGCCCCCCGCGGCGCGCCGGTCGAGGTGGAACGCGTGTGAGCCCGGAGCACGGAGGACGGGCACTCTACGCGCATCGATCGCGGTGAAAACCCAAGCACCTTGGCAAGGCGGTAGAGCGGGACGGGCTCCAGCGTCGCCAGGTTCTCCTTCATGGGCGCCACTCTTAGCAGCCCGTGGGAAAACGCACCCGGCAGGATGCGAGCGACCAAAGCTTCAGCCTCCCTTGCGTGGTTGCGGTGTCGCGACTCGATCTGCGTTGCTTCACCAAGATGGCGACCACCGAGAGCGAAGCAATCCCATATTTTTGGTTGGAGTACGGCGCCGGGACAAGATATATCGGATGCGATCGGCCGACTTGAACGAGTCACAGGGCTCATTCGGCGCGCAAGTCCTGGGAGCATTCACCTTGTCGGATCCGAAGAAAATTACCTCCACTCGCACCCGGAAGCGCGAGCACGAAACGGGCAGCCGCCTGCCGGCCGAGGATGCGCTTCGGGAACGCGAAGAAATCTATAGTGTGATCGTCGACCAGTCGCGCGACGCCATCGCCCTGATCGACATCCTCTCCGGGCGCTTCATCGAGTTCAATGAAGCTGCCCACAACCTTCTTGGCTACAGCCGCGAAGAGTTCGCCGCCCTAAACCCCGAGGAGCTCGACCCAGGATTCACCCCGGAGACAACCCTGAGGAATCTGGCGCGGCTCCGGGAGTCCGGAGGGGCGGTCTTCGAGACCCGCCTTCGTCACCAGGACGGCCACCTCTTGGACGTCCGCGCCAGCTGCAGGTTGATCAGGATCAAGGGGCGCGATCTCGTCTCCGTCATCTGGTTCGACATCACGGAGCGCATCGAAGCCGAGACCCGACTGCGGGTTGCGGAAGAGCGTTTCGAATTGGCAATGCGCGGCGCCAACGACGGGTTGTGGGATTGGAACCTGTTGACCGACGACGTCTATTACTCACCCCGCTGGAAGTCGATGGTCGGTTATTCTGACGAGGAATTGGTCGGCCACCTGGAGACGTGGAAGCGCCTGGTCCACCCCGATGATCAGCAGATAACGCTCGACCGAGTCGACGACCTCACCTCGGGCCGCATCGAGAAATATGAGGTTGAGTTCCGTATGCAGCACCGCGACGGCCACTATCTCGACGTGCTGTCGCGGGCTTTCTTGGTGCACGATGCCCAGGGGAAAGCGGTACGGCTGGTGGGCACGCACGTGGACATCAGTGAGCGCAAGCAGACCGAGGCACGGCTTGAATCCTCGTTGTCGCTCTTGCGGGCCACGTTGGAGTCCACCGCGGACGGCATCCTGGTGGTGGACAGGGAAGGTCACATCGCCACTCACAATCATCGCTTCGCCGAGATGTGGCGTTTACCCGCGGATCTCTTGGAGAAGAGGGACGATGCGGCAGCGATTGACGCGGTGCTCGAGCAGTTGGTGGCGCCCCAGAAGTTCCTCGATAAGGTGCAACAGCTCTACGGGGACCCAGGGGCGAGTAGCTTCGACGTGCTCCATTTCAAAGATGGACGGGTCTTCGAACGCTATTCCCAACCCCAACGGTTGGGAGTGGACATCGTCGGTCGGGTCTGGAGCTTCCGAGACCTGACCGACCGCGAACGCAGTGTGCACGCGCTTGCCGAAAGCGAGGAAAAGTATCGCACCCTGGCTGAGTTTGCCGATGATTGGGTCTACTGGCTCAGTCCCGACGGACAATTCAGTTATGTTTCCCCGAGCTGTGAGCACGTCACCGGCTACCGGGCCGAAGACTTCGAGGCACAGCCCAAGCTTCTCGAATCCATCGTCCATCCCGAGGACTGGGAACGTTTTGGAAGCCACATGGTGGATGCCGTGAGGGGCAAGATCGAAGCGAAGAAGATCCAGATCCGTATCATCGCACGCAACGGTGAGGAACACTGGATCGAGCATACCTGTCGAAAGATGTACGACCAGAACGGCACGTATCTTGGCCGTCGCGCCGGCAACCGCGATATCACCGAGCGGGTGCGCGGCGAACAGGCGCGCACGCAACTGGAGACTCAGCTCCGCCTGGCGCAGAAGATGGAGGCGCTGGGCACACTCGCCGGAGGTGTGGCGCACGACTTCAATAACATTCTCGTGGCCATCACGGGGAACGTGGAGCTGGCGACGCAAGATGTCGATCCCGAGCACCCGGCAAGAGAGAGCCTTGCCGAGATCCAGAAGGCCAGCCGTCGGGCCAAAGACCTTGTCCAACGCATCTTGGCCTTCAGCAGTCGACACCCGCAGTCAGCGAGCGTCGCGACGCTGCAGCCGATCGTCGAGGAAGCCGTCAGGTTGTTACGTGCTAGTCTTCCCGCGGACGTCGATGTCGTAACGACGTTCGGAAGGGATATTCCCGCGGTACGTGCTGAGACTTCACAAATCGAGCAGGTGTTGCTCAACCTGTGCACGAACGCCTGGCAGGCTCTGGGCGGATCGGCCGGACGCATCGATGTCGCTCTCGACGGAATCGACCTGGACGCCGAAACCGCCGCGGGTCATCCGAATCTGCAACCAGGCCGATTTGCACGCCTGACGGTGACAGACAACGGCAGCGGCATGACCGCTGCCACGATGGACCGTATTTTCGACCCTTTCTTTACGACCAAGCCACCCGGCCAGGGTACCGGACTCGGCTTGTCCGTCGTTCATAGCATCGTCAAAGCGCACGGCGGTGTCGTATGCGTCAGCAGTCAGCTGAGAGAAGGAACCACGTTTACTATGTACTTTCCGGCCGCGGAGCGGGAACAGATCGCCGAGGCGACCCCGGCTAGCTCCGGGTCGATTGCGGCTCGACGAGTGGAGTAACAACAGGACAATGGCACACATCCTTCTAGTCGACGACGATGAAGCCTGTCGGAAGGTCCTTCGGCGGACACTGCAGCGAGCCGGGTACATCGTCACCGAAGCGATGAACGGCGCGGTCGCTCTACGCCTGCTGCGTGATGCGTCCGTGGATCTCGTGGTGACCGACATCATCATGCCCGAGATGGAGGGCATTGAAACCATCCAGACGCTGCGCCGCACTCACCCGCAACTCAAGATCATTGCGATGTCCGGTGGTGGTCGGATCGAGGCGGAAGGCTATCTCGCATCCGCGAAAGCCTTCGGGGCGGTCGACGTGCTGCGCAAGCCTTTCGAAGCCGCAGAGCTGTTCGCTGCCATCGAAGGCGCCCTGCGATAGACCCGCACCCACCGTGGGCCCGGGTCCAGAAACGCCCGCACCCTTGAGTCATTCGAGATTCGGAAGGCGCAAGCACCAGGGTGAGTACCTTGACCGTGATCCTCCCTTGTGAAATTGCGCCCTCGCTCCGTCGCGGCTGGCGGTGGCCTGGAGGTCGAGGATTCTCGCTTAGGTTGTCGTGGCTGCGGAGAAGTTGCCGGTTTCGAAGCTTTCAGCTTGCTAGGGGGTAGCTGTCGGGGATGAGTTTGCTTCTCATCCATGCGCATGGGCGCATGGCGCATGCGCCGCAGCCGGGGAGCCGACTCGAAGGAGGAAGTCGTGGCAGAGGTATTCGACGTGATCATCATTGGCGCCGGTCCAAACGGATTGGCGATTGGCGCCTACTTGAGCAAGGCGGGCGAGAGGGTACTGCTCCTGGAGAAACGGCTGGAGGAGGGCGGGGGGCTGATGACCGAGCAGGTCACGCTACCGGACTTCTATCACAACACCCACGCGCTCTACATGATGATGGCCGACCTGGCCCCGGTGTACACGGACTTCGAGTTCGAGAGCAAGTGGGACGTGCACCACGTCTTTCCCGAGCTGCAGGTGGCTCTGCTCACCGGCGACGGGCGTGGCGTGTGCTTCTATCGGGATGTCGACAAGACCTGTCAGTCCATCGCTCAGTTCTCCGACAAAGACGCGAAGACCTACCGGCAGATGCACGCTCGCTACGACGAGATGATGCAGAAGATTCTGGGTCCGCAGACCTATGTGCCGATGGATCCGGCTCCGCTGATGGCGGCCAAGGCCGAAGCCACCGAATTGGGTCGCGAGCTCAGCGAGCTGTCGGAGCAAACCCCGAAGGAGATCGTCTGCGACATGTACGAGCACGAGCTCGTGCGCACCGCGATGCTCTACATGGGCACCCACTGGGGGCTCGACTACGGGCAGTCCGGGGTCAGCTACATGGTGCCGATCTACCTCAACCGCATGGTGAATTACCGCATCACCCGCGGCGGATCGCATCGCGTTTCCAACGCGCTGTACAAGTCGATCTTCGCCCATCAAGGTCAGATCCGCCAAAGCGCTCGGATCCAGCGGATCCTTGTGGAGAACGGCCAGGCCAAGGGCGTCGTGTTGGAAGACGGCAGGGAGTACTTGGCCAAGAAGGCCGTGGTCAGTACCATCGACCCGCATCAGACGTTCTTGAATTATGTCGGCCGCGAGCACCTGGAGCAGCAGTTCGTCGACATGATCGAAAGCTACATGTGGGAGAAGTGGAGCCTCAACAATCTGCACCTGGCATTGAACGAGATTCCGCACTTCAAGGCCGCGGACAAGAACCCGGCGATCGACAAAGCCCTTTTCTACATTCTCGGGTTCGAGGCGGTGCAGGAGCTCACTGACTATTACGACGCCATCGTCGCCGGCGAGGTTCCCGAGCGCTTTGGCCTCACCTGCACATTCCCCAGCGTCCACGACCCCTACCAGGCCCCCGCCGGCAAGGCCACGGCCTACATCTCGCAGATGGCGCCGTATGACTTGAGTGACGGCGGCAAGGACAAATGGTACAGGCGCGAGTTTCGAGCCGCGCGCGCCGAGCAGATGATCGAGCTGGTCGCGCGCTACACCACCAACACCGACCGCAGCCGCATCCTGAAGACCTACATGACCACGCCGGTGGATATCGAGAACAAGTACGCGAACATGGTCAGAGGCGGATACAAGCAGGGCGCCTACCATCCGCTGCAGATGGGCTACCTGCGCCCGAAC
>ORJL011154187.1_pt1 | contig 11768 bp, 7 predicted proteins | sample 1779941 | NCBI WGS metagenome assembly ORJL01 (sample SAMEA104232317, study PRJEB22302) | groundwater metagenome | biome: forest; feature: aquifer; material: groundwater | place: USA | collected 2011-08-07 | depth 5.8 m | reverse complement strand
GCGCCTCTCTGACCTTCTCGCCGGTGATGGGCAGGTCCCGAAGCCTGATGCCAATGGCATCGTAGATGGCGTTGGCGACGGCCGCCGCGGTGGGCAGCATCCCGTTCTCGCCTACCCCCTTGGCGCCGAAAGGCCCGGTCTCATCAGGGACCTCGACCAGTATTGCCTCGATGGGAGGCATATCCACGGCCGTCGCCAGATGGTAGTCGGCGAAGTCGGGGTTGAGGGTCCGGCCGGTTATTGGGTCCATCTGGAGCCCCTCGGTGAGAGCGTACCCCAAGCCATGGTGCAGGGCGCCCTCCACCTGGCCTTCGACGATGGAAGGGTTTATGGCCTTGCCCACGTCGTGGGCGGCCACCATCCTCAGGACCCGCACGTCGCCGGTTTCCAGGTCAACCTCGACCTCGGCGAACTGAGCGCCGAAGGGCGGGGCGTTGCTGGGGTCGTGCCTGACCCTCGCCTCCAGGGGTTTCCCGGAGTCTCGAGCGGCCTCGGCGAGCCGCGCCAGGCTCACCCCGCGGCTGGGGCTGCCCAGTACCTGGACTTTGCCTGGTAGCAGGACCAGGTCGCCGGGCGAGGCCTCCAGCATCTCCGCGGCCTGGGCTAAGATGCGCTCCCGCAACGCCCTGGCGCCAGCCAGCGCGGCGCCTCCCCCGACGTAGAGGGTCCGCGAGGCGTGGCTGCCGATGTCGAAGGGGGTGGCGTCGGTGTCGCCGTATACCAGGACCATATCGTCAAGTGTCTGGCCCAGCTCCTCGGCGGCGATCTGCAAGAGGGCAGTCTTGGCCCCGGTGCCAGGATCGGAGATGCCCGTGCACAACCGGATCCGTCCTGCCTCATCGAAGTCGAGGACGGCCTCGGAGACATCAGGGGTCCGGCGGCTCCCGCCGGTGCCGCTGACCCAGATGAAGCAGGCCATGCCCATGCCTCTTCTCCGGGTGCCGGTCTGCGGAGGCCGCTTGGAAGCCTCCCATCCGATCGCGCTGGCCCCCCGGCGCAGGCACTCCTCCAGGCTGTGGCTGGTGAGGGGCCGGCGGCTGGCCGGGTCCTTGGTCCCCGGCTGGACGGCGTTCTTCAGCTTGAACTCCAACGGGTCTAACCCGAGGCCCCTGGCCAGCATGTCCAGGTGGCACTCTACGGCGAAGAGCGCCTGAGGACCCCCGTAGCCGCGATAGGCCCCGGCCACCGGAGTGTTAGTGTAGACGGCATAGCCGTCAAAGACGAAGTTCGGGCAGGAGTAGAGGCGTCGCATGGTCCCGCCCAGGATGCCCATCACGTCGTGTCCGTGGGTGGCGTAGGCCCCGGTGTTCACGATGGCCGTGGCCTGAAGGGCGGTCACGGTGCCGTCCTTCCTTGCGCCGCCCTTCATCTTAATGACGCAGCGATGGCGGCTCTCGGTGCCGTAGAAGTCCTCCTTGCGGGGGATCTCCACCATCACCGGCCTCCCGGTCCGCTGGGCCAGGGCGACAGCGACGGGCTCGGCCACCAGCCCGAGGCGGTTGCCGAAGCCGCCGCCGATGTTGAGGGTGAGCACTCGCACCATCTCAGCCGGCAGGTCGAAGATGTCCGCGATCATCAATCGCGCCAGGTGGGGCATGGCGCAGGTGGTCCAGAGCGACAGCCTGCCGTCCTCCCCAAAGGAGGCGACGCTCACGTTCAGTTCCAACTGGCACTGCTTCTGCCTGGAGGTAGTGTAGGTCTCTTCGATTACCAGGTCGGCCTCGGCGAATCCCTGGTCCAGGCTACCCATTTTCATGCCGATGTGGCTCACCACGTTGTTCTCGGTCCCACCGTGCACCAGCGGGGCGCCGGGACGCATGGCCTCCTCCGGGTCCAGGACGGCTGGAAGCGCCTCGTAGTCCACCTCGATGAGCGCACGGGCCGCTTCAGCCGCCTCCGGCGAGACCGCAGCCACCGCCGCTACCGGGTCGCCCACGTACCGCACCCACTCGTCCAGGATGTACTGGTCCTTAACCACCTCGTAGGGCGGGGGCGTGACTATGCTGATGGCGGCCGAGTTGAACGCCTTGCGGGGGACGTCGCTTGCCCCAATCACAGCTATCACACCCGGAAGGGCGAGGGCCCGGCTGGGGTCCAGGCGCGTCACGCGAGCGTGGGCGTGCGGGCTGCGCAGGAGCCTGGCATACAACATCCCCGGCAGCTTCAGGTCGCCGGCATACCTGGCGGCGCCGGTGGCCTTCTCCAGGGCGTCGACCCGGGGCAGGCTCCGTCCGATTATCGAGTATTCAGTCATGTTACGCCTCGCGAGTGTATCTCTTGAGCAGCTCGGCTTTGATCACCTTGCCGCTGGGATTGCGGGGAAGGCTATCGACGAAGTCGATGGCGGTTGGCTTCTTGTAGCTGGCGATCCGGTGGCGGCAGTGCTCGATCAGGTCCTCGGCTGTGGCCGACGCCCCCTGGCGGAGGGCCACCACCGCCATGACCGTCTCGCCCCACCTGGCGTGGGGCAGCCCGAAGACGCTGGCCTCCAGGACCGAAGGGTGCGCGGCGATGGCATCCTCCACCTCCTTGGGATAGACACTCTCTCCCCCGGTCTTGATCATCCCGCTCTTCCTGTCGACGAAGTACATGAAACCGTCCTCATCCATGCGCGCCAGGTCGCCGGTGTGGAGCCACCCGTTCCGCAGGGACTGGGCGGTGGCCTCCGGCCTCTCCCAGTATCCCTTCATCACGGCTTCGCTCCTGACCGTGATCTCGCCGGCCTCGCCGCAGGGCACCTCCCGGTCATCTTCATCCACCAGCCTGACCTCTACGTTGGGCAAGATCTTGCCCGAAGAGCTATACCGGCGCGGGCGGCCTCCGGCCATGCCGCCGGCCTCCTCCCAGGCCTTCATTTCTTCCAGCGGCATCAGGGTGGCCATGGGGCCCGCCTCGGTGAGCCCGTAGCCGGGCATTATCGTATCGCGGAACACCCGGCGGGCGCGCTCGAAGGCGGGCGCCGGCAGACTCATGCTGCACTGAACGATCCTCATGCTGCTCAGATCATAATCCTGGGCGTGCGGCGACTCGATCAGGGCGATTACCTGCGAGAGCACCGGGTGGCAGAAGGTTATCCTCTCTCGCTCCATCACCTCCAGGGTCTCCTTTGCGTCGAACCCGCGGGTGGTCACCGAGACACCCCCTGCGCCGAGGTGGAGCCAGGCCGGCCAGACGGCAGCGGTGTGGAAGAGGGGCGTCATCACCAGGTTCACGTCGTTCTCCGTGATGCCGGTCACGGCCAGGGTGTTGCGGTTGTTGGCCAGCCAGGTCCCGTTGGTCAGCTCCGCCCCCTTTGGGAACCCGGTGGTGCCTCCCGTGTAAAGGATGCAGTTGACGTCTTCTTCAGCGGCCTGCGTCTTGATGAGCGAAGCGTACCTGCCAGCCATGCCCTCGTACGAGATCGCCCCCGGGAACGGCTCGCCAATATGCAGGAAGAGCCTGACGGAGTCCAAACGCGGGCGTAGGTCTTCGAAGCAGTCCAACAGGTCCTCGTCGACCACTATGGCCGCCGGACGGCAGTCATCGGTGATGACCTCGAGCTCCGGTGCCGACAGACGGGTGTTCAGGGGCACCAGGATGAGCCCGGTCCGGGCCGCGACCAGGTAGAGCTCCATATACTGGTGGCAGTTAGGGGCCAGGACCGCGAGCCTCTCCCCCTTGCGCATCCCTAGAGCGAGCAGCGAGCCGGAGAGGGCGTCCACCCGCCTCTTCAACTGTGAGTAGTCGATGGTCGCGCTCTCCGACTTGAGGGCGATTCTATCCGGCCATTTCGAGGCCACCTGGTCGAGCACGTCAGCGAAGGTCACGGTCACTCCTGGATTGGGATGATAAGAGTCTGCCAGGCCGTCCGGCGCCTCCGGCTCGCCTGAGTAAACCCATCCTAGGTCAGGTATGAGGGACTTGTCAATTGGCGGGGAGCGTGACAGTGGACATAATGTGTTGATCTCCATTGGCGCATCCGGGCAGCCTCGTTTGCAGGATCCTTGCCCGGTGAAGCCTCCTGTACCACTCCGCGGGAATCGGCTTATAATAGGGCCGTCGGCGCATCATAGGATATATCCAGAATCAGCCGGTGTCGTGAAAGGGGAAGGAGAATGCAGAAGCAGGTGATCCGCTCAGATAAGGTGGCCCCTCCCGGAGGCGCCTACTCCCACGCCATCCGGGTGGGAGACCTCCTCTTCATCGCCGGCCAGGTGGCCTTCGACGCGGAAGGCAAGCTCGTGGGCAAAGGGGACCCCGTCGCGCAGACCCGCCAGGCCATGGAGAACATCCAGGCGCACTTGGAGGCCGCCGGGGCCACTTTCGACAACGTAGTGAAACTGAACATCTACGTGACCGACATGAGCGGCAAGCAGGCCATGCGGCAAGCGTGGGCACCATTTCTCAAAGAGCCGTACCCGACGTCCACCCTGGTGGAGGTCAGGCAGTTGGCCAACCCCGACTTTATGGTGGAGATAGAGGCGGTGGCTGCGCTCTAATGCCGACAGAGTAGCAACTGCGGGGAGCGAACATGCGTCGTCCGCAACGACTTTGCCTCTTGAATGAAATAGGAGACAGTAGATAGCATGCCGAACAACCAGGGCTTCGTCAAACGCTTCGGGCTCAGCTATGACCGTTGGACGCGTTCCAGGTCAGTCGTCGAAGCCGTCAGGAACGTCGGCTGCAATTGGGCGTTAAGCTATCCCATCGGCAAGCGACCGCGAAAGGTTCGAGACGGGGATCTCATCTTCATGGGCTGGTTTGTGGAGGAACCCAACGACATCCTGGTCTATGGGCGCGCTGCTGGCATGCAGCACGTGCCGGGGCGGGATGATGCTACAGACGCCGACGTGAAGCTGCGACCCTGGAAAGTCAAATGGCCACACTACATTCGCGTCCGTAACGCCGAGTTCTTGGGGGGGACACTATCGAACGGCGTTTCGCTCAACAGACTGATGGACGCACTGGGTCCGGACGCCTTCATGTCTACGCAGAGGAACGCCGCACAGGGGTGGGGCAACGTCGTCCCGCGCCGGGCATATATGTTGGCTTTATGCGTGGGGGCCATGATGATTTGAGCTCACCCCAGATCAGGGCGCCTTTCGACAAAGCCGTGAGCCTCCGCTGAGGAAGCCCAACGCATACTAGCAAGCTTCGGAAGTCAATGTCCCCCCGACCATTGGTATGAATTTCCCTGCACCGGAGCAACAAGCGGGAGAACATATATGCTACCAAGGCTCAGGCACTCGTGAATGACAACACCGGCGCTGCCTTCTCTCCGTGACATTCACCTGGTCTGGTCATCTTCAAACGGCTCTATTGCGTTAGCAAAACAGATTCACCCAACAAAAAGAAGTTGACAGCGTCAATAGGAAAGCCTAGGATCGTCTCGGCGTCCCCACCCATCGTGTGGCTTCTACCTCCAGGTACAGGATTGATGAGTTAGAAGACTTTCTTCGTTGCGCACCAACCTGGTTTGAGAGAATCGTCCAAGGGACGCACGACGCAGGCATTCGAGACATCGTGAAGTCGACTGATGGGACAGGGCACACAAACCGGAAGATTGCTCGACCTGAACGACGCCATTAATCGCCTCATCAACTGCTCAGGAGAATGCTTGCCATGACCAACCAGGTAACATTTGGGATGCTCTCGGTTGACCTGTTGAAACTTGACGCCAAGAATCCCCGGATTGCTCAATGGATAGAAATGTATGGCGACTCCGTTGATGAGGCAGGAATGAAGTTGGCGCTGATGAGAGGTGGCCCTGACGACGGAGGCGCTGGCACCACTTATTCCGGCCTAAAACAGTCCATAAAGACCAACAGAGGAGTCGTACATCCCATAATTGTGAATCGGGAACCAGACGGCAAGCTGCTGGTCATTGAGGGGAATACCAGAGTCATTCTATATAGGGAATTCAAGCGGGAAGCCCGGGACGACGCAACTTGGGATTCGATTCCGGCACTCGTGTACGAAAACATGAGTGAAGGGGAAAAGGATGCAATTCGCCTGCAATCTCACCTTGTCGGTGCTCGCGAGTGGGACCCCTATTCCAAGGCGAAGTATCTTGATACACTCAGGAATAGGCTCCGATTGCCTTTCTCGCAAGTAGTCGATTTCTGCGGCGGCAATCAACGAGAGGTCGAGAGACAGATTGGAGCTTACAACGACATGGAGGAGTTCTACCGGCCACTCGTAGACGACCAGAGTTTCGACTATACGCGCTTCAGCGGTTTTGTTGAACTACAGAACTCCAGAGTCGCGGAAGCGGTCATCACACATGGATTTACGAAGTCTGATTTTGCAAAGTGGATAAACGAAAAGAAGCTGTCTCCGCTAAATACAGTACGTCAGCTGCCTCGAATTCTCCAAAACGAAAAGAGCAGACAGGTCTTCCTTGCACAAGGTGCTGAGGATGCCCTCAAGCTCCTAGATACTTTGGAGAAGCCCTTTTCGGTAGATTTGGGAAACGCTTCCCTTGAACTCCTTGCCAGAGAGCTTTACAAACGCATCAACTCCATTGCGTACAAAGATATCGTGAGGTTGAGGTCTGAGTCTGACACAGAAGAGAAGGACATTATTCGCTATGCGCGAGATGCTCTGGTTGAGTTTTGGAAAGATATCAACACAGAGGACTGATATCGTCACCGTCTGCCAGCCGTGAGTGAATCCGCTGCTCACGCGACCCTGGTACGCCTGCTTACGAATTGGGTCGCTGATTCATTCCTAGACGGCGACCGCGGGGGCATTCTGGTGGACACATCTTTCCGACCGCCGCAACGCAAACCTCCAATAGTGTACGGTTTCAGTCCTGATGTCTATCTCACAACTTGTACCAGGTACCAGATAGTAATTGGGGAGGCGAAGACGGCACAGGACGTGGAGTGTATGCACACGATCAATCAAGTCGAAGCCTTTCTCCGCAAGTGTGCTGAGTATCAGACCTCCCTTTTTGTGTTTGCGGTTCCTTGGCATAGGGTCGGCCTAGCTCTTTCGATTCTGAATTATTGCAGGAGAAGAACGGGATCAGAAAAAGTCGATACCCTGGTCTTGGAAAAGCTGCCAGGATGAAGAGCCCGGCCCAGGTTTCATCACGTAGGAGGCATAGTTGCAGCGTATAGGCCTAAAGAGGGAACCGTCCCTTAGCGTCAAATATGAAGCATTCCCGTACCAATTTGAAGCTGTGAAGGCCATCCGCGATCTGGAGTATGCCGCAGTCTTCTACGAAATGGGACTGGGTAAGTCAAAGATAGCAATCGACCTAATGCTCTATTGGCTCGAAAAAGGGGTTGTGGATACCATCCTGTACGTGGCAAAGAAGAGCTTATTGTATAACTGTGAGAAGGAATTTGGGCTGCATACCTTCATTAAGCCTAAGCTATTGACTCAGAACAGGAACTCGAACTTCTTTGTCTTCAACGCCCCTTCAAGATTAGTTTTAACTAACTACGAAGTTCTTACGAGTGAATTCGAAAGACTGAAGTTGTTCCTCCAAGCACGAAACGTTGCGGTAGTTCTTGATGAATCAGCTAAGATCAAGAATCCGGATTCTTCAATAACTGAGGCAGCATTTGCGTTGGGCCCACTATTTAGGAAGAGAGTAATAATGACCGGGACACCGGTTGCTAACCGGCCCTACGATCTTTGGGCGCAGATCTTCTTCCTAGATCAAGGGGAAAGCCTAGGGTGTGACTTCGGGGAATTTAAGCGCAAAGCGGACCTCGCCGTAGACTTGTACCAGGACGTTGGTGCTCAGCAACGTCTTGAGAATTTCTTGGATGATCTGTTCTCCCGGATCTCACATTTCACTATCCGCAAGACAAAGAACAGCGGGGTACTCCAACTTCCGGAGAAAGAAATCCGGACAGTCTATGTAGACTGTGAACGACAACAATATGACTTGTATTGCCAGTTCAAGGACGAGCTACGTGCAGTAGTCGTAAAAGAAGGCATTCCTGTTGAGGACAATGCCGACCAGGTTCTTAAGAGACTGCTTCGCCTTGTCCAAATTGCGTCTAACCCGCACCTTGTCGACCAGAGCTACCGGCAGAACCCTGGTAAATTCGATGTGCTAAATGACCTGGTTTCTAGCATTTCCACGAAGGATGAGAAGTGCATTGTGTGGACTTCATTTGTTGAAAACGTCGATTGGCTGTGCGAAGAATTGAGGCGCTTCGGGACGTGTAAGATCCATGGGAAGATGGACATGGACCGCCGGAACAAAGCCGTGGATTCATTCTTGTCAGACCCGGATGTCCGAGTCCTGGTGGCCACACCAAGCGCTGCGAAAGAAGGGCTCACCTTGACTGTGGCAAATCACGTAATCTACTTTGATCGCAGCTTTAGCCTTGACGACTACTTGCAGTCGCAGGACCGAATCCACCGCATTTCTCAAACCAGAAGGTGTTATGTATACAAGTTGATCCTCAAGGACTCAATTGACGAGTGGGTGGATTTGCTATTGGAGGCCAAGCATTTGGCAGCTCAGTTGGCCCAAGGGGACATATCGTTGGACTATTACCGTAGCCAAATGTCCTATGACTTTGGTGAGATGGTCAGGCAGATTCTGGGCATTGCAGGTGGTTCTTCCCAGCCGTAGAGGAGGAAGCAACAGAATGACTGAGCAATCTGAGCAGAATTCGATTACCTTATGTGGTGAAGAGGTTCCCTATAGATTCTGTATGATGCCTCAGGTTGAGCTACAGTTTTACCCAGAAAACCCCAGGATATACTCGGCTGTTTATACTGGCCATGACACCCCTTCCCAGACTGAAATTCTTCAAAAACTTGAGGACACGGAACACGTAAGAGAGCTTGTCCAGTCGATACAGGCAAATGGCGGTCTCATTGAACCGTTATGGGTGCAGGACAGCAAGAACCTTGTCTTGGAAGGAAACAGCCGATTGGCCGCATACAGGGTCCTCAGTCGAAAGGACCCAGTAAAGTGGGGAATGGTGAAATGCCATCTTCTCCCCAATGAATTGGATGACAGGAAGATCTTCTCGTTCTTGTGCCAATGCCACGTCATCGGCCGGCAGGACTGGGCTCCTTACGAGCAAGCTGGCATCATATGGAGGCGTCGGAAGCTTCACGGCGACACTCCTGAGCACATGGCGAAGGAAATGGGAATGAAGCTGTCGGAGATCAAACGTTTGATCGAAGTGTATTCATTCATGGACGATCATGCTGATACAGCCGTCCAGCACTGGAGCTACTACTGGGAGTACCTGAAGTCTCGCAAGATACAAAGACAGCGCGAGATCTATCCGGAGCTTGACGACGTAGTCGTTGGTCGAGTTAGGTCAGGCGAGATTCCAAGGGCCGAGGACATTCGCGACAAGCTGACGAAGATTGCAGGTGTCGGTGGGCAAACACTTTTGACCTTCATTGACAAACCAAAGTCTTTGGACGACTGTTACGAGAAAGCACTCGAACAGACCGAAGACAGTGCACTATGTGTCGTGCTGAATAAGTTCCGAGTCAAGGTTGGCGACCTGGATACGATAAAGCTGCTAGATAAGATGAGCAAGGAACGGCGAAAGCGCTGCAAATTTGAGCTCAAGAAAATAAAGGCCTCGGTTGATGCTCTCTTGCAGAGGTTTTGAAGTAGACCAGGTGGGGCCTGCCGAGGATGCCCTCATTAGTCGCCAAGCCAAAGAATGCACACTGCCGAAAACCGCGTTCTTGGTGAATCTGCGCAGTCGCAGGCCAGGCGAAGTACGTCGCTGGATGTACCACACAATGTGTGGTATTATATGAGCAACAGGCGCCGAGTCTACATAAGCATCTACTTCAGTGATGCTCTATCTGAAAAGAGAAAGAAGCGAGACATCACGCTGGCACTCGACCCAGATGACGAACTGTACAGTGTCTGCAGACGCCTAGGCTCGTCTGGAATAAAGGAGCTGATTGGTGTACATTCATACGAAGAACTGGTAGAGCGGGCTAAAGCAGAAGACCGACCACTAAGCAATTACATGAAACACAGACTAAGGGCTTCTATAGAGCATGGCGAAGAGAATACTTCTAGTTGAGCCGGCGTACAAGACCAAGTATCCCCCTCTGGGCTTGATGAAGATATCCACCTACCACAAGATGAAGGGGGATGAAGTAGTCTTCGTAAAGGGCTGTAGGAAGGACGTCCAGTATGAATATTGGGACAGAGTCTACATATCTACCCTCTTCACCTGGACTTGGAACGAGACAGTTAAGACTATCAACTTCTACCGTGAGACGCTGTTCAATCTCGCCGGGAAGTGCTTCGTTGGAGGCATCCTTGCCAGCTTGATGCCACAGGAACTGTTCAACGCCACTGGCATCCAGCCTGTAGAAGGATTGCTCAACGAGCCAGCCAAAATAGCACAAGACGATGATCTTGTTGTTGACGAGTTGCCGCCAGACTATGAGATTCTTACCCAGGTGGAAACCAATGGCTTCAAGTATTTGAATACTGATGCATACATAGGTTACTCAACCCGAGGTTGCGTATGGCACTGCGACTTCTGCGCCGTGTGTGATTTTGAGCCCCACTATGTCCCCTACATAGATATTAAGGCCAGTTTTCGTGGAGTTACGGCCCAGTCCGGAGAGAAGCAGAATCTGGTCCTAATGGACAATAACGTCCTTGCCTCCCGCAAATTCGATCAGATAACAGATGATATCAAGTCGCTCGGGTTTGAAAAAGGTGCGACCTTTGGGAAGACCAGGAGGAAGAGAAGGGTGGATTTCAACCAGGGCCTTGATGCCAGATTCCTGACCGAAGAGAAAATGCAAAGGCTTTCGGAAATACCGCTGGAGCCGATGAGACTTGCCTTTGATTCAATGGACTACAAGGAAACATACGTCAAGGCCGTTAGAATCGCCAATAAGTTCGGGCAAAAAGATATGTCCAGCTACGTCTTGTACAACTTTAAAGACAGCCCGGAGGACTTCTACGAAAGGCTACGTCTTATCATCGACCTGAATCATGAGTTCAAGACTACTAGCCAGGTTAAGACTCATATCTACGCTTTCCCGATGCGTTTCATTCCGCTGGACGCCAAGAGTCGAGACGTCGATACAGGCAATCAAGATTGGAACAAACGCTATTTGAGAGGACTTCAGGTGATCTTGAATGTCATGAGCGGCCCCGTCATGCCTGGTAGGCAGTTCTTTATGCAGGCTTTTGGCAGGTGCGCAGAGGAGTTCAAGGACATCCTCCTAATGCCAGATGAGTTCATCAGGAACAGGCTTGTATCCGACTGGAAAAAGATCGATGATGCTGACAAGCGGGTCATGCCTTACGTTACGGAATGGATGGAGACCCTTTCTGCTCTTTCTCCAGAAGAGAAAGTTCAACTGGTTAATATCCTCGCTCCCAATGACAAGGAGACAATCAAAGAGGCCCGCGACAGAGGCGCTAGTACACAGCTGACGAAGCTGCTCGGGTGCCACCTGGAGGAAGATGAGATCGTTCGCAAACATCGAACGGGCTGATCGCTCTCTCGGCGTATTTATCGGCAAGTATGTCCTTGAGAGCCTTTCCATCGGAATGTATTCTCATCCCTTCATGGCCATCCGCGAGTACATCCAAAACAGTGCTGATGCCATCGACGACTACTGCGCTCTTCGCGGCCTGCTGGTTGATGAACATGGATTGATAGAAGTCACAATTGATGGCAAGAGCCGATCAGTGACGATCAGAGACAACGGGGTCGGTATTCCTTCGTTGAGAGCCGGACGTGTGCTTTCTGACCTTGGGAAAAGCGGGAAGGACCCAACGGCACGTAGGGGTTTTCGGGGAATTG
>ORJL011263797.1_pt1 | contig 11771 bp, 14 predicted proteins | sample 1779941 | NCBI WGS metagenome assembly ORJL01 (sample SAMEA104232317, study PRJEB22302) | groundwater metagenome | biome: forest; feature: aquifer; material: groundwater | place: USA | collected 2011-08-07 | depth 5.8 m | reverse complement strand
CTTATAGGAAATCCGATAATTGGGATCATGCACCAGATTATTGCGGATTTTGTGAGCCCGCCAAACATCATCAACATTATTTAACGCGCTTGCGGGAACTTTTTGCAACCGTTCGGCCATAGTCTCGCCTTGATAACCTAAATATCTTAAAATATAATCCAAAAAATTATCCGCTTCAATAACGGCTAATTTCCATTGAGCCTCATCCTGATAATTCAATCTGGCGGCTAGTTGATTCCAATATTCCTCAAGCTCTTTGGTATTGGGACCGGTTGGAATATCATCTTTTTTCTTCCTATCAAGATAGTAAGAATACTTCATAAAAAGTTCAGCGTAAAATCCTGATTTTGTCCGCCAGTAAATAGTAATACCGATAAAAAATAAAGTAATCAAAGCAAACAACCATTTTAAGGTTGTAACCATTGTTCGAAAATCCTGCGTCTTTATAAAAACGCCTAAGCGATCGCTGAAGTTATAAAAAAAATCAAGAAGCGCGTCCATAATAAGATTCGTAAAACTCGGCTGTCTTTAAAATAATATTTTCATTGAACCACGGCCCAAAAAATTGCAGACCCACCGGCAAATTCTGGGACTCGCCGCAATTTATAGAAATAGCGCAAACACCGGCCAGGTTGGCCGTTACCGTAAAAATATCGGCGGCATACATAGCTAAGGGATCTTTAGTTTTTTCGCCCAGCTTAAACGCCACTGTGGGTGAAGTCGGCGAAACGATCACATCAACTTTATTGAAAGCTTCTTCAAAATCTTGGCGGATAAGCGCTCTAACCTTTTGAGCTTGCTGGTAATAGGCGTCATAATAACCCGAAGACAAAACGTATGTGCCCAGCATAATTCTTCGCTGGGTTTCTTGGCCAAGAAATTGGCCGCGGCTTTTAAAATAAACCGAATTTAAATTCTCGCCTTTAGCCCTTTCACCATACCTGATACCATCATAACGCGCTAAATTAGCCGAAGCTTCAGCGGGTTGAATAATATAATAAGCCGCCAAAGAATATTGGGTGTGGGGTAAATTTATTTCCTTAATTTGCGCTCCCTGCGATTCAAACCAGTTTATCGCTTTCATAACTATATTCTTTACTTCCGGGTCCAAACCGTCAGCATTAAAATATTCTTTGGGACAGCCGATTTTAAGATCCCGAATATCCAGTTCCGAAATTTTCTCAATTTTATTTATAGGCGCAGTGGTTGAATCTAACGGATCGCGCCCGGAAATGGCGTCAAAAATTAAACCGGCGTCTTTTACTGTTTTGGTTATTGGGCCGATTTGATCCAGCGACGAGCCTAAAGCCACCGCGCCAAAACGAGAAACGGCTCCATAGGTCGGCTTTAAACCAACCACCCCGCAAAAACTGGAAGGTTGGCGAATAGAACCGCCCGTGTCCGTGCCGAGGGCGCCGAGGCACATATCCGCCGCTACTGCGGCGGCCGACCCGCCGGAAGAACCGCCGGCGACTCTTGTTGGATCATTAGGGTTTTTAACTGGCCCATAAGCCGAATTTTCGGTGGACGAGCCCATAGCGAATTCGTCCATATTGGTCTTGCCTAAAATAACCGCGCCTTCTTTTTTTAACCGGTTGATCACCGTGGCATCGTACGAAGCTTTATAATTTTCCAAAATTCTGGACCCGGCCGCGCAAATTTCGCCTTTAACCAAGATATTGTCTTTTATGGCCAGGGGGATACCGGTTAACTCGCCGGCTTGATTATTTTTAATTTTAATATCGGCCTCTTTCGCCTCCGCCAAGGCCCGCTCGACTCTAACCGACAAAAAAACATTCAACTCTTTGTTTTTGGAATCTATTTGGGCTAAATAATGGGACGTCAATTCCACCGCTGATACTTTGCCTCCGGTTAGCAACTTATGAGCCGATTCAATTGTAAGTTTAGACAAATCCATCAATCTCTAATTTTAAATTTTTAACTCTAAATTTCAAAATAATTTTTAATGTTTTAATTTTTAAACAGTTTAAATTAAAATTAAAAATTGGAAATTAAAAATTACTTTTTTAGCACTTCCGGAACCACTATATATCCCTCTTTATGTTCCGGCGCCTGCTGGATTAAATCCCGTCCTTGATCCACCATCTTACGAAGTCCGACTTCGTAAGGATTTCCGTCTTTTCTAAAAACACTTTCCAAACCCGTTATCTGCCTAATCTGCGATACCTCCGCAGTATCCGCGCTTGATAGAGCGCCGACAAAATCCAAAATCGCCGAAAGCTCGGCTTGGTATTTTACTATTTGATCTTCGGCAATTTCTATTCTAGCCAACTGGGCGATTTTTTTAACTTCGTCACTAGATATCATACTGTTTATGATAACAATTTTGAAACTTATCCGAAACTTGACAGAAAACTAAGTATGATTTAGGGGTGTTTTATTTATAGGCATCTTTTCTATTTTTTATTGAATGCAATATCACCCTCAAACCATCAATATCGTATTTAATCCTGTAATCACCCAGACGTAATCTCCATTTACCATAGGCCACACCAGTCAGTTTTTTAATGTTATATTCTCTTTTTAAATTAAAAGGATCAAATGAGAGCATAGCCATGACCTTGCTAAAAGCGGTGAGCAATTCACGATCTTTGCCCACCGCTTTTTTAAACTCTCGGTCAAAACTTGGAGTAGTATATGCCCTAAAAGTCACGTAAACTTTATTTTTTCTTTAACTCTTTAAGCAATAAACTGGCCGGGCGCATTTTGCCCGCTTTATATTCCTTATAAGACTTTGTTATCTGTCTATTAATTTTTGAGTTGCGGCTTTCTAAAAAATCCTCAAATTCGTCTATATCCATAAGTCCGGCCACAGGATAGCCGTCTTTTTCCAGAATAAAAAATTCCTTGCCCAAATGGGCTCGTTTCACAATACCCCCCAAGTTTATACGGGCTTTGGTTATAGGTATTACATTTACCATATTAATTAAGATTGATTGATATTAATCAATGTATCAAATCCACTGTTTACCGTCAACTATTCCACTATTTTCAAAAATTCTCTTTCAGAAATAACTTTCACGCCAAGAGTTTGGGCTTTATCAAATTTAGAACCGGGATTTTCGCCGGCGACTACATAATCGGTTTCTTTGGAAACCGAACTGGAAACATCGCCGCCCATCAAACGTATTTTTTCTTTGGCATCGTCCCGCGACAAACTTTCCAGTGTGCCGGTCAGCACAAAAGTTTTTCCGGCCAGTTTTTTGGAAATCTTAAGCGGACTCTGGATATCAATTTCCCGCAGTAGTTCACCAATAAGTTTTTTGTTTTCCGCATTCTCAAACCATCCTTTGATGCTTTGAGCCGCCTTCTCGCCTACGCCGGGAACTTTCTGCAACTCTTCAACATTGGCCAATACCAAATCCTCAAAACCGCCAAAATATACGGCCAGCAGATTGGCTGTTTCTTCGCCCACATGAATAATGCCCAGAGCGTAAATAAATCTAGCCAACGATATTTTTTTTGATTTTTTGATGGAATCAACCAGTTTATTGGCTGAGACTTCGGCAAAACCTTTCAGTTCTAAAAGATCATTCGGCTTCAATTTAAAAAAGTCGGCGGGATTTTTCACCAAACCCGTCTCAACCAGTTTATCCACTATCTCTGGACCTAAACCGACAATATTGAAAGCTTTTTTGGAAACAAAATGATATAAGTTTTCCCGTTTTTGGGCGGGGCAGTTTTTGTCAACGCATCTGTGGGCAGATTCGCCTTCCGCGCGCTTGACCTCGCCGCCGCAGACCGGACATTTTTTGGGAAAATTAAATACTTTAGAATTTTTCGGCCGAAGATTTTTCAAAACTTTAATCACGTCGGGAATAACGTCGCCGGCTCTTTGGACCACCACTGTATCGCCCGTTCTAACATCTAACCTTCTAATTTCATCTTCATTATGAAGCGTGGCCCGGGTAACTGTAGTGCCACCGATATCCACTGGCTCTAAAACCGCAACTGGAGTCAGCGCGCCGGTGCGACCAACTTGGATAATAATGTCTTTGACCCTAGTGGTTGATTCTTGGCCGGGAAACTTAAAAGCCACCGCCCCGCGCGGAGCTTTTCCCACCACGCCTAATTTATTATAAATTTGATTTTTGTTGACCGAAATTACCAAGCCATCTATCTCCCAAGCCAGTTTATCTCTTTCTTTTTTTATTTTAGCCAAAAAATCAGAAACGGATTCTTTGTTCTTTAGTTCTTGAGCGTATTTGTCTGTTTTGAATCCCAACATTTTAAGCAGAGTATGTTTTTCGGAATGCTTGGTTTGACCCAAGTCGGTAACCAAATCATAAGCCAAAAAATCCAAACTTCTTTGGGCCGCCACCGCCGGATCCAACTGGCGGATACTGCCAGCCGCCGTGTTCCTAGGATTAGCATATTCCGAGAGTCCTAATTTTTTTTGTTCTTGATTTATTTTTTTAAAAATCGGTTTGGTCATAAAAACCTCGCCTCTTATTTCTATCTCACCTGATTTTATGATTTTGAAAACTTTGGCCGGATCCAAACCTATACTTTTGATCTCCGATTCTTTCGGCTCACGCAAAACTAAAGGTATAGCTTCTATGGTTTTTAAATTTTCGGTCACGTCCTCGCCCACCCGGCCATCGCCGCGGGTGGCTCCGGTTGATAAAATTCCTTTTTTATAAATCAAAGAAACAGCGAAACCGTCTACTTTAAGTTCGCCGAAAAATTCCAATTTTTCATTAGGCGCCAGTTTTAAAATCCTCTGATTCCAGGCTTCAAACTCGCTCGCGCCAAAAACATCTTCCAAAGAAAGCATGGGCGAGCGGTGATTCACTTTTTTAAAAAAAGGCAACGGAGAACCCCCCACTCTTTGCGTGGGAGAATCCAAAGTTATTAAATCTGGAAATTGAGACTCTAGTTTGAAAAGTTCGTGTTTGAGGGAATCTAAAGCCGAATCGGAAATTTCCGTTTTATCCAGCACATGATAAAGATAGCGGTGATAATTAATCTCCGCTTTTAGTTTCTGTATCCTTTCTTTGGCTTCGGTTTTATCCATGGGACCTATTGGACTAATGGGACTCATAAGTTCTAATAAGCCGCCTGAAACGATCTTTTGGCCGATCCATACTGCCCACTGCTTATAACTTCGACATCATTGCAAGATTTGGTGCATCCTCCGTTAGTGGCCATGCAAACTTCATATTTTGCCCCATTGCCGAGATCACTATTGATAAAATTGGCCGAGCCATCGGGGGGGCTTGCAATCTTTCCAGAACAAGCATAAAACATTTTTTCTATGCCCGCATCGGCCGCAAACAGGGCTAAAATAGAATCGTCAATAAGTCTGGTTATTTGGGTTTGCCCGGCAATGAGCATAGAAACGCTAAGAGCCGTGGCAATCACAGTTCCTAAAAGTATCAATGTAATCAATAAAGCGATGCCTTTTTTATCCATAATGTTATTGAATTTCTAAATTGCGGGGAGTTATAGTTGTTTGTAAATTGGTAGTGGTGTCTACACCGGCCGGTTGGGCCGTGCTTCTTAAGGAAATAGATATTGTTACTCTGGACTGTTTTTGATCATTAGGTGAATTAAAACCAACACCAGCTACTCTAAAATCCAACCGCTCCACAAAAACATTGCTGGAACTTAAAGCCACCGGCCTGACGTCAGCCGAAGTTTTTTCCATAACTTGCCCACTGCTTAAACTGTAGGTAATAATACTTTTAATTGGATGGTTTAGAGTCAAATTAGACGATGTGCCGTTAGGACTTTGCACTTGGCTTTGGCGCACCGAACGTCCGATGCTTTCCAAAACAAACCTAGCGTTGTCTATCACATCTTGATTATTAATATTTTTTCTTTGCGAGCCGACTACGCTCACAAAAATACTGCTGACAACCACGATAACCGTGCTAAAAACCGCTATAGCCACGATAAGTTCAACCAGCGTGAATCCTTTCTTATCAAATTTAAACTTTTCCTTTTTCATTTTTAATTTTTAACTTAGCGAAGCGCTTATCTCCAATCATAAAAATTATCTATGGCCGTTATTGTTTTAGTTTGGCCTTTTTCTTCCCACGTAACTACGCTTTTAATTTCCAGATATTCTAACTTAGCGGGATCTGATTCCCAAGGATAACTCTCCATAGTTTTTGTGGTTAAAACAATATGCCTTTTAAACGTGGTATTGCAAGAAATAGCATGTTTATATTTGTAAAAACCGTCGGTCTCGATCAAAACATAAGTCAGGCACCATTTTGCCGAATCAGGTTCAATAGTTAAAGACTCGCTGTCATAACTCACAATCGCGTTAGCGGTATCAGCTAACCCATCTCGCCAACCACTGCTGGGTTCCAACCAATTACTGTCGCGAATATTTCTTACAACCTCAATGCCTTCTTCAGCCAAATGAGCCGCGATGATTCTATCTTTTAAAATATCCGCCTGCGAAGAACTTCTAGAGAGTATTACCAACGTCCCTACAAATCCAACCGAAATCACGCCAACAGCCACAATGGTTTCTACCAAAGTAAAGCCAGCTCTTGAAGTTTTTACTTTTTCATTTTTACTTTTTAGTTTTATCATTGTATGCTAACTGCTCCTTTTGAACTTAAAAATATTGTTTTGCATAAAGTTGTAAACTTGGCATGACAAATTCTAATTCCAGCGGCTTTGGCCGCCGGAATAGGATTGCCATTGATCCATAACTGGGGCAAAGGCGGATTAAAAAAAATGTTCAATAGAACAACAGCCGAAGGCGGGGCATAAGGAGCTGACAACGCGATTATTCTTGATTCTGATAAAACAACTATATTTAAAATATCACCCTCATTGGCAGTTTTACTTTCATCGCAATCGGCCACATAAAGATAGAAGCCAGGTGAATCGACACTAAAAATAACTCCGTGAGGCATTATCTTGGAAGAACAAGCCGGAGTCAGTTGTGAAGCCGGAGTCAGTTGTGAAGCCAGAGCCGAGTTTTGAGCCTTTCTGATATCTTGCGCCACTTTTTGAACATCTAAATTCAATTGCCTTCGGCCAGCCGAGCTTCTTTGATTTGTTAACATTGAAGTTGAAAGCAAACCAATGATAGAAATGATTATCAGCATTTCTATTATAGTAAATCCTTTGTTTTTTAAAAAATTAAACTTGTATACCATTTAATTATTTCATAGCCCCAGACTTGGGCGATAGCCGCGCTTAAAATAAGAAACGGGCCGAAGGGAATCTGGCTTTTAAAACTAGCCTGCCTAAAAAATATCAAGGCGACGCCGATCACCGCTCCTAAAATATAGGCGATAAGCACAGCTACCAAACTTAACTGCCAACCTAATAATAAACCGATCGCCAAACCCAACTTAACATCGCCCCCGCCGATCCATCGGCCTTCGGAAACAAGATATAAAATTAAGAAAAAAGAAAATATACCCGCGCCGCCGGCCAAGCCAGAAAGAAAATTCCCCCGACTCAAAAAAAATATCCCAGCCAAGATCCAAGCGCCCGCTCCGGCCACAAATGAATTTGGTATTAAAAGGTGCTTAATATCATAAACAAAAATTGCCAACCCCGCCAAAAACAACCCGGCGAGCCAAACCTTTTCGTCCCAGCCGATTCCAACTCCTCGCGCTATTGCCAGAAACCCCAAGCCGCAAGCTATTTCCACTGCGGGATATTGCCAGCTTATCCGGCCGCGGCAATATCGGCATTGGCCTTTCAAAAAGAAAAAACTGATAACTGGGATCAAATCAAAAAAACCTAATTTATGGGAACAATGAACGCATTTGGATCTATCCCAAACCAATTTTTCATTCTTATCCAAACGCCACACTAAAACATTGATAAAACTCCCGCCCGCCAAACCCAAAACAAAAGCCAAAGCGCTGTTCATTGATTATATTATAGCATATTACCCGCCCTAAATTGACTTCCAATTTTAATTAACTTTTGATCCTAATTGACTTCAAGTTAACTTCTTTTAAAATCCCCAGTTAACTTCCTTTTAATTCCTTTTAATCTTTCTAATTCTAACAATTCTGCTATCGCAGAATTGTTAGAATATTGTTGGGATTATGAAACGTAAACCACTCCGCACTTACAGTGCGGAGTGGTTTACTTATTACCTTCTACCTAAGCCGGGCTTGGGATGTGGTCATCACAGTTTTTATAGACTATCTACCCGCACCCTTTCGTATACTGAATTCACGATCGTAAATTCGGTATACGTTTACAGTAACAGAAACGGCTCAACGGGATTTCCCGTTGAGCCGTTAAGGAATCTATCTAATACAGAAGTTTTACAATTCTAAGGTTTGATGCAATAAACCAGATCGTCGCAATTAACTCCAAAAACAGTGCCGTCAACATCATTGACTAAAGCCTGATTAGTGGCTGATTCAAGCGTAACGCCTAAAACAAACCCTTGAGGATTAACATCGCTATTAACTCCATACAAATAAGAATTGTTGGTGGTGGGATCGCCCGGCATAGCCGAAATATAAGTTACGCCAGCGCAAGTGAGCGCCAAACCCGGAGCGGGAAAAGCGCCTGTGGTAATATATTTTCCATCATCGTTGTAGCAAAATTCCAGCGCCAGAGCCACTTGCCTTATGTCGGCCAATCTTTTGGAATCCCGAGCCTTTATCCTAGCCGAATTAAGAGAAACCAAAGCCACCGTGGCTAAAATACCGATTATAGCTATAACCACCAATAATTCTATCAGTGTAAAACCTTTTTTAGATTTACGCATTTATTATTACGGACTTATACAATAATCCCTTTCAGTAGTCGGGTTAGACGCATCGCAGGTAATATTAACACATTGAACGCCATCAACATCACTGTCTAAAGCATTATGATCATTTTCCAAAGTAGCTTTCAAAACATACTTCTGGTTGACTGGAGTGCAGTTAGCCGAATTGAAACCATAAGCGGTGCCATCTTTAGGATCAACCGGAACTTTAGTCATCTGGCCACCGGTTTCTAAAGCTGATGTGGCTGCTGGATAAGCGTTGTTAGCATCATAATAGTTCTCCAGAGCCAAAGATATTTGATGCAAATCCGAAATCCTTCTGGCGTCGCGAGCTTTAGAGCGGGCGCTGTTTAAAGAAACCAGCACCACCGAAGCCAAAACGCCGATGATGGCGATAACCACGAGTAATTCAACCAAGGTGAAACCTTTTTTGAAGTTTATTATTTTCATATTTATATTATATATTATTTTAATATAATTTACTATTAAAAATACGACTTGTTAAATCCCACTGCTTAGATTATATATCGGAAGTAAAATCGCCGCAACTAGCACACCCGCCGCCACGCCCAAGACCAATATCAAAATCGGCTGAATCAACGAGGCCATATTCTCTACCAGATTATCCACATCTTTCTGATAAAATGAGGCTATTTTGGCTAAAATAAGGTCCAACTTGCCAGTTTGTTCTCCAATACTGATCATTTGCGACACCATAGCGGGTATAGCTTTCTCTGTGGAAAACACAGAATTTATGGTACTGCCTTTACGAACTTCTTCTCGAGCGCGCAAGATCGCGCTTTGATAAACAGCATTGCCCACCACATCGGCGACTATGGTTAAAGATTGGATTATGGGGATGCCTCCTTTTATCAATGTGCCTAAATTTTCGGACATTCTGGCTAAATATATTTTTTTAAAAACTCCGCCAAAAATAGGCAATTTTAATTTTATTTGATCCCAGACGCGCCGACCTTGAGGTGTTTTTAAATAATATTTTCCGCCTCCAATCGTCCCAATTATAATAAGCCCGCCCAACCACCAAAAATTTCTGGTAAAATCGCTGATGCCGATAACAACTCTGGTTAAAAATGGGAGTTGCTGGCCCGACTCTAAAAGCACCGCCGTCAATTGAGGCACCACAAAAATCATCAACATAGCGCCCACCAGCACCAAGGCTGAAACAATAAATATCGGGTAAGTTAAAGCGCCTTTCACTTTTTTATTTAAATCATAAGATTTTTCTTCATGATCGGCCAAATAGCTAAGAACCTCCTGCAATCGCCCCGAAGCTTCGCCGGCGCGAACCACCGATATATAGAAAAAAGAGAAAACTTTGGGAAATTTTTCCAAGGACTGCGAAAAAGCCGTGCCGGAATCAACTTCCGAAGCAACCTCCATTATAATTTTCTTGAGCGCCGGGCTTTCTGTTTGTTCGGCCAAGGTTCTTAAAGCCTGAACCAGCGGAACTTGAGCGTCAAAAAGAACCGAGAGTTGCCTAGAAAAAATAACAATGTCTTGATTCTTAACACGATCAAAGAAAGCTATATTTCCGATTAAAGAAGATGTGAGACCGCCCTTTTCTTCTACTATCTCCAATATCGTCAAGCCGTAACGATGCAAAGTTTCTATGGCAACATCCCGGTTGGACGCTTCAACCGTTCCAGTTTGGACTTCTCCTTGCGGTGTTCTGGCTTGGTAATTAAACTTCATAACTTTACGAAATACTAATCATTACGAATATACGAATCAAATATTAATAATTCTCTTAAAATGTACATTGCGCGGAGCAAAATAAGCTAGTAACCCTAACTTTAAACTGTTGCCAGTTAGGTAACGATAAACTTGATCTATATGAGATTTGACAAAACGATCACCTTTTTTGATCTCCAAGACAATTTTGCCTTCTACCAAGAAATCTAGATAGCCACTGCCAATTTTCTTACCACCATAACTTAAAGGAAAATAAACTTGCTCCTTAAACTCTAAACCAATATTATTCAATGCTGTCGCTACAGCTCGCTGATAAGTCTTTTCATCTTGCCCATAACCAACATCATTGTAAACATCAAACAAAACACCTACTATCTTATAACTTAATTCAGGATAAACAAGATCTTCCCTGTTTAGTTTTATCTTATTCATTGTCTATTCGTAGATTCGTACAATTCGTATTTCGTAAAGCTAGTGTGACAACATTGACGCCAGCTCCGACGGATTCAACGAATATATTTCCGCGTTCTCAAGCGATATTTGGCCTTGCCGAACTAATTCAGACAAAGACTTGTTAAGCGAAATCATACCTTTGTCGGTGCTGGTTTCTATAACCAAATCCAGCTGGTGAAATTTATTCTCGCGGATTAAATTCCTCACGGCATAATTAGCGATTAAAACTTCCACCGCCGGAACCAGTCCGCCATCAACTTTCGGCACTAACCTTTGAGAAACCACGCCCAAAAGAGCGCCCGCCAACTGAAGCCTTATTTGGGACTGTTGTTCCGACGGAAAACTGTCAATTATGCGGTTAATGGTTTGCGAAGCGGAATTGGTATGCAGTGTCGCAAAAACCAAGTGTCCCGTTTCCGCGGCCGTAACCGCCGTAGAAATTGTTTCCCGATCTCTCATCTCGCCCAACATCACCACATCGGCATCTTGCCTAAAAACCGATCGCAAAGCTCGGTTGAAATTTAAAGTATCTATGCCCACCTCGCGCTGTTCAATCATAGCCCTGTCTGGAGTAAAAATATATTCTATGGGATCCTCAATAGTAATGATATGGTCGCCTCTAGTATGGTTAATTTCATCAATCAAGGCCGCCAGCGTGGTAGATTTGCCATGCCCAGTTGGCCCAGTAATTAAAACAAAACCTTGGCTGGGGCGAGTGAACTCGCGCAACACTGCGGGCAACCTTAATTCTTCAAAGGTTCTGATTTTATAAGATATCAATCTTAAAGCCGCCGAAACAAAACCTTTTTGAATATAAACATTGGTTCTAAATCTAAATTTATCTTTAAAACCAAAGGCAAAATCAACTTCT
>ORJL010426156.1_pt1 | contig 11771 bp, 5 predicted proteins | sample 1779941 | NCBI WGS metagenome assembly ORJL01 (sample SAMEA104232317, study PRJEB22302) | groundwater metagenome | biome: forest; feature: aquifer; material: groundwater | place: USA | collected 2011-08-07 | depth 5.8 m | reverse complement strand
TTTCCCTTTCGTTATTGGTATGGCCGCAAACAGGCCCGTTGATCCTTCATCGCCGCCTGAAGCGAAAAATGCGGCGACCATTGGAGCGGCAGTGAGATCAATCACCCTGGTCGGAACCTCGTAATGTTGAAGAAAGCCAAGGGCGAGATCCGCATCGAGGTGGAGGAACCGCTGCAAATCAACATGGACCCTGTCGACTTGCCGTTCGATTTCCTGGCGAGCCTTCGGTGGACGCCTCCGGTCATTTCGCACCCGGCTCAGCATTGAAGTTGTCGTCGTGTACCTGTCAGTACTCTCGCCACGGAACAAATAGCCGTTCAATTGCAGGCAGTACGCCACACAATCCTGCAGGCTTGAAAACGACACGGGATCGACATCTTCAAATCGGGACACTTTGGGCATGTTTTCCTGGGCCATAAGCTGATTTGGCAACGCGACGTGCCTCACACAAATGGAGGACTAGGGATATATCTTCTTTAAGATTGTCGCGAGCCGCATGCCTGCGACGTAGATCTGCCGCTGCGCAGTTTTCTTCGCTTCCGTCGAGTACTCCTCGGTCACCGTGATCTCGTTGTCGCTGTAGTCGGAGCCAAGGTGACCATAGGCAATCTCCTTCGCGATTTTATGCGACTCTCTTGCCCATTTCGCAAAGTCCGCGGATTCGGGCGCGATCGGATGCGACGCGTTGGCGTCGACAATCTCCTTCGCGCCCTTCACGAGCAGCGGCGAATTCGGATTGATGCTGAAGGTGCTGAGGTCTGCTCCGCCATGCGCCCGCTGGGTCAGGGGATCGAATGACATCTTGTACGCCGTGTCCCAGAACTGGTGCAGTTCCGGATATTCGTCGTCGAAGTTCGCTATCTTGACCGCGTTGCCGCCACCGTCGTGCGGCTTGCCGTGCGCCGGGGCCGGATGGTAGTAGTGGCTGGCGCAATGGAGCGGCTGGTGGATGTCACCGACGAGGTGGCACAGGAGCGCCAGGGCAACCGCCTCGTTTGGCACGAACTCGCTGTTGGCCACCTTGTGCGTCAGGACTTTCTCGCAGAGTTGCAGCGCCTGGATTGCATCGCCTCCCGCCACGGTCAGTTTTGCCGGCGTCTTGAGGGGGTTGGGATCGGTCGGCTCGAGTCCTATGTCGATAAAATGCCAGTCGTTGAAGTGATGCGCGAAGGGGGTCTGCTTCGCCGAGGCGTGCTTCACGTTGTCGGGCCACGCCGCCAGATTGACACCGTTGTACGTATGGAGGAGCGGCGGGCGATCGCCTTTGCCGGGGGTGGCGAAGGTAAGCATTTTGCCGAGACTGCCCATCTTTTCGCGGGCGGCCGGCGACGTGTTGTCGTAGGCAATCTTGGCGATGATGATATGGCCCGAAACGTCCCAACTGGACGCAATGCTGGCCGTCAGCACGAAGGTGGCTGCTGCAAGGAGGTGTGGCTTCATAAGGCTGCGCAGACGCGACCGCCGGATGCGCAGGGCGCTCTCGCGCACGGGCAGCGGCGGTGGTGCTATGTGGTAGGGAGATGAAGCCGGTGTGAAGCTCACCGGCTGAAGTTGAAGGCAACCCGGACAGCCGGGCGGGGTACGGATGGAAAAAGGGCATCGCGCGAAAAATGCGAGCACTTTTTTCACGGTCCCAACGGATGGCGATTCACCTAATGGCTTCGCCCTATATCACCTGAGGCGATATTCTCAGCCGGACGTTCGGGGACTCTGTCCGAGTAGTTGGAAAAGTTTGCCTGCGAGGGGAGGAGGCAGCCGGCCGGCCGAACTCTTCATCGTCGAACCTCACGGCGCCGTGACAGGTGCCGATTGCGCGGTCGCCGCCAGCACTTACGGAAAAATTACGGCAAGGCAGTAGCCAAGACCCTGGCGCCGGTTGGTTCATGCCGCGTGCGAAAACCCGCGCATGCGATTCGTGTAGATTTTGGTGAAGCCAGAATCCTTAGGGGCAAAACTGCCGCCGCGAGTTGCATAGCCTTGCTGATACCCTCGGCGAATAGCGTGCTAGGATTGGGCTGTGACGTTTGCGGGAAAAGTTGGAGATTTTTCGCAGTTAGGGATCCTGCGCGCTCATTTCCTGGGTGTGCAAAAATATGCCTTCGGATCGCGGATTTCTTCAAGAAACACTTCGGGCGATACTGCGGTGGCAGAGAAGCCATGCTGAAACGCGAAGGCCATCAGCTCTCGCGTACCCGCAACGCCGAGCTTGTGGCAGATATTCCTCCGATGAGTCTGAGCAGTCGTCGGAGAAATCTGAAGTCGCGTCGCAATTCCGTGGTCGCTCGCACCACCGCTAATGAGGACGAGAATCTCCTGCTCTCGCGCCGAAAGTATCCGCTCAGCCGATTGCCGATCCCGCACCCTCTCAAGCTGCCGGCGGTAAAACGGCGCGCTGAAGTAGGTGCCGCCCGAAATCACCGTGGTAAGCGCCTCGCGGATCACGGCGATCGAAGAATCATTCTTATCAACAAATCCCGACACGCCGAGCTTCTCGACTCTCCAGACTGTATGTTCTTCGACATGACATGAAACGACAAGGATTTTTAGCGTGCTGATGAACTTCTTCGCCTGGGTAGCGACCGTGAAGCCGTCGATGCCGGCGATCTCGAGGTCGAGAACGAGGAGATCGGGCTGCGTCTCGCGAATTATATCGACGGCTGTGCGCCCCGAGCCGGTTTCACCGACGACTGAAATGTGAAGTTCTTCCCGACAGAGTCTTGCGACAAATTCGCGAAACAGAGCATGGTCCTCTACAATGACTGCTTTCATTAGCGCGAGAACACGTACTTACTTTCAAGTACACCCTGTAGTCGATTTACCCTACGTTTGCGAGCTTTACTTTGAAGGAGCGTGCCGCCTCAGTTGCTCCATCCAGCGATGCGGCGAAGCTCGTGAATCCCCCACAGTCAGGGGCGGAGACCGTAGGTGACTCTCGTAGCCGAGGTCATCCCCATAGTGCACCGTATATTCACTCTCACGAGCATGATTGGTATCCGACATGAGCGCCGGCGCGTACGTAAAGAAGTTCGCAGTTTCGCATACCCACCTGCCTTTCGCTAAGATCGTCCCGAAAATCCGCCATCCAATGCTAAAGTACCTCCTTCGCATGTGCCTTTATCTGGCAGCGGCGGGCCTCGCGCAAGCAGCGGGTGCCGCTCAGACGCCACGCGCCAATCCACCATCGGTGCCTCCGTCACCACCACCCCAAGACACCCTCACGAACGCCATCAACCCAGGACTGCGTGCCCGGATCGCTTCGGAGCATCGCAATTGGAAGGCAACGAAGGGCGGTGCAGAATTTCAGACGGCATTCAACTACGCCGGCGGCGCGCCGATTCTCATGTTTGTCACTACGCCTAACGAGTCGGCGGACCGACAAAGGCGGCGACTGAAGGCCATCGTTTCGGCGTGCGAATTTATGATGGACAGCGATGCATTCGATTTCGCGGTTTTATGTGTCGTGGAGATGAACGGCGCGCACTCGTCGTCGGCAGCTACAAGAAACACGCGAGTGACACGTGCGCGATTCGAAGAGGCTATTAGGAACGCTGGCGCGTCATCGGAGATGAAAGCCGCGATTGCGAGGGTATACGCTGATCCGAGAGCGATTCGAGCAGTCTGCGACGCGTTAAATATCAGATAGACACCATTTGTAATCACGATGCACCCCAGGCATTCACAAAGCACGCTCCAGGCACGCAATAGCTGGTGGCACCCACGAACGATGTGCCTCATGCTCAGTTTTTTCGGTGTTGCGGTTATGCGTGGCCAAGACGACGTGTATTTGTCGTCGTACAATTTTACCACAACGAATCTTCCGAACGTTTATACGACCGCCGAGGCGCTACTTCAAGAAGACCCCCCAACATACCGTCTGCGTGTCAAATTCATCGCTAATGACTACCATGCAGTCAACGAATACAACAACAACGGGCAACAACTAGAAGGAGTGCCAGGGGTTGGAACGTGGACGGTAGGGTTGTATTGGGTCCTATACGACGCATACGGAGTAGCATACGTAAGCCCGATGACATATCAGACGGTGACGATTAGCACTGCCCCAGTTACAACTGCACTAACGATATCGCCGGCGGCGGCTACCACGTTTGGTCAGCAAGTGACGTTCACCGGCTCAGCGACGGATGTCGATAACAATTTGGTTGGCCTCCAGTTCTACGTGAATCCAAATTATGCTGGCTGGAGGTGGATTGCAAATGACGAACAGTTGCAAAGCGGATCTGGATCCTGTACCATAACTATTCCAACGTCTGCGACACAGGATTGGCCAGCGGGTAATTATCTGGCCACTGTCAGAGCATGGGACAGCACTGGCGCGTTAGATACAAACGGCGATATTATAGTTCCATTTACAGTCAAATATGACCAAGCGGTCGCCGCGTCCGATGCGTCAGTATTGGCAGGATCTCAATTTACGCCAAGCTACAGCAATGGGGCCGGGACGGGGCCCTGGCAATTTGTTGTGGAAGGTCGTACAAATCTGCCAGGCACAAATGGCTATCATGCCGGCGAAGGTGGCACGCTACTTACGGATAACACCATTTCCGCCAGTTGGACTCCTCCGATCGCCGGCCGGTACACTTTCTGGGTTAGGAAACTTGGTGATGGGACGTATAACGATTCACCGCTCGCCGGGCCATACGCCCTAGCCGTGCCGACGTGCTCAATCTCGGCCGGCTATACATCAATCTTTTCCGGTGATGAGGTTACGTTGACCGTGAACGCAAGCTATGCGCGATATGTGAATATCGACCAGGTATCCCCTAATGCTGGGTACTATGGCAATGTAAGCTCAGGTAACGAGGTACCACCAAGCATCGCGGTTCCACCGATACTGGAGAATTGGGATCTGGGATCTATTCAAGATTTTCCTGAGCCGCGCCATCTTCCCCTTACGCTGCACACAGCTCCGGTGGCACCAAACCAGTCGGTAGTCTATACATTCTTAGGCGCAGTGTGGGCGGGTGGGCCATGGTACCACAGCCAGCCGGTCTCCGTTACAGTGAATCCGGTGGTCGCGCCATCTATCACCAGTCCGGCATCACAGACAGTGACTAATGGCGGCAGCGTTTCCTTCTCGGTAACGGCGTCGGGAGCCCCTTCGCCCACCCTTCGGTGGCAGCGCCAGCCGGCGGCGGGCGGCGGCTTTACCGACTTGGATAATGTAGGAAGCTATTCTGGGGTCACTACCAATACGCTCACTGTTTCGAACTGCTCCAGTGCGATGAATGGCGACCAATTCCGCTGTAAGGCGGTGAATCGTGGTGGAGAGGCTGTATCGGCGACGCCAGCGACTCTAACCGTTGCCACAAGTGACCCTGATAACCAGAATCAATTGAACATTCACCAACCGCTTTGATACTCTATGAAGGCAAACAAGCACATTACGGTAGGGGTCCTATTGTTGGCCACTATCGCGGCTCTTCCGCTCCGGGGCGGCCAGCCGGCACAACCGGTGCCGGCGGCCGCATCAGAATGGATTGCGGATTTGTCTAGCGCTACGGGTCTCGCACATTCAGGAAACCTGACATCCGCGGAGGCACAGCTCCTTGCGCGGTGTATACAACGCCGGAATACCTTCGCCTGGGATATTGAGGCGGCAACTAGGTTAACCCATCTCGCAGTAATGCTTCGTCAGCGCCACGACATGAGAAATGCTCGGGCGGCGGCTGAGCGCGGAGTAGCAGTACTGACGGCGGGCATCGAGGCGCGAGGCGCCACTGTGTCGGCTTTGCAACTGGCCCGGGGATACGAGTCAATCGGCTTCATTTACGAACGAATGTTGTTCGACAATAGTGCAGCACGGGCTGCATACACGCATGCCTTGCAAGTGAATCCCGGATCAAATTCCGCGCAAGCGGCGCTTACCCGCATAAGTCAGGAGGAAGAGGCGAGGAGACGGGCCGGTCTTGGAACCTAACGTTCATAATGAATATAACGAGTTTCTTGCGTTCATTGTTTCGCAGTGCCACTTGGGCCGCGGCATTGGCGGGTTTAAGCGCAACTTTGGCCAGTGCACAGGTGGCTGACGATGCCACGGGAGTCGCCGTGGGATGGAGATTCTCTAATGTAAACTATAGCAGCTCAAGCGGCTACTTCTACGCGGCGTTGGTCGACGTAGCTGGCAATTGGCCTCTCCCTTATGCCTTTGCGCCGACCACTGACACGACGCAGGCCATATGCCGCCTCGCGGTGGGGCATACCTACGAGGTGGAGTTCCTTGCGGAAGATGTTACCAGCTTCAGCATGTTCGTAATGCCGCCACCAGGGTATATTGTGGAGATCGAAAAGGTTGCGCGAGAACGTTACGATAGTAATGGTGTACCAGCGACGCTGCGTGTTCGGATTCGTCCGCCAGCCGCAACCGCGCCGTCGCGGGCAGGCGTTGCGACGGCCCTTGGCACGGAACGAACATTATGGCAGGCTTCGCTTGGCTCACTCTCCAACGGCGAATCCGCAGGCGCCTTGGGATTCATCGACGCGGACCCGTTGGCCAGTTCCGATCCGGCGGCCTCGATCTTTACGCCGGAAGGGCTGACGTACGATGCACCGTCATCCGAGGTGCAGGTGCTAATCAACGGTTCAGGCGTCCAATCGCCATTTGTTCCGGGCACAATCCGGCAAATCATCGCTCCTCAGGTTTGTGTGAATGTGCATATGACGACCTCTTATCAATGCCAAGTTCAATTTTACCATCGTCAGCAGCTTGGACAGTATAGTAACGGAATATATTCCTTCACCGGCGATCCATTTGCATGGTATTTCTTCAATCAAGATGGCGTCGACCCAAATGCCGTACGCATTTCGTGTGACCTGCGCAACACCACTGGAATCGACGGGAATGGCGTACCGTACGTGTTGGGTCCGCTGCAGCCCGTAGTCCGAACGAAGGTCACGACCCTTCAACGCACCGGGACAACGCCAAATTTCACATGGACCGCGAAAGATTGGTACGATAACGGTGGCAGTTCGCTCGTACAGGAAACCCGTAGCCGAAATGGCACTACCGAAACTTTGACTACTGCGGTTCCGGGGCAATCATCAGATGTCACGGTTGTTCGGACGTACGCCAGCATCGCAGGCGGGCAGGATGTCGCAACTGTCAGGCTTGGCGCTGAAACACCACCGCCGGGAGGCAGTCCGCCCATTGTGACGACTTATGCATATTGGGATTCGCCGACCGTCACCAGCGAGTCGGCAAGCTATGCCCGCGCAAAATCTTCGATAGCTCATGGGCTATGGGAAGCTTATGAGTATTATGATTACGCAGATGGTATTACTCAAGCCGGTGCTCTCAGACGTCGGCATCGCCCCTTCAACAATTCCAACACATCGGTTCCCGATTTGGCCAGCCATCTGGGAGAGATAACGACGTTTGGCTGGGGACTTGATCCGTTCGGCCGAGCAACCCGGCTGACATCGATGGAAACCACAATTGGCGGAGTAACGAGCGCCAGGACGACGGTATCGTACAGCAGTCCGGCGGCTGTTTTCTCGGGGCATGCAAGCACAACAGTCGTAGCCGCGACACGGAACGACTATTGCAGAGCCGGCGTTTACTTAACTTCGGTAATCAAGTTTTTTTCCGAAGACGCGGGAGTGGCGCAGGCTACAGACGACTTTTTCCGCAACCGCATTCACTCTGTTCAGCGACCGGATGGCGTAAAGCAGTCATTTGTTTACCAACATGGCACGTGGAACGGGTCATCGTTCGTCCTTTCGACGAATGGCGGAGTCGACCCGGTTGCCGGCAGCTTCGCTAGCCGCATCTCGGTTATCACTGGTTCCACGTCGGTGGGGAACTATTATTCGAGTCACGACGGGTACCCGATTGATCCGCTCTACCTTGTGGTGGATACTTCTGACCCGAACCATTCGAAATACAAGTCGACGATGGAAGTCACGATTCGCGATAACTATGCTCGCGTGGTTCGCACGGAGAAACACGTTCGAACGACTGGCGGATGGCAGCTAATTGGCGCTGTGAATTATCAGTGGAATTATTCTAACCAACTGCTCAAACGTGCGAGTAACGACCAAACGGGCTATGACCTTACAAGCGGTGCGGTATACGTCGCCGAATATAATCATGAAAATCTCACATCTGAAGCCAATGAGAGTGGGATTAATCTGACGTATACTTACGACGCGTCCGGCCGAGTAGACATTGCAACGAAATCAGCCGGCGGCTCAACCGGCGCATTGGCAACCAAGTTCAGCTACAATGCTGCGGGGCGCGTTATCGAACGCCGGGACGGTTGGGGCCAGAGTGAACAGCTCATTAGCGCACATAGTATTGACGACGGCGGCCGACTGATCAGCCGTTCTGAGCCGGGACCCAATGGAGCCCTGGTCACAACTTATGTTTATGATCCTGCTAATCGCAGAGTTACCATCAGCGCACCCGGAGGTCGGCAACGTATCGAAACTTATCTGGCCGATGGCGCCCTTTCTCAGGTCACCGGCTCTGGGGTCGTCCCAGAATACTACACGCGTTCGCCGGACACAGGAGGAAATCTATGGATGCGGGTTAATTTGGGTACGGCGCCGGTTCAGACAACTGACGGCTCGGCATGGGACACGACATCACTGCGGCAGAGTAAGGAAAAGACTGATTGGCTCGGGCGAACAATCCGTGCCGAACAGCCCGGTTTTCTCGGCCAGCCAGATTTTGTGGCAGAAGCGTTCTATGAGGTTACTGGTGGTCCCGACATCGGCCATGTCAGGAAAATAGCAAGAACCGCCAATGGTTCGGCTGTTCTCGCACCGGCGCGCTACGAGTATGACGCTCTTGGGCAAGTCAGCAATAGCGGCTTGGACATCGGTGATAATGGCTTGGTGGCTGATTCTACTGATCGAATCAACAACACCGAAACATTTGTCGAAAACACAGCAGGCGCATGGTGGTTGACCACTGTTCAAAAGACGTATCCAACGGCGAACAACAGCGCGGCATTAACCGTCTCCGTGACGCGGCGCCGGCTGACGAACTTTACCGCGACGCTGCCTGAATTTGGCGGTTCATTGCTGTCGGAACTACAGCGAGCGGACGTGGACGGAAACACCACGACGGTCAAAACCTTCGTCGACCGCGGCGTCAAGACGACGAAAGTTGCCACGACCACTTCTGGGCTGACCAATCAGGAGATCAAAACCTACACGAACGGGTTGCCCACGAGCATCACGCGATTCGATGGGCTGGTCTACAGCACCGGCTACGATTCGCTCCACCGCCGCAGCACCAGCAGCGATCCGCGCAACGGCGCAAGCACGACCTACTACAAGTCCGGTTCCGTTTTCGTGTGGAAGACTTACGACGCAGCGAACTTCAAGACCGCGGAATACGAGTATGACGCCGCAGGCCGAGTAAAGAGTATCATCGACGCCAACAACAAGGTGGCGCGCATCGATTACAACAAACGCGATCAGGTAATCCGGCGGTGGGGGCAGGCAACTTATCCCGTGGAATACGCGTACAATACGTTCGGCGAGCGCACCGCCCTTCGCACGTTCCGTGCTGGCGATTTCACCGGCACCAACTGGCCGCTTTCCGACAGCGGTATCGATAGTACCGGCACGCCTGATCCCTCCTACTGGACCAGCGGCGACAAGACGACGTGGGTCTACGACTCGCCTAGCGGACTGCTTTCCTCGAAAACGGACGCGAACGACAAGACCGTTTCTTACACGTATAACGCTCGTGGCCAAACTGCAACGCGCACCTGGGCTCGCGGCGTGGTTGCGACCTACGGCTATGACAGCAACACGGGTGAGCTGACCGGCGTTACGTACTCCGATAACACACCGTTGGTAAGTTACGTGTACACGCGCGCCGGTCAGCTCTACACGGTAGCCGACTCTACCGGCACGCGGACCTTCCGCTACGGCACCGCCCCCGCTAGTCACGCGCTGCAGCTCGATCGCGTTGATCTACCGGCCTACTTCAATTCGCGTCAACTCGCACGACAATACGATAGCATTCATCGGCCCAGCGGCTTCGCCTTGGGCAGCGAGGTCAGCCAGACCTACTGGTATCACGGCACAACCGGCCGCTTCGATCACCTTGACACGACGAGTAACGCTCAGACCTCGCGCACGTTTGCCTATGGTTACAACACTGGTGGCCTGAATTCGACCCTTACGTCTGGCAGCCTTAGAGTTTCCTACGGATACGAGCCCAACCGCGACTTGCTCACGTCAATCGACTCACAATGGAGCAGTGTCTCGCGCACCCGTTACGACTACACCTACAATGCGCTGGCACAACGCGAGACTGCGAAGCAGTTTGGCAACACCGAGGGAGGGGCGTTCACGGACTTCGGCGGCTCAACGTATTATCGCTACGTTTACAATGACCGTGGGGAGGTGACCGAGGCGGTAAATTACTTTGGCGAGGACGCGACGAGCACGACTTCACCGCAGCTCACCGGCCGCCGGTTCGGCTACGCCTACGATAGCATTGGTAACCGAGCCAGTGGCACGCGTGCGCTCGGCACCAGCGTGAACGACGTGTTCACGCCCAACGCGTTGAACCAGTACGCGCAGCGGGAAAACGATGTCACCTACGCAGCGGGCACGGCGCAAACCTCCAGCTCGATTGCCGTGACTGGTGGCACCACCACGGCGAGCGTCGGCCGGGCTGGCCGTTATTGGGGCGCGGAAACAACGCTGAACAACAATTCCAACCCGGTCGCGACGAACCTCACCATCACCGCTACGCTCGCCGGCGTGGTTCGCACCGAGCAGCGCACGGCCTTCCTGGCGAAGGCGCTGCAATTCTTCACCTACGACTTTGACGGCAACCTGACTGGCGATGGCGTGTGGAACTACACCTACGATGCCGAGAACCGGCTGACCGTAATGGAAACCGATCCGAACGCGATTCCCTACCTCGGTTCGGCGAACGCGCGGCGTTTGGAATTCCAGTACGACTACCTGAACCGCCGCGTCCAGAAGCTCGTGCGGGGCGGCTGGAATGGCAGCAGCTATACCAGCATCACGAAACAGCGCCGGTATCTCTACGACGGCGACAACCTCGCCGCAGAACTGACCGGGGACGGCACGGGAATCTTGTGCTCGTTCACCTGGGGGCTAGATTTGGTCGGTTCTTTGACCGCGACCGGCGGCATCGGTGCACTGGTCCAAATCACGGATCACAACACGAGCACCAGCTACTTTCCGACCTATGACGGCAACGGGAACATCATTTCGCTGCTCCGCCCCTCGGATGGCGTCGTCATGGCGAAGTATGAGTATTCGCCTTTCGGCGAACTGCTCCGCTGCGAGGGCGCATACGCGAAGGAGAACCCATTCAGGTTCTCTACCAAGTTTACCGACGACGAGAGCGGCTTGGTATACTACGGCGCACGGTTCTATTCGCCTGGCATGGGCCGGTTCCTCAACCGCGACCCCATCGAGGAAACCGCCGGGCTCAACCTGTACGGTTTCTGCGGCAATGACGCCATCAACGGGTATGACGTGCTCGGCTACTCGTTCTGGAGCAGCATCAAGAAGGCGTTCCACCAAGTGGCGAACTTCTTCTACACCGCTGCGAAGAACGCGGTCGTAAACACAATCTCGGCGGTCGCCGGAACAGTGGCCGCTGTAGGCTCCTTCTTCGTCTTTGGCCCCGAATCTGTGCCATATGCGTTCAGCGCGGGCTACTACGGGGCGCAGCACGCTGCGCATCGGCTCGTCTTCGGCGGCGGCTACGCGGGGGGGGGAGGCGGGACCCGGCCGCCCGGCCCCCGGTC
>ORJL010969428.1_pt1 | contig 11776 bp, 10 predicted proteins | sample 1779941 | NCBI WGS metagenome assembly ORJL01 (sample SAMEA104232317, study PRJEB22302) | groundwater metagenome | biome: forest; feature: aquifer; material: groundwater | place: USA | collected 2011-08-07 | depth 5.8 m | reverse complement strand
GTCGACATCTCCAATTTCCTGGCCGCGCCGCTGGCCTCGATGTTCCTGGCCGACTTCGGCGCGGACGTCATCAAGATCGAGCGGCCCGGCGTGGGCGACGAGATCCGCCGCTGGGGCGAGGTGAAGGACGGCGTGGGCCTGTACTACAAGGCCGTCAACCGCGGCAAGAAGTCGGTCACGGCCGACCTGCGCACGCCCTTCGGCGTCGAGGTGGTGAAACGGCTGGTGGCCACCGCCGACATCCTGGTCGAGAACTACCGCACCGGCACCCTGGAGAAGTGGGGGCTGGGCCCCGAGGTGCTGATGGCGATCAACCCGGGGCTGATCGTGGTGCGCGTGACCGGCTTCGGCCAGACCGGCCCGCACGCCCGGCGTCCCGGCTTCGGCACCATCGCCGAGGCGTATGCCGGCTACGTCTACATCTCGGGCGAGCCCGATGGCCCGCCGCTGCTGCCCGGCTTCGGCCTGGCCGATGCCACCACCGGCATCATGGCCGCCTACCTGGCCTCGGTGGCGCTGCACGAGAAGCGCCGCAGCGGCCGCGGCCAGGTGATCGACCTGGCACTGTACGAATCGCTGCTCACGCTGCTGGGCCCGCAGGTCGTCAACTACGACCAGCTGGGCATGATCCAGGAGCGCGCCGGCTCGCGCCTGCCGTTCACGGCCCCGCGCAACATCTACCGCACCCGCGACGGCAAGTTCATCTCGGTGGGCGGCAGCGCCCAGTCGATCTTCGAGCGGCTGTGCGCGGCGCTGGAGGTCCCGCAGCTGCCCGGCGATCCGCGCTTTGCCGACAACCGCGCGCGCCTGGCCAACGTCGATGCCCTGGACGAGGCGCTGCAGCACGCCATCGGGCGCTTCGACCGCGCCGAGCTGATGCGCCGCTTCATCGCGCTGGAGGCGGCCATCTCGCCGGTCAACAACGTCCAGGACATCGTCAACGACGAGCATGTCATCGCCCGGGAGAACATCGTGGCCGTCGAGGACCAGGAGCTGGGCGGCCCGCTGCGCATGCAGAACGTGGTGGGCAAGCTCTCGCGCACGCCCGGCGCCATCCGCCACACCGGCCCGCGCCTGGGCCAGCACAACCGCGAAGTGCTGGTCGACCTGCTGGGGTTTCCCGAGGGCGAAGTCCGGGCGCAAGGCATCGAACTGGGCGGCGCGCCGGTCGCCGCCATCCCAGCCGCGACCATCACCAAGTAGGCCCCCGCCATGCCCGTCTACCGCAGTTTCCTGTTCGCCCCCGGCAACCACACCCGCCGGGTCGAGAAGGCGCTGGTGCTGGGCGCCGATGCCGTCATCCTGGACCTGGAGGACGCGGTCGCCAATGCCGAGAAGAAGGCGACGCGGGCCGTCGTGGTCGAGGCCCTGCAGCGCCCGCGCCGCTGCCAGGGCTATGTGCGCGTGAACTCGCTGGGCACGCCCTGGTCGCACGGCGACTTCGTGGCGGTGGTGGCCGCCGGCGTGGACGGCATCGTGCTGCCCAAGGTGGAAAGCGCCGCCGAGCTGCACACCGGCGAGTGGCTGCTGCAGTCGCTCGAGCGCGAGCACGGCCTGCCCGAGGGCGCCATCGACCTGATCCCGATCATCGAAACGGCCGCCGGCTTTGCCAACATGCGCAGCATCATGGCGGCGGCCAGGCGCACCCGCCGGGTGGCCTTCGGCGCCGGCGACTTCACGCTGGACGTCGGCATCACCTGGTCGGCCGACGAGCTGGAGCTGCTGCCCTACCGCAGCGCCTTCGTCGTCGAATCGCGCGCCGCCGGGCTGGAGCCCCCGATCGACACCGTGTGGGTGTCGCTGCAGGACGCCCAGGGCTTTGCCCGCTCGGTGCAACGGGCCAAGGACCTGGGCTTCCAGGGCAAGCTGTGCATCCACCCCGAGCAGGTGCCGGTGGTCAACGAGCGCTTTTGCCCCGGCGAGCGCGAACTGGCGCACGCCAGGAAGGTGGTCGACGCCTTCACCCAGGCCGAGCGCGACGGCCTGGCCGCCATCCAGGTGGACGGCCAGTTCGTCGACTACCCCATCGTCTTCCTCGCGCAGCGCCTGATCGCGCGCGCCGAGGCCATCGAAGCGGCCGGCCGCGGCCGCTAACCCACAGGAAGTCCATGTTGCAAGACCTTGCCATCCAGCCGCTCGACGACATCCGCGTCCTCGATGTCTCGAGTTTCCTGGCCGGGCCGTTCTGCTCGACCCAGCTGGCCGAGTTCGGCGCCGAGGTGTGGAAGGTGGAACTGCCCAAGATCGGCGACGCGCTGCGCCGCTTCGGCACCATCACCGAGAACGGCGACTCGCTGCCCTGGCTGTCGGAGTGCCGCAACAAGAAGTCGATCACCCTGGACATGCGCACCCCCGAGGGCGCCACGATCCTGAAGCAGCTGGTCGAGAAGGTCGACGTGATGGTCGAGAACTTCCAGCCCGGCACCCTGGAAAAATGGGGCCTGGGCTGGGACACGCTCAAGGAAGTGAACCCGCGCCTGGTGATGGTGCGCATCTCCGGCTACGGGCAGACCGGGCCCTACCGCGACCGCCCGGGCTTCGGGCGCATCGCCAACGCCTTCGGCGGCCTGTCGTTCCTGGCCGGCTATCCGGACCGCCCGCCGGTGACGCCGGGCTCGGCCACCATCCCCGACTACATGGCCGGCTGCTACGGCGCGCTGGGCGTGATGCTGGCGCTGCGCGCGCGCGAGCGCACCGGCCGCGGCCAGATGATCGACATCGGCCTGTACGAGCCGATCTTCCGCATCCTGGACGAGATCGCGCCGGCCTACGGCTACAAGGGCTTCGTGCGCCAGCGCATGGGGCCGGGCACCATCAACGTCGTGCCGCACAGCCACTATCCGACCCGCGACGGCAAGTGGCTCGCGATCGCCTGCACCACCGACAAGATCTACCAGCGCCTGGCCGTCGCCATGGGCGAGCCGCACCTGGCCGAACCGGACACCTGGGGGCCGCTGGCCAGCCGCGAGCGCGACCGCGCCAAGGTGGACGCGCATGTGGGCGCCTGGACCGCGCAGCACGACCGCGCCGAGCTGCTGCGCATCTGCGAGGAAGCGCAGGTGCCGTGCGGGCCGGTCTATTCGATCGACGAGATCTTCGCAGACCCCCAATACGAAGCGCGCGGCAACATCCTGAAGATGCGCGACGAGCGGGTGGGCGAACTGCCGATCCCCAACCTGGTGCCGCGCCTGTCGGACACCCCGGGCCAGGTGAAGTGGCTGGGCCCCAAGCTGGGCGAGCACAACGACGAAGTCTTCAAGGGCCTGCTGGGGATGTCGGAAGACGAACTCGGACGGCTGGCCAACGAAGGCGTCATCTGAACACCATGTCACACGGAAAACACATGACTGAACCCATCGCTGCTGAATCGGCCACTGCACGGCTGCAGCACAGCCTGGACGCCATCGCCCAGTGGGACCCGCTGGTCAAGGCCATGATCACGGTCGACGAGCAGGGCGCCCGGCGTGCGGCCGAAGCGGCGGACCGCGCCGCCGCCGAAGGTCGCAGCCTCGGCCTGCTGCATGGCATCCCGATCGTCGTGAAGGACAACATCGACACCGCGGATCTGCGCACCACCTACGCTTCCGGGTTCTTCCACCAGAATGTCCCGCGGCAGGACGCCACCGTCGTGCGGCGGCTGCGCCAGGCCGGCGCGGTGATCGTCGGCAAGAGCACGCTGCACGAGTTTGCGTTCGGCGTGCGCTCCACGAATCCGGTGATCGGCCAGTGCCGCAATCCCTGGGATCCGAGCCGCATTCCGGGGGGCTCCAGCGGCGGATCGGGCGTGGCGCTCGCCACCGGAATGGCCGAACTGGCCCTGGGCACCGACACGGGAGGCTCGGTGCGCATCCCTGCGGCGTTGAACGGCGTCAGCGGTTTGCGGCCGACGGTCGGCCGCGTCTCCAACCACGGCTGCATGCCGGTGAGCCCGACGCACGACACGATCGGCCCGATGGCGCGCTGCGTCGAAGATGTTGCGCTGCTGTTTGCCGTGATCGCAGGCTACGACCGAGCCGACCCTGTCAGCCAGGACAAGGAGCTTGCCAACTTCCTGCCGCGTCTGCGCGACGGCATCGCGGGCCGACGCATCGGGCGGCCGCGCAGCCATTACTTCGACAACGTCTCCGCCGCGGTGGGCGCGGCCTTCGAGGAAGCGCTGCGTGCACTCGGCCGGCTCGGTGCGCAGATCGTGGATGTCGACGTGCCCGGCGCCGGCCAGGCGCACGAATGGGCCACCGCCATGATCTATTCGGATGCCTGTGCGTTCCACGCCGAGCGACTGGCCGAAGGCGGGGACCGCTGGGCCGCGCAGACGCTCGAACGAATGCGCATGGGCCTGCGCTACACGGGCGTGGACTACGCGCGCGCCATGCGGCAACGCGAGGAGTGGTGTCGCACGCTGGAGGGGGTGTTCAGCGAGGTCGACCTCCTCGTCTCGCCAGCCACGCCCGACGTGGCACCCCTGATCGACGACAGCCGGACGCTTTTCGAGACGACCCGGGCGGTCAGCCAGAACACCTATGCGGGCGCCTTCGGACGGATCCCCGGGCTGTCCGTGCCCTGCGGCTGCTCGCCCGAGGGCCTGCCGATCGGGCTGCAGCTGGAAGCGGCGCGCTGGAATGAGCCGGTGCTGCTGCAGGCCGGTTGGGCGTTCCAGTCAGTGACCGACTGGCATCAGCGCCGTCCTCGGATGCCGGCCGCCTGATCCCGCGCGGCACATGAAAGGAATGCGATGAACTCGTGGGAAAGCTCCCTGTCGGCGCAAGACCGGGCGACGCTGGCACGCGGCAAGTGGGGCCAGGCCGCACAGCCGGGCCGCCGTCCGGCGGTGGTATCGATCGACGTGCAGAACTACATGGTCGGCGAACGCGGCAAGCCGGATGACGACTATCCATTCAGCTGCGGCACAGTCGGCTGGCAGGCCGTGGACGCCTCCAAGGAGATCCTGGCGGCGGCTCGCGCGGCCGCGGCGCCGGTGATCTACACGCGCTTCGCGCTCGATCCTTCCGGCGCGGAGGGGGGCACCTTCACGCGCAAGGTCGGCCAGGGCACGGGTCCCAACGCGTTTCTGGAAGGCACACACGGGTCGCAGCTGGTGGGCGAAGTCGGTCCGCAGCCGGGCGACCTGCAGTTCGTGAAGAAGAAGGTCAGCGCGTTCTTCGGCACGCCGCTGCTGTCCTACCTGATCGACCGGCAGGTCGACACCGTGATCGTGATCGGCGGCTCCACCAGCAACTGCGTGCGTGCCACCGTCGTCGATGCCTCGCAATACAACTTTCGCGTGCTGGTTCCGCAGGAGGCCGTGTTCGATCGAATCCCGCTCTGCCACGCCGTGTCGCTGTTTGACATGAACCGAACCTACGCGGACGTGCTTCCCACTGCCGATGTCGTTGCCTACCTGCGCGGGCTCGCCGCGAGCCATCCGCCGTCGGAGACTCGTGCCCGGAGCTACGCATGAAGTGCAACGTTCGACCAGCAGTTCCGCCCAACCAACGCAGCAGTGCCGCGCCATGACTCACAGATGCACCACCCGGAAGTGTTCGTCGATGAATGGCCGTCTCTGCATTGCCGCCTTCGCCCTCGATGACTCGCTCTTGAATGCGATGTCCATGGCACGGGCTCACTGGGTCATCCCCGACTTGCGCATTCCGAGCAAGATGCAAGACTGCAGCAGTACCTCGCGGTCTGAGTTCGCCGTCTGAAACAGCAGTTCCACCCACCGAGCACTGTCATCCAACGATTGACAGATGCGCGATCAAGAAAGGTCAGTCCCATGAAACGCCGTCTCTGTATTGTTGCCTCCGCCATCGCCGTCGGCCTGCTGGCCGCAGGCAGTGAGCCAGCCCTCAGCCAGCCAGCCACTGCGCCCATCACGATCGGAGCGGCTGTCTCCGACACGGGAACCTATGCTGTCGAAGGCAAGTCGGTCCGGCGCGGGTACGACATGTGGGCCGATGCGGTGAACGCCCGAGGCGGTATCGACGTGGCGGGAACGAAGCGCCCGGTCAAGATCCTCTACTACGACGACGAGTCCGACCCCGAGACCGCGGTGAAGCTGGTCCAGCGCCTGATCAGCCAGGACAAGGTGGATTTCCTGTTCGGGCCCTACAGCTCGGGCCTGACCGTCGCCACCTCGGCGATCGCCGCCAAGTACAAGAAGCTCATGTTCGCGGGCGCAGCAGCCGCCACGAGTGTCTTCGACCACAAGAATCTCTATGTCTTCAGCCCGCTCAGCCTGACGAGCAAGTACAACTCCAGCGCGCTGGACGCACTCAAGGCCCTGGGGGTCCAGACCATCGCGATCATGCATACGTCGGACGCGCCGATGCTCGATGTGAGGGACGCCACCATCAAGTACGCCGAATCGCTTGGCATGAAAGTGGTTTCCGTCCAGGCTGCTCCCGTGTCCGTCACGGACGTCACCGGCGCCATGCGCCAGATGCAGGCCAAGAATCCGAATGCCTTGTTCGTGGCGATTGGAAGCACCTTGACCGGGATTCTCGTCACCCGCACCATGCGCAGCATCGGCTGGTCGCCGGACTACGTGTCGATGGTCCAGGCGCCGACCGAGGCCACCTTCGTGAAGGAGCTGGGCGCCAAGAACACCGAGGGCTTCATGTCCCCGTCACAGTGGATGCCGAACAACACGTACAAGGACAGCACCTTCGGAACAGCACAGGACTACTTCAACACCTTTGTCAAGAAGTACGGCGAGAAGCCGTCCTATCTTCCGCCGAGCGCCAGTGCAGCCGGTGAGTCGCTGCAGCTCGCCATCGAGAAAGCCGGCAGCACCGACACGGAGAAGGTTCGCCAGGCGTTGCTGGGGCTCAAGGCCGACACCATGTACGGCCCCATCAGCTACAGCGGACCGGACCACCCGAGTGGCCTCACTGGCGCCAACATCGACCGGCCCATGCTGACGATCCAGTTGAACGCCGCCGGCGAACAGATTGTCGTTGCGCCAAAGGCCGTCGCTGCGTCGCCCGTCCAGAAGTTCAAGCCGTGGAGCGCGCGCTGAAGCCCGCAGTCGCAGCAGTCGAAAACCCGTGACGTGAAGGAAATTGCCCCGTGCACGACTTGATTCAGGTGCTCCTCGATGGAATCGTTCTTGGAGGCTTCTATGCGTTGGCTGCGCAAGGCTTGTCGTTGATCTTCGGGATCATGCGCATCGTCAACCTGACACACGGGGAGTTCCTGATCCTGGGCGCTTACCTGGCCTGGGCGGCCCGTGAATACCTGGGAATCGACCCGCTGCTGGCGCTGCCGCTGCTGATCATGATCGGGTTTGCGTGTGGCTGGCTGGTGTGCCGGGCGCTCATCATTCCGGTCGCCCATCGTCACGAGTTGATGCCACTGCTCGTCACCTTCGGGCTGGCCGGGGTGATCCAAGGCGTCCTGACCGTGGCCTTCACGGCCACCCCGAAGCTCACCAGAGCCGCCTACTCCGATTCGGTGCTCAGCCTGTTCGGGTGGCGGGTTTCCGCCGCGAACGGGATCATGCTGGTCGGAGCCATCATCCTGCTGTTCCTGCTTTCCCTCTTCGTGAACCGTACCAAACTCGGGAAGGCCATGAAGGCCGTCGCCCAGAACCCGACGGCCGCCCGGATCGTGGGCATCGGTGTCACGCGCGTCCAGTGCGCGGCTTTCGGGGTAGGAACGGCCCTCGCCTTCGCTGCTGGCGGCCTCTTCAGCGCGAGCCAGGGGTTCTACCCGTTCATGGGCGCCCTGTTCACCTTGAAGGCCTTCGTGATCGTGGTGCTCGGTGGCGGTGGCCGACTCAGCGGCACGCTCGTCGCCGCCATGTTCATCGGCCTGATCGAGTCCGTCCTGAGCGGCTACGTCCCGGAAATCGGAACGAGCCTGGGCACCGCCGCGGCGTTCATTCTGGTGGTTGCCGTCCTGGTGATCCGGCCGCAAGGCATCTCACGGCTTGGAGCGGCGAAGGCATGACACACCCGACCACCACAACACCACTCGCCGCGGGAAGAGGGCGCGGGTCGATCCGATTCCCGAGGCAGGGCCTGGTCGCTCCGGCGCTGCGCTGGGGGCTTCTTGGCATCGCGGTCGCTTGCCTGTTCGTCATCCCGTTCACGGGAGTCAACGACAGCATCATCCTGACGGTGAGCACGATCTTGATGTGGATGATCATCGCCTCCAGCTGGAACCTCATATCGGGCTTCACCGGCTATGTCGATTTCGGACATGGCGTCTTCTTCGGCATAGGCGGGTATGTCACTGCCATCCTGGTCGCCAAGCTGGGGCTGCCGTTCGGTCCCACGGTGCCGCTCGCCGCACTGACTTGTGCATTGTTCGCCTTGCTGATCGGGTATCCGCTGCTGCGCCTTCGAGGCGTGTACTTCTCCATCGCCATGCTCGGCGCCTCCCTCGCCGTTCGGGAGCTGGTGCTGATCTCGCCGCCACTCACCGGCGGGGCCCGCGGCATCACGCTTCCGCCCGAGGTGGACCGGGACTTCTTCTACTACCTCTTTCTCGGGGGCGCACTCCTGGTGGTGACGCTCGCGTGGCTGCTGCGTCGCTCGCAGCTCGGCACCTCGCTGATGGCCATCAAGGACGACGAGGAAGGGGCGGAAGCCCGAGGCATCAACACCACGCTGCTCAAGTTGACCGTGTTCTGCCTCTCGGCCGGGATCACTGGAGCGGTCGGTGCATGCTGGGCGTACCAGATGACGTTCATCGATCCGGGGATCATGTTCCGGGACAGCTTCCTCATCAACGTCGCGATCATCGCCACGCTTGGCGGCCTCGGCACCGTCTGGGGACCGGTCATCGGGTCCGTCGTCTTCCTGTTGGTCAGGGACACCCTGTGGGCCAACCAGGGCAACTGGTTTCTCGTCGTGTTCGGCGCCTTCCTGATCGTGTTGGTCCTGTTCATGCCGGAAGGAATCGTCGGCACCATCCAGCGCGGCGAACGCACCGTGCTCGGCAGGCTGATCCGGCGGCTTCGTTACCGGGGTCAAACCCAGGATCCTGCAATGCAGCCGTCTGTCAGCGCGGCGAGGAGCGCCGAGGATGAATAGGCCGCGCATGTCGAATGACCCGTCCACCCGTGGCGCTGTGTCACCGCTGCTGGACGCCAAGACAGTGAGCAAGAGTTTCGGCGGTGTGCATGCGGTTCGGTCCGTGGACTTCCATGTGCATCCAGGCGAGATCGTGGGCCTGGTCGGGCCCAACGGGTCGGGCAAGTCGACGCTGCTCGGGTGCCTGTCGCGCGACCTTCAACTCGATGCCGGGAGCCTCTCTTTCGACGGGATTGACGTCACCCGGCTCAGGGCCATGGAGATGGCCCGCCGGGGCATGGCACGCACCTTCCAGACCGCCCGCATCTTCCCGGAACTCACGGTGTGGGAGAACGCGCTGCTGGGTCGGCAATGGGCGGGCGTCGGGCTGCGCGCCATGCTGTGCCCGGCAGACGCCGCCACAAGGACGCGTGCCGTCAGTCTTCTCGACATGATGATGATTTCCCATCTGACGCATCAGTACGCGGGGAACATTTCGGGTGGGCAACGGCGACTTCTCGAACTCGTCATGGCCATGATGTCCAGCCCCAGCCTGGTCATGCTCGACGAAGCCACTTCGGGAGTGAACCCGACCCTGATCGAATCCTTCAAGCACCACGTCAGGATATTGAACAAGGAAGAAGGGGTGGCTTTCATCATTGTGGAACACAACATCGAGTTCGTATTCTCCATCGCCGATCGGATCGTCGTGCTCAACGACGGCCAACTTCTCGCCGAAGGCGTGCCAGAAGAAATCCGCCACAACCAGGAGGTCATCGATGCATACCTCGGCGCATGAGAGCGCATCTCAAGCGGCCGGTCCTGTGGCCGAAGGCGAGTCGATGCTCTCCCTGTCCGGCGTCGTGGCCGGATATGGAGGGTTCGACATCCTCCATGGCATCGACCTCTACGTCAATCGTGGCGAGATCGTGACCGTCGTGGGGCCGAACGGCTCCGGCAAGTCGACTGTATTCAATGCGATCTACGGCCTGATCAACATGCGCAAGGGCGAAGTCGTCTTTCAGCGCGAGAACGTGACCTCGATGGGGCCGCAAGACCTGCTCAAGAGAGGCCTCGCGATGGTGCCCCAGCTGTCGACCATCTTTCCGTCCCTGAGCGTCTACGAGAATCTCGAACTCGGGATGTACCTCGTCCGGGACAAATCCCGGGTCAAGGCCCGGATCGAGGAGATCTTCGAGATCTTTCCTCATCTGGCGGAGCGCCGCAGCCAATACGCCGGAACGCTTTCCGGAGGCGAGCGCCGCGCGCTGGAGATCGGTCGCTCGCTCATGCTCAAGCCACGGATGATTCTGATGGATGAACCATCGGTGGGGCTCTCCCCGATTCTGGTGAAGCGCATGTTTCAGCAACTTCGCGAACTCAGGGATGCCGCCGGGCTGACCTTCCTGTTGATCGAGCAGAATGCGCGCTCGGCGCTCGAACTTGCGGACCGCGGGTATGTGATCGAGCGCGGCCGCGTGAGCTACACAGGCACCGGGGCATCTCTGCTGGCGAATGACAAGGTTCGCCGCGCCTTCCTGGCGGGCTGATTCTTCCGGGCCTGCCGGCACGATCACCAGACACCATCTTCAACGGGCCCATCTTGGTATGACTGAATCTTCATCGTTCGACGGCGAAAAAGCAGCGGCGCATCGCGTGCCCGAGGGGTCCGGCTCTTCGCGAGACTCCGCCACCGCCCACACGACAGCGGCGATAGCGAATATTCGACGCTGGAACCCGATCGTGAACTCCATGATCACGGTCACGGCGGATGAAGCGCAACAAACCGCCCGAGAGCTTGATGGCGCCGCCGCCAAGGGTGACTGGATGGGTCTCCTGCACGGCCTGACGATCAGTCTCAAGGATTGCATCGACATGAAAGGCGTGCGCACCACCGGCGCGAGCAAGATCCTGCAGGCCAATGTCGCCGAGTCCGATGCATACGTCACTGCCAGGCTGCGGCGCAATGGGGCGGTGATTGTGGGAAAGGACAATTTGCACGAATGGGTATTCGGCCCCACAAGCCAGAGCAGACACTTCGGCGCCGTTCACAATCCATGGAATCCGAACTGCATCGCCGGTGGTTCCAGCGGCGGATCCGCCGCCTCGGTGGCATGCGGCATGTGTGTCGGGGCCATCGGAAGCGACACGGGAGGGTCGATTCGCATTCCTGCCGCGTTCAACGGCGTCGCCGGCCTGCGGCCGACCGTCGGACGCGTGTCCAATCGCGGCAGTTTGCATGTGAGCAGGGCGTTCGACACGCTGGGGCCGCTTGCCCGACGCGTCTCGGACGTGGCGCGTATCTTCGCGGCCATCGCAGGCCATGACGAAGATGACGTGATGTCCGTCGATCGGCCGGTGCCAAGCTTTCTTCCGCAGCTGGGGGAGGGCGTCGAAGGACTGAGAATCGGGTTCATGCGTCGTTGGTTCTTCGACGGATTGCATCCCGAGGTGGAGCAGGCGATGCACCAGAGCCTCCAGACATTCCGGGAACTCGGCGTCGAAGTTGTCGAACTGGATCTTGGCGATGTCGAGCAGTCACAGGCTCTGGTCGCATTTGGTGTCGTTGTGGCGGACGCATTCCAGATTCATGCAGCACAGATTGCGCAGCGCGCTGCAGACTACGGTGAGGACGTTCTGGCGCGGCTTCGACTGGGCGAAGGCGTGTCAGGTGCCAGGTACGCTGAAGGCATGCGGTGGATCGAAGTGTGGCGGCATCGGTTGCGGCGGGTTTTCTCGACGGTCGATGCCATCTTTTC
>ORJL010357123.1_pt1 | contig 11776 bp, 8 predicted proteins | sample 1779941 | NCBI WGS metagenome assembly ORJL01 (sample SAMEA104232317, study PRJEB22302) | groundwater metagenome | biome: forest; feature: aquifer; material: groundwater | place: USA | collected 2011-08-07 | depth 5.8 m | reverse complement strand
GGCCTGCGAAACTCAGTTGGGCAGCGGGCCACGGTATTCCGATGCTCCCTTGCGGTCACTGGGCAAGGCTCACTCCCGGCCAAATACCGACGTATAGAATTGCAATTCGATTTTAGTATTGGCACGATGCGGCGGATCAGGCGAATGCAATGGAATAGGCGCTAATGGAAACCACCTCAAGAGATGTACTGGTCATCGGCGCTGGAATTGCCGGTCTTTCCGCAGCCTATTTCATTGCTAAAGCCGGGCTGAGTGTGACGGTGCTGGAGGCATCCGAAAGAGTTGGCGGGCGAATGACTACCGATAAGGTCGATGGGTTCTTGATCGATCGCGGCGCACAATTTTTATCTACCGAATATTTCCTCTTACTATCCCTTGCCGCAGACCTTGGGTTGGAGAGCTATGTACGCGAGACCTCTTCCTGGAGCGGTATTTTGCGCAATGGGAAAATCTGCCGCACGCGTGCCGACAATCCGATGCACGCCTTAACCAGTGGCCTGCTTCAGCTACCCGCGTGGGCAAGACTTGGTTGGCGCAGCTGGCAATTGCGCAACGCGCTCAGTTCGCTGCCACTAAACGACTACAGCCAGTGGGCTGAATTCGATAGCGAGTCCGTTTCGACCTGGGCGAATCGAGCATTACATGAATCGGTCCTAGAATATGTTCTGGAACCGATGCTGCACGGGTTCTACTTTCAGGAGCCTGAATCGACGTCAGCTGCCTTGTCCATGGCGTTACTAGGGTTCGGATACCGACGCGGCAAGACACTCACACTAGCCGGGGGTATTGGGATGTTGCCGGACGCGTTGGCATCCCGGCTAGACATCGTGAAGAACTCTCCAGTGACGCGGATCGAAAGTGGTACTGAGGCCGTGACTGTCATCACGAACGGCTCGACGTTGAAGGCAAAGCATGTGGTGTTGGCAACTCCAGCCAACGAAGCAAACAACCTTTATCAGGCGGTTGACGATGTAACGCGCAGACTTATGGCAACTCGTTACAGTCAGACGATCAATATCGCCGTCATGACCGATGAAACCTTTGACTTGCCTGACGTGGTCACCGACGTCTATGGCGTGCTGATTCCACGGTGCGAACGCCGCAGTATTGTCGCCATCGGGATCGAGAACAACAAGAACCGGAACTCTTTCCCTAAGGGACAGTTGCTGAACATCATGCTCTCCAACGCACGGGCATGCGCGTTGATGGATATGACTGACGACGTCATTGCTAAGTCCGCGATTGAAGAGGCAGAGAGCCTCTTTCCTCTGCTATCCGCACACGTTGTCGCAACCAGGGTATACCGATGGAAAGCGGCTGAACCATATTCAAACGTTGGACGGGCCAAGGACTTGAGGCACTATCGGGAGGCATTCCACCCATTAACCCAGCGGGTCATCTTGACGGGTGACTACATGAGCATGCCTTTCACCGAAGGGGCTGCGGAGTCTGGACGGTGGGCTGCTAGCCAGATCACCGGCGCAATCTAATGACAGTCTTATGACGATTGCCGAAGTTCGCCATGAATAAGTCGCTGCAATGCAACAACGAAATCCAGGACTCCGTCGAACGGCCGGGCCACCCAGATACCGGCCGCACAGTTTGCCGTCTGCACATGTCGGTTCAGGGTCGTGAGCACGCCTTCGTCGACCGAAAAGGCTGTCGTTCGACTTCTTGATCTCGGCAACGTCAGCTAACGGCTGCACTGCCGACGCACAAGGCGACGAGTGTCAACGGCAGCAATGGCCGAAATGCCGGCGCACGGTTGAACTGCGGCAGTCGTCCACTTCTCGGCCGATGCCGCCGACGGCTCCAAGCAAGTCTGGCGGCCGGAAAGGATTCGTTAGCGGCCATAGATTAGGAACTCAGGCCGAACGGCAGCTTTCCATATCGGCGAATTCACACGTCCGACCCACTGCCGCCATTGCTGATTACGATCATCGACTATCCCCTCCTGCCGGGAGCGGTCACTTTGGATTTTGGGAATGGCCTCGTGAGCGCCGATACGTCGAGTTCGGAGTATCCTCGACCCGTCGCGAATTTGCAAAGACTCCCGCGAAGTAGTATTAGTATCAGCCCGTTCGCTGAAGTAAGGCGACGGTGCCTCGTGTCGCAGCGCAACCCACACCTGGAGGTCTATCATGCCTTATCGTTTTGACCGCATCGACCCCTCCACGACCGCGATGATCGTGGTTGATATGCAAAACGATTTTGTTGCCGACGGCGCCATGCTGCAATCCAAGCAGGCGCACGACCTGGTCCCCAAGCTCGCCAAGACACTGAAATTCTGCCGGGAGCACGGCATTCGGGTGATCTACACCGCGCACGTGCATCGCAAAGACGGCTGCGACATGGGGTTGTACGACGATTTGTACCCGCCCATCGCCGACCGGGCGTCTCTGGTAGACGGCTCGCCGGGAGTCGAGATCTATCCCGACCTCGCACCCGCCGCCGGCGAACACGTCATCAAGAAACACCGCTATAGCGCGTTCTTCTCGACCGACCTCGATCTGATCCTGCGCGAATGGGGCATCAAGTCGGTTATTGTGTCCGGCACGACTACCGAAAACTGCTGCCATGCGACTGCACGTGACGCGATGTTCCACAATTACAAGGTGGCGTTCCTATCCGATGCGACAGGCACCTTCGACTATCCCGACGTGGGATACGGCGCGATGAGCGCGCAGGAGGTCCATAAGGCGACACTGACCATACTTGCCTTCTCGACCGCACATGTCATGACGGTGGACGAATTCTTTTCGCTCGTGCCGCAGGGTGCAAAGGTGGCCAGAGCGGCTTGATGCCGCGCGCGTGCCTAACCCACGTCAACTCCCTACGCGGCGATCAACTGTCCTGCGCAGCATTTCCCTTCGGCTGTTTTGCGGTTGGGCCGCCGCGCCTCGGATTTGAATGTCTGCCTCAGGCTTCCAGCGGACGCAGACGGGCGATCATTTCATTCCACGCCTCGACGGCTTCGGCGATGGCGGCGGCTTCGTCCTTGCCCGCCGCGGGAATCGCGGGACCTAGCTGCCCGCAGACGGGACAGGCCATTCGGTAGACGATTTCGTCACGCCCATCCGCAGTGCGGCGGGTACCGCGAACCACATCGGCTTCGGCGCCACAGGTGCAATGTCTCTTTCGCATGATTCAGAATAGGTCCTGTGCGGGCGAACAAAGTGGAAAAGTGTAGTGTACAAAACCGGGTTCATCCAGTGAAGCTCGTGCGAACGGCAGCGAAGCGTGAGAGCCCGGTTTGGCCGAAATGCCGCCGCCCTGTTGAACTGCCGCGGCCGTCCACTCCTCGGCCGAAGCCGCCTTTCGCGACTGTCGCATGATGAAGCTACTCTGAGCGGTTGCTTTCCAACTTCGCGAATGCGTACTCCCGACCCGCTGCCGTCATCCACGGCTGAGTGACTCGACCGTCGGGTTCCTCATAAGGCGGCCATACGCTGAGCGCAAATCAATAGATCATGTTTCCGCCAGGTGCCCGGCCGACAAACTCATTTCGTAACGGGTCCGAATGGACTGGCTGGGGAAGAGAAAAGTTGTCGCTTCTCTTGAGCAGCTTTGACCGCGTCTTCAAAGACCTTGGCCGCGTCTTCTGTGGAGATCCCCTGCCAGGATAGTTGGCCCGCAGGCGGTGAGAGTGTCGTGTTACCTGTCGCTTCGTTGGAACGCTCGATAGCAGCAAGCAAATCCCCCGGTGGCGGTTCAAGTCGATATGACCCGACTCCAGAATCAGGCCCTGCCGACCGCACTACAAGCGGCTTCTCTTCACTCGGCGCTGGCGGACCCGATGGAAGCCGCGCTCCCATGGTCGGTTGGGACTGCACCGTATAGACGCCTGAACTGGCATACGTATCGCGACGTAGAGTGTCCTGATTGTCCGCCAGATCGATATACCACCAAATCGCGATGCTTATCGCGGCGCCGGTCACTGCTACTGCAATAAGACGCAACGTAGGCAGGCGCATGTGCGCTGAATCCACTTTGGATGGGGCAGCCATCAAAGACGCTATTGGGAACATCCCGCCGCCGTCACGAAGCTTGTGAGCGGCCCCAGGTCAGCCAGATTCCCCCCTGTGGCAACACCTAACGCCCAAAGATGGTTGTCAATCGAATTGGTTGCCAGGTAGTTGCCTGTGCCTGAGTAGTATCGGAAATAGTAAGGGGTACTTGTGTGCGATGCGGGTCCGGCAGGAGCGAAAAACTGTGGAAAGGAGTTCTCCGCCCAAATGAAGAGGCAATCCGAGGTTGTTGCTGCACTCGGGGTTACGGCGTTCGATGGCATAGAGGAGGCGCTTGATCCAACGCTGTTGGTAGCGGTCACGGTGAACGTATAGCTGGTGCCATTCATGAGTCCTGTCACGACGATCGGGCTGGCCGTGCCAGTTCCCGTCTTGGTGCCGGGGATAGAGGTCACTGTGAAGCTGATGATGTTCGAACTGCCATCCCCGGTCGGGGCAGTAAAACTGACGGTGGCTTGGGCGTTGCCGGCAGTCGCGCTTACGGCTGTCGGTGCGCCGGGAGCAATCGACGGAAGATTCTGTAAATCGATCGCCAAATCGCTTGCGTTGATCACCCACGGATCGCTTAGCAGCACATTAGCATTCGTGTTTGAAGCGATTGACCAATACACTTTCGGATTACACGTCGGGCAATCGGCCCACGCCATAAAGTAAGAGGTCTTAGGGAGGTTATTTCTGATACCTGTTATCAACGTCGAATAATCGAATTCCCCCGTGGTGGACAAATTGCCGGCCGGAGGACTGGCAGGCCCGTACTCGGCAAGCGCGAAAGGTTTGCCATTGAGCAAGAGACTGTTATATGCGGCTACGATGGCAGCGTCTATCGTGTCCTTGTAGCCATCAAGGGCCACGATATCCACGAAATTGCTCCCCGGATAGTATGTGTTCACTGAATTCTGTGGGGACGATACACCAGAAGATGCGGCATAAACCCAAATCAGATTGTTGAGCTTCTTGGTATTGGTGAAGTAATTGAACATGTGCTGCCAGAAGTCTTTGTAATCCTGCGGGTTAGCCGGAGAGCCCCACCAGAACCAATGACCGTTCATCTCGTGCAAGGGCCTCCATAAGACGACGACACCCGCATCCTGCAGTTGATTGAGGGCAGTTGCGACTGCGTCGAGTTGTGCGATCCAGTTTGAATAAGCAGCAGTGCCCGGCGTGATGGCGTCTGTAATCCTGTGGCCGTTTGTGTTGATGTCGTTTCCAGCGCCACCGGTCCAGGGATTGTTGGCACCAAACATGACCGTGACGATTCCTCCCTGATTCCAATGGCTCATTATGTTGATGTTGACAGTTGCAAGTACGCCGGCAGTCGTAATTTGAGGGAATCCGTACGCCGGGGTGGGGTCGGACGAATAATCGAACCCCGCCAGCCCTACCAGTATTCCAGTGGCGTTCTTTAGATTCGTTACGTAAAGCGGGTATCCCCGTGCTGCGCTATAGACGTTATATGTGGGGTTGGCGTTCCCGGCCTCCTGACCGGATATCACGCGCTTTGTACTCCTGTCGGGTAGTGCTGCTAGATACCGATACAGATTCAAAGTTGCCTGCGTGGCATTTGTGTTGGCAGTGCCAACAGCACGCGTTGGAAACGGAAGGAATAGAAATGACAAGAACAAGGCACGAATGATTGGTTTCATAGACCGATCGCACCATGGCGTTTCGCGCCGTCTGCGGCGATTCCGCTCCATTGCGGGCCTTCCGCGACGACCTGTTTCCTCACATTTGGGTCCGGCACCCCAACATATTGCGCAGTACCGTATCGCAATTGCGAAACGGCGGATTCGATGGTCGCCAGATGCTGCCTTCCGAGCGCGCCATGCGATTGGACCTCTTTTATCTACTCGCCCAGGCGGTGCATGCCCGGAGACCAGTTGCACCAAGTGCGAACATGCAGAGCAGTACAACGCCGAAGCCACCGATTATTTGTGTTCCGATCGTCATGGCTTTGAACATCGCATTCGCCTTCGAATAGCCAGAGTTGCATTGTGATTTACAAGGAAATATAAGGCCTTAACGTCACTTCCAAGGCAATCCTTAGGGCCTGTTCACAATAATTCGAGGCAGAACGCACGCGCTGAGCGGCACATTGAGCAACCGGGATTTCCCGGTCTTGACCGGATTCGGGAGCCGATCGGATACCGGCGTCAATGTGGCCGTTAAATCAAAGCGCCAGGTTTTTCTGGAACGAACATCACTCAAATCGAAATCACCGGTGACCTGTCCATGAGATTGCCAGTGACCAGCGTGGCCGACGGGCAGCCACCGAATTAACCATTCCAGACGTCTCGTATGTAGCGAAGACCGGACGGTCAGCCAGCTAAACCTTCCGCACCGTCAATGATGCCTGCTGGCCGAACCGAGTCGGTTGCGCTTTCGGAAAGCAGACAATGCGGATAATCAACGGTCGCGCGCATCGTTTGCATGAACTCAGCCGCTTCGTGCGCGAGGCGGGGCAGTGGTTCTATGTGGATGGAGATATCGGCTAAGACAGATTCCTGCCGCTCACTGCCTCGAGGTTGCCACCCCTCTGAGCGGCAGCAGATCGGGAGAACCCGCGCAGCCACGCGGCTCTGCAGCCATTGTTTGATCCTCCTCGTCACCAGAACATCCTCGGAGAAAGGCCGGAAAGCCGCATGGATACTGGGCTTCCGGCCTCCGCGCAGGCGCAGCGCTACTTCGTTGATGCGACCAGTCGCTCCGCCGACACCCGTCTGAGCGCCGCGAGTCCGTCCGCGGTCTCGGCGGCCGCCTTTGCAAGCGCCTTCATCTTGGCGTCGGGATCGGCCGCGCTCGCCGCCGCCCACTCGCGCGTGAAGTCGGCGAGCCACGGCCGCGTCGCGAATTCCTCGCCGACGAGTTGCAGCCAGGGCGCCGGGTCGGCAGGCACGATCTCGAGCGGCGTCGCCGCCGTGATCGTGGGAAGCGTGCCGAGCGACACGTCCGCCTCGTGCGCCACGTCCGCGTCCTGGATGCGCCGGCGCGTCGCGCGCGCGGCCGCGGCCTGGCCCAGCGCGAGCTGCGCCCGGACCATGTCGAGGTACGCTTCGTCTCGCGCCGCGGCGCGCGGGCTGTCGTCGGGGATGCCCTCCGCGGCTCTCAGCGCGGCGGTGAGCAGCCGACCCGCGTCGCGCCGCGCGCGCTCGTCGAGCCGGCGGATCTCCGCCGCAACGTCGCGCGCGTCGGGCGGCGCGGGACGCGAAGCGCCCAGGTAGGCCTCGAGCCACGCGATCGCCTGGACGTCGCGGCCGCCCGCGCGGGCGTTGACGAGGCCCAGCAGCCGCAGCGTGGTGGGATCCGTCGGCCGCCGCGCGTGCGCGGCGCGCAGATGCTGGAGCGCAAGGTCCCATTCCTCGACGGCGACGGCGGCCAGCGCCGCCTGCATCGGCGACGGCGCGCGCGGCGACAGTTCGACCGCGACGCGCGCCGCGGCCGCGCCGCCCAGCACGATCAGCCAAACGGCGAGCGCGCCCGCGAGCCCCCAGCGGGCCCGCGCCCCGCGCGCCAGCGCGCGGACGATCACGAACGCGAGCACGACGGCGCAGAACGCAGCGGTCATCAGCGCACTCTGGGCCCAGTCGCTCAAGTCGAACGCATAGCGCAGGACGAGGTACACCGCCAGCCAGAAGCCGGTGTACCCGAGCCACTCGCCAACGGACTTCATGGCCGCGGCAGCTGGATCCCCCGGCTCTGAGCGACGCGGCGCAGCTCGGCGCGTTCGTCCACGCGCGGCTTGTACACCTTCATGATGCCTTCGATGGCCCTCAGCTCGCTCCCGGCGACGGTGGAGAGTTGATCGACGCGCTCACGGCCGATGGCCAGAATCCCATGCTCGAAGAGCAGTCCGCCCACCATTTCGGTGCCGGACATCATGAGGTGCGTCATCGGGTCCGCGGTCACTGCATGCAGGCCGCCGAGCATCGCCTGCGCCACGGCTTCGTACCCATGATCGGCCTTGGCGGCGCTGACGACGTGTGTCGGCAGCGACTGGAACCGCTCGACCGTGTGCATCACGTCGCTGGCGCGACGGGCCTCCCCCAGCTGGATGAGTACGGCGTGGAGATCGGAAGAACGGATTTCCAGCTGCCGGGTGTTCTCGAGCACCCCGCGGATGTACTTGGCTTCCTCCTTCAGCAGATCGCGGTTCTGGTTGAGCTTCGCGGCATGACGCGAGACCGCCGAGCCGATCGCCGCGTCGAGCGCGATAAGGTACAGCTCGTGCTTTTGATGCTCCGCCAGCCGTTCCCACTCCTCGATCTCTCCCTGAAGCTGCGGCAGATAGCGCGAGCGGAACGCATCGATCTTGGCGCGATCGACCTTCACGAGCGCGTCCACGCGCGTGAACTCGTTGACCAGCTCGGCCTCGGTCATCCGGCGGCACCGCGCCTGCACCATGATCTTCTCGCCCACCTGCGTCCTCTGCTCGCCGATCTTGACGGTTCCCACCGGACACTTCGGGTTCACGGCGCTCTGCGCGCGCGCCTGCGGCGGGATGACCGCGGTCACTCCCAGCACGACCATTGCGACAAGCCAGGCAGTCATGGATATCTCCTTCGTCAATCGATGATGACGGCGGGGCCTTCGTATTCCCCGAGCGCTTTCTTGATCGTCGTCGCGGCCTCCTTTGCCACCGTGCTCGCGCCCTGCACGAGCTTGCCGAAGACGCCGGCAGGCGGCGGCGGCGCGGCCGGCGGCGGCGGGGGCGGCGGGGGCGCGCGGCGCAACACCTCGTACGCCTGCCGGCGGTTCAGCGTGTCGGAGATCTTCTGGTCGATCGCCCGTTTCTTGTCCTCGTCCTGCGGCCCGAGCCGCGTGCGCTGCTCCTTGAGCGTCGCGAGCTCGCGGTCGACCGCCTCGCGCTTGCCCTGCAGATCGCCTTCCTTCGCGCGGCCCGCGGGCGCAGCGGCCGGGACCGCCGGCGCGCCGAGGCCGCGCAGCGCGATGGTCACCGCGTCACCGCCCGTGCCGGGCTGGTCGAATCCGCGCTTCAGGATGCCGATGGCCGCCTCCGCGTCGCCGGATTTCGTCGGCGCCTCCTCGCCCTCGATCCCGACGAGCTGACCGATGGCGGTCAACGCGCGTCCGACCCCGGCGCGCACCTGGCCCCCGACGCTCTCCTGCTGCTCGCGCAGCGCCTCGAGGCGGCGGCGGACGTCCGGATCGTCTGCGAGGCGCAGCGCGGCGGCGTACTGCGCGCGCGCCTCGTCGAGCTTGCCCTGCCGTTCGAGCGCGACGCCCAGGTTGTAGTGGTCGACGGCGATGCCCGGTGTCCGCGCCATCGTGGCGCGCAGGCGCGCTTCGGCCTCCGGCCACGCCTGGCGCTGGAACGCCGCGTGCGCAGCGACGATGTCGGCACGACGCCGCACGCGCGCCAGCTCCTCGCGGGCGCGCGCGTAGTTCGGGTCGATTCGCAGCGCCCGTTCGTACTCGACGATCGCCTCGTCGAGCCGGCCCTGGTTCTGCAGCGCCACTGCCAGGTTGAACGCGTGCGCGCGATTGCGCGGCGCGAGCTGCGCCGCGCGCCGGTACTGCTCGGCGGCCTCCGCCCAGCGCTTCTGATCGAAGAGCGCGCCGGCGGATCGCGACGCTTTCAGCGCCCCCACGTCGGCGAGCGCCTCGCGCGCCGCCGTGTCGTTCGGATCGAGCGCCGCGAGCGTCTCGAACACCGCGGCCGCGCCGTCGAGATCGCCGCGCCGCCACAGGTTCGCGCCGAGCGCCCGCGCGCGATCCCGGGCGGCCGGCGACGCCGCCACGGCGGCCCGCAGGTCGGCGTTCGCCTCGTCGATGCGATGCGCGTCGTAGGCGGCCCGCGCCTTCTCGAGCGCGAGGCGCGTGCCGAGCGTCTCGCGCTCGATGCGCGCGGAGGCGTTCTGCGGCATGAGCCGCACGACGGCGTCGAGCTCCGCCAGTGCGTCGGCGAGCTTGCCCTGCGCGCGGAGCACCGTCGCGAGATTGCGATGCACGGTGGCGTCGTTCGGCTTGGCGGCGAGCATGCGGCGCAGCAGCGCTTCGGCTTCGCTCCAGCGTTTCGCGTCGAAGAGCGCGCTCAGGTGGCGCGCCACGAGCCTGCTCTCGATCGATTGCAGTTCCCACTGCGCGCCGCGGTCGCCGGGATAGAGCTCGAGGAAGCGCCGGTAGACGGCGGCGGCCTCCTCCAGGCGGTCCGCGCGCGACAGCGCCCAGCCGAGATAGAAGCGCGCTTCGCGGTCTTCGCCCGCGAGCGCGAGCGCCTCGCGAAACTTCGCCGCGGCGTCCGCGGGACGCGGAATCAGCAGATCGGTGCCCTGCCGCACGAGACGCCCCGCGGTCGCTTTGCGCGCCCGCGCCCGGAGATCCGCGTCCCAACCGCCGAAGCGGGCCGCGGAGTTGTAGGCCTCCAGCGCCGCGTCGAAGTCCCGTGCGTTCGTCAGCGCGGCGCCGAGGCTCAGGTACGCATTGCGATCAGGGCGCAGCGCGAGCGCGCGCCGGTAGTGTTTCGCGGCGGCGAACCAGTCGCGCCGATCGAATGCGGCGTTGCCGTCACGCAGCGCGGCATTGGCAGCGTCGGCGGTCGACATGCCACCGCCGCCGCCGCGATCGACGGGCGCCGCCGACCCGCCCGGGGAAACCGGCTGCTGGGGATGCGGACACCCGGTGTTGCAGTCGGCCGCCGTGCCGGTAGCGGCGCACCAGTAGGAGACGCACTTCGTTCCGTCGCTCCCGCTCGTGCCGCCGCTTGTCTGGCCGGATCCCGAGGACCCGAAGCCCGTGCTGGGCCCGAAGCCGGTGTTCGGACCGAATCCCGTCGTCGACGATGGCGGGTCCGGCCGCGTGAGGCGCGTGCCGCCCTTGCCGAGCCCGAATTGATCCGCGGCGACACCGGGCGTCGCGATCATTGCCACGGCGAGAAGCATCGCGGCCACCGTGCAGCGCCGGGCGCCGGGGCGTCGCGAACTGCGCATCATGGGGCCTGTGCTTGCTTTGTTCTTGCCGCGGGATGAGCGCGATCCGAGCAAGGCTCGAGCGGGATCGACGGTCAACTGTCAGGAAATCTATTCCAAACACCAACGCGAAGCAAGCTCGGGCGGTCAATCGATGCCCTTGTCCCAATAAGGCTTTGGGCCGAAGCGCTCGACCAGGAAATCGATGAAGCTGCGCACCTTGGGCGGGAGGAATTGCCGGGTGGGGTAGACGGCATAGACGGTGAGCTCGTCCGGCTCCCAGTCCTTGAGGATGCGCACCAGCGTCTTCGCTCGCAGCGCCTCGTAGGCGAGGAAAGTCGGCTGGAGGCCGCCGCCGAGCCCCTCGGCGGCGGCGCTGCCGAGAAAGTCGCCGTTGTTGCCCTGCAGGTTGCCCGCCACCTTCACCGTGACTTCGCGTCCCTTGCGCGTGAAACGCCATTCGTTCTGCGGGCCGGCATACGCGTAGGTCAGGCAGTTGTGCTGCGCCAGCTCGGACGGGGAGCGGGGGATTCCGTGCTTCTTCAGGTAGCCCGGCGAAGCGCAAGCCACCATGCGCGCGCGCGTGATCGGCCTCGCCACGAGGCCCGGGTCGATCCGGCGCGCGATGCGCACGGCGAGATCGAACCCCTCTTCGACGAGATCCACGACGCGATCGTTGAGGGTCATGTCCACCCTTACCTTCGAATAGCGCCGCAGGTAGGCGCTGATCGCCTCGCCGAGGTGGCGGGCGCCGAAGGTCACCGAGGTGTTAATGCGCAGCGTGCCGCGGGGCTCGGCCGCCTCCTGCGTGGCCGCGCGCTCGGC
>ORJL010365835.1_pt1 | contig 11778 bp, 15 predicted proteins | sample 1779941 | NCBI WGS metagenome assembly ORJL01 (sample SAMEA104232317, study PRJEB22302) | groundwater metagenome | biome: forest; feature: aquifer; material: groundwater | place: USA | collected 2011-08-07 | depth 5.8 m | reverse complement strand
TTATTCCGGCAAATGGTTCAAGCCTGTGCCCTACGGGGTGCGCCGCGACGACCACCAGGTCGACCTCGAAGAAGTGCGCAAGCTCGCCCGCGAGCACCGCCCGAAAGTCATCGTGGCGGGTGGTTCGGCGTATCCTCGGTTCATCGACTTCGCGGGCTTCCGCGCGGTCGCCGACGAGGTCGGCGCCACCCTGATGGTGGACATGGCGCACTTCGCCGGGCTCGTTGCCGGCGGCGTCCATCCCAATCCGTTCCCGCACGCCCATGTGGTGACCACCACCACCCACAAGACTTTGCGCGGCCCGCGCGGCGGGGTGATCCTGGCGGACGACGAAGCGCTGGCGCGGAAGATCAACTCCGCCGTCTTCCCCGGCCTGCAGGGCGGCCCGCTGATGCACGTGATCGCCGCCAAGGCGGTGTCCTTCAAGGAGGCGATGACGCCCGAGTTTCGCGAGTACCAGGAGCAGGTGATCGACAACGCGCAGGTGATGGCCAAGGTGCTCAAGAGCCGCGGCCTGCGCATCGTCTCCGGGCGCACCGAGTCGCACGTTTTCCTGGTCGACCTGCAGGCCAAGAACATCACCGGCAAGGATGCCGAGGCGGCGCTGGGCAAGGCGCACATCACGGTCAACAAGAACGCCATCCCCAACGATCCGCAGAAACCCTTCGTCACCAGCGGCGTGCGCATCGGTACGCCGGCCATGACCACGCGCGGCTTCACCGAAATCGAGGCGGAACAGGTCGCCAACCTGATCGCCGACGTGCTCGATGCGCCGCATGACGAAGCAGTGCTGGCGCGCGTGCGCGGCGAAGTCTCGGCGATGTGCAAGAAGTTTCCGGTGTATGGCTGAACGCCATGAAGTGCCCCTACTGCGGCGATTCGAACACCCAGGTAGTTGATACCCGGGAGAACGAGGACGGCGACACCGTGCGCCGCCGCCGTCGTTGCCTGTCTTGCGACAAGCGCTTCACCACCTACGAGCGGGTGGAACTGCAGTTGCCGCAGGTGGTCAAGAAGAACGGCAGCCGCACCGATTACGACCGTGACAAGCTCAAGGCCAGCATGATGCTGGCGATGAGGAAGCGCCCGGTCACCACCGAAAGCATCGACCTGGCGCTCGACCGCATCGAGGAGAAGCTGGTGCAGCTGGCGCTGCGTGAAGTGGCCTCCGACCGCATCGGCGAACTGGTGATGCGCGAGCTGAAGAAACTCGACAAGGTGGCCTATATCCGCTTTGCCTCGGTGTATCGCAACTTCGAGGACGTCGACGAGTTTTCCGAGGCCATCCGCGAAATCAAGAAGCCGCGGCAGGTCCGGGCGAAATCGTGACGGCCCGGAGCGGCTAGGCGCGGCATGGGCTTTTCCGTGGCCGATCACGGCTTCATGGCGCAGGCACTGCGCCTCGCGCAGCGTGGCCTCAACACCACCACGCCCAACCCCCGCGTCGGCTGCGTGCTCGTGCGCGATGGTCGTGTCATTGCCGAGGGCTGGCACGAAAAGGCCGGCGGACCGCATGCCGAGGCCGCGGCGCTGAATGCGATGGTCGGCGCCGGCGGCACGGCGAAAGGCGCCACGGCCTATGTCACGCTGGAACCCTGCAGCCATTTCGGCCGCACGCCACCCTGCGCCGACGCCCTGATCACGGCGGGCGGGTCGCGCGTGGTCGCGGCGATGCGGGACCCCAATCCGCTGGTGGCCGGGAAGGGCCTGGCGAAGCTGGCTGCGGCCGGCATCGAAGTGGCGAGCGGCCTGCTCGAAGCCGAGGCAACCGAACTCAACATCGGCTTCGTTTCGCGCATGACGCGCGGCCGGCCCTGGCTGCGTCTGAAAGTGGCGGCCAGCCTCGACGGCAAGACCGCGCTCAACAACGGCGTTTCGCAATGGATCACCGGCGCCGCCGCGCGCCGGGACGCCCACGCCTGGCGCGCGCGTTCCTGTGCCGTGCTGACCGGCATCGGCACGGTGAAGGACGACAATCCGCGGCTCACCGTGCGCGAAGTGCCGACCACGCGCCAACCGTTACGAGTGGTGATCGACAGCCGGCTCGAAACGCCGCCCGATGCTGCCGTGCTGGAGGGCGGCAATGTGTTGATCGCGGCCGCGCAGGACGAAGTCGGGCGCGCCGCCGCCTTGCGCGCGCGCGGCGCCGAAATCGTGATCCTGCCCAATGCACAGGGCAAGGTGGATCTCGCCGAATTGCTGAGGGAGCTCGGCCGGCGCGGCATCAACGAGGTGCTGGCCGAGGCCGGCACCCGGCTCAACGGCTCGCTGTTGCGCGAGAACTGTGTCGATGAACTGCTGATCTACCAGGCGCCGCTGCTGATCGGCGACGCCGCCCGCGGCATGTTCGGCCTGGCCGAACTCAGCGAACTGGCCGGCGCCCTGCGCCTCGACGTCATCGAGCGCCGCAGCGTCGGCGCCGACATTCGCATCCGGGCGCGCCTTGCCTAAGACCAGGGAAGACGACGGCCATCGCGACTTTCCCGGTCGCGGCCTGCTGATCAACCTGCTGCGCGTGTTTCATATCGCCGGACTGGCAGGAGTCTCGGCCGTGGTGCTGGCCGGGGCAGGTGGCGCGGCGCAGTGGGGTGGCCTGATGCTGGTTTCGGGACTTGGCATCATCGCGCTCGATGCCTGGGCCAATCGGCTTTACTTTCGCCAGGCCAAGGGCCTTGGCACGCTGCTCAAGATCGCGCTGGTGGCACTGATGGTGGGCTGGGAAGCGGGGCGGCTGCCGCTGTTCTGGTTCGTGCTGGCCTTCTCGGTGGCCTTGAGCCATGCGCCGGGGCGCATCAGGCATCGCCAGTTGTTCTAGTTTGGCCGCCTCCCGCGCCGCACACCTGGCAGGCGGGATCACGCGGCACGCGAATTTCGCGCCATTCCATGCCCAGACCGTCGAGCAGCAGAAGGCGCCCGGCCAGGCTGGTGCCGCAGCCGATCACCAGCTTCAGCGCCTCGGCGGCCTGCACCGTGCCGATGACGCCGGTCAGCGGCGCGAACACGCCCATTACAGCGCAGCGCACTTCCTCGACCTCCTGGCCTTCGGGAAACAGGCAGTGGTAGCAGGGCGCGTCCGGCTGACGTGAATCGAACACCGCCACCTGGCCGTCGAAACGGATCGCCGCGCCGGAAACCAGTGGCTTGCCTAACTTGACGCAGGCGCGATTGACGGCGTGCCGCGTGGCGAAGTTGTCGCAGCAGTCGAGCACGATGTCGGCCAGCGCCACTTCCTCGTCCAGCCGCTGTCCAGACAGGCGCTCGGTCAGTGCAATGACCCGGCACTCCGGATTGATCTCGCCCAGGGTGCGTTTTCCGGACACCGACTTTTCCATGCCGATCGCATCGGTGCGATGCAGGATCTGGCGCTGCAGGTTGGTCAGGTCCACCGTGTCGCCATCGGCCAGCACCAGCGTGCCGATGCCGGCCGAGGCCAGGTAGTAGGCGGCGGGCGAACCCAGGCCGCCGGCGCCGATCACCAGCGCACGCGCCTTGACGATGTTTTCCTGTCCCTCGATGCCGATCTGCGGCAGCAGGATGTGGCGGCTGTAGCGCAGCAACTGCTCGTCGTTCACCGAGCGACTACCTTTCCTGGCGCAACTCCGGCGGCGTTTCGTCGTGGTCGCCGTGCGGGTGGTGTTCCCAGGCCTTGGAATAGACCTCGTGGGATTTCTTGATCAGCCTCTCGGGCACCCGCATGTTGCGCATCTGGGTTTCCTCGCAGAAATACACCACGGTGCGCATCAGCTTGCTGTACATGCTGTTGTCGAGATGGAAGCCCTGGCGCACCAGCGCGGCTTCGAGGCCCTCCAGCGAGTAGTCGCTGATTTCGTACCAGATCGACAGGCTGTAGGGCGCCAGGCCGTCGTCGATCTCCATGCCCTCCAGCCCGGCGAGTAGCTTGCGCGCCTGTTCGACGTGTTCCGGATGGCGATGGTCGAAGCGCAGTTCCCGATGCTTGCGCGTGCCGGGTTGCGGCACGAAGGCTGCCGGCCGCTGGCGCAGCTTGCCGTCGCGCTTTTCGTCGCGCAACTCGCGGGCCTTTTCCGGGTTCATTCGGCTCATCGTTGTTTTCCGGGCGTCAGCGTTTGATGATCTGCCAGGCCTTGAGGAGATTGACCGCCTGACTCAACTGGTAGTCCTTGGCCGAGGCAAACTCGATCGGCGCGTGCGGCGATTCCGGCTCGTCGGCCTTGCCCTTCTTGTCGCCCTTGGGCTGCGGCTTGGCCGGTACCGCCTCGCCGGCCTTTTCATTGTCGCCGCCGAGGTGGCGCTCCAGGTCCGCTTCGCGTACCCGATCGCGCGAGCCGCCGTTGGCGCTTTCCTCGACGATGATGTCGGGCGTGATGCCCTTGGCCTGGATCGAGCGGCCCGAGGGCGTGTAATAGCGCGCGGTGGTGAGCTTGATCGCGGCATTGTTCGACAGCGGCAGCACGGTTTGCACCGAGCCCTTGCCGAAGGTCTGGGTGCCCATGACCACGGCGCGCTTGTGGTCCTGCAAGGCGCCGGCGACGATCTCGGAGGCCGAGGCGGACCCCGCATTGACCAGCACCACCATCGGCGTGGTCTTGGCCCAGGCCGGCAGGTTCTTCATGAAGTCGTCCTTGTGGCCGCGCTGGTAATCCTCGGGGCTGGCCATGTAGCGCCGCTTGGCGTCCTCGGTTCGGCCGTCGGTCGAGGTGATCAGGATCTGCGGCGGCAGGAAGGCCGCGGAAACGCCGACCGCTCCGCTCAGCAGGCCGCCGGGGTCGTTGCGCAGGTCGAGCACCAGGCCCCTGATGCCCTCGCCCTTGACGTCCTTGTCGGCCTTTGCCAGCCTTTCGAGGTGCCTGACCACGTCGGGTGCGGTCTCTTCCTGGAACTGGGTCACCCGCAGGTAGCCATAGCCGCCCTCGATCAGCTTCGACTTGACACTCTGCACCTTGATCTTTTCCCGCGTCAGGGTCACCTCGAAGGAGCGCGACTCGGTCTTGCGCACCACGGTCAGACGGATCTGGGTCTTCGGCTTGCCGCGCATCTTCTTGACCGCGTCGTTCAGCGTCAGGCCCTTGACCGGGGTGTCGTCGAGCTTGATGATCAGGTCGCCGGATTTCAGGCCGGCCCGGAATGCCGGCGTGTCTTCGATCGGCGAAACGACCTTGACGAAACCGTCCTCCATGCCGACTTCGATGCCCAAGCCGCCGAACTCGCCCTGGGTGCTGACCTGCAAGTCCTTGAAGGAATCCGGGTCGAGGTAAGCCGAATGCGGATCGAGGTTCGCCAGCATGCCGCTGATGGCATGGGTGATCAGCTTCTTGTCTTCAACCGGCTCGACGTAGCCCTGCTTGATGGCGTTGTACACGTCTGCGAAGCTGCGCAGCTCGTCGATCGGCAAGGCCGAGGTCGCGGCCTCCTTGCCGGCGCTGGCGGAGAAATTCAGGCTGATGAAAACACCGGCGACCAGACCGGTTGCCAGCAGACCGAGGTTTTGCAACTTGCTGCTCATGGGAGCTCCATTGGACAAGGGCGGGGGCGCGCCGGGCTTACTGCTTGCCGGCCCATTTCATTGGGTCGAAAGGCTGGCCCCGATGCCTGAGTTCAAAGTATAAACCCGAGTCAGGGTTGCCGCCGCTGTTTCCCACGGTGGCGACGGATTCGCCATTCCTGACCGCGGCGCCCACCGCCGCCAGCAAGGACTCGTTGTTGCCGTAGACGGAAAGGAAGTCATCGCCGTGGTCGATCACCAGCAGGTTGCCGAATCCGCGCAGCCAGTCCGAAAATACCACCGTGCCTTCCGCCACGGCCTTGACGTCGAGGCCTTCGGCGGCGCGGATGAAGACGCCCTTCCACAAGGCGCCGCCTTCCGCGCGCGGGGTGCCGAAGCGGCCGGCGATGGCGCCCTTGACCGGCAGGCGCAGCTTGCCGCGCAAGGCAGCAAAGGCGCCGCCGACGTTGCCGGGATCGTGGCTTTTCAGCGTCGGTGCCCTGGGCGCCGCCGTGCCGCCGGCGCCCGCGCCGCGCTTCCCTTGGGGAAGCTTCGGCTTGGCCTTGCGCGCCGCCGCGATGCGCGCCAGTCCGTCGATCAGCTTGGCCAGGCGCTGTTCGTCGCGCTTCAGCGTGGTGATTTCACGTCGCTGTGCCTTGAGCCGGTCGGCGATCGCCGCCAGCTTGCCCAGACGCTGCTTCTTGCGTTCGAGCAACTGGGCGCGGGATTCCTGCTGCCGGCGCTCGACTTCCGCCAGTAGTGCCTGGCGCTCGCGCACGGCTTCCGCCAGGCGCTTTTTTTCGGCCGCGACGGCCCGCAACTGCTGGATCAGGTCGGCCTTGGCGCGCGAAAGCTGGCCCAGGAACACCCTGTCGCGCGCCGACTGGTTGGGGTCATGGCCGGCGAGCAGCAGCTTCAGCGCATCGGCGTCGCCGCCGACGAACTGGCGGTGGAGCAGTCGCGCCAACTGGTTCTGCTGCGTGCCGGTCTGGCGGTCGAGCCGCTGGCGCTGGCTGTCGAGATCGGTCAGCTGGCCGGTCAGCACGCCGCGCTCGGCGCCCAGTTCATGCAGTCGCCGATTGGCGTTGGAGATCGCCGATTCGGTGTCGCGCAACTGGTCGGCGACAGAGGTTTTCGATTCCTCGGCCGCCGCCATCTCGCGGCGCAGCACCTCGATGCGTTCCTTCAGTTCCTGCAGCTCATCCTTGCGGGAATCGACGCCGGCGGCGAAGGAAGCAGAAACCAGGAATGCGGCAAGGCAAAGGCTGGTGACGCAATGCCTGCGCCGGGGAATCACGCCTTGGCTTTGCCCTGGTTCGCCACCGCCTGCATCGCCGCCTTGATGGCGTCGGCGTCACCCAGGTAGTAATTGCGGATCGGCTTCAGGTTCGCATCCAGCTCATAGACCAGCGGCTGCGCGGTGGGAATGTTGAGGCCGACGATATCGGCGTCCGAGACATTGTCCAGATACTTGATCAGCGCGCGCAGGCTGTTGCCGTGCGCGGCGATGATCACCTTCTTGCCCGACTTGACCATCGGCGCGATGGTTTCATGCCAATAGGGGAGGAAACGTTCCACCGTGTCCTTGAGGCATTCCGTGCGCGGGAACTGGGCCGGGGGCAGGTTAGCGTAGCGCGGATTGCCGGTCTCCAAACGCGGATCGTCCTCGGCCAGCGCCGGTGGCGGCGTGTCGTAGGCGCGGCGCCAGACCAGCACCTGCTCGTCACCGTACTTGGTCGCCGTTTCAGCCTTGTTGAGCCCCTGCAGCGCACCGTAGTGACGTTCGTTGAGGCGCCAGGAATGCTGCACCGGAATCCACATCCGGTCCATTTCCTCCAGCACCGTCCACAGCGTCTTGATCGCGCGGCGCAGTACCGAGGTGTAGGCGATGTCGAAGGCAAAGCCTTCATTCTTCAGCAGCTGGCCGGCGGCCACGGCCTCGGCCATGCCTTTCTCTGTGAGGCCGACATCGGTCCAGCCGGTGAAGCGGTTTTCCTGGTTCCAGGTCGATTCGCCGTGGCGAAGGAGGACAATCTTGTACATGGGCGGGCCTCAACGCAGTGGAGTAGCAGCATTCTAAAACATTTCGTTTTCCATCCATGACGGCTACCAACCTGGCCGGCGTCGCCAACCGACGCGAGCCTCGATCAGCTACACTTGATCGCAAGGAGATCGAACATGGGCATCACCCGTATCCCTCTAATCTTGGCCAACCCGATCCGGCGCGAACTGGAACCCATCGAAGTTAACGCTCTGGCCGACACCGGCGCCATGCATCTGTGCGTCCCTGAGCACGTCGCCTTGCAACTCGAGCTCAAGGAAAAAGAACAGCGTGAAGTCACCTTGGCCGATGGATCAAAACGACTCTTTCCCTACGCCGGTCCAGTGGAATTGCGCTTCGGCAACCGTTCCTGCTTCGTTGGCGCGATGGTTCTCGGCGACGAGGTTTTGCTCGGCGCGATCCCGATGGAAGACATGGACCTGATCGTAAGGCCACTTACCCGCGAAGTCCTGATCAACCCCGCCAGCCCCAATATCCCATCCTCCCTGGCAAAGGGGCTGCGGTAGTTATCCCCAACGGCCGTGGACAGAAGCCCGCGATTGCGGGCTTTTTGCTTGATCAACCGCCGTTGCCCCGGCGACTGCGCGGAATGCGACGACAACGACGGCGTGGAACGTGACTAACAGTATTCTATAATATTCGGAATTGGCGCCCGGCCATTCGGGTGACTTTCACTCAGGTGCCCCTCGGCCATGCATAGCGCAATCGACGAACTGATCGGCAAGCAGGAACACATAGAAACCGCGGCGCGCGCGCTGAAGGCGATCTCGCATCCGCTGCGGCTCAAGATCCTTTGCGTGGTGGGCGACCAGGAAACCTGCGTGCAGGACATCGTTGATTCCGTCGGCACCTCGCAGAGCAACATCTCGCAGCACCTGGCCATCCTGCGCGACAAGGGCGTGCTGCAGACGCGCAAGGATGCCAACCGGGTTTTTTATCGCATCGCCGACCAGCGCACGCTGCAACTCATCGCCCTGATGCGCGAAGTGTTCTGCGGCGTACCGGCTCACAGGGAATAGACGACAATGGAATTCGTGCAACAGAATCTGGTTTGGGTGGCCATCGCCGCGGTCAGCGGCGGCATGCTGTTGTGGCCGCTGATCGCCGGCGGCACCGTGGCGCACCTGACGCCGGCCGAGGCGACGCTGATGATGAATCGCGAGGACGCGCTGGTGCTCGACGTGCGCGAGACCGGCGAGTGGGGCGCCGGCCACATCACCGGAGCGCGCCACATCACGCTGGGCCAGCTCGACAAGCGCCTGTCCGAACTGGACAAGTTCAAGGAGCGCCCGATCATCGTCGTTTGCGCCACCGGCAACCGCTCCTCCTCGGCCTGCGGCCAGTTGAAGAAGCACGGTTTCGACAAGGTCTACAGCCTGGGCGGCGGCATCTCGGCCTGGCGCGATTCCAGCCTGCCCCTCACCACCAAATCCTGAGTCCGGAGCTCTGCATGTCCAAGGTCCTGATGTATTCCACCGCCGTCTGTCCGTATTGCGTGCGCGCCGAACAACTGCTGACGCGCAAGGGCGTCACCCAGATCGAGAAGGTGCGCGTCGACCTGCAGCCGGAACGCCGCGCGGAAATGATGGAAAGGACCGGTCAGCGCACGGTGCCGCAGATCTACATCGGCGACACGCACGTCGGCGGTTGCGACGAGCTCTACGAACTCGACCGCCAGGGCAAGCTCGATCCGCTGCTCGCCGCGTAAAATCACCCCTTTTTAGCCAACCAAGACTTCATCATGAGCGACGAGCAGCCGGTATTCAGCATCGAAAAGATTTACGTCAAGGATCTGTCCATCGAGGTGCCCAACGCGCCGCAGATCTTCCTCGAGCGCGAGACGCCGGGCATCGAAGTGCAGATCCAGAGCGCGGCCAAGGCCATCGGCGACGGCCTGTTCGAAGTGGCGCTGACGATCACGGTGAACGCCAAGGAGGGCGACAAGGCCTTTTTCCTGGTCGAAGTGGTCAAGGCCGGCATTTTCCAGATCCGCAACGTGCCCGAACAGGACATGGAGCCGATCCTGGCCGTGGCCTGCCCCAACATCCTGTTTCCCTACGCGCGCGAAACGATTTCCGACGCAGTCAATCGCGCCGGCTTCCCGCCGGTGATCCTGGCCCCGGTGAATTTCGAGTCGCTCTACCAGCAGCGCCTGATGGAACAGCAGCAGGGCGAAAGCCGGATCCAACTGCAATAATTTCCCAATGGCGGCACTCGTGGCGATACGGCGAACTCTCGCTGCGGTACTGGGCCTGGCGGTGCTCACCGCGGCAATGCCTGCCCGCGCGCTCGACTATCGCGCGGTGAGCGAGGCGACACCCGTGTACGACGCGCCCTCGGCCAAAGCGAAACCCCTGTTCGTGATGCTGGCCGGTACCCCGGTGGAAGTCGTGGTCAGCCTCGAGGGCTGGTCCAAGGTGCGCGACAGCAAGGGCGACCTGACCTGGATCGAAAAGAAGCACCTCGCAGAAAAGCGCAACGTCATCGTTCGCGCCGAGCGCGCCCAGGTGCGTGCCGCGGCCGAAGACAAAGCACCGCTGGTGTTCGAGGCCGAGCGCGACGTGGTGCTGGAACTGCTGGAGGCGCTGCCCGCCGGCTGGATCAAGGTGCGCCATCGCGACGGCCAGAGTGGCTTCCTCAAGGCGCCGCAGGTCTGGGGCCTGTAGCGGCCGCCGCCACGTCATGACGCGGCAGGGCAGGCGATGCGGATAGCGGTGCTCGGCGCCGGGGCCTGGGGCACGGCGCTGGCCATCGCCTTCGCCGCGCGGCACGAGGTGGCGCTGTGGGCGCGCGATCCGCTGCGGGTGGCGGACATGGCGCGCCGCCGCGAGAACGCGCGCTACCTGCCGCAATGTTCCTTCCCGCCCGGCTTGCGGGTCACGGCGGATTTCGATGGCGCACTCGACGGTGCCGGCCTGGCGATCCTGGCCGCGCCTCTTGCCGGCTTGCGCCCGCTGCTTGAACAGTTCAAGGTCGCCGCCCCGACGCTGCCCTTCCTCTGGGTCTGCAAGGGCCTCGAAGCCGGCAGCGGGCTGCTGCCGCACCAGGTGGTGGCCGAGGTCATGGGCCCGGCCGCCTGCGGTGTGCTGACCGGCCCGAGCTTCGCACTCGAAGTCGCGCGCGGCCTGCCCACCGCCGTCACACTGGCGGCCACCGACGCTGGGTTTGCCCAGTCGATGTCACAGCGCCTGCACGGCGGCAACCTGCGCATCTATGCCAACGAGGACCTGGTTGGCGCAGAGGTCGGCGGTGCGGTGAAGAACGTGCTGGCGATTGCCACCGGCATTTGCGACGGTCTCGGCCTCGGCAACAATGCCCGCGCCGCGCTGATCACGCGCGGCCTGGTGGAGATCACCCGCTTCGGCGAGGCGCTCGGTGCGCGCCGCGAAACCTTCATGGGCCTGGCCGGCATGGGCGACCTGATGCTGACCTGCACCGGCGATCTGTCGCGCAACCGCCGAGTCGGCCTGCTGCTGGCCGCAGGCCGGGCACTGCCCGACATCGTGCGCGAACTGGGGCATGTCGCCGAAGGCGTACCCGCCGCGCGCGAAGTGGTGCGCCGCGCCGCCGAACTGGGCGTCGATATGCCGATCACGCGGGCCGTCACCGCGGTGCTCGATGGCCGCATCACGCCGCGCGCCGCGGTCGAACAACTGATGGCGCGCGAAGCCAAGCACGAATGACGCCGCCCGCGCGCCGTGCGCGGCTTCAGTCCGGCGCGGCGTGTCCCGGCAACTGGCGCAGGGTCGCCAGCGCCGCCGGATAGTCGAAGTTCGCGATCTGCTGCTGCAGGCGCGCCGCATTCGCGCCATGCAGCGCCAGCAACAGTTTCCGGTTGGCATCGAAGAGCTCGCCCGCTGCCGTATCGTCGCTGGCCAGCAAGGCCTCCAGTTCAGCCAGCACCGTGTCCGAGCGGGACGGGTCGGCCGCCTCGCCGCCGCCATCGTCGGCGGCCGGCGGCAGGCTCGGCCATTCTTGCCCTTCCAGGCCTGGTTCGGTTCCCCGCCGGCCTTGCAGCCAGTGCAGCAGGGTTTGATAGAGCGAATCGGGCTCCACCGGCTTGGTGATGAAGTCGTTCATGCCGGCCTCCTCGCAGGCCAGGCGGTCCTCGTCGAAGGCGTTGGCGGTCATCGCCAGGATCGGGGTCTGGTCGCGCCCCGGCAGGGCGCGAATGGCGCGGGTGGCTTCGAGGCCGTCCATGTGGGGCATCTGCATGTCCATCAGGATCAGGTCGTAGGCCGTGTCGGTGGCCTTG
>ORJL010267412.1_pt1 | contig 11778 bp, 10 predicted proteins | sample 1779941 | NCBI WGS metagenome assembly ORJL01 (sample SAMEA104232317, study PRJEB22302) | groundwater metagenome | biome: forest; feature: aquifer; material: groundwater | place: USA | collected 2011-08-07 | depth 5.8 m | reverse complement strand
TGGCGAAAGGGCTCGACGGCCTGTTCGTAGTTGACAACCGCGAAGGCGCGGGTCCAGTCCGTGCCCCACAGGCAGCGGTGCATCCCGAACGCATCGAAGATCCGGCCGAGCGGCTCCCAGATATCGCGGTAGGGGAACGCCTCGCGTGACAAGGTGCACGCGCCCGTGATCTTGATGTCGATGTTGTCGTACGCCGCCAGCGCCAGCACCTTCGGCAGATCGGCCCACGGCTGCGCCGGCGGCGGCGGCTCGAACGGTTGCTGCAGACCGAGATGGTCGATCACCAGCCGCGTGTTCGGATTCCGCTTCGCCAGCTCGCGCACCTGGTCCAGCCGTCCCCACGCGAGGAGATTCACCGGCAGCGAGTGGCGCGCGGCCTCGGCGAGCACGCGGTTGACGCCCGGGTCGGCAGGATCGGCCGAGACGTCGCGGTTCATCATGATCCGGATCGCGATCGCGCCCTGCGTCTTCTTCCAATCGGCGATCGTGTCCGCCACCTTGGGATCGCTCGGATCGACCGGCTTCACCAGCGCGAACTTGCCGGGATACTTCGCGTGCACGGCGATCGCGTAGCTGGCGTCGTAGCGGTACATCGTGAACGGCGACACGAGGATCGCGGCGTCGACTCCGACGGCGTCCATGGCCTTCACCATGTCGTCGCCGGTCACCTCCGCCGGGCCGTGCAGCACGGCCGCCCACGGACGGCCGGGGTGATCGCGTTCGTACGCGTGAACCTGCGCGTCGATCGTCGGCATCAGCGGGCTCCCAGCATCGCGATGACGGGATCGAGATGCTTCGGATCGGGCGCGAACCCGACGCCGAGCGCGCGGATCGTGCCGACGACCGCGTCGTTGAACGGCGTCGGCACGCCGTGCGTCCGTCCCTGTTCACACACGTAGCCGTTCAGATAGTCGATCTCGGTCCGGCGCTTCTTCCTCACGTCCTGCAGCAGCGACGGCTCGCCGCCGCCGCGCCGGCGCGCGATCGCGGCGATCTCCTCGAGCAGCGCGGCGAGGCCGGTGCCGCGGTACGCGTCGACGTAGCGCTGGGCGGGAATGCCGTAGATCGGCTCCACCTCGTGGCCGACGGCGCGGCCGACCATGATCGCCTCGGCGCCGACGTGGACGCCGACGGCGGCGATCTTCGGCTCGGTCCGCACCGCGAGCGTGCCGAGACCCGTGAGCCCCGACAGCGGGTTCGCCATGCAGTTGATCGCGAGCTTCGACCATCGCTCGCCGAAGAGGTTCGTCGTCACGCACGTCTCGGCCACCGCGCTCATGATCGCGGCCAGCTCGCGCGCGCGCCCGGTGTCGCGGCCGTCGTGCTCGCCGATCTTGAAGCCGATCTGTCCCGTGTCCGTGCGCATGGCGTGGCCCGGCTCGTACATGCCCGCGCTGATCGTGATGACGCATCCGAGCGTGCGCTGCCGGCCGGCGATTCCGGCGACGCGGTCGTCGTTGATGCCGTTCTGGAAATCCACGACCACGCCGTCGGGGCGCAGGTACGTCACGGCCATGGCGGTGGCCCACTCGGTGTCGTACGACTTCACGGCGATGAACACGGCGTCGAACGGCTCACCGACCGCCTGGAGCTCGTGGATGTGCAGGGCCTTCACCGGGACGACGAAGTCGCCGATCGTGCCCGACAGCCGTAACCCCTTCGCGCGCATCGTCTCGACGTGCTCGGGCCACTGATCGACGAGCGTGACGTCACGCCCCGCCTTGGTCAGCAACCCGCCGACCACGCTGCCGATCGCCCCCGCCCCGATGATGGCTATCCGATTGATCACGGTCTCGTGTCCCCCTTGTCGACGGATCGCCCGACCGTATGCGCGCAGCCGGGAAGAATCAAGCGGGAGGTGCCGGCCGCGTGCTATCTACGCATTAACCCCACTCACCGGAGGCATGCATGAAGGGCGTCGTGTTCCTCGGCGATCGCAAGCTCGAGCTCAGAGACTTTCCGGATCCCGCTCCCGGCCCGCGCGACGTGGTCCTCGAAATCAAAGCCTCGGGCATGTGCGGCAGCGACCTCCACAACTATCGCGCCCCGGCGCAGCCGGCCGGCGCGGTGACGGGCGGCATCAAACGGCAGGCCGGCATGATCGCGGGCCACGAGCCCTGCGGCGTCGTCGCCGCCGTCGGCTCGGCCGTGACGGAGAAGGAAGCGAGGATCGGCCAGCGGGTGATGGACCATCACTACGACGGCTGCGGCGCCTGCAAGCACTGCCGCGCCGGCTGGACGCAGATGTGCCTCGAAGGGACCGTCGTGTACGGCTCGGGCGGGCACGGCGGACACGCGAAGTACATGAAGGTCCCGGTCTCGACGCTCGTGACGCTGCCGGATTCGCTCTCGTTCGTGACCGGCGCCGCGATCGCCTGCGGTACCGGCACCGCGTGGGGCGCATTGAAGCGCATGAATCTGAATGGCGGCGAGACGATCGCCATCTTCGGACAAGGCCCGGTCGGCTTGTCGGCGACGCAGTTCGCCGTCGCCATGGGCGCGCGCGTCATCGCGATCGACATCGCGCCCGAGCGGCGCAAGCTCGCGCAGGCGTTCGGCGCGCACGAGGTGATCGATCCCGCGTCGGGCGACACCGTGACGGCGATCCGCGATCTGACGCACGGCGAGGGCGCGCACAAGACGCTCGACGCGTCGTCGGCGCCCGACGCGCGCGCCGCAGCGGTCCGCGCGGTGCGCTCGTGGGGCACGGCGTGTTTCGTCGGTGAGCGTGGACAGGTGACGCTCGATGTCAGCCCGGACCTCCTGCGCCGGCAGGTGACGCTGGTCGGCTCGTGGACGTTCTCCCGGCAAGGCCAGGCCGAATGCGCCGAGTTCGTCGCCGACCGGAAGATCGACGTCGAGAAGCTGTTCACACACCGCTGGAAGCTCGAAGACGCCGAGGACGCGTACCGTCTTTTCGACACGCAGACGACGGGCAAGGCGGTGATCCTGCCGCCCTGAACTGTACAATCGGTAGTCGGATGGCGACGACAACCGAGGCCGTCCTCATGGCGCTGATCGCTGACCGCCCGCTCTGCCTCCCGTGCGTGAGCGGCAAGACGGGCGTCAAGCAGGATCAGATCGAAGTCCTCCTCGCGAGGATCAAGCGCCGAACGCGCGTGCGGCGTCTGCCGAAAGCGCGTTGTCGTGAATGCGGGCAGGACCGTCCGACCGTTTCGATCGACGCGCCTGCGTGATGCGACACTAGCGCCGCAGCGCCGGAGCAGGTCACCCGGGCGATGCTGCTCGTGTGACACCGTCGGATACTGCTGATGCCCGAACGACCATGATGTCTGCCGACCCGCCCGGCGCACGCGCGTTCGAGGACAAAGCGTTCCTGGTCCTGATCGCCGCCGTCTCCCTGCTGTTCGCCTGGATCCTCTGGCCGTTCTCGGGCGCGATCCTCTGGGGGACCGTCATGGCGATCCTGTTCGCGCCGGTGCAGCGGCGCCTGCTCCACGCGACGGGCGGGCGGCGGACGCTCGCGGCGCTCGCCACGCTGGCGATCATCGTGGTCATCGTCATCCTGCCGTTGACGCTGGTCGCCGCGTCGCTGGTCGACGAAGCGTCGGGTATCTACGAGAAGATCCGGTCGCGGGAGTGGAATGCCGGCCGGTACTTTCAGCAGATCTTCGACGCCTTGCCGGCGTGGGCCGCGAGCCTGCTGCAGCGCTTCGGACTCACCGACCTGGTGGCGGTACAGGAGCGACTTTCCACGGCGCTCATGCAGGGCAGCCAGTTCCTCGCCGGTCGGGTCCTCACCATCGGCCAGAGCACGTTCGACTTCATCGTCAACCTGTTCGTGATGCTGTACCTGCTGTTCTTCCTGCTGCGCGACGGCGACACGGTGTCCCGGCGCCTTCGCACCGTGATTCCGCTGCGCGAGGAGCACCAGCACGCGCTCGTGGAGAAGTTCACCGCCGTCATCCGCGCCACCGTCAAGGGCAACATCGTGGTGGCGATCGTGCAGGGCGCGCTCGGCGGCCTGATCTTCTGGCTGCTGGGCGTGCGCGCCCCGCTCCTGTGGGCCGTCGTGATGGCGCTCCTCTCGCTGCTCCCGGCGGTCGGCGCGGCGCTGGTGTGGTTTCCCGTGGCGATCTACCTGCTGGCCACCGGCGCCGTGTGGCAGGGCGTCGTGCTCATCGCGTACGGCACGCTCGTGATCGGTCTCGTCGACAACGTCCTGCGGCCGATGCTGGTCGGCAAGGACATCAGGATGCCGGACTACGTCGTGCTCGTCTCCACGCTGGGTGGCATCGCGATCTTCGGCGTCAACGGGTTCGTGCTCGGTCCGGTGATCGCGGCGATGTTCATCGCCGCGTGGGACATCTTCGCGACCGCGGACGAGGAGACTCCGCGGAGCCTCTGAGCCCGGCCGGCGGCGGTCACGACCGCGCAGCCGCAGCGATAGTCCCCGGGCCCGCCGGGATGGGGAGCGGGTGCCCCACGCGGGGGGTCGGCGCGGGACAGCGGTCCCGGACCCCATTACCGTAACCTCGTGGATTTCCAGCGCTCAGGGCTGGCACAGGGCTTGGGTGGCAGTGCGCGATGACTCTTCGCGTCCGGATGGTCCTCGGGATCGGCGTCATCCTGCTCGCCGTCATCGCCGCCTTGGCGCTCGTCACGGTGCGGATGCAGGCCGCTCACTTCGAGGACCTGTCTCGCCGCGAGGCCGAGCTGATCGTCACCGTCACCGAGCGCGCCATCGCCCGCGCCATGACCGAGGGCAAGAAGGATCAGGTCGAGGCGATCCTCGAGGAGATCGGCAGCCTGCCGCACCTGGTGAGCCTGCGGATCACGGATGCCGGCGCGACGATCCTGCGCTCGAGCCGGCCGGGTGAGCGGGGGAGCGTCCTGGAAAGACGTCGCCAGCCCGCCGACACGACGTCGGGCGCGCGCGAGGACGCACGCACGATCGTCGCCGTCTCCCGCGAGATTCCGAATCGTCCGGCGTGCTACGGCTGCCATGGGAGCGGCGAGGCGACGCTCGGGATCATCGACGCCCGCGTCGCGTTCCCGAGCTTCGCGTCGCACGTCGCGCGCCAGTGGACCGCGATGGCGCTCCCCGCGATCGTGGCGCTCGTCGTCGCGGGCGGCCTGATCGCGGCCTTCTTCACCCTCGTGTTCGGCCGGCGGATCGACACGCTCTGCCAGGCCATGAGGCGCGTCGAGGCGAGCGACCTCACGACGAAAGTCCCCGAGGACGATCGCGACGAGCTCGGACGCGTCGGCCAGAGCTTCAACGTGATGGTGTCGCGGCTGGCGGACGCGCAGCGACAGCTCGAGGATCGTCACGCCGCGGAAATCCGCCGCGCCGAACACCTGGCGGCGCTCGGCAAGGTGGCCGCCGGCATCGCGCACGAGATCAACAACCCGCTCGCCGGGATGCAGAACTGCGTGCGGACGCTCGTCAGGGGACCGCGGGACGAGCGCCAGCGCCTCCAGTATCTCGAGATGCTGCAGGAGGGGCTCGGGCGCGTCGGCCGCATCGTGAGCCGGCTCCTGAACTTCGCCCGGGAGAGCCGGCCGTGCCTGGTGAAGACGGAGATCGCTCCGGTCGTCACGCGGGCCCTCGCGATGCTCGAGCACGAGCTCGCGGCGCGCGACATCACGTGCTCGGTCGCGCTGGACGCCGCGCATCCCGCGCTCGTCGCCGACCCCGCGCAGCTCGAACAGGTCTTCCTGAACGTGCTGATGAACGCCGTCGACGCGATGCCCGGCGGCGGGACGCTCACCGTCGCGAGCGGCCAGCGACGCGTGCGTGACGATCGCTTCCTCGAGGTGCGCGTCGCGGACACCGGCGTCGGGATCCCGCCGGAGGACCTGCCGCGCGTCTTCGACCCGTTCTTCACCACGAAGGACGTCGGGCGGGGCACCGGGCTCGGACTGTCGGTGAGCTACGGGATCGTCCGAGCGCACGACGGGTTCATCGAAGTCGAGAGCGAAGTCGGCAAGGGCAGCACGTTCACCGTCGTGCTCCCGGTGCCGAACGCGGAGGCCGCCTGATGTCCGTCCGTCTCCTCCTGGTGGACGACGAGCCGATCTTCCGCGTGACGCTGGCGGATGACCTCGTCGAAGCCGGCTACGAGGTCACGGCCGCGCGCGACGGCGCCGAAGGGCTCGAACGGCTCCAGCAGCAGCCGTTCGACGTCGCGCTCCTCGATCTGAAGCTCCCCGGCGTCGACGGGTTGACGCTGCTCCAGCGATTCAAGGCCGCGCATCCGCGAGCGCTCGCGATCATGATGACCGCGTACGGAACGATCCCGTCGGCGGTGGCCGCGATGAAGGCGGGCGCGGCGGACTACCTCGTGAAGCCCTTTCCGACCGACGATCTCCTCGTCCTGCTGCGTGGCCTGCTCGCGAAGCGCCGCGGCCCGGCGCACGAGGGCGCGAACGAGCCCGGCGTGCAGCGCTTCGGCGATCTCGTCTACGTGAGCGACGGCATGGCGGAGGTGTGCCGGCTGATCGCGACCGTGGCGCGCAGCGAGGCGACCGTGCTGGTCCAGGGCGAGACCGGCACCGGCAAGGAGCTCGTCGCGCGCGCCATCCACCAGGAGAGCGCCCGGCGCGCCTCCCCGCTCGTCAGCGTGGCGTGCGCGGCGCTGCCGGAGTCCCTGCTCGAAGCGGAGCTGTTCGGTCACGAGAAAGGCGCGTTCACCGGCGCGTTCCGCGAGCGAAAGGGACGGTTCGAGCTGGCCGACCGCGGCACGCTCTTCCTCGACGAGATCGCGGATCTCGGGGCCGCCGTCCAGGCGAAGCTGCTGCGCGTCCTCCAGGAAAAGGAGTTCGAGCGGCTCGGCGCGAGCCGGACCATCAAGACGAACGTGCGGCTGATCTCCGCGACCCGGAAGCGCCTGGAGGACGAGGTGCTCGCGGGCCGGATGCGCGAGGATCTCTTCTACCGCCTCAAGGTCATCACGATCATGCTGCCGCCGCTTCGCGAGCGCGCCGACGACATCGTGCCCCTCGCCGAGCACTTCCTCGAGAAATACCGGGCGCCGCTCGCCAAGGACATTCGCGGGGTGAGCCCGGAGGCGTGCCGCCACCTCCTCGCCCACGCGTGGCCCGGCAACGTTCGGGAGCTGGAGGCCAGCATCCAGCGAGCGGTGACGCTGACGACGCACGACACGCTGACGGCGGACGACTTCGCGCTCGGCCCCGTCCGCGGGCCCGCGGATCCGCCGGATCGAGCCGCGCCGTCGCTCGCCGACGCGACCCGGGAGGCGGAGGCGCGATATCTCGCGGCGGTGCTCCGCAATGTCGGTGGTCAGCGACAGCGCGCGGCGGCGATTCTGGGGATCAGCCGGAAGACGCTCTGGAAGAAGCTGAAGCTGCTCGGGCTCGAGTAGCTGCGGCTCGCGTCTGGCATTCGGCTTGCCCCCGTGCGCGCGCATGGCGAAAGCGCCGCGCACACCCGGGCGATCCGATCTCGACCTGGAACACCAGCGTCTCGACGACGTGCGAGACGACGCCGAGCGCCGGCATATCCTCTCGGTTCTCGAGCTCGCGCGCGGGAGCCGCGTGCAGGCGGCCCACATCCTCGGGATCAGCCGGAAGACGCTCTGGAAGAAGCTCAAGCGTCTCGGCATCCAGCCGCCGGACGTTACCGAACGGTAACGTTCCCGCGCGGAACGTTACCGTTCGGTAACGCCGCCCGTCTCGACCGCCGCGCGAAATTCGTTCTGCCTTCGACGGTTGCGCCGTCTCACGGCTCTGGCACCGGCCTTGCCCCAACCTCTGGCGATCAATCTGCGCGGGGCCGGCAAGGCGCCGCGCGAGGAGGACGCGGGATGAAGCTGAATCGCCGGGCGTTCGTCGTGGGCAGCGCGGCCACCGCCATGGCCGCGATCAACGGCCCGTCACTGAGAGCCTTTGCCCAGGTCGCCGCCGGCGGTGTCATCGGCGAAGCGCCGGGCGAGTGGAAAGCCTCCACCTGCCAGGGCTGCACGGCGTGGTGTCCGATCCAGGTCTTCGTGCAGGACGGGCGCGCGGTGAAGGTCCGCGGCAACCCGCTCGCCAGGGCGAACAACGGGTACTGCTGCGTGCGCGGCCATCTCATCACGCAGCAGATCTACGACCCGGACCGCATCAAGACGCCGATGAAGCGCACGAATCCGGTGAAGGCGCGCGGCGTCGATCCGGGGTTCGTGCCGATCTCGTGGGACGAGGCGATGGACACCATCGCCGACCGGCTCCTCGAGCTGCGGCGGAACCGGGAGACGCACAAGTACGTCCTCCTCCGCGGCCGCTACTCCGATCACAACCAGCTCCTCTACGGCGATCTCACGAAGCTCATCGGCTCGCCCAACAGCATCTCGCACAGCGCGCTCTGCGCCGAAGTCGAGAAGATGGGCGCGTTCTACACCGAGGGGTACTTCGGCTACCGCGACTACGACCTCGAGCGGATGAAGTACCTGATCGCGTGGGGCTGCGATCCGCTGTCGTCGAACCGCCAGGTGCCGAACGCGATCAACAAGCTCGGCCGGCTGCTCGAGCAGGGCACGGTCGTCGCCGTCGATCCGCGGATGAACAACACGGCGGCCAAGGCGCACGAGTGGCTGCCGATCAAGCCCGGCACCGACGGCGCGCTCGCGGTGGCGATGGCCCACACCATCCTGGTCGACGGTCTGTGGTCGAAGGAGTTCGTCGGCGGCTTCAAGGACGGCTCGCAGCGATTCGTGAAGGGGCGGCCGGTCGACGAGGCCGCCTTCGACGAGAAGCTGACGCACGGCCTCGTCCGGTGGTGGAACGCCGAGCTCAAGGACAAGGACGCGGAATGGGCCGCGCAGGAGACGGGGCTGCCGAAGGACCAGATCCTCCGCGTCGCCCGCGGCTTCGCCCAGGCCGCGCCGCAGTGCGCCGTCTGGTACGGCCCCACGATGATGCCGCGCGGCACCTACGCCGCCATGGCGATGCACGCGCTCAACGGGCTCGTCGGCGCCACGGACAGCGAGGGCGGTCTCTGCACGGGGATGAGCGCGCCGTCGAGCAGCTATCCGAAGATCGACGCCTACCTCGACGACGTCGCGAAGGCCGGCGCCAAGGCCAAGAAGATCGACCAGCGCGGCACGAAGGCGTTCCCGAACATGGCGGAAGGCAAGCCGGGCACCGGCGTCAACACGAACAACGTCGCGAACGCCATCCTCGCCGCCGACCCGTACGACATCAAGGTCGTCCTCAGCTACTTCGCGAACTTCAACTTCTCGGCGACGGACGCCGGACGGTGGGATCGCGCGCTCGCGAAGGTGCCGTTCTTCGTCCACATCGTGCCGATGGCCTCCGAGATGACGCAGTTCGCCGACATCGTCCTGCCGAGCGCCCTCCACCATTCCGAGCAGTGGGCCGTCACCGGCAACAAGGCGAACCTGTACGGCCACGTCTCGATCCAGCAGCCCGTCATCAAGCGGTTCTTCGACGTCAAGGCGGCCGAGACCGAGGTCGTCTGGCTGCTCGCGGAGAAGCTGAAGGCGAAGGGCTTCGCGAACGTGCTCGACTGGCTCCAGACGGAGTTCAAGGACCCGGAGACGGGCCAGGCCCCGACGTCCGGCGAGGAGCTCGCGCTGTACGCGACGAAGCTGCGCACGCGCAAGGCGTGGGACCCCGCCGAGAACAAGGACTACAAGGGCGACCGCCCCGCCGGCTGGAACGACTTCGTCCGGAAGGGCGTCGTCAACTCGCCGCGCTTCGTGTTCCGGAAGAAGTGGACGGAGGGCTTCAAGACCGAGACGAAGAAGTTCGAGTTCTACAGCGAGGCGCTCAAGAAGGCGCTCGGCCAGCACGCGGCGAACCACACGACCACGGTCGACGACGTCCTCGCCGTCGCGAACTACGAGGCGCGCGGCGAGCGCGCGTTCGTGCCGCACTACGAGCCGCCGCGGCGGCACGGATCGGTCACGGACTATCCGTTCGATCTCGTCGACACGAAGTCGCGGCTCAACCGCGAGGGCCGCAGCGCGAACCTGACCTGGTACCACGAGTTCAAGAAGTGCGACCCCGGCGACGTCAGCCACGCCGACGTGCTGCAGATCAATCCCGCCGACGCGCGGAAGCTCGGCATCGCGGACGGGGACATGGTCAAGGTCACGTCGGTGGTCGGCAGCCTCACCGTGCGTGCCCGGCTCTGGGAGGGCATCCGGCCCGGCACGGTCGCCAAGTGCTACGGCCAGGGCCACTGGGCGTACGGCCGCGTCGCCGCCGCGGACTACGCGGCGTCCAGGCCCCGCGGCGCGAACTTCAACGAGATCATGCCGGACGACTACGACCGGCTGATCGGGACGACGGCGCGCAACGGCGGCTTCACGGGCGTCAGGGTCGAGAAGGCCTGAGGCGAGGGAGGAGAGCGATGCAGATCGCGATGGTCATCGACCTGCTGAAGTGCACGGGCTGCGGCGCGTGCGCCCTTGCCTGCAAGGCCGGCAACAACACCCGTGACCGCGAGAACGGGCAGTCGTTCAACTGGGCGGACTTCGTGATCGAGACGGCGGGACGGTACCCGAACCTCAAGTACACGGCGCGCCCCGTGCTCTGCAACCACTGCAGCGAGGCGGCGTGCGTCGAGGCGTGCCCGCTCGATCCCAAGGCCATGCACAAGTCGAAGGACGGCCTCACCCTGCACGACGCCGAGCGCTGCATCGGCTGCCGCGCCTGCCAGGCCGCCTGCCCCTACAGCAAGGAGCAGGTGAAGGACGGCGAGACCAGCGTCATCAGCTTCAACGACTTCAACCGCCCGAGCCAGCCGTACGAGCGCGACACGCGGGAGCTCATCACGGGCGCGACCGGGTCGGCCGCCGAGATCGCCAGGAAGGTCGGCGCCAACCCGCCGCACCGTACGCGGTATTCGCATCCGAAGTACGTGGACGTCCGCAAGGCCGGTGTCGTCGAGAAGTGCATGTTCTGCGACCACCGGCTCAAGGCCGGCGAGAAGCCGTACTGCGTCGAGGCGTGCCCCGCCGGTGCGCGCGTCATCGGCGACCGCGACGATCCGAACAGCGAGGTGTCCCGGCTCCTGAACAAGCACCAGGGCGCGGTGCTGAAGCCCGAGGCGCGCACGAAGCCGAACGTGTTCTACATCAGGAGCTATCAGGCGCGGGCATGACGGCACCGGAGCACGTCCGTCGCGAGAGCCGTCGCAGCGACGGCTACCGGCTGCTGAGCGCGTTCTTCCATCCGCCTGATCGCGACGAGCTGCTGCGCGACCGGACGTGCCTCGAGCTCGCCGAGGTGCTGCAGGACCTTCACCCGGACACCGGAGCCGCCGCGCACGCCGAGGCGCTTCACGGCGCGCTCGCCGACGTCGACGCCCTCGACCTGCGCATCGATCACGCCGCGCTGTTCGTCGGCCCGTTCGCACTCAGGGCGCCGCCCTACGGCTCGATCTATCTCGAGGGCGGCCACACGCTGATCGGCGACACCACCCTGGCCGCGGCCGCCCGCTACGCGATGGCGGGTCTCACGGTGACGCTGCACGAGCCCGCGGACCACATCGCGGTGGAGCTCGAGTTCATGCACTACCTCGCCGCGCTCGGCGCGAAGGCGCTCGAACGCGGCGACCGGGACGAAGCGGCCCGGCTGGCCGGCGAGGCGCGCGGCTTCCTGACCGAGCACGTCGGCGCGTGGGCGCCACGATTCTGCGAGGCCGTGAAGCAGGGCGCCGAGACGCGCTTCTACCGGACGCTCGCCGATTGCCTGCAGGCGTTCCTCGCCGCCGAGGTCTCGCCCGGCGCGTATACCGCGGCGACGACCTTCTAGCGCGCATGATTCACGAACCAGCGCGCGAGC
>ORJL011416418.1_pt1 | contig 11780 bp, 9 predicted proteins | sample 1779941 | NCBI WGS metagenome assembly ORJL01 (sample SAMEA104232317, study PRJEB22302) | groundwater metagenome | biome: forest; feature: aquifer; material: groundwater | place: USA | collected 2011-08-07 | depth 5.8 m | reverse complement strand
GCAGCGGGTCAAGAACTGGGACCTGCGTGAACTGCGCGAGCGGATTGCCGACGGGTACACCATCCGGAACTTCACTTGTTTCCGCGGGGACGAGGTTCCGAAGCACGATGCGTTTCATCGGGCCTTCACTCGATTGACGCCAGCAACTGTCGAGAAACTGAACGAGGCGGTGATCAAGGCTGCGACCAAGGCAGGCTTGGTGGACTCCACGCGCGTGCGCGTGGACACGGCCCTTGTGGAGACCGATATCCACTACCCCACGGACGCGTCCCTTCTTTGGGACGCGGTGCGCGTCGTGAGTCGCCTGGTAGGGGGAGTGAAGGAACTCGCTCCCATTAGCAACGCGCGAAGGCTTCCATCGCCTGTTCAACGTCGGCGTCCTCGGGGATGCGGGCGAGGAGAAACTGGTCCGTCGGCATTTGGACGTCGAGAAGTTCCTGGAACTCCGGGCTTTCCCACGCCGGATGGTAGAGGGCGACCATTCTCGCCAGGGTGGAGAACTCCTCGTAGGCCAGGGTGGCGACTAGGGCCAGGCAGCGCCGCCCCTCCTCCCGTGAGAGGGGTTCCAGAGAGAAGCGTTTTCCGGGCATGAGGATGATGGCCTTATCGGGGCGGCTCTCCCGCAAGATCCGGCACTCCGGAAAGAGGGTGGTGACCGGCAGGTGAACATGGGGATTGGCGATGCGATCCATGGCGGCGTGGAGGCGCGCAGGCAGGTGGTGGAGCACCAGGGTACGCGCCATGGCCCGCAAACCTGCCCATCGATCCACCGACATCCCCTTGGGGAGGCGCTGCCGCAACCAGGGCAGGACGGCCAGGTGGTGGTTGTGAAGAGTGAGAACCGGCGGAGCGAAGGGCAGGGCGATTTGTTGTCGGATCAGGGCCTTGTCATCGGTGAGGAAATCCCACCCCTGATGGAGCATGGCCAGGGTGAGGAGGGTCTTCTTGCTGCCCCGGTGGCCAGCGAGGAGAATCCGTTTCCCATCCTTCTCCAGGAAGGCGCCATGCAGCAGAAGGAGTTTCTTGTGGCTAAAGAACCACCACAGACAGAAGGAGAGGGCCCATTGCAGGCGGCGCTGGATCCCGTCCACGGGACGGAAGAAGATGCGCATGGGCGGGGCAAGGGGAATGATCAGGTCGGCCCGACCTTTGCGAAACACCTGTATGGCGGGGTCTCCCCGCCAGTCGCCGATGACGAAGCCGAAGTAGATCTGCATCTGCTGGGCCCGTGCGGGCATGGGCACGTCGCCTGGCAGGGGGTGGAGGGTCAGATCCGGAACAAGAGCGGAGGCGTCGGTGACGAACTGGGGGTAGAGACTGGCAAGGGCCTGGGCCGCGACGGGGGGAAGGCCCTGGGCCTGCACCACGGCCTCGTTGTGAATGACCAGGTGTAGCGAAGTGGGGGTCATGTCACAGTCTTCCCAAACCGCTCCAGAATCCTCTTCTTCCTGCCCACCACAGTATGGGCAGGAACAGGGCCACGAAAAGGCCGGTCCCGGCCAGGGGGCCCAGCAGCGCTCCCCATCCGGAAGCCACCCGGTGAATGCCAAGCAGGAGAATGGCCGTCAGGGGGAAAGGCAAAAGCAGGGCCGGGAGCGCAGCACGGAAATCTGGGAGAAAGGCCCGGTTGCGATGGAGGGTGAAGCCGATGGAAACCACCGCGACCAGCACGAAGGAGAGGCACGAGGCCGCGGCGACCCCGCGGATGCCGTACCCCAGACGGGCCAGAAGGGATGCTCCAGCCAGGTCGACCAGCAAGATAGGGACAGTGAGTTCCGCCAGCCGTCTCTGCCAGCCCCCAGCCACGACAATGCCACGGCAGGGGTAGGAGAGGGCGAGGAAGTAGCCGCCCACCATGAGAATCTGCAAGGGAACGGTGGCGGGTTGGTACTCGGGCAGGAAATGCTCCAGGACCATGGAAGCCAGGAGAATTCCCGGTCCCACTATCAAGGGCATGAGCCACGCGGTCTCCTTGAGTGGGACAAGGAAGTAGTCAACGAAGAGGGCATGGCGTTGATCCTGATTGCCCATGCCGGCCATCAATTCGGATTCCACCACCTCCCGGGAGACCCCGGGGATGTTGAGCAGAAAGCCCATGATCATGGCGCCCAGGCCGTAGTACCCCACCTCCCTCGGATCCAGGAAGAGGGCGACGACATACCGGTCCGTCGTGCGCAGGAGGATCAGGAGCAGGTCGAAGATCAGGATGGGAAAACCGGTCCGCACCAGTTCCTTGAACAGGGGAAGATCGAAACCCGCCCGTACGCTAGGGAGCTTCTTGCGGTGAAAGAGCAGGATGATGCCAACGAGGGGCAGGACCATAGCCAGGAAGGCCCCATTGATGCCGAGGTAGAGGATCAGGAGCACGCCCCCCGACAGCCCCAGCACGGCTTCCAGATACTTGGCGGCGCTGACCAGGCCGAAGCGTTGATATCCCTTGAGGCAGCTGATGTGGAAATCCACGTACCAGAGGAGCAGCACCAGGATCGCAGTGTAGAAGAAGGCATGACGGATTCCGTGTTCCTGAAGGAGTCCCGCCCCGACCAGAACCCCTGCGGCCACGGCATTGAGGATGAGAGAGCCCCAGAAGACTGCCCCTTGCACCCGCTGGACCTCGTGCTCCTTACCTTCTCTCATCAGGGCGGGAACGCGGTAGCGCATGGCCGAGCGAGAACCCAGGTGGAAGTAGGTGGCCCAGGTCGGCACGGCACGGAAGAGGCTGAAGAGACCAAACATCTCCGGAGAAAGGAGCAGAGGCCGGGCCAGCGAAGTGACAACCCCCATGATCTGCGCGGCGAAATGGCTACCGGCGTAATGGACGAGAGTGCGAAGACGTTGCTTCCGTTCCATGAAGTGGCCTTGCGGCGAGGGAAGCTTGATAGGGTCTGAGATCCACAAGGCCACTGCTCTTGGCCCTTCCCCGGCTGCGGGTGACGGGACCGACCCTGTTTCCCGGCGAGTGAGTCTACGAACCACCGAGATCAGGGTCAAGCAGAACCATAGATGTAATTGTCCTACACTCTCCACCTGCTGTCGAGGGTGAAATCCCTGACAGATTCTGACGCTCCCGGGGCGGCGAGCATCCGCTCATCAAGGAGGTCACCGTGGAGAAGACCAAGGTCGGGGCCCGTTCGAAGTGCCCCTCGCGCGGTCGGCGTTACTCGCCGGCCGAGAAGGGCGCGATTCTGGCGAGCGCCAAGGCGAAGGGTGTCGCCGTGGCCGCTCGCGAGCACAGCGTGTCGGACTGGACGATCTACCGCTGGATCGCCCAGGACGAGCGCGCCGCCAAGCGCCAAGCCGCTCCGGTCGTGAAGGTCAACCCGCCGGCCGCGGCTTCGTCGCGCCTGAGCCCGGAGCAGGAGGAACGTCACCGCGTCATTCTCGAGACGTGGCGTCAGCAGCCGGGTCTCGGCCCCACCCAGATCAAGAACCAGCTCCGCCGCGGCGGCCTGAAGGCCTCGGTGCACGTCGTGCGCCGCGTGATGGAGGAGCACGGCTACGTGCAGCCTCGCGTGAAGCGCAAGGAGCACACGGGCTCCTACGAGGCCGTGCGTCCACGCCAGCTCTACCACCTCGACTTCCTGCACCTCTACGTCCACAAGCAGCGCCAGTGTCTCCTCCTCATCGAGGACGACTTCTCGCGCTTCATCGCCGGCTGGACGCTCCTGGAGAGCGAGCAGGCCGATGGGGTCATCCGCGCCTACGAGGAGTGCGTCGCTCGCTACGGCCGGCCGGAGGCGGTCATGAGCGACCGGGGCGCGGCGTTCTTCGCCTTCCGGGGCGTCAGCCGGTTCGACCGCATCCTCGCCGAGGACAATGTCGAGCACATGATCGCGACCGAGGCTGCGGTCAACGGCAAGGTGGAGGCGCTCAACGCCGCCGTGCGCAAGGAGCTCTTCACCCAGGTCGAGTTCGCGGATCTCGTCGATGCGCGCACCAAGATCGCGGCCTGGATCCACGGCTACAATTACCGCCGGACGCACACGGCTCTCGGCGGCCTCCTCGTTCCCGCGGATCGCTTCCACGGGCTGGTCGAGGAGGCGCTCAGGCGCATCGAGCACGGCCATGGGGCCGATACGCTTGAGATCCTGGCTCCGGGCCACGCCGTCGACCTGTTCCGCGTGACCAGCGTCGCCGGCCAGCCGACCATCTGGCTGCTCGGCCGGAAGATCCTCGGGTAGGAGTCCGAAAATGATGGTGGCCCCGACGACACGAAGCGTACGGTCGCTGTTGTTCCACAACCGGCCGGACACTCGTATCGAAAGGGCCACCGTCCTGACTCTACCCGCCTCCCTCGAGAACGACAACACTCTCCTGGTCGCCATCCTCGCGCTCGCCCAGCAGGTCGCGCGCTTCCTCGAGGTCGAACCGGCCGTCCCCATCGCCGAGGCCGCACGCATGCACCGGGTCAGCCGCCCGTACGTGTACGACCTCGCCGCGCGCATCGTCGCAGCTCTCGAACCGCTCGCCACGGCCACTTCGGGACGACCGCCCACTCCGCCGTCCCCGTCCCCCGAGCCGCGCCACGAGGACCTGCTCTTCACCAACGAGGTGCTGCGCTTCCGCCTCGACCACCCGGGGGCCGTGTCCATGGGCGATACCGGCCACCGCTCCTACGCCCCCGCCTTCCGCCGCTTCGTCCTCGAGCTCGCCGACCGCTGGCCGACCGGGCGTACCCGCGAGGACCTCGCACGCGCCCTCGACGTGCCCCTCGATACCCTCAACGACTGGATCGAACAGGATCGCAAGGGACTCACGCCACCGGTGCCGGAACCGCGTACCGTGTCCGTGCCCATGGACGCGTCCCAGATCGTGGTCGAGGTCGCTGATCTCTTCGCACGCTGGCAGGGCGGAGTTCGCGACTTTCTCCGCGAGGCCCGGCGGCGATTCCCCCGCCTTCGTCCTGGCCAGGTGATCCGGATCCTACGCATCATCGGCCCGATTCCCAGCGGCCGGCGCTCAACCACGCCGCGCTATCGCGGCTCGACAGAGACCCGATCCCCCGGTGCGATCCTCGTCACCGACGGCAAGACGCTCGACATCGAACTCACCGGAACCGGCACTCGTACCACCCGCGATTGGCAAGCCATCGTGGATCAAGCCACCGGTTGCCACACGGGCTTGGCCATCCGGCCCCACGAGGACGCCCGCGGCGTGCGCGAGGTGTTCAGCCAGTCCCTCGGCTTCCTGAACCGGAAACGGCCGGACGGTTTGCTCCACGACAACAAGCCTCCCTACTCCGATGCCGAGCTCCGCGACTTCGTCTCGCCCACCCTCATGATCCCCGCCACGCCCGGACGCGGCCAGAACAAGGCGATTCTCGAAGGCACCTTCGGCAACTTCGAGAAGCAAGTGGGGACGATCCGTCTCGACGACACGAACCCCCAGTCCCTCGTCACCAGCGCCACCCACGAGGTCATCCGGGCCTGGACCGCCGGCGTCAACCACACGCCGCACGCAGACCTCGGCGGCAAGAGTCGTGAACGCGTGCTCCGGGAGAGCCGGCCCGGCCCGAGCCAAGCCGCACGCGATGCCCGCTTCGTGCAGCAGCTCAAGGAGCGACACGAGAACCCGCCGCGGCCGCCCATCCTGGCCGCCTCGCGCGCCCTCATCGACGACGCCTTCACCCGCTGGAACTTCGCCGCCAAGGATACCAAGGATGCTGTGGGGGAGCTTCGCCGCTACCTGAGCACGTTCTCTCCCGAGGCGATCCGCCGGGCCGTCGCCGTGTTCGCCTCCCAGCAAGAACAAGAGCCCAAACGCATTCAGCCCGACTTCGCGCATCGCTACTTCACGCGCCTGGTGCAAAACTGCCGGACCGAGGTCGATCTCGAGTTTCAGGCCGGCGAACTTCTCGCGCTCAATCGGCGCTGTGCGCAGGTCTGGACGGACGCCCAGGAGGCCGATCTCGCCGCCATGCGCAAGCAGATCCGCGATCCCGGGGAACTCGCCGAGCGCATCGCCGAGCGGGCCGCTCAAGCCGGTTTGCCGGTGGAGTCGGCCTTCTGGGATCCCGTACTTTGCGAGACGCTGCGCGCTGCTCCCCAACTCACCGAGCGCGTTCGCCGCTTCCTGGTGCGACTCTACGAGGCCCCGGCGGAGCGCAGGCTCTCCTTGATCGACCAGGTGTGCGCCGTGGAGGTGGGCTTGAACTGACCCGGCACCAGCTGCAGGGACCCCGCAAGCAGCCACGCCGGGATTTGGTATCGGGTGGTGTGGAAGAGGGGTCTGGGGAGAGGGTCCTCCCCAGAAACCGCTCTCGGAAGACTACCCTCGTTGTCTCGCTCACGCGCTCTGCCCGCGACGACGGGTGAGCGAGACCTCTTGTGGAAGCCTCGTCGTGGGACTACCGGGGTGTCTCGCTCTCCGAAGTGTCAGGTATTCTGGTGGTGGGAGTGTTTGACATGGACACATAGAAGCATAGAAGCTCCCTGCAAGAGTCCTTGTCGTTGGGGACCTGTGTTGGGAGAGAGGTCCCATGAATGAGTCAGAGTGCGATCACGCTTCGGTCGACTCCCGACTCCAGCAGCGCCATGGCGGCAGAGTGCCGGAGCCGGTGAGGGGTGACCTTTGAACCGATAGAATTGGACTTGCCGGGACACCAGGCGCTTGAGGTTCGCGGAAGGTTCTGCTTGACGTAAGTCAGGACGTCTTGTAGCTTCGCGCGCTGACGGATGCTGCGTGGACGACGGTCGCAAACGTCTGTCGCCTTGGGGAAGGTTGATGTTGGATCAGGAAACGGTAGCGTTGCTCATGTGCCCGAGCTGTCGCAAGGGCGCTTTGGCGGCATCGTGCTCGGAGGGCAGCGGCCGGCTGATCAAAGGGCAATTGACCTGCGATACCTGTCGCGCGAAGTACGAAGTGGAAGAGGGAATCCCGCACCTCAAGCCCAACGTGCAGCAGGACGATGCCGCCTGGGTCGCCTGGCGGGATCACCTCGACGGATTCGCCGCCAGGCGATCGCAGCGCAGCACACTCTCGAGCACGCCACGAGATAATCGCTGGTTGCAGAAGATGCAGGCGTTCGCCGATTTTATTCGCGTCCCTGCCGGCCGAATTCTCGATGTGGGCTGCGGCCCCGGGAACCTGCGGAAACTACTCGATGCGAAACGCATCAGCTACTTCGGACTCGATCCACTGCCGGTTGACGAAGTGGAGGGGTTCCCATTCGTATGCGCGGTCGCGGAGTCGATCCCGTATCGGGATGGCACGTTCACGAGTCTAGTCGTGCGTTCGGCGCTCGATCACTTCTGCGACCTGGAGGCATTCTACGACGAGGCCGCGCGGGTGCTGACCGGCGATGGCCAGGTCTTCCTGGAACAGGTGGTCCACGGTGGCGCCGGAGTCGGCGGGTTCGTCCGCAACGCGGTCCATTCGGCCAAGGACCTGCTCGACGACCTGATGAGCCGCCTGCACGGCAAGTCGTCGATCAAACACATGCGGGACTTCTCCCAGGACTCGCTCATGCGATCCACGGCACGACGTTTCGCAGTTTCCCGCATCGAGACCTACAACGCGAACTGGTACACGCCGACTCAGGTGTTCATCCACCTCACATGCCTTGCTCGGACGTCGGCCGGTGGTGCGTAGTCCTCTCGCTGGGCATTGAAACGCATATGAAAAGCACGGTCATCATTCCGACGTATCACCGCCCGAAGGAACTGTCCGACTGCCTGCGGTCGATCCTCGCCCAGACGGTCCGTCCCGACGAGGTCTTGGTCATTGATGATGGGAAGCTGGAAAGCTGGCCGCTCGACCGGGAGTTCCAGGAGGCCGGGATCGCGTACCAGGGTTTCCGCAAGGAGGTTCCAGGACTTACGGCTTCGCGCAACCTGGGGACCCGGGAGGCGACCGGGGACATCGTGTTCTTTGTCGCCCGGAACGAAGTCGGCCACGGAGCGCTCCTTTCGAGATCAGGTGAGGGAGGTGCGTAAGATTCGTAGGATACAAACGGCGTGGCGGTCCTCAAACATGGGACGCTCACCCACCGAACAGTTCGACGCGAGGCGCGGACTGGTCACTCCCTGCGGGGCCGCATCAATTCCCACTCGAGTCTGACGCCCCCAGACCTGACGGGCGTCGGGCCCGACCCGTGTCAGATTGCTCCTGGCCCGGGTCTGGCTCATCCAGACCCGGACCCCGCCCTTGCAGACACGGGCCTGGACCAGCCAAACCTGGGTCTGGCTCATCCAGACCCCTGTCTAGCGCGTCCAGACCTGGCCATGCAATGATCCGTAACATACTTGGTCGTTGGCTTTGTATCGCTTGCATGTGGTTGGTCATTCGAAAACTGCGACGATGTCACCAGAATCGCCACCACGACCGTGGCTTGGGCGCCGGGGATTCCTGCCCAACCATCTGCTGAAGCACGTGCTTCGTCTCCGCCTCGACGGTCGTAAACGGAATCCGCGGATCCTGTGTCTGGGTTGCGAGATCGAGGAGCTGCTGCGCCAATGGGCAATTCGGATTGAGCCTCAACGCTTGCGCCGCGCACCGGCGCGCGAGCTGGTCATCGCCCGGACCAAACGCGTTGATCCCGGGGACCGCGACGCATGCGTCCTCAGTGAGGCGCCATTTATTGTGGAATGCTCCCGGAGGTCCCCACCGGGTGCGGATGATGGATCCGTGGACGACTGAATGTGGGGCAAGGAGAGCATACGCGCACCGTCGCCCGTGGTCGAGGCCCGCCGCAGTCCAGTCGCCGCAGTCGGCCAGTCGGCGCGGTCGGCAGCCGGGCGACGGGGCCCCGCCGACTGACCGCCCGCGCGTGTCGGGTGGGGCGTGTCTTTCTGCCACCGGCCGATGGGGCCGGTGGCATCCGGGTGCTCCACGAACGGCGCAGCCACTCGTGAATCGGCCGGCCTACCGGCCGTGCGTCCAGTCGGTCCAACCGACGTTCTTTCCCGGCCGCGAGGGCACCGGCGCGGGGAAGCTGGACCCGTAGACGCGATTGACCAGGTGGGGCTGCCAGGTGTCGTCCCCCTCGGCGGGGAACTGGCACTGAGTATGCAACCAGGTGAACGCGCGCAAGAGCGCCTTGTCCTGCCAGTTCCACACGTCGTATCCTGCGCGGGAGAGAATCTGGGCCTGGGCCAGCGCGCCCTGGAGCGCTTCGTACACGTAATTCTCCTTGGGCGGCGGCCAGGCGAAGGCTCCGCCGCGCCGCTGGTCGTCGGGCAGCACTCCGTCGATCGAGCGGCCGCTCTTGAGCGCCCCCTTCTTGTTGATCCCCAGCGGACGCTTGGAGTCCGCCTGCCACCAAAGGTCGCCGTAGCGGAAACCGGCGTAGGAGACGCGATCGCCCAGATATCCCTTGAAGACCTTCGCGACGCGGGCGAGCCCGGCGTCGTCGCGCAGGTAACGGGCGACCGCGGCGCGGCTGGCGCCCGCATGCGTGCCCCAGTTGTTCGGCCGCTCTTCGTGCGTGGAGACCAGGGTCCGGGCGTCCAGCACCTCGGTGAGCGCGCGGCGCAGCCAGTCGCGGAAACGCGCGTCGAGGTCGGCGGGGAGCACCACCAGATCGGCGGCGATCACGTAGGCGGCGAGCTCGCGGCCGAGCGCGAGCGTCCGGCCGCCCCGCTCCGTGTCGATCGCCGCGGCGCAGGCGTCGATCACCTGCGTGCGGTAGCCTTGCACTCCGGTGCGCACGAAGACCAGCGCCTTCGCCATCACTGCGACGTTGGCCGGGTCATCCTGGTCCGCCAGATTCGGCGTCCCGATCGGCGCGTCGGCGGCCTGCTTCAGGTTGTCCCACGCCGGGCCCGACGCGGGCAGGGCTTGAATCTCACCGACCGAAATCCAGATCCCGATCGGTTGCGGCTCCGCGGACTGGGCATCCGCGCGTGGCGGAGCGATCCCGAGCCAGGACATTCCGAGGACGATTGCGGCGACAGCGTGCGCGAAGCGCGGAGAGTGCATGTCTTCCTCCCGTTTCCCCCGAACGAACCGAATCCACCATTCACGTCGCTCTTGCCTGCGCTACGAAAACCGTTGGCTGAGTGCTCAGAAGTGCGTCAGGGAACGCAGGGCGTCGGCCCCGAGGTCCGCCGGCTCCCGCTCGGCGTCCGGCTCCGAGGCGGAGCGCTCGGGGAGGGCGCGAGCGGCGGCCAGCGCGGAACGGACCGCGCCGTCCGGCGGATCCGGAGCCGCGGCCAGGAAGGGCCGCGCGCGGTCCGGAGCCAGCAACGCCAGCGCGATTAGCACCGGCAGCCGCAGCGCCGGGTCCGCCTCGGTGCGGAGGACGGCAGCGCCGGCGTCGGCAATGCCGGCGCGAAGGCCTTCCCGCTCCTCGGGCGAAAGTCGGCAGAGGCCGGCGGCGGCGGCCGCGCGCACCCCCGGGCTCGGGTCGGAGCAAAGCCGCGCGAGTGCGAGCGGCGCGGTGTCGGCTCCACCTTGTGCGAGGAGCGTGCCCAATGCCTCGGCGCGCGCGGCGGCGCATGCGTGGTCGCCGGATGCGACGAAGTCCTCGAGCGCGCAAGCGACCTCGGGCCGGTCCGCGAGGCAGGAGAGCATGCGCGCGGCTTCGGAGCGGACTTCCACCGGCCGGCCCGCGGCGAGTTGCCAGGCGCATCCTGCGAGGGCGTCCTCCGAGCCGGGCGTCAGCTTTTCCCGGTGATGCCAGAGCACCGCGCCAAGCCAGCGCAAGGCCCCCGCCTGGTGCGCTTCGCTCGGGTGCCGCGCGGCGAGGTCGGCCATGGCGGGCGCGAGTTGCGCGACCTGCTCCGCCCGGCGGACGACGAGGAAGGCCTCGAAGACGAACCGCACGGTGGCGGGATCGAGCTCTCCCTGCACCGAGACCAGCAGCTCCAGAGGATTCTGCTCCGCGCAATCGCGCAGGGCCTCGCGGAGTTCCGCGGCGCGGGCCGCCAGGGTTCCCTCCGCGGAGGCGCGGCGGACGCGCAGGAGGAGCTCGGCGGGGCCGGACGGAGCCAACGCGCGGCGGGAGGCGAACTCGGCGGCTTGGGGGCGCACGGGCGGCGGCGGTACGGAGCTGGACGCCAGGGGAAGTGCGGGCTCGTCCACCGAGAGGGCTTCGCGCGCGGGTTCCGCGTGGGCCGCGACCCGGCGATGGGCGACGCGCGCGCCGCGATTCGCTTCCGCCGAAGTGGTCAGCCGCCATGCGGCAAGCACGGATACGGCGGCGAGCAAGGCGACGAAGAGCGCGCGCGCCGTCCCAGACAGGCCCCTGCCGCAGGGCACTCCCAGGGTCGCGTGCGCGGTGCTGCGGGTGGACGGGTACGTCGAGTGGGTGGGGGGACATTCTCGGCGTACGCGGGCGTGGATGCGGCCGGTCGGCGGCATCATGAGGCTCCTCCCCGGATCCTCCTCCGGCCCATCTGGGCCGGCCCGAGGACCATGCCTGGAAGACGATCGGGTGCGGTCACCCTCGGATCCGAGCGGGACATCCTCTTGCCAGCACGAACCTGCCTATAACGCATGATTAATCGTAATGCAAGAGAAATCGCTCGCAAAAATTAGTTACCAGGCAGCAGTTGGCCTGTGTCTCGGCCGGCTCGCACCCGCGGCCCGGTGCGGACGCCCCGCAACCCGGCCCCGTGCCGCCCAGCGAGGCCCGGCGCGTTCAGGGCGTCAAGCGACCCAGCGTCCAAGCGCGCCCAGCCTTGATCTCGCGACGCCTCGGGGGTATCATCCTCGCGACTCCCGTATTCGGAAGCCTTCGCACGCCACACGCGTCCGCAGCAGTGGGAATTCACTACCGGCACTGCCGAGGGGGGGTCCCGGCACTGCCGAGGGGGGGTCCCGGCACTGCCGAGGGGGGG
>ORJL011144950.1_pt1 | contig 11782 bp, 14 predicted proteins | sample 1779941 | NCBI WGS metagenome assembly ORJL01 (sample SAMEA104232317, study PRJEB22302) | groundwater metagenome | biome: forest; feature: aquifer; material: groundwater | place: USA | collected 2011-08-07 | depth 5.8 m | reverse complement strand
GCCATATTGGAATTTAGTATCTCCTGTATCTCATTATCGCTTATGCTGCAGCCATGAAGTTTCAATGCCCACAATAAGCCATCCAAAAGCTCCAGTCTGGAATTTTTTATTGCCCTTTGGTTAATAAGCCCGTCAAATAATCTTAGTTTATAAGCTACCAACATCAACTCAACAGATCTAATAATCTTGACATTTCCAAATTTATTCTTTATTGCCTCCAAATTTTCATAATCAACATCTATCTTTGAATGGAGCCTGTCCTTGAGTATTGTTGCAATTAACATCGGGTTTTCAATCAGCAGCCTTATTGTCCTCTCATCAACTACATAAGCTTCAGAATTAAGATTTGTTGCTATGACTAGTGATTCAAATTCAGCTACATCAATTATTTTGATGTGTTTACCCTTTGCTATAAAAGTCCTGTTTGCTATGTCAAAAAGTTCTTGATAGTTATTTATTGCAGCTTGTTCTTTGAAAACCTCTAAACAGCCACCACTTATCAATTCCTGTATCATTAACGCTTCCAATTTAAACCGCTTTGATTTTAGGGGATTATCGACAAGCTCTTTATGCACAGACTCTGATATTAAAAACCTGCCATTGAATTGCTTTTTTAAATCCTTTAATGTCCAAAGTAAGTTATTGGTTGCTAAGCTTATTATAGAACTTGTATCAAATGCTAATGTTTTCATTTTGTTTGGTTTTTACTCACTGTTAAGCATTTATTCTTGATACACATAGTTTCTAAATTGTTTGCTATTCCATTGCAAAAATCTGGGCAATAAGCTTTTTTGTTTACATAAAGATTATAGTAATTCTTGTTGCCGATGAAACAGCTGCCCGTCTTAATATCCACTCCTCCGCATATGCAGTCTTTATCCATATTGCACGATATCTTATTTTTTCCTGAAAATGTGCTGTTAAAATAAAAAAATAATATGGCAATTAAACCTACTATAATCGCTATTTTTATGATGTTCTTTATTAAGCTAAGGAAAAATAATATGACAAAGATTATAGCAGCAATAATCAAAAACAATAAAATACCTATTCCAGTAAACAGGAATGCCCCAAATATTAGTAATGATATCAGCGCTCCTATTATTATTGATTTTAATATATTGTTCATCTTAAATTGAATATCTTTTCAGCCATATTATACCTTTGTTTTACTGATACAGTTTTTAGACCTTGGGTTTTAAGCTCTATATTTCCTATATAGTTCATCAGCTCCCATTTTGAAATCCCTAAAAGTTCAGCAGTCCTGCCTAGAGAAAGGCCATAGCTGTAAAGGTTGCTGCCTTTTTTTATCTTGGAAGATTTCACAACCTCTTCTATGTATAATGAAGCTTTTTTGTCCAGTTTTTTTATAGAAGACAATAACTCTTTTAATGATGCAGAGTAATTATCAAAATCGGACTTCTCTAAATAGAAGATAAGCTTTTTTATGTTTGAAATTATTTTGTTATAAAAACTGTTCCACTCAGGATATAACTGATATTTTTCTTTTTCAAAAATCTTGGAAAGTGTATATAATATTATTGCCAATGATATGCTGTAATTATCCTGAAAAACGGAAGCATCATCAATTATATGGTCGCTCAGGCTTCTGAGTGCCTTAATATCCTGCTTTTTGGTAGCATAAAAAGTTTTTTTTAATACCCTTATTAGATCTAACTGTTCAGCTTCGTTCATTTTTCCTTAGATTCAAAAGTAGAAACTAGATCTATCACATATTTTCCATCTTCGATCCTGTAAACTATTGGCTTTCCCTTGAAAAGGCTAACTAAATCTAGTTCGTACTGCCCTGGCTTTACAATCCTTATAGATTCGAAGTCTAGGAAAACAGGCAATGACTTGTCAAAATTGTCTCCAACAATATTAAACACATCTTCTTCTATCTGCTGTTTTTCTTCCTGGGTTAGATTTGATGTAATTTTTTTAGCTGCATCTATCTCCTCTTTCTTAATAAAGAAAAAGAATTTCCCTCCACAGCTGTCACAGCCCTTAAGAAGCTCGTTGCTTCCTTCTGGAAACAGCTTGCTACATCTTACACATTGGTGAGGCATTTTATTTTCTTCTTGATTTTTTGTTAACAGTAAAAAGCTCTATTTTTGTAGGGTCTCTTTTAATTTCCTTTACTAAGCTGGCTGGCCCTATGATTGTCATGCCGCCTTTGTAACCCAGCATCTTCAATAGGGCTGTTTTGATCTTGTCTCCGATTTCAGACTTCCTTCTCTCTTGAGAAACAGTGCATATCTCTATTCCCTTGAACTCCTTGTTTATCTGCTCCATCGTTCTTTTTATAAGTTGAGCCTCTTCTAAAGAATCAAGACCACCCTCTACTATCAGGATTCTATCTGTTTTTATCAAAGAAATTAACTTCCTTACCTTATCTTCTTGGTCTAGACTTGAAAGTTCAGCGGTTGGAATAAACTGTAATGTCAGCATTATTTCACCACCTTGAACAGAGTCTTATAGAAATCATCCATGTTATTACCGTGTTCAGCCGAAATTCCTACTGTTTTATATTGGGGAAATGCAGCCTCTACTTTTTTGATATCTGCTTTTTTTAAATCAGTTTTATTTGCAGCTATTAAAACTGGAATTTTTCGCGCTGCCAAATTTCCTATTATTGTTATGTTTACTTGTGAATAAGGATTGATGGTAGAATCTAAAACAACAACAACACAGTCCATTGAGTCCAGCCATTTAATTGATTCTATAACTCCCTTAGTTGCTTCCTTTGCCCTCTCCCTTGCTTCCTTGGGGCTCATGTGAAACTTCAAAAAGTCCTCATAGTCTATTTTAGTAGCTATTCCTGGAGTGTCTATAAGATTAAAAGTAAGCTGTTTTCCATTATGCTTCACAGTTATTTTCTCTTTTTGGATTATCTCCCTGGTTTCATGAGGTATTCTAGAAACAGAACTCATTTCTTCCCCTAACCAATCTTTTGTAATTCTATTTGCGAGTGTTGATTTACCAGAGTTAGTAGGACCATATAAGCCAATCTTAAGGTGCCTCTTTTTTGTAAATATTTTAGCTAAAAAGCTAAAAAAATCTGTAAATGCATTTGGCATAAAAATTAAAAAACAAAGAAGTTTTTAAATGTTTCCATTAATTTATTTGGCTTTTCATATTGATTAGGTACAACAATATACATTTTACAAACAATTCAAGATATTTAATTAACTAAAGTTATTTAAATTAGTTGATAAGTTCAGAAACATGGAAGGATTCTTATTCCCCTATGAAGATTTCAGGAAAGGTCAAAAGGAATTTATTATAGAGGTTGATAGGGCAATAAAAGAAAAAAAACACTTGATTGTTCATGCCCCTACAGGCATGGGAAAAACAATAAGCACTTTAGCGCCAACATTGAGCTATGCATTAAAAAAAGATTTAACTATATTCTTCCTTACTAACAGGCATAGTCAGCACAAGATTGTATTGGAAACCTTGAGGAAGATCAAAGACAAATATTCTATAGATTTTATGGTTGCAGACATAATCGGAAAAAAACATATGTGCAGCTTTGAAAATATTGACAAGCTTAGTAGCAGAGAATTTTATGACTATTGCAAAGAACTAAGGGAAAAAGACCTCTGCCCATTTTACAAAAATAGCAAAAGCAAAGAAAAGAAAGTTGAGAGAGAACTTATCTATGAAAAAATCAAGGAACTCGGCCCATTAACTGTAGAGGAAGTCTTTAACCTGAGCAGCAAAAAATTCTGCACTTTTGAAATTACTGCTGACATTGCTAAAAATGCAAATATAATAATAGCGGATTACTTCCATCTTCTTAGTCCAGGAATAAGGGATTCTTTTCTTCTAAGAATAAATAAAGAAATCTCAAAAAGCATAATAATTTTTGATGAAAGCCATAACATTGCAAAAAGGGCCCGCGATTTAATGAGCGACAATTTAAGCAGCTTTACAATTGAAAATGCTATTAAGGAAGCAAAAGAGTTTAAATTTTTGGAATTGGTAGAATATTTGAACGAATTGAATAGAGTGTTAAAAGAATTAAGCCAAGAGCATCTTGAAAAGACTAATGAGACATTGATCAAGAAAGATGATTTTTATAAAAGAGTAAATGAGTTTTATGACTATTTTAATTTTATAAAAGACTTGGAGTATCTGTCTGAACTAGCCAGAGAAAAAAAGAAAAGGAGCTACAGCTCAATGATTTCAAGTTTTATGAAGTCTTGGACTCTAGAGGAAGAAGGCTTTATCAGAATCCTAAAAAAAACAACATTCAAAACAGGCAAGGAGATAATATTAATAAATTTCAGATGCCTAGACCCAAGCATCATTCTTAAACCGTTAATAGACAGGTCAATAAGCGTTATCTGCATGTCTGGAACTTTAATACCTACTAAAATGTACGAAGACCTTCTTGGATTTAAGGAAGCAGTAAAGCGAGAATACAAAAATCCCTTTCCAAGCGAGAACAGGCTCAATTTAATAGTGGATGGTGTTACAACAAAGTTTACAGAAAGAAGCAAGGAGATGTACGAGCTTATAGCAAAAAAAGCCTCTTCTATTATTAATATAGTTCCTGGAAACATCCTACTTTTTTTTCCAAGCTACGATATAATGTATAACATCAGTGTTTATCTAAGAAATTTAACTGAAAGAAAATTGCTATTTGAAGACCAGAATAATAATCCTGAAGAAAGAAAAATGTTGCTTGAGGAATTTAAAAATACAAAAAATGGAATATTAATGGCTGTAGCAGCAGGAAGCTACGGGGAAGGCATTGACCTGCCAGGCATAGTGAAATGCATAATTATAGTTGGCCTGCCTTTAAGCAAGCCAGACTTAGAAACTAAGGAATTGATAAATTATTACGACAAAAAATACTCAAAGGGCTGGGAGTACGGCTATATATTTCCTGCAATGATCAAAACACTCCAAAATGCAGGCCGTTGCATAAGAAGCGAAAAAGACAAAGGAGTGATAGTTTTTTTAGAGGAGCGCTATAAATGGAGCCTATACAAAAAATGCTTCCCAGAAGACCTAAATATCACAATAACAAATAAACCTGAAATAGAGATTGAGAAATTTTTCGAAGAAAAGTAAAATATTGGAATTGTTTTATGATGAAACTTCAGATTTATAGGAAGCTTACATAATTGATAATAAAGTAGAAATAGATGGGGAGGAAAAAGAGGTGTCAGATGGGCCTAGATTAAAAACCTCCCCGTCAACTCCCACAGATTAGCTAAGTATATCATCAATAAATAGATTGTGAAGTCCTGGTATAGAGTAATAATCCATAAACTTAATAAACGATGTTACTAAGTGATGAACATGGTTGAGTTATTCATTGGGCCTAGGTGGTTTTTGGGTATTGATACTTTATTTGAGCTTATCTCAATCATAGTGAGTTTTTTAATATCCTTGTTTGCTTATAAAATCTACAAATTAGCGTCCCAAAAAAAATATCTGAACTTCTCTCTGGCATTTTTCCTGATAGCAATAGGACTCTTCTTTAAAATAATATCAAATTTCGTGGTTTTCTATAAGACAGTGGAAAAAACTTTCTATGGGCTCTTTACTGTTACCTATACGTACAGCTTTAATTCCATAAATTTGATATCTTTGTTTTTGTTTAGGTTTTTGACATTAACAGCTTTTTTAATGATTTTAGCTAATATCTTAAAAATAAAGGATAAAAGGATTATTACATTGATGCTATTTTTTACTGTTATAGCAACTATATTTAGTAATTATGCTTATTTTGTGTTTCATTTAACTTTGGCGTTGATACTAGGTTTTATTTCATTTTATTACTTTAAAAATACTAAAATAAAGAGGAGCAGAAGCGCTTTCATGGTGATGTTTTCGTTTTTGGCTTTATTCCTGAGCCAGATTTTATTTGTTTTTTTTGCACTGGATCATGGTTTTTATGCTTTTGGTGAAATCCTACAGTTAGTGGGATTTTTGTTTTTGTTATTCGCATATATATCGGTATTTAAAAAATGACAATCAGAAGGGCCAAGATAGAAATAATATATGACATACTGGAAGCAATCAAAGATAAAGGTGGAACTATAAAGCCAACGCATCTCTTGTATAAATCAAACCTGAGCCATAAAAAAATGACACAGTATGTAAACGAGTTGATTTCTAAAGGCTTTATCAAAATAGCTCTTGTAGATGAAAACAAGATGTTCTCTGTTACTGAACAAGGCTTGAAATACATCGCTGAGTTCAAGAGAATAAAAGAGTTCTCAGATTCTTTTGGATTATAGCATCTATCTAGCTAAGTAAAGTTACAAAATACTGGCCTGTTTCATTTGCTGGAGTTTCATTTTCTAATATTATAATTTTTAACCTTTAAAAATGAAAGATTTAAATATCTAGTAAGACATATCTTACTTGGTGATAAAAATGGTAGAAATAAATATAACTAAAATGAGTTCAAAAGGACAGATTGTGATACCTAGTGAAATGAGGAAGAACTTCAGCAAAAATGAAAAGTTTGTTTTAATACAGAACAAAGATCAAATAATACTAAAAAAAGCTGCGGATTTTAATAAGGAACTAGAAGAAGACTTGATTTTTGCAAAAAGAACAGAAGAAGCATTTAGAAGGTACGAAAAAGGCAAATTTAAGAAAAAAAGTGACAATGAATTTCTAGAAGAACTAAATAAATGGTAGTAATAGAACATGATTCTGTTTTTGAAAAAAGAAAGAAAAAAAAGAGAAGCTTATTTGCCCATAGCTTCCCATAATCCGACAACTGCCACCAAAAGACCGAATAACCATACGCCCCATGTAGCTGTTGCGTGGAGACCTGTAAATCCCCAAATAAGTAATAATATACCCAAAACAACTTGTATCCATCCAGCTGTTTTATTTGCCATCTTTTTTTACCCCCTTTCCATTGTTTAAATGGTTACTTTCAATAAAATATTTAGATATTTAAAGCTTGTTGTATTATTGGTTAGTGAATAATTTTTAATATTCCCAATTTAAATTTTAGTATTACCCCAGAAATAATGAAAATACCCCATAAATGAATCTTTTATTTCATCAGACTCAATCACAAAAGCAAAAGACTGCTTGGACCATAGAATCTGGGCAACTTTATTTCCAAATACAGCTATAACCATTGGAGAGCTTAAATCTTTTGGCAGATGTTTTATCTCGTATAAATTTTTTTTGTGGATTGATTTCTTATTTGGTTCAAGACCTTTTAAATAAGTTCCGTAATCTGCAAGATCGTACATAGAATGTTTTAGTTCAACTCTTTTTTTCATCCAGTGGCTGAACCATATTGCCATATTTTGATTTGCATTTGTCTCTATGCCAGAATTTCCACCTATCCAGTAGCTTTCTTTATATTCTAGCATCTCGTTCATCAAGGATTTTATTGATTCATTTCCGCGATATACCTCTGCCCCAATATCTGGTTTATTTGAATTGAATATTTTTTCTATTTCGGTTATTTTTCCCTTAAGCTCTTCTAATTTTGCTTCCTTAGAATTTACCTCTTCTAGAATCTTATTAGGATGCGCGCATTGGTATGTCTTTTTGCCTTTCTCTGTAATATAAGTTATAAGACCTTTCTCTATTAGCTTATTCAATATGTCGTAGATATTTCTTCTTTCTATGCCGGTTTTTTCTTGTATTTTGTTTAATGACGATATGCCAATCTCTAGAACAGCAGTATACACCTGAATTTGGCCATCGCTTAGGTTTATTTCTTTTAATTGTTTAAGGTTCATATGGTATTGTATAACACCACAATTATTTAAATATTACCTTTATTGTATGTTACTATATAGTAATAAAAAATAAAGGAGAAAAATAAAATGGAAAGAAAAACAAAAAAACTTGAAATATTAGTTGTAGAAGACAATCCAGAAAATTTGAAGAATGTTATTGAGTGTTTTACAGAAAAACCTTATATAAAACGAAGGCGAATGCAACAGTTATTCGCGGATGGTATAGGTTCGCCTTATTTCGATGCTTATATTAGAAGTAGGACACCTTCTTGTGACAAGAAAACTGAAGATGGCTATAATTATGCTGGATTTGAGGAACAAACATCAGGTGGAGAAGTTTATGAAATTGTTCTTAGGACAGCAACAACTTATGATGAAGCTTCAAGAATCCTAAGGGAAAATGGCAGCATAGCAACTGTAATAACAGATATGAATTTCCCAAGAAGTGAGGGGAAAGAACCAGAGCAATTGGGTTATGATTTAATTGACAGGGAACTTGAACCTAGAGGCATAAATTATGCTGTGGTAACTCTACTAGAAAGTCAGGGGAACCGCCCGCAAATGGTTTATGTTCACAACAAAGAACAAATAGACAGTTGTAGAAAAGAAGGCAGACCCACTATTGGCCGCCATGGTACTAGGGGGGTTACTGTAAAAACTGAAGACAGATGGAATGAAGCATTAGGTTTTTTATTGATACAGGCTGGAATCGCATGTGGGATCTTTGAAAGTGGTTCTATGGGAATTCCTGAATATCGTGAACCTGACAGACCGTTATAGACAATAAAATCAATAGATAATTGAACAGAGTACAAAAAATTTGTAGAAACTTTCTACAAATTAATAAATAATATTCTTTCTTTATTTTTTACCCCTTTACATTCAATTTCGGAACTAGTCCAACAACAGGCTTAGAAATTCCAGCTATAGTTACTGATTTAACAACTTCATTAATATCCTTATATGCATTACCCCATTCTTCAGCTAATCCAGACATTGAAGCAGATTTTACTATAATTCCTCTTTTTTCCATATCTTTTTGAAGTTGATCGCCTCTTATCATATGTCTTGCTTTTGTCCTTGACATTGTTCTTCCGCTTCCATGGCAAGTACTAGAGAAAGTTTCTTCCTCAGCCTTGTTAGTTCCAACTAGTAAATATGAGCCAGTTTCCATTGAACCACCTATGATTACAGGCTGTCCAGTTTCTTTGTATAATGGTGACAATTCATGATGTCCAGGACCAAGTGCTAAAGTAGCTCCTTTTCTATGAACTAATAATTTTTTCTTTTTTCCATCAATTTTAAATTCACCAAATCTAGCTATATTATGTGCAACATCATAGACTAAATGCATTTCCATAGATTCTGCGCTCTGGTTAAACACTTTTTCAAAAGCTTCTCTTATTCTATGTGCTATAATCTGCCGATTTGTAAATGCATAATTTGCCGCACAAGCCATAGCTTTGTAATAATCTTGACCTTCGTTACTGTTGAAAGGAACAGACATAAGTTCTCTGTCTTTAAATGTTAGATTATATTTTTTTACAGCAGGCTCTATTATTTTTAAATAATCGGTAGCTAACTGATGCCCGAAACCACGACTTCCAGAGTGTACCATTACAACAACCTGGTTTTCAAAAATTCCGAATTTTTTTGCTAATTTTTCATCATGAATATTTTCCTTTTTTACAACTTGAACTTCTAAATAATGATTTCCAGATCCTAAAGTGCCAAGTTGATTTATCCCCCTATCAATAGCTTTTTGAGCTACCTTATTAGAATCAGCCCAATCAATCTTTCCATAGCTTTCAGTTCTTTCTAAATCTTCTTTCCATCCATAGCCATTTTCTACACACCATTTACTTCCTTGTTCTAAAACTTCTTTGAATTGTTGTTTGCTAAGTTTAACGAAACCTTTTACTCCAACACCAGCAGGAACTAACTTAAATAGCGTATCTACCAATTCTTTTGATTTTGGTTCAACATCATCCCATGTTAAATTAGTTCTTAAAAGTTTCATTCCGCAATTTATGTCATATCCTACGACAAAAGGACTAATAACCCCTCCTTCTTCAGGATCAAAAGCAGCAACTCCTCCTATACATGCTCCATAGCCGATATGAGCATCAGGCATTGCAAAACTATATCCCACAATTCCAGGAAGACAAGCTACATTAGACACCTGTTCAAACACACCATAATCCATTTCATTCAGTAGTTTTTCTGTTGCAATAATCCTTCCAGGTACGTTCATTCCTTCTTTAAATGAAGTTGGAAGCTCCCAAACTGCTTCGCTAATTTGTTTAATTTCTTTTGGTACAAAAGTCATTTTAAGAATGATTTTACTATCTTTTATAAAGCTTGCTAAAATTATTGTAGTCATTAATATTAGCTTTTAATATATAGTATTTTAAATTATTTTTATTAGGTTTTTCTATAAAACTCTTAATATTGTAAACATTCAACGTATTTTTTAAGTTTATAAGATTGTATTTTCTTATTGATAAAAAAGTAATATGTTTACCAGTATAAATATTTCTACCTTTCCTTTTAATAAAAAGTATTAAATCTTTTTTATTTTTTGGTATTACCCATTTATTATAATAACAATTCTTAATAGCCTTTTTTAAAAGTATTTTTTTATTTTGATGAAGGTAACCAATATAATTATTAAATTTTTTCATATTATCAACGCCACATATATTTAATCTATAAATAAGTATATTTTTTCTATTTCTTGTTTTTATAGAAGATGAATTTATATCAAATATTAACAATGCTTTTTTTATTTGTTTTAATCCGTTTAAGTTTACACATTCTAATCTTATTGATCTTGTTGAATTATTTCTTAATTCTACCCAAGAATCACAATCAAAAAAGGCTCTTAACCAGTATTTTAAATTGTCTTTAGATAGCTTAGGCATTCTCCATTGATAGGAATAATAGGAAAAATTTTTGGTTAGAGTAAAATAAATTTTCTTATTACCTATTTGACATCTCTCTAATCTATAAATATGTGGTTCTAATCCAAAATAGTTCTTAAATCTTTTTTGAAAGTCTTCTAATAATACATTATTCGTATTTCTAAATCCTATTCTATAATATTTATGATTTATATTATTCCCATTTTTTACTACATAACCATCACCACATAAATAACCATGGATAGAAGCTAAATTTTTATCGAATTTCATTCTATATGTAATAAGACTTCTTTGTTTATAAGCCTGGCGCGCGAGCCGTGAGAAGGTGAGATGTAGGAATTGTTTGCAAAATATATATTTGTTTATATAAATGAATTATTAAAAACAATCACTTCAACCCAGGTTGAAGCTATAAAAACATTTAAGTAGATGCTTTATTTAATAAATTTGGAGGCAACAAAATGAAAAATTTACCAACATATGTAATCTTAATATTAGTAATTGGTTTAGTAGGGACTACGTTTTTATTAAATTTCAACAAGGAAAAAAATCCTTCTAATGAACGGACAATAACAGCAACTGGTACTAGTGAATCCACAATAAAACCAGACAAAGTAGAAGTATATGTAAAAGTCTATACACAAGGTGATTCAGCAGACCAAGTAAAGGATAATAACACTAAGATTTCCAATAGCATAATAGCTGCCTTAAAGAAAGAAGGTCTAACAGATTCAGATATCGAAACAACGCAATATTATCTTAATCCAAGACAGAGGTATGATGAAAAAACAAATACCTATGTCCAAGATGGCTTCGAACTTTACAATGGCCTGAAAGTTTCTAGCTCTAATTTGGATTTAGCCGGAAAAATAATCGATGTATCTGTAAACGCAGGCGCTACAGGAATTGATTCAGTACAGTTTACTCTTTCAAAAAACAAAGAGGAAGAAGCAAGAACAGAAGCCCTAAAGATGGCATCACAAAACGCTAGAAAAAAGGCTGAGGCAGTGGCAGAAGGATTAAATGTAAAGCTTGGTGAAATCCAGTCAATTTCAGAGTCAAACTTTAACATCTTCCCATACATCTATGCCAAGGAAGACATTGCAATATCTTCAGGAG